>Ga0265797_10010752_pt1 | contig 11595 bp, 14 predicted proteins | sample P2T30metagenome_FD_192433 | JGI IMG/M metagenome (GOLD analysis project Ga0265797, IMG submission 192433) | Plant litter microbial communities from East Loma Ridge, Irvine, California - P2 T30 | ecosystem: Environmental > Terrestrial > Plant litter > Unclassified | place: USA: California... | reverse complement strand
TTGTCGGTGCGCTTGGACTAGTGTGTATCGGTCATGTACGAACAGCGCTCTTCATGCTTCGATTAGATTGCTTCCTGGAACCCGACGCTGCGAGAGATGACACATGGACCTGGTTACCCGAGGAATGGGACGATGAGTACGAGTCTGACGGCGAGTTTGATCCAGATGATCTACCAGAAGTCTGCTTCGAACCTATCGGCCCCACTATCAAGACCGAACAGTACGCGTTCGCTGTCACCAATATTCTTGATCTCCCTGAAGAAGACTGCTCAATTTGCCGTGATACGCTCAACGTTCATGAGACTGTACGCGACGAAGTCCCGGTCAAGATAGATTGTGGCCACGCTTTCCACTACGGCTGTCTGAGTACCCTGATCAACGGTATTTCCAAGTTTTCCAATTTATGTCCTAACTGCCGGCAAAAAATATGTCCCCGAAGACCCAAACGGCTGAAAGACGATGAAGAACTCCAGAGTGCGCGATTTTCGGGGGAACAAGATGAGGTAGAACCAGTGCGTTTTCTCCAAGACAGGTATGGCGATGTGGTTATGACGGATGAATGAGAATTCGATTAGTACTACAATAGAGCATATCAAGAGCAATGAAGATATAGGTAGAACACCTGACAGACTACAATTCTGCTTATGCTTGTAAGTATCCTTGTTAGAAGATAGTTTAGGCTGTAAGGTAGGAATTGTTGTTTCTGTACCTTTCCAGTGCGGGATAGCGAAGCGGAAGACGGGATGGGTGTCACAAATCTCGACATAGAAGTAGCTTCGGCATCTAATTAGCGCTGGGTCGCTACCGCCTCAGTTCACTTTGCCAAGAGAGAAACTAGATATCTGAATTGAGCAGAGTACTCCTCCCTACTACAACAAAGCGTATTAGAGCTATACAGACATATATAGCGAATCTAGAAGTCTATAACAGTATTAATTTCTATCATCTCTCTTGTGAGGAACTAGTGTAAGCTGCAAACTAGAGCTTGTTATCTCTACATGTTCTGTTTCTCTCCTGTATGGGGTGGCTGATATATCGTACGTTGTAGTGTTTAATTGCTCAATATACACATGTACGGATCCTTCCTACACGTCAATTCATCCGTAAAATTCGATAAAAAGCATATCCCCATTCCTCAGTCGCACAGCCAAAGTGATCACTCCAAGGATAAATCACATCCATGAAAAGGCTCTGATGAGCATCACAACCCAAATACAGCCCAAGAAGCGCTTTTTGTTATCACAGTCATCACCGTGTGGAAAGAAGACGACAAGTCGAGAGTTAGAGGACGCAATGAACGTAGTTAAAACTGTGGTGGTGTTGTTGGATCTACATATAATTAAGGAAAGCTGTGATGCCGTTAGTGGAAATACGGGTTGTAGTAGGATTGTTGACGGGGATTTAGCACCACATGAGTAAGCTTGTAGGTGTCATATTGCTTGTTAGAGACATGGGCTCGACGAAAAGCGCAGTGATAGTAAACACAGTAAATGACAGAATCAGCAGTAGCAGTATCTGCAAAATGTGCAATCGGTATCTGCACGATAGGGCAATTCGAGTCAAAAGCTTATACATTGCAGCATTGCCCGCATGCGGAGCCTCAGACGCGCAAGAGATACCAGCGTTACTGCTTCAAGAGAGGATACTATGAATACAGATATCATTATAACTATCCCTGTGCAATGATAAGACTATCAAGTTTACGCTAATATAGGGTGAAGCGGGGTGCCAGATGTCTTTTGTTCGAGATGGTCAGATCTGATCAGCTTCACCGCTGGATATCCCATGTAGGGCTACTTCGCCGACTATCAGTCTAGAAGATCTGCCACACGCACTCTGGTAATTTCGATGAACATGGCGGAAGTTCAAGGCCGTGTTTCCATCTCGTCACGCAGATCGTTGGAAGGAAAACTTCATCCAAACGTGCGAACCGGGTTCGTCCAGTTCATAAAGCAAAACCTTCTACTCACATCAACATCGAGGCGACGTGTCAGTGGGAAGGAACCGCCTGATCAAGAGCGGGGTACAGCCGTCCGTTTAGGTTTTTGCTCGGTCTAATTTGTCACAAACGAGCTCGTTCTTGAGCACGAATGATCGTACTGGCGATCTTTGCTATAGTCATGTACTTCTGCGGCGTTGCGGCACAGCGGAGCTCGAACTTCCGAACAAAGCTGTGTGACAGGACCTGTCGGCCTGACTGCGGCACACTTCGAACAAAATGCGAAGAGCGGCAGTGGCGGCGTGTTCGCATGGGGCACAGCTTATGAAGGATCGGAACGCAGCGCTTCACCGTTGCGGACGTTCCCGTAGAGGCACAGTTAGGCCTGAGTACACTGAAACGCGATGGTGAACAAGTTCCCCAGAATTGAGTACAAATAGCTGCGCCGTACTTGAGATAGGGTTAGAGGCCAGATGCTTCGCCGTACGTTCATGACTATGCCGTAGAGTCTGTAGCCGTAGGACGCGAATGCTTGGAACATGATACTCATAACGTCTCCTGCAGCAAATGACCACGTTCATGGCGCTCGATAGTAATAAAGTGTTGGTCTCGTGGGAAAGTGATTGACAATCTTTCGGACCGTTATGTTAATGTGCAGGTGTATTGCTTGCAGTGCATTAGCGCGCTTATGCTTCAATGTTCCTACCATGTGATGACCATTACTGATGCCTCCGATGATGATACGTCGGAGTATCAAAATGTCTTACTATGTGACAAGTAGCCATAACACCGTTCAGAGACATATGCGAACTCAACCCAGAGGCTTCATCGTTTAGAAGGCCTATTGTTCCTCCTGGCCGTATATGTAGCCGATAGACCGACATGTCAGTCTTCGTCAGTGTCTGACTATGTAGCATACACTCGTACGTGGTCGTATTGTCGGTACGTTGACATGCGCTACTCAACGACCAGATCTGCGACCGCTGGTAGTGCATTTAAGAGTTTCAGTTTATCATGTCGGCCATCAGTTCAGCCGAACGCACATCTAAGCGCCGGCTCTTGCCACTGCGATTGGTAAGATTTCTAACATCGATAGTGTAGTTGAGTTGGTTCCCAACCCAATAGCTGGCCAAAGTGGCTGTCGCGACAGGCGAACACAGTATATTGGCTCGGAAGCATCTTCAGGCAAATTGAAAAGAGGTAAGCTGCAGTAGTCAGGCGGCAGCGTAGCAAGTAGTAGCAGTGCAATGCACTCCAAATACATGGTAACCCGAGAGGAGGTTAGTGAGCTGAGCATGCAACTGACAAGAGATTGTAAAAAGTAAAGCATTGCCACAGCCAATACCTCGATTTAGGAGCTTCACATAGGGCTGAGCTATGTAGTCTGCGCAAGGCTCCAAATTCCAAGCAAGAGGCGTGATGGTGTAACGAGAGAGAGAAGGAGAGAGCGGTGGCTTGCTCGGCGGCGCTTACAGGTTTCGTGGTTGGGGACTTGCATCGGCTACGGCTTACCCATTCTACATTATTCATCCAATCGGCGGATGACCAAAGGGCAAGAGTCCACGATGTACAACTCCGTGAGTGCCGGTATCGCGGGACCAGGGACAGCTGCCAGAGACGGCAGCAGGCTCGAGGGGACATGTGGATGCACGGTATTCTGGGCATAGCGGAGCCAGGCACGTGCAAGAGCAAAACAAGTTGCAATAGCATGCGGCTGCCTGCAGGCCTTGTTCCGGTACATGCACAGCTCTATCGGGGATGGAAAGTTGATTGCTAGTATACGTGGTGCCGTCATTGCAACGAGCGATGCAGATGTCGCGATGATGAACTGGGTGGTGATGACAGTTTTTGGCGAGGCAGACTTTGTTGGTTCAGCCTCATGGAGAATTAGCCGGAAGGCTAGACATGTAGGAGGAGCTAACTTTAGTAACGGGAAGGAACAGCACTAGGCTTGTTCGGGCACACGCTTGGTGCGACTGCCCCCCCCGCACGAGATGTGAAAGATAGATATGTACAGCCATGCGATGGCGGTGAGGCTGTGATGGTTTGGCGCATGATGAGGTAGGGCATGTGTTGATGGTCGACATAGAGGATGCTGCCCGGATGCGCGTGTTGCATATCGCAATATTGACCGATGCAGACCAAGTAAGCGGCAGTGGGTGGGTGTAGGTCGATGAAGGATCAACTACCCAGCCGAATCAGATAGCTTTCGCGACAGAAGTGGGGCCCGCACGTGCCTCGCCGTGATTGCATCCTGAGATCAAGCCATGCCCGTTGCGACGGGCATTATCTGCAGCCTGAGGGATCCTACTGGAATTGTCCTGCCGTCTGATATATGCCTCCTCTTCCCAGCGACCTGTTTGCGGGGACGCCGACAATCCAACGCGGCATGGCTCTCGTACGTCATTTCGGCGAGCGCGACAGCGACACAATCATCATGATCTGATAGTGTGCACCATCTCCAGATGCTCAAAGCGGAAAGCCTTTCATTGTAGATCTGTGGAAAGTACCGCCGGGATGACTTCGGTGTCTTTCCTGACCTCACGGGAGGAGAGCCAGCCTAGCCACAGCAGCCGCCTGAATCGCGCCATCTGCGGGTCGCGGCAAACAGCTCTCGACCTTCCTGTCTCACCCTGACCCACCAAAGATGCTCCACGCGAGGCAGTCCTCCCTAGACTTTGGACAACAACCAGGGCATGGTTGTGACGAGACTAACTCGGACGGCTGGCACGTGCCTTTCATTTCTCAACATCCCCCACTAAACCATCGCGCTTTGAACCTTTCCGGACGGGTCAACGGTGATCATTGGCCCTCTCGTCGTTGCAGAGAGCCTTGGATTGGTCATGTCGCAGCGCACAGGTCTTTGTCGGACGACGTTGATTGTCTAGCCCTACGGCTATTGAGCATCGAGCTCATAACCCGCCACCTGTCAACAAACACCAGCATCGTGGAGAGGGGCCACAGCTGCAAGTCAAGTCATCTCGCTTGATTTCTGTCTCTGGACACCCTAGACGCGCTCATCAGCCGATGCGACCCAAGAGCTTGACGGCCTCCAACTCAAACACGTGCCGAAGCGTGGAGCCTGCCGAATCGAGTTTTGCATTCCTCAAGATTACCGGCTATATTGCGACTTACGCCCCCATTGAGCAAACAATGTCATTTATTCACACACATCCGGCTGGGCTTTCACCGCTTCAGTTTCAACGTGTTCTACAAGCGCTCAAGGGACAGCTCCATAGCATGCGGGACGTTGCAGTTCATTTCCCATAACACTAAGCTGAAGTGGTACTATTAAGCGATTTCTGCCGGCTGGCAGCCTCGCGCAAAGATCGTGGGAGCGAGCGAAACCCGACCCGCCCACTCAACGCTTGAACTAAAACAGCAAATGGCATGGTCTTTCTTGCTAACGGAACGGACAAGGTTGTTGTTCAGTGAATCGCGAGAGCCGCCGACGGAGCATTGCATAGTTCATGAGCCGCCAAAGCATATCGACTTGAACCTGGATTACGCGCCAACTAGAAACCAATAGCTGCTGGACATAACCCACCACACAGGTTGCGATTCGTGTGCCCATGTCAGTCTGCAGAGTGCTTACAAGGGTCATCGCCATTACCCATCGTCTCGGTTGCGGAGGAGCTGAGCCGTCATGAAACCGACAGCGGTCCTGGCCCGACAATCAGGCTCGCCAGCGCCCAAACGCGCAACAAGCTGGTCGTCCCATGTGCAGTCGACAGCCATCGTCAATCTGAAGGCGGCTCTGCCGGCTGGGGAGCTATCCGCATGGGGTTTTGAGTTGCAACTCTCCGATGTGCAAATGCAGGAGCTTGAGCCCTGGAAACCGGTGAAGCCTACGTGACGTGCGTGATGCAGTCGTCCCTCTGTGCCAAGCAAAACGCGTCGACCCTCATCAAATCCTCAGTCCCCCATGCCTGTGCAAGCCAGTGCAAATCAATGCAAAAGTGGGTGCCATCGTCGTCCGGCGCCTTTCATTTGCCTTGTGCCTTGAAAGGCTGAAGAAGCTTGGTCGACGTGTTCCCAAGCTTTGCGCGAGCGGACGCGCTAAACCATAAGGCCCCCCGCCCTCACAAGTAGCCCTACGCCCATAGCGGGCTGCCGTGTGGAGATTGGGCGAGGGTCAGGGACTGCGGGACCACCTGAAGCCGCTTCATGTGCACACGGAGGGACTGCTTACTGTGCTTACGCCCTGGACATTTGCACCTTGACGAATGAACACAGCAAAACGATGGGTGCAATACCGTTTGCCAGGAACTATGCGTTACAGCTTTCGCCGTCATTGCCATCGCCGACTTGTTATTCGGCGACGACATGCTTTGCCGTTGTCCTGCGTGTTGTATGTACTCTGGCGGCATGGGTCCCCGGCAGGGCTGGTTGACAGGCGAGACTACACATCTGCCGCTCAGTGCACCTAACAAATGCCATCTCCACCAATTAACTTACATGGCATCGCGAAACTGTCGGGCATATCTCCCACTGCAGGGACGGATATCGCAAACCCGACGCCTGCACCAACGCGATTGCTCAGCATCCTTCGACAACCTTCTCTGCAAGGGGCATCATGTGTCGTCGCGATGACAGCATATTGCGATGGTGCTGCATCTTGGTGTAAGCGGCAGCATGGGCGCCGTTGCAGGAGGGCTGAGCACGGTCATGCTCCACGCGAGTCTCTATTTCGGGTCCCCCATGGCTCTCACAAGCCACGCTCCTCTTAGCATCCAGCGTGAAGTTTGAGGCGGGAACGGTCCGCAGCCTGGCCTAGCGGTGTCCTCCAACTGCCCACTCACATCCTACCCATGTCCCAATTTTGGTGCGCGGATGCCTTGTTGCTCAGTGTGACTAACGGAACCGTTCGCCTGCACGCCCGCAGCCATGCCCGTGGGCTCAAGCCATCGACTTGCTATGAGATCGGCCAATGCACTGCCTATGGCGGATACCCTGGAAAGCACCATATCTACACCCTGCACATGTTGGCTTGCAGCGTCTATGACCCTCGTCACTTTTCCAACCCCCATACTCGAGTACGCTCCTCGTTCGGGGTTGGCTCAGGCACAGCCCGCAGATATTTACAGTCTCTTCCTCTCCACAAACCTATCCGGGCGCAGCATTTTCTCCTACAATCGTCGCAAATGCCTTGTTTTGGACCGGCTTTCCTTCCCAATCCAGTCTACTACACACCACGTTAAGTCGTCTCCCCTGGCGGCTGTTCCTTAATTCAACTTTCTGTCCCCCGGCTGCCTATCATCATCCCGTAGGAACAGCACCGACTCGTCCAAGACATGATCACTAGCTCATAGCCGTCTGTCGTACCACTAGATCTGGAACGTTTAGCACACATTAACCACGTCCCCACTTGAGCCTCTGATCTCTCCTAGCCCCATCATTCTCCAACTTAAGATATATACCATCCATCGCCTCGTCCGTCCGTCATGTCCGAACCCACTGAGACAGGAGGCCTCCCATTGGACTTGAAGACCCACCAGCAACAGCAACCTAAAGACAGCATTATTCATCAACCAACACTACCCAGAGTCGAATATTGCACAACATCACAGTCACCTAACAACTCATCCAAGGGAACCAAGGCTACTAGCCCTCGCCGTCGTCCTGGAACCATCAAACAAGCGCCATCCGGCCCCCACACCGGCTCCTCCCGCTTTGAGCAACAGCCAGCCTTGAGCCCTACAGACATGTCGTCTCACAACCCATCAATCCACTACACGCGGACTGGTCGTATCAGCAAAGCAAAGAAAGGATTGAAAGTACACAACTGCGAGAATTGCGGAAGAGTAAGTCCCAATATACACATACTGCCATCAGCTCCACGATGCAGACGTATAGCTGCGTATGAGCTGCAGGTATTGCCCGTACCTTGTTGCAGCCAAACGTATTTGCTCAGTCACTAGATATTACTATGATGTTTGCAGTGTATCTTTGCTGACCAACTACTAGTCTTACACCCGGGCCGAGCACCTAAGGTCAGTTTTTATTCCCATCAGAAACTAAAGCGTCACTAACAGCGTATGTCAGACGGCACCAGAAGAACCATGCTCAAGAAGACGCACTTGTCTGTCAGGTGTCAGGATGTGGCAAGACCTTCTTCCGGATTGATCTTCTTCATAGGCATCAGGAACGACAGTATGCGGAACCGACATGACTCCCAAAGACAGTATACTGACTTTGAGCAGCAACGAGCCTGGAAGAGACACTCCCCAGCAGAGTCCGGAGGGCTCACCAGAGCCAGCGTCTATCGCTATACCCGCCTCCATACCCGCTCTCGCGTCACCCATAATGGAAGTGACATCGAACCCCCCAACCACTTCCTATTACCAGCCCGTATCTCCCATGCTGGAGACGGTGCCATTCACAAGGTACAACCACGCTTCGTTTCGTACTCCCAGAACGCCTCAAAATCTCTCGTCAAGTTCTAGTCTCATTCCTCGTTCTTCTCCTCATACTACGTCTAGCCCCAAGTGAGTTTCATTGCACATGATCGAGCACTTCTTTCTTCTTTCTTCTTGTCTCGTCTCATATTATCTACTTGAACGCACACTCATTCTATTCCAGTCAACTCAAGCATCCCCGTTCACAATACAACCGATCTTCTGCAGCTGTGCCCGTGCCCATGGATGCTATGACACCGGGTCTATGGCACGAACCGTACAGTCCCACCCCCGGGTACTCCTCCTCAAGCGGGTATGCATCGCCGATCGCATCGACCGACTTCCCCACATTTGGCAGCGCACCTTACCATCGAGCGCGCACACCTTCGAACGCATCTATTATCGACCCATCATGGTCATACCAATCACGGTCGCCAGCGTCTACCACCTCGACCATGGCATTCACATGGGGTTCGAACGACAAAGGATCGACTGCTTCAAACCTCGCCTACATGAATGCCTGTTCCTACCCAATGACGACTATGTCGATCCCTACAAGTATGGATACAATGGCTGGATACGGACACTTTGGTCCACGGACAATGGTTCAGAGAGACGAAGAGGAGGGGGTGATTCTCTTTGGAGACGAACAATATGGTATGGCTTCGATCGCACACACCCATCCATTTGAGCAATATCTTGACTATTACTGGAGGCTCTTTCATCCCACTTTCCCCGTCGTCCATCGATCTACCTCTGTGAACCCGTCCCCGATGCTGCGCGCAGCCATGGTCGCCATAGGCAGCCAGTACTCGACCAATTCCAGCGACAAGAAAAAGGGCCGAGACCTCCACGACCGATGTTTGAAGTTGCTTGAACGAGTAGGTTAGACGCATGTCCTACTGATCTCAACTGACGTGGAGCAGAGAGACCACGAAGCCTCGACGGAACCAGATCGTTTATGCGATTTCCAGACGATGTTTCTTATCGAGATACTATCCCAGTACCGTGCCCGACGGGCTGCTAAGGTTTTGTCGTCGCGCTTTGACAAAGTGTATCACAAGGTAGGTTGAGTGTCATTCGAGACGGCAGCAGACAGCTGACAATGTCAGGCTATTGAGAATTGCAGGAGCATGACTCCAAAGATGACGGATTTGGTCGCAAGCCCTTCTCCGAACCATTGGGCTCACTGGGTCGAGCTAGCCACCTGGCAACGCCTGCTCTTGTCTTGTTTCATTCTTGAGTCACAGCAGCGTCTCCTACTCGCTCGTGAATCTCTACCTTCCTTGATCCACGATTGTCATTTGGACATTCCGTTGCCGGCAGACAGTTCTCTTTGGGATGCGACGACTTCGACCGAATGGGCTACGGCTGCCCAACAGCATCTTTATACACCATCATACGTTGACGAAATAACTCCCAGGTCTCTAACAGGCCCTCTTGATACTTTCCAATCATTTGTCATACTCGCCGTGCACTACAATCGCAACGAAACCCCGGCACCATACATTTCCTCCTCGACAGCTTCGAACCTTGAATCTCTTCTCGATTCTGCGCCTGCCACCACACGAATGCTTCTCGTAGCAAAGCTGGTGCAAGTGACCCCTATCCGTGCACTTGTAGCCGTTGCGAGCGAGTCATGGATCTTCTCGGAGAAGGTCGCAACCCCACAAGCCTTTGCTGCACTGAAGACTACGCTTCGCACATGGGTCACACAGCTATGGTCTACCAGCGAGCCAGAAGGTGTACCGGTTAAGGAAGCACTAAAATTATCAATCAAGATTCTGCAACAAGCTGTCGAGGAGCAGCGAGATTCTGTGCCATTGGAGGTGGGTACAGATATGAGCATCTTCTTCGCCGCTCTAGTTCTGTGGATCATCACTGTCGCAGCGAACACACGAACGAAAGGACTACACCAGATAGCCAAACAGCAAAGCCGACGGCAGAGTCATTCCGAATCGTCACCGATCTTCAAGTCAGCCTGGGTACCTACAACCCCTTCAGCACAGTCCATAGGCCATGCTTCATCTTCATCAGTTCGACACACACTAGCACCTTCCAATAGCCAGCCGCAGTCACCAATCATTGAAGCTACAGCGGAAAATCCTCTTCTTTCGCATGCGCAGATCATCATCAACACCATAAGTTTCCTCACCGATACCCTAGCCCTCTCCGATAACACTATTTCCCTGCGCCAGTCTCCCGCAGATCATGCACGTCGTCAAGCAGGCTGCGTAAGCCTACTTCTCTGGGTCAAACTCCGACTTCGTGGCGTCCCGCTTGAAGACCAGAGTGGAGCTGCCGATACCTGGATCAACAAGTCTGGCGACGGGCTTGGCGAGCTTCTCGAAGGTGTCGTCGGATCCATTGAACGCATTCTAAAGAAAGGCTGGACTGATTGGGGAATATAACCCAGTCGCTTGTTTCGTTCGCTCCTCTTTCCTACTTCTGGACCTGCACTCTGCATCTTAGATTTTCACATCGCTTTGCATACCCTTTTATACTGTCCAATCTTCTCTGCTCCAATTTTTGTGTTTCGTCTTTGCTTTCTTCATAGCGCGGCATTGGGATGTATGGGCAAGAAGGATACGATTTCATGACTGTTTACGGCGGATACCCCTGTTTACTTGCTTTATGCTCCTACGATTCGTTATTTGCAGTTTATACTCTCGAGTACATTGCGATCACACTCTATATTTCGGTTGTCATACATAAGTTATATCCTCCTACTCACGAAGATTGCATTGTTGGGACATTCGAACTCATGTGTTACATACCTGCTTCATGTTGTTTTAATCTTGGTCGAGCATCTTGTATATTACAAAGCCTACAATAAAGACCATACACGGGCATAGCCCCGATGCTAAGAAGCCAATCACCCTTGCGCTTGTCACAAATGGAGGATCTTCGTAAGACTAAGAGGGCCATGTCCACTTATCTTCCTAACCAACTTCGCGGTACTCACATGCCGAATCCTGCAGGAATGCATGCTTATATGCAATTAGGCCACCACCACCCAACACCACGTGGAAAACATTCTAGATCATTCCCTGTTAGAGAAGACAAGTAAGGCAGGCAAGAATTTACCCCTTACATCCAGCGCCGTCCCCTAAGCCATTCTACCTCCTTCTCAGTCTTCCTCCATCCACGATCCTCAACTCTATTCCCTCTCGTCCTCACAAACACTAGCTTATCCCTTTTCTGCTGCACATGTGCATCGTCCGCCTTCTTCTTCTTCTTCCTCTTTTGGACGAGCGG
>Ga0265797_10010751_pt1 | contig 11595 bp, 8 predicted proteins | sample P2T30metagenome_FD_192433 | JGI IMG/M metagenome (GOLD analysis project Ga0265797, IMG submission 192433) | Plant litter microbial communities from East Loma Ridge, Irvine, California - P2 T30 | ecosystem: Environmental > Terrestrial > Plant litter > Unclassified | place: USA: California... | reverse complement strand
CGGTGACGGTGACGGTGACGGTGACGGTGACGGTGACGGTGACGGTGACGGTGACGGTGACGGTGACGGTGACGGTGACGGTGACGGTGACGGTGACGGTGACGGTGACGGTGACGGTGACGGTGACGGTGACGAAGGGGCGGAGGACAGTATCGCCTTTCACGGATGGCAGCGCTTACGCATCGTGCAAAGATACGGCCAGCGAACCACAAGGGTGAGACTGCGTTAGGCACGACTGGTGTGGAGGGGTTAATGCGGGAAGCATGGAGGTCGCTTAGAGCGAATCATCCAGAGTTGATTGAGGACGTTGCGGACGGCAAACGGTTGATCTGGCTCGGATCTGGTATTTCGCGCGACCAAGTCCCCGATCTCGTCGAGCTAATTGCTCGTATATTGCGCTTTTTGCGGGACCGAGCGGGATCTGGGCAACCGGACGCTGGCAGTCACAGCGAGGCTTTGCTGGAGATCCTCGACGATCATCTGCCGGACGAACGTTCGCGATATGAGAGCGACCCAACTGGTTGGGAGCCAATGAGCCTGGAGGCGCTTCGCGAGCGGTACAGTCGCGTGCTGGGCGTTGGAGTGACGGGTAAAGCCAACGACTACCTGCTCATTGAAGGCGCGGGCCTACCAGACCTGTATGGCAGTCCAAGCCTCGTGCCTGGCCCCACTCATGAACTACTTGCAATGCTGATTTCCGAAGGCGTCGCCGCGAATCTCGCCTCCGCCAACTGGGACGGCCTCGTAGAGAAAGCGCTTGAGGGCATCTCGGCGACGAATGGGCTCCTCGACGTATACGTGGATGTTAACGATCCGAGAGACGCTCACGGAAATGCAGAGATCGCAAAATTTCATGGATGTGCCGTTCTTACACGGAACGATCCTGCGCGATATCGCGACAAGATCATAGCTACCCCCGCTCAAATCAGCAGGTTGCACGGTGACGATTCGTACGCACACATGAGAGACCACCTGCGCGAATTGACCACCCGAAACCGCTCCCTTGTGCTCGGTCTTTCCGTACAAGACAGCGATCTACTTGCGATATTCCAATCGTCAGCAAATCGTAGCCCGTGGAGTTGGGACACATCTCATCCGGCCTACCTTTTCGCCGAACCCGCCGTCCTGCCCGGCCAAAGGGACGTGCTTGAAGTTGTGTACGGTGAAGACTTTGGGCGGGAACGGCCGAACATCCTCGAACGTTCCGCTCTCGGCTCGTATGCCGGACCCATCACGGCGGCCCTCCTGATTGAAGTTCTCGCCTCCAAGCTTGCGGCAGCCCTGCGACGCCACCAGGATCTGTCGGCGCACGCGCTCGATGGCCTGGAAAGAGGCATCCGACGACTTGTTCTAAGAATCGTTGTTGCATTCGGTAGAGACGAGAAGTCCCTGGCCGCTTTCCTCCTAGGCGGGTATTCAGATTTCCTCAAAACGTACTTTGGAAACTCGATCGTCGCCGGTGCCAAATACACTCCCTTTGCTCGAGGTACGAAGAGCCAGGTTGGAACTGACTTCGCTGTCGTTGCTATGGGGGCAGACCTTTTGGGTGTCGCAGTTGGGATGATCGGGCTTGGCGAAAAGTCCGGTCGCTGGCGTGTTTCGCTGAACGACGAGCAAAGGGGCAGCCGCATCTCGCTGCGCCGCCCCGGGTCCTCCAACGTGGCCACCATGGTTGTCGTTCACGGGGCCAGGGAAGCCATCGACGCTCTGGCGTGCGCTGATTGGATCAGCGGTCAGGGCAACATGGTTCTCCTGCAGATGGAAGTTGGCTCTGTTGCTTCGGTCCGTTCACCGGGGGGCAGAATTGGACGTGGTCGAAAGGCTCGCACGCGCCGCGAACTTGCGTGGGCGGACCTCTCCGATTCCATTACAGATGTGGACGAACTCATGGTCCGATTTGAAAGTGGGGCGGGTCTGTGATGAGCACATCGATCCGGCAGGCGCTTCACTCAGAAGTGGCAACGCTTCTGGTGAATAACGGATATGTCGAAGTAGCCCCGCGAGTTAATATGGGCGATGTTGAATTGGATGTCCCCAATCTGTGGGAGAGTCCGGCGGAGAATTTAGATCTCACGTTGATCGTAGATGGACCCGGTTCGCGTGAGTCCGCACTTCAACTTTATTGGCTCCTACAACGTCTGGCGCGCGCCCTTGATTCTGCCAGTTCACGCCGCACTCTGACCGTGATAATGATTGGCGAACCGTCGGCTAGTACGGATCTGGGTGAACTACTTGAACTTGCTAGAGTACTACGAGTCGACGGGTCGATACCCACTGATCGTATGATCGGCCCACTTCTCCGGCTGCAACTACCGGCTACCGCTACCTCTCAACTCGACGGTATCGAGGAAGTTGCAAAGGTTATCGCTAAAGAACCCGCCGCACGGGATCTCATCAGGCTTATCCAGGCGGCTAGTGCTGGCGCAAACAGCGTAAGCGATCGTTACCGTGGCTGGCTGGACGAGTCCTTCTCGAGAAAGGAAGGCTCGGATGCCTGATGTGCGCCTCTCTGAATTAGTCGTGGAGAACTTCCGGAGTATTTCCGGGCGGTGCGTAATCCCACTTGATGCATCAATCATACTCGTACACGGCGCCAACGGTGCGGGGAAGACAAGCATTCTAAGCGCCATTGAGCTCGCAGCTACCGGCCAAATCGGCTTTCTGGAGGAGCAAAGAGAAGACGCACGGGCGCTCTATAGACATCAGGATTTCCCACTCGGGAGCGTTCGTCTTTCACTTGCAGACAGCCGCTTTGGCACGCGCGTGGGCTCCTTTGAGCTGAGCGGCGACCACGTGACGGGGGAGGCTGCGCTGACGCCGACAGAGCAGACGTACTTCCGGGAGCGCAGTTTCCTTCCCCAGACGGCCTTGGGGCGCTTGTTAGAGTCCTACACCGAGACCGGCAAGCATGTTGACACGGCGCTGGTTCGCTTTGTGAAGTCGCTCGTAGGTGTGGATGACCTTGACGCTCTCATTGACGGACTGCATGCTTCGGGAGACCGTAGGCGAAGTAAAAAAGTAGTTCAAGCGTGGACCCGTGGTGCTGATTCACTTGATGCGCTCCGTGAGCGGCGGAGACGGGGTGCCGAGCAATTGAATGCAGCGAAGGCTAAATTAGACCACGGTGCCAACTCGCTCCGTGAATTAGTCGGCGAACAACGCGTGGGTGGCGGATATCGCGAAAGCGACGTGAACGAGCTGTTACGAGCTTCAGTCGAACGTAGTCGGTTCTCTGATAATGGTCGCGCTGAACTGGCCCGGTTAGCGGAGTTACAAGCCATGGTGGACGCTATAACGAAAATGGGGCAGCAAGCCGGTGGTTCCCTCTTGGGAGGAACCAACCGCCCTGAACCCATCCGCACTGAAGGGGCGCGAGCCGCGTTTGAGGCATGGAAGTTGGGATTGGGCGAAGCGGCGCTTGTAGTCGTGAATCGTATTCGCGAGACGTCCCTCGGCTTACCTGCTGTTGCAATTGGACAGCTAGCAGATGCATTCGTCGAGACTACTGAGCGCGCTGTACTCGCGGACCGCCAGCACGCAGAGGCACTCGCCGTCGACCGGGCGCGTTCGAAGCGCATAGATGATTTAGACGAGCAGATTCGTGATCTTGACCGGAGAATATTTCTTGCCGAGAACGAAGCCCGGGCGATTGATGTTTCAGCGGACGTGCGTGTCCTCATCGAGATTCTCGAACTAGCCGTCCCAATCACGCATTCAGATCAGTGTCCGATTTGTGATGAGGAATTCACTGGGGTGGGTTCGCTCGCGGAGCACTTCACTACGAAACTTTCGCGACTGAGCGCACACTCCACCCAGTTACTGGCTGCTCGGCAAGAGCTGACAAACTTGCAGAGTGAGCGGTTGGCAAAGATTCAGCAGGTGGTTCTCCAAAAGAGTCTGCCTGCGCTTGCCGCGGGTCGCCCCATGGACGAGGCAATCCGAAGCCTTAATGATTTGAGAGATTCCATCGCCGAGGGGAGTGAATTGCAGCGCAATCTCCAGTCGGAGCAGGCGAGCATCGCAGAGGCAGCTGCTCAGGGCGCCCACCGCGCCATCGTGGCGGACCGGATCGCTCAGGTAGCTGAAGCAATTGGTCTCTCCTTCGGCGATCTGCCGGCCGAGGAGCCGGACGTAGAGCTGGGGCGCGAGATCGCGAAGCGTGTGCAAGAGGCGCGTCGTGCTGAAGTTCTGCGGGATCGTGAACGAGGGGCGCGCATAGCCATTGAGGACGCACAGCGTGACATGGCGAGGTCCGAACGGGAGATGGAAGAAGTCGAGCGAGAGATATCGGTTGTAGAGGCTCAGCTTTCCACTGCCGAGTCACGAATGATGAGTGCCCGTCAGTTACTGCAAACGGCTGAACGGACTCGATCGAAACTGATCAACGATGTCTTCGACCAGTCTTTGAATTCGTTGTGGGCGCAACTTTTCGGCCGATTCGCTCCATCTGAACGTTTTACTCCTCGGTTCGTGAAGCAGACGGAGGCGAGCCGTTCAGTGGACGTGAGCCTCGAGACTGAACTCCCAGGTGGGCTGTCTTCGGGGAGCCCCGGCGCCATGCTCAGCTACGGCAATACGAATTCGGCAGCGCTTTCGCTGTTCATTGCGTTGCATCTGTCCGCACCAAGCGAGCTTGAGTGGCTCTTATTCGACGATCCCGTGCAGTCAATGGATGACATACACGTTGCGAACTTTGCGGCGATTGTTCGACAACTCGCTTTCGTGCACCAGCGACAAATAGTTATTGCGATTCATCAACCTGAATTGTTTGATTACCTGTCATTAGCGCTCTCGCCCAGTGATGTGGCTCAATCCCTGGTTCGAGTCACTCTCGACCGCGGTACCGGGACGACGGTCGCGCACGTAGATCGGGTTGAGTTCACGGAGGAGCCAGTGTTGTACCGCGCGACTTGAACGTTGGTTTCCCTGGGCATAACCCGGCACAGGGGTCCCATTGGATCGATATGACGAGCACGTGAGGTGTGTGCTCTTCGGCATGTGCACTGCTTTCGGGGCTAGGGGGCAACCGCTAGCGGCTGGTTCCGCCGTGCGACTGACGCTATAGCGCTATTCGTGCGAACAGGATGTTGCCCATCCCGGGGGGCGTTCTTGGCGGATGAGTGGGTCAGGGCGGCCTATCGATCACGACACTCCGGGCCGTGGTCAGCGTCGCCGCGCCCCGAGCCCCACCACCGCGACCAGGTTCACCGCACTTCCCACCAAGAACCCCGTGGTGCCACCCGCGACACCTGCGATGGGTCCGAGCACCGCCATGAGCCCGGCGCCGACGACGAACCCGGCCACCGAGGCAAGGGCGACCTGACGTGAGCGTCCGGCGGCGAGCAACAGCGCCGCCGGCACGAGCCCGACGGTGAACACCCACACCGCGACCATCAGGTACCGCAGGTCCGCGACGGCAGCGGCACCCTCGGCGGGGTAGACGATCGGCAGGAACCACCCGGCGAGCAGGGCGACCAGACCGAACACGACAGCGGAAGCAGCAGCGAACCCGACGACGAGCAGCAGCGCCCCGCGAGAGCGCAGCGATCCGCCGTCGGTCCGGTGCGCGAACGCCGGCACGAGCACCTGCCCCAAGGCTTGCCCGAGCATGGACGCCGGCGTCGCCAGGGTGAAGGCGGCGGCGTAGACGCCGGCGTCGTGCGCCGACGACGTCACCTGCGCCGAGATCATCGTCAACTGCAGCAACCCGTTCGAGGTCACCACCGCCAGCACGTTCCACGCCGCGAACCCGAGCACCCCGGCAGCGGGTTCGCGCGAAGCCGGCGCGAAGCCGTTGCCCCGCGGCCAGCACGCGATCGCGAACACCGTGTACCCGATGGCCAGGGGCAGCAGCACGAACGGCTCGAGCCGCGCGACGCACGCCACCACGAGCAGCCCGAGCGCCAGCACGCTCGTCACCGAGTCCCACAGCGCGACCCGGGGCGCCCGGTCGTAGCCGAGCTGCGCGCCGCGGGCGTAGCAGTAGAGGCCGTAGCCGACGACGACCGCGGCACCACCGAGCACCATCCCGGGGCCGTTGCCCCAGGCCAGCGCGATCGGCACGGCGACCGCCGCGAGCACCACGCTCGACACCAGCATCGACACCCCGAGCAGCCGGTTCACCGCGGCGTCCGAGCGCCGACCCCGCAGCGCGATGGCCAGGAACCGAGACGCGGTGTTGCCCGCGGCGTTCGGCCAGAGCAGGGCGACGAACACCGAGAGGGACAGCAGCGCAGTGGTCTGCCCAAGGGTCTCGGTGCCGAACACCCGCCCGACGACGACGGTCACGAGCAGCTTCGCGACGCCCTGCACCCCGATGCCGACCGTGGCGAGCACGGCCGACGAAGCCACCGAAGACGACGGGCCCGCAGGCTCAGCAGACGAGGCAGAAGAACGAGGCCCAGAAGGAGACGCCCCGCTCACCGCGCCAACGCCTGTTCCACCCATCCGCGCCGGTGCGCCCGCACTCCGAGCGTCACCGCCCGGACCCCGATGTACCCGAGGGCGAAGGCCGCCCACAGCCCCGCGAGCGTCCCGCCGGCCCACCAGAGCAGCGGCAGGTACACGACGAGGTTCGCGCCTCCGGCGATGGCCAGGTACCGCGCGTCCCCGGCACCGATCAGCACCCCGTCGAGCACGAACACGTACCCGGCGACGGGCATCCCGACGGCGATGAGCACCAGCACGACGGGCAGCGCGTCCCGCACCGCCCGCGAGTCCGAGAACACCGGCCCGAGCACCCCGCTCACGGCCAGCGTCAGCACCCCGAGCAGCACACCACCGGCGATCCCGAGCAGCACGAGCCGTCGCGTCACCAGTCGCACCCGATCCGGGTCACGCCCGCCGAGTCCGTGCCCGACGAGCGCCTGCCCGGCGATCGCCAGGGCGTCGAGCGCGAACGCCAGCGTCGAGAAGACGGTCAGCCCGACCTGCGTCGTCGCCAGCCCGGTGGTCCCCAGCCCGGCAGCGGCCCCGACGGTCGCGAGCATCGCGATCCGCAGCGACGCGGTCCGCAGGAACAGCCATGCCCCCGACCGCAGTGCCCGGGCGACGCCGGAGGCGCCCGGTCGGAGCGGCGCCCCCGAGGACCGGGCGGCCCGCACCGCGATGCGCACGTAGACGACGGCCATCGCCCACTGCACGATGACGGTGCCGGCGGCGGATCCCTCGACACCCCAGCCGGCGCCGTAGATCAGGACGGCGTTGAGCAGCCCGTTCGCGACGAACCCGATGGTCGCGACGACGAGCGGGGTCTTCGTGTCCTGCAGCCCACGCAGCAGTCCGGTCGAGGCGGTCACCACCAGGATGCCGGGCAGCCCGATCAGCGAGATGGTCAGGTACGCGGTCGCGGCGGCGGACACCTCGGTCGAGGCGCCGAACAGGTCGACGAGCGGCCCGGCGAGCGGCCACCCGACCAGCGCCAGCAGCACGCCCAGTACGAGCGCGAGCCACATCCCGTCGATGCCCGCGTGCACGGCTCCGCGACGGTCGCCACCACCGAGCGCCCGTGCCACGGCCGGGGTCGTCGAGTACGCCAGGAACACCAGCAGCCCGGTCACCGTCGACAGCACGGCACTCGCGAGCCCGACGGCCGCCAGCGGCGTCGCCCCCAGGTGCCCGACGAGCGCGGTGTCGGTCAGCAGGAACAGCGGCTCGACCACGAGCGCTCCGAGCGCGGGCACCGCCAGCCGCACGATGTCGCGGTCGACCGCGCGCCGCTCAGCGGTCACAGCGGGTCGCGTCGGTCGGTGCACCGACCCATTCTGTCGGCGATGCCGAGTGCGCGCGTTTCGTGGCCCGGCCCGGATCCCCAGGCGCTTGGAAACTGAGAATCCCTAACATGCCGCCGTGGGTTGTCGATAGGCACATCCACATCGAAGGGAAGCACTGATGGCCGACAACAAGATGACGAAGTCCGCTGGGGAACACTGGGTGTGTTCGATGCTCGCTCGGCAGGGTTGGGGTGCCGCGCTGACGCGCGATGGGCTCGCACGGACGGACATCCTCGCCGTGCACACCGAGGACCTCTCGCGCCCCGCGATCGAGGTGCAGGTCAAAGCGGCTCGAGCAGCCTCCAATGTGAACTACCCACTCGGCTTGAACTCGCAGCAGACGGCGCGCTCGGATCGAGAGTGGTTCGTCTTCGTGAGCCTGCCGGAACAGTCCGACTACGTCTCGGCGCCCCGTTCGTTCATCGTTCCCCGAGACCACGTTGCGGCTGCAGCCTTCATCGCGCATGAAGATTGGCGAACGGACCCCGACGCGGTTCCGGGAACGCGGAACGCGGGTGTCGACAAGTCTCGCGTGCACATCAGCGTGTGGAGCGGGTACGAGGCCCGGTGGGACCTGCTCGCTCAGCCGACCGCTGCTGTGCCGGTCATGTTGCCCGCGCGGTTCGAAGACCTCGCCTTCGGCGATCGCGTCGGACTCCCAGAGGGGCACCCTTGGCTCTTGAACCGTCCAGTTTGGGCGGACGCCTGATTCCGTCGGCGCACCTTTCGGAAGCATCGCCGCACCGATCGGGGCCAGGTCCGTCGTCGGGCGGTTCGCTTGATACGTTCGCCACATGGAGAGCGTTCGACATGCTGAGCTGATCGCAGAACTCGAGGCGTCTCGTGCCGAGGAATGGGGCCAGCGGGCTCTGCTCGCATGCCTCCGAAAACTCCGCGACGGCGGCCCAACCGAGGCGGCAAGCGTCGTCGTGCACGACGCCTGGGCCACGGCTGACGAGTTCCGCGTCGTCTACGACTCCCCGTGGCAAGGTCCTCGCGTCGGGATCATCCGCGACCGGTGGACGACGATCGACCGCACGGATGCCTACGCAACCGGCGACCAGTCGACTCCAGAGGAGTTCGGACAGGAGGTCGCGGACTTCAACATCGGCGAACCACTTGGCGCTTACCTCGACATCCTCGATTTCGACGCCGCTGGCCTGGGCTGGTGGGGCCACATCCCGTTGCGCAGCCAACCCTGATCATTCTGCACTCGCTCGACTGTCGGTGACGCTCGAGCGATCACCGGACACTCAGTCGAGGGGCAGATGGAGCGAAGAACGAGCCGTTCTCACCTAAGCTGCCGGCATGACGCTGAGCTTCGTCGCCCTCGACTTCGAAACGGCCAACTTCGACCGTGCATCGGTTTGTGCCGTTGGCCTCACCACGGTCATCGACGGGGCTGTCCAGTCCACGACGTCCTGGTACGTCGAACCGCCCACTGGGCTGGACTTCACCAACACGTACCTCCACGGCATCGGGCCGGACGACGTCGACGGCGCCCCGACGTGGTCCGAGACCCTTGAGCAGCTGCGCACCGTGACGAACGGGCTTCCCGTCGTCGCCTACAGTCCCTTCGACAAGGGCGTCTACAACGCGGCCAACTCGCTCACAGGAGCACCCGACCCGCAACTGAACTTCCTCGATGCGCTCGCCGTGGTCCGGCACCACTGCAAACTGCCCAGTCACCGTCTCCCGCTGGTCGTCGAACACTTTGCGCTACCTGACTTCCATCACCACGAAGCCGGCGCTGACTCGCTCGCCTGCGCGCTGATCATCCTGCGCATCGCTGAGGAGCAGCAGATCGAGAGTGTCGACGAACTCTGGGCTGCCGTGCCAATCCGGTCGAAGGGCACCAACCGAGCTGGCCGTGTGTACCAGCGAAAGGCCGACCTTCCTCAACCGGCCGTCGAGGCTGACCCGGCCCACCCCCTGTTCGGAGAGGTGGTGTGCTTCTCTGGCGACCTCGACAGTTACACCCGCACCGAGGCGCAGACGCTCGTCGCTTCGTTCGGAGCGGTCGTCTCGGGCAACGTGACCAAGAAGACCACGTTGGTCGTGATGGGCGGCTTCGACCCCGCGACGCTCCGCCCCGGAACCTCCCTCAGCGGGAAGGTCCAACGAGCGAAGGACCTCGCCGCCACGGGCCAGACCATCGAGATCGTCACGGAGCAGACGTTCCTCGAGATCGTCGCCGTCGCGTAGCCCGAGCTCCGGCGCAGTCCCGGGAGATGGGATCGAGCAAGTTCCCGGTCTGGGTGATCAGAACCCGGTTCCCGATCGCGGCGCGCGCCGTGACGGACTGGAGGCCCGTGGCGGCGCCGCCACGGGCCTCCAGTCCGGTGGGTCCCACGTCGTCAGGCCGGACGCGCGTTCCAGCCGACCACTCGCGTCAGTCGGCGCGCGGTTCCGCGGGGACGGCGCCGGTGGCGGCGTGCGCGGGGTCGGAGACCTCGGTCGACGGCTCGTCGGTGCCACGGGCCCGGCCGATGACGTCCATCACGTGGTAGACGACGATCGCTGCGATGGTGCCGACGATGATGCCGCCGAAGCTCGCCTGGCCGAAGCGGAACGTGAAGTCGGCGATGCCGATGATCAGGGCGATGCCGGCCGTCAGCTGGTTCTTCGGCTTCGAGAAGTCGACGCGGTTCTCGACCCAGATCCGGATGCCGATGACGCCGATCAGGCCGTAGAGCGCGGTGGTGGCACCGCCGAGCACACCGGCCGGCACCGAGGAGATGACCACGCCGATCTTCGGTGACAGGCCGAGCAGGACGGCCGCGATCGCGGCGACCCAGTAGGCGGCGGTCGAGAAGACGCGGGTGGCGGCCATGACGCCGATGTTCTCGCCGTAGGTGGTGGTGGCGGAGCCGCCGCCGACGCCCGCGAGGACGGTCGAGACGCCGTCGGCGAAGAGCGCGCGACCGGTGAGCGGCGTGAGGTCACGGCCGGTCAGCTGTCCGACGCCCTCGACGTGCCCGACGTTCTCGGCGACCAGCGCCAGGACGACCGGCACGAACGCCAGGTAGATCGCGAGCTGCGACGGGTCGAAGGCGGGAGCGGTGAAGTCCGGCAGGCCGATCCACTTCGCCTCACCGACCTTCGAGAAGTCGACCTGCCCGCCGATGAGCGCCGCGACGTACCCGACGAGCACACCGATGACGATCGACAGCCGGCCGATCAGGCCCTTGAACAGGACGGTGACCAGGATGATCACCGCCAGGGTGATGAGTGCGATGACCGGGGACGCCGTGAAGTTGTCGCGGGCGGCCGGTGCCAGGTTGAAGCCGATCAGCGCGACGATCGCGCCGGAGACCACCGGGGGCATCAGGCGGTCGATCCAGCCGGCTCCGGCCAGGTGCACGACGAGGCCGACGATCGCGAGCAGCGCGCCGACGACGATGATGCCGGACAGGGCGAGCGGGATCCCGCCGATCTTCGTGGCCGCACCGATCGGGGCGATGAACGCGAACGACGAACCGAGGTAGCTCGGCAGGCGGTTGCCCGTGATGAGCAGGAACAGGATCGTGCCGATGCCGCTGAACAGCAGCGTCGTCGACGGCGGGAACCCGGTGATCAGCGGCACCAGGAACGTGGCGCCGAACATCGCGACGACGTGCTGCACGCCCAGGCCGATCGTCCGGGGCCAGGTGAGCCGTTCGTCCGGTGTCACGATCGTCGTCGCGGAGACGGTCTTGCCGTCCCCGTGCAGCTTCCACGGAAGTCCCATGCGATGACCGTACCGGCAGCCGTGTGCCGGTGACGACCCGGATCGACCTGCCCCATGGGGTCGGTGGCTATCGTGGACCGCATGACCGACGTC
>Ga0265797_10010750_pt1 | contig 11596 bp, 19 predicted proteins | sample P2T30metagenome_FD_192433 | JGI IMG/M metagenome (GOLD analysis project Ga0265797, IMG submission 192433) | Plant litter microbial communities from East Loma Ridge, Irvine, California - P2 T30 | ecosystem: Environmental > Terrestrial > Plant litter > Unclassified | place: USA: California... | reverse complement strand
CCCATTCTATGCCAATTCAGACTTTGTCCCAATTGTTCCAGTGAATTCCTGTCTCATTACACAACACCATCTTCATGCATGTATGCAGGATCCAATGCATACAGTGACCTATGCTAAATGTCTTGTGCTGTGCCTATCTTGATCCATGCATACATGCATGCAAATCTAGACACATATCATTTTCAAGCCACCAGGCCAATAGAATGCCTTTATCCTGCAACAAACTGCTCTTCATGGAACATTGTGCATGACTCCACTGTCCTGTACCCAGTGCATCAAGAAATACCAAGAATAGCCTGATTCAAGGCCATTGGAAATTTATGATTGGTCATCACATGCTCAGGCCGCCCTCCTGAGATTAGGCTCAGAGGTCAGAGGACAGAAGTGAGCTCCATACCACAAATAGACTTGCATATAGCTCAAGCACTGAGGACAGGAAGAATGACCAATCATGATAGAGGCCCAGAATAGATGTATTTCCAATGCTGTGCAGCAAGACAGCTTACTAAAGACCAATGCTGGACGCCTGTTGGCAATTACTTGGCTCCACTGCCTGGCGCACATCACCCAGAGAAGTAATCTGTGCTGTCTGTGTCTCATAAATTTCCCCATTGAGTAAGTTATGTCTTGTTTTAGACCCTCTGAACCCTGGATTTTCCCAGTGAGTCATGAATGGTGACAAGGGTATATAGCCCTGGCTTTTGTCCCACTGTTCATTTCTCTTCCCATCACATCTGAATTTGCATACAACCATACATTCTTGTCTTCACAGCTATACATACATACCATAACATATCATCATCCTTTCATACATCAGTCACCAGATCCCCTCAGCTAATCATGTGAGTCTTTGATTTCATTATTTCCCATAGTGGTAACTTGTTCTGCGCGACTGTATGCTGACGCGCGAGATATCGCGATGCCGACTACGAAGGCTACCAATATTGAATTATCCGACTCTGAACTCGATGAGCTGTTGTCGGATGGCGAGGAAGAGAAGAAGCCAGAGGCGGGACCGTATGGAGGTGCGATCAGTAAACCTCGGCATGTGACGACGAGCTGTAAGCTGTTACACGGTAAGTTATGAGTTATTCCGCGTCATCTGTGGATATCTCGTTGATCATGTACTAACAATAGATCTGATTCACAATGGATCCGTCGAGTTATGCCCTTCGTATCAGCGAGATGTGGTCTGGAACGAGATGAAAATGATTGGTTTGATTCAATCTTTATACCTTGTCAGTCTGCCCGCGACATCGCTGCACGCAAGCTGACGACAGGAGAATTATTACATTCCTCCCATCGTGTTCGCAATGCACCAAGATCCCGAAACTGGAGAGGATAGAAGGGTATGTATCGACGGAAAACAACGATGCTCGTCCATCATGGACTTCATGTCTGGGAAAATCCCCTTTAGTTCGCCCAATACCGGCGAAAAGTTCTGGTATGTCAAGTCGCCAAAGATGGGCTCCAGAGGCAAGCTTTGTTCCCTCGCCATGAAGAACAAGTTCGACATGATCCAGGTCCAAGCTGTAGAATACGATCAGATCAGTGACGCTATTCAGCGAGATATTTTCCGTACGTCCCCCCTTATCGAGACACGATAACCTCTTATCAAGACACGATGTGCGCTAACCATGTAGAACGTGTCCAAATGGGAGCACCTCTATCGGCCGCTGAGAAGCTACAAGCTATCCCTGGAGAGCTCACTACTTGGCTCAATGAACTTCTGAAGAAGTATGTCTTGGAGGAGGATACCCTAACTGAGTATATCGATTGGGATGTCTCTCGAGGAAAGCCTTTCCAGAACTTGGCCTCCATGGCTTACATGTGCTGGTATACCGACTCAAGGAAGCCAGTGACCCCTACCGATATCAAGAAGTGGCTCCTGCGAAGTGAAGGTGTGAGTACTCTATCATGCATGTTGCCTGGACCACGCTGATATCTAGCTCGACGAATCGTTCAAGAAACGGATGGAAGTCGTCTTGTCCTTGATGATCCAAATCGCCATCAACTACAAGACTGTCGCATTCGATGTACCTGGAACGACTAAGCCTCCCCGAATGGCTCCTGTCGGTAAGTCTTTCTCCAAGCTCAGTGCTAAGGTACTGGCGCTTTGTCTGTCAAGTCGGTATGTGTGTTTGTCGTATTGACGATCAGAAATCTGGTTCATGGGGTACATCATCTACCTACGAATGGGCAAATCGCCAATGGTAGCTCTCGCCCGTCATATCGGCAAACTACGACAAGCTACTCGAGCCCAGTTCAGGGACATCTTCTCCAATGGTCCTACAGTGGCCTTCATGTACAAATGGGTCGAAAAGCTCCCAGTCGAGAAACCGACCGCGAACCAGCAGGTCGCCGCCGCCGAGTGGGAATATCAGGATATTCCAGGATCGACTTCGGCTGCCGTGGCCAAGAAGAGGAAGGCTGATCAGCAAGAAGAGACTGCGGATCCAGATTACCGAAATTCCGGTTCGAGGAATGGAAGTAGCAAGAGAAAGACTGCCGAATCGACAACAACGCGATCAAGCAATCGACCTGCTGCACCTCCTCCACCTCCTGCTATTCGACCCCCACCTTCAGCTATGGATGCTGCTCCTGGATATGGGCATGCCGGTGTAAACCCTTATGCCGTCAGCAATCCTCAGACCTATGATCAGAGAGCTCAGCAGGTGAGTAACCTTGTAGTGTAATGACTTTAGTTCCGGCTGACATGTCAGCGGTCCGCCAATAGTATCTATGGGCAACCAACTAGTGCTCCAGCTCCTCAGCAGCAAGCTCAATCTCAGCAGCCTTCTTGGACTCAGCATTCGCAACAGTATCAGAGGAGATGAGGAGAATCTGAGCAGCGCTTGGCGACTTGAGGGGATTGATTGTGGTTGTACTCGTACATATCTCCAGCTGGGTTTGATGTCTGAAAAGACTGTATACTTTAGATTGTCTATGCAACACATTGTATAGTAGTGATACCATCACGATGATAGCTGATTATCCGGCTAACGACGGTGTGCCTGAGCTGAATTATCTTCAAGATTTCAGTAGTGCTCCTTTCCGCTATCATCTACCATAATGTCATCAGATACTGGAGGAGACCCAAATGCTTTCTTGGCGGACTACAAATCAGAGGGAGGATGGTATAACGAGGCTCTGTTCGGTTTAGCCCGATACCCAGGAATGGGTTTAGGAGGTCAAGCTCTACAGGACATCGATGTAGGACTTACTGTTTTGTGACACAGAGACGAAAGCTGACAGCCTAGTCCGATACGCCAGTATTTCATACACCTCTGAAATATCTCTTGACGCCTTACACTTCGGATCTGCGGAGCAAAATCTCAGCTGAGCAATGGGAGGGATTGGAAGGTGGGTGGAGTAGATTGATCCTCGTCATGATGTACGAGACCGAGCAGGGAGACAAGAGTCCTTGGTGCAAGTATATGCGTATGTCCTTTTGACAAATTTGACAAAAGAGGGTATGGGTTGACGAGGCAGGTAGTCTTCCCACCAAGTTCACTTCGCCTATGCAGTGGACGGAAGAGGAGCGGGGATATCTGAAGGGAACTACCGTTTCCAGTGAGCCCCCGTACTGTCGATTCTTGGAAGGGAAGCTGATGAACAGGTAGAATAGGCAGAGAAGAAGCGGAAGAGAGCTTTAGAGAAGTCTTGGAGCCCGTCATCAAGGTATGAGCCTGACCCATTGCCCCAAATCTAAAGCTGACTGATGGATAGGCAAACCCGGAGCTATTCCCACCCACATCGACCAATTTCGACCTGACAGCCTTCCATCTCCAAGGATCCCGAATCCTTTCCAGGTCATTCACGATACCTCGTCGGCGTGCAGATCCAGAAATATGGGATCAGGCCCAAGATGTCAATGAGGATGAAGACAGTGAAGAGGATGATGAAGAGGAAGAAGGGGAGGCTGTCATGATCCCCATGGCTGATATGTTGAATGCTGGATTTGAAATGGGGAATGTTCACCTGTTTGGCGATGGGGACGAGGACAACGAAGCCAATGAGAAAGCGCTGGAAGAGCAGGGACCGGGTTATACTATGTCGACCACCCGAGCTATTGCGAAGGGAGAGCAGATCGTGAGTCCGTGCCACTACTTCCAGCTGACAAGTAGTTCAACGACTATGGTGAACCAGCAAACTGGGAACTACTAAGAAGATTCGGCCATGTAGATACGGTCGAATTACCCGAGGAGATCCTGGAGAAAATGACGGAAGAGGAGATAGGGGGCTACAAACTAGGCAATCCAGGAGACGAGGTGGTTTTCGACCTGCAGGATGTTGTAAATGCCGCACACATCGTTACTGGCAAGACTCTAGAGAAGCTCGAAACTAGGGCGGAATGGTGGTCGGAGAATGGGGAAGAAGAGTGAGGTCTGACTTGCCCACTGTTGCTGATCTTTAGTACATTCCGATTCAGTTTCGAGGACGATGTTGAGGAGCCACTTGTTGCATTTGCTCGTTTGTTGATCTATGATTTCGAGTGGTCGAGGGCCCGGAAGACTGGTGAAGCTCCCGCTGCGTCTCTGGACACGAAATCCGGTAAAGTCATTGAGCAGATCATCACATCCCGCGAGGCGGATTACACAGGAGATCTGCAGGTCAGCTACATGTTCCTCCAGTGGTGCACTCGAAGCTGACGGGCCAGAGCGACTTGAAGATCATCAAGGAAGCTGAATCACTTCGAAATCCACACACCATGGCGGCCATCGTTCGGCTAGGCGAGAGGAGGGTTCTCGGCGTAACTCGTAGAATGCTTCAAGCAGAACTACAGGAGGCAGAGGAAGAAGAGAAGAAAGCTGAGAAACGTAAAGCAGAGAAAGGCGATAAAGGTCAGACGAGACAGGTCAAGAAGGGTAAGATGAAGTTGTCATGATCGTCATGAGCTAGTCACGGTTGGAGAGTGACTGCATGTATCATCTACTTGTCTACGATGATTGCTGGAACGGGTTCTCGATTTCTAGTCTGTCAGCTCGGAATTAAGCCGATATTGAACATGACTGACCTGCCGATCCATCTGTTGGGCTGATAAGAGCGATATTGGGACCTCGAAGGACAACTAGGCCTAATGTTCTTGTTGGTCTGGCCTCGTCTGCTGGTCAGCTCATCCCTGACAAGTCGTTGTTTCTCTTTGGCTACTATCTCGAGAGGTTGTTCACTTGGGCTCTGGGTCGTTTTGACCATAGACCAATTGAAAAAAGACTCACCTTCGAACTCCTCGACAACATCATCCATAACCAGGTTCATCAATTGATCATATCCCTTCAGTGTGCCGGTCACTGTCTGTCAGATACTCCACCTTCTCAATACATCGATAGTAGACATACCTTCTCTCCCACCCATGAACTTGATCTTGACACTCTGGTCGACGTAATTTGCCAAATTCAGAATACTCTCCTTCTTCTTCTTATCTGCTGGTGCTCCTTTTGATGGTCCGCCTCCCCTTCCTCCTCTTGGTGCTCCGCCTCTTGGTCCGCCCTAGTTATCAGCTTCATGTCGGCATCGTGTGCCATATATCGCTCACTCTGCTTGACATTATTGATTGATGGGATATAGAATGAACAGTACTACTGGCTGTAGATTACTTGTACTAGAGTGCGTCGAATCCAGGCACGGGCGGAGGTGAATGGGATAAACTGAATCAAAGGTGAACAAACAAATCATTCAGCTGTCTATCCACCATATACACCACTAGTCGTACCGTCTATCCCCGTCCTATACATACTAGCAACGATGGCATCAGGTCAAGGTCAGACGAGCGGGAATCTCTCTTTTCCAGGTAAATCGACTGCGGCTTCGAAACGGAATCTGAGCTGAACAGCAGTGCTCCAGCTATTGAGCAAAGAACGAGGTGTGTATGGTCTACGAAATGGTGATTATGAGCGATACAGGTACGTGCAGCGATGCTGCGCAAGACTGGGCACTGACTGTCAGGCGGCACTGCGCCAACAAGCTTCACCGACTCAGACAAGTCACCGGCTTTACCAATGGAAAAGGCAAGACATTCAAGAAGGCGACCGGACTTACCGGCGAGAATGTCAAGGATGTCAAGTAAGCTCGCTCCGGCACTGAATCACGATGAGCTGATCATAGACATTTACAACTCTTGCTGTTTTCCGCTGAGCGAGCTATGACCCATTCTCATGAGCTTAAAGCGCTTGCGTCCAAGCCTGGATCGCCCCGTACGACCCGGAAAGACCAGATATCTTGGCTTCGCCGAGCTGTCAAGGTCTCGAATTCCCTCTACAATATATCGTCATCCCTCGCCAACGAATCTTCTGTTAAGTTATCGCAGAAGACTCTAGCCGAAATCACGATCTATCACCTTTCCCTACGGGCCGAATTAGCCTTTGAGCATTCCAACTGGGCAGAGGCATTGACGGACTTGGCTGCTCGACGTAGACTCCTCTCGACTCTCTCCGAGTCGGCACGAGACTCATACGATCAAGCACTCGCTGTAGAGTTCATCGACCAGTACGACCCCCTCATCAGGTTCTCGGCGTACAAGCTCGGCCGAAGCGAATCTCACGATATCGACGGAGTAGTCAAGGATATCGATTCGGAAATGATGGAAGAGTCTGTCCCTGGATTTGGGAAACTTGTCGAGGGACTTCGTGGCGAAACTGGAGCTGCGGAAATCGAACAGGGCAGGAAAACTTTGGAAGATGTTCAGTTCGCCGGGGAGAAGGTCGAAATGAGGAATGCGGAGATCGTAGAAGTTATGTTGAGAGTGCAGGATTCGTTGGGCAAGCTGAAGGGCAAAGCCGATAGTGGTAGTGGAAGGGGTATGAAGGGATGGGACAAGGTTCTAGGTGTATTGGGTGAAGCAGAGGGCGTTGCTAGGCGTCTACTGGATGATCACGAAGTAAGCTGGCTGGACCCCCCACTTCGAACCAAGCTAATTATCAGGCATCTGGGTCCAACAACTCGCTTAGGTCTACCGAGACTTCCAAGTCCCTCTCTCTAGTACACCAATACATTGTCTACTTGCTTCTTTCGCACCGTATACGACGAGATCTATTACTAGTCGGAACCCTCTCATCGTCCAGCACGGCATTGCCAGCGGATCCTACAGTCTTCAAGGTACCTGGTGGACGATCGAAAACGGAAGAAGCAGTCAAGAGCTTGGCAGCTGTCATCAAACTATATGACACTGTTTTGCAGAGCATGAATCAGCTCCGAAGCTTGGCAGTGGTAGAGGAGAAGGAGGGCGTCAGATTGGCAAATGAGGGTTTGGAAGCTTACTTCCACGCCACTAGGTCAGTCTTTGATTTGATTGCAATTAGCATGCTGACGAAGCAGGTGCTTCAACCTCGCTCGACTTCACTGTATCCACCCCAAGCCGACCTTCTCTTCAGCAGTCCAGCTTCTAGATCGATCGGCTAATTTGATTACTCAAGCTCGTCAATCGCTCTTCGATCCCTCTTTCCCTCTTGAAGAGGAAATCATTGACCTGCCTGAATCCAAGGTAGCAGATCTTGAAACCCAAATCAAAGCTCTGGACCTAGCCGCCAAGCGCTCCCTATTTGCTGAACGGGTGGCCAAGCCAGTATTCTTCGACAACGCCTTCAACTACATCGACCTGCCAATGGACGAATTGCTAGTCAAGGCAGGACGAGAACCTACGAAAGCGGAAGCACCGGCCACTGCCAGCGTTGCTGCAAGTGTGGTACAGACGGTAGAGAAGGCTGCTGAGGAAGTCAAGAAGACTGTAGTGGGCAGGGAGAGGACTAGGGAATCTACTCCTGCTGCTGAGTCTACGCAGGAAGAGAAGCCAAAAGGATGGCTGGGCGGATGGTTCGGACGTGGCTAGGCAGTCTGCATGCATCCCTCCTTCCCGCAATTAATCGTTTGTTATGCACAGTATCCCATTACCTGTTGCTGAAAGGTTCCGCTTGGTGGTGTTCCTGAGAAAGTTTCAATTGTTGCACTGTTGCACCACCTAAAAAGTAAAGTGACTCCACACTTCCACAACAATGTCTGGTCAGACCCCTACGCCTGCTCCAGGTCCGCCTCCGCCCCCTCCTCCCCCTGGTCCTACTCCATCATCCTCGAAACCCCCGATCAAGCCCTTGACTGGTTTCGCATCTGCACTTGAGCACACCGGTATTCCCCGTTCGGTCTTGACTTGGAAACCAAGATTACCGTCACGAAACTGGTCCATCTTCTTGACAATCAGCGGAACACTATTCTACCTCTACTATGATGATCGAAAACAATGTCGTCTTATCAAGGAGGACACAATAAAAAAAGTAGAGTATATGGGCAAGCAGCCATTAGAAGGTGGAAGTTTGGCGGAAGTGAGGAAGATTAAGGTATATGGAGCTAGATGTCCCGAAGATGGGGACGATGATAGGGCACTGAGGTATTTCAGAAAATACATGAAGGTACGCAATATACATTCATTGGGTTATATCAAAGCTGACTAGAAGCCATACTTGGTAGCAGCTGGAATCGACTACGAATACCCTCTAACACCACCCATTATTCACGGATCAGTCGCACGAAGTACACATTCTCTGATCCTCGCCAAGAGACGTCAAGCTCTAGGACTGGAACCGAAACCTATCTCAATGTCATTCCCAGGTCAAATGGACCCATCGCTAGACGCCCAGAGGGAATTGGAAGGAGGTACAGTCTTGGTAGGACGTGCTAGTTTCAAGGAGTATATGGAGGGACTGAAACGAGGCTGGATGGGCGGAGTGAACCCTTGGAGTCTGGAGGATGATGTCAAGAAGAAGATTGAGGGAGATGGGGTATTCGATGACCCGGCAGCGGCCCAGCTGAGGGATGCCGCTGCAGATGAGCGTGATTTGGCAGCTGCGAACCTGGACGACCCAGTACCATCACCAGTACCCTCGAATCCCACTGGCCTAGGCTTCCTGTCTCGACCTACACCACCCCCGTTCTCACCGAATTCTCCCGGCGGACCCGCTTCGGCACCATCCATCCCGGCTCATCTTCACCTACCTCCCTCACCTCTACCTCCTCAACCACCAATCCTTTTCTTACCATACACCAACCATATGGGATTCAAAGCATTCCCATACTTCATCTACCAATTCTTCACGGAGCGACATCGAGTTCGAGCAGGTTCCGAAGCCGCCCTAGCTTTGATCGAATCCAACACCCGTTCATTCGAGAGCCCAACGCGCGCAGATGAAGGTGTAACGACTGAAGAAGGCAGATTAGTGAGACAAGGAGGCGATCTTGATTTCGACTTGGAAGGAGAATCATTCACTCGTAAATCATTCAAGAAATTCCCATCACAAATCGAAACAGCCAGGAAAGATTACTATGAGACGTTAAAGACGAGAGTTGAATCCGTCCTCGATCTACAAGCTGGAAGGAGGGAAATGACGGATGCTGAAAAATCTGGAAAGACAAAGGTCGAGATGATCGATGAGATGAAGGACGAAAGGCTAAAGAAGGAAATGAGATGGTGTGGTGGAGAGGATGGATACGAGATTGTCAAGCCGGAAACACCTGTTGTATGGGATCCAAGATGGGATGGGTGGTTGAAGGTGTTCGTCAAGTCGGATGACTTTTGAGCGGTAGCTGTGTATTCGAGTGCAGTTCATTACCATATCATGCATCATCTCTCTTGCCAGCATATCTTTTCTGCAACACTGGCACTGGTGAATAGTTCCAATATCAACCAACAATTCCAATTAAGGACAGAAAGGCAATCAAAGAGGTATCCAGTCACAAAACAACATGGACGAGACGGCTCACGGCTGATTGATTGGCGATGGATCTGATCATGAGCTCGAGTCTTTCAGACGATCGAAGCAAAGAGAATAGAAATGAAAAGATACGAGGATATGACATGATTCCACCTATTAGGCAGGATGGGGTATTCGTGAAACTATGAACGTGATATCGCCAACAAGACGGGCGATGGGGATCGTGAGGAACTACAAAACGTGAAGATCGTGGGTGAGATACGTGAAATTGTCCTAGAAATGGTAGTGATCCGGAGGAGCACGTCCAGCTAAAAGGTACATGTCATCCCTGAAATCCGTTGGCCACAACAAAGCGGAATGGACACGAGCAGGGGGATTGTGCAAATGTGAACGTGATTGAAGAGGTTGGGATACGGCGCGAGACATACTCGTATTCCAGATCCCTATGCCATCTTGCCCAATGAGCGACGATCCACTGTGTACTCTCGGTACTTGTGCGTTCGGGTCTGTCGGTCTTGACTGTCCCTGGCTTGAATGAGATAGACTTCGTCGAATTCCTTCTTCAGACTCTTCACGAGAAAGAGTCCACGCGGTAGGTAATGCTCCAAAGAGACCTTGTGAAGCCGGAATGTGCGGAGGGAATGAGATGTATCCCGGAGGCGGCCCGGTCGCTTGCATGGGTTGAGGTCGTGGCTCAAAGCCAGGTGGCGGTCCAGGTGGTCGGCAAGCGGTCAAAATTGGGCTTCCGACAGCTTGTGGGATGTGGGTACCAGGGTTTCGCTGTCCAGCATGACCTGTCGGTCGTTGACCGAATCCAGGTGGAGGTCCGGCTTGCATAACAGCGAGAGGCACGTCCAATCCAGGAGGATGACTAATGATGTATTGGCCTGTTGGCAGACCAATAGGCAAAGGTGGTTGCAGAGGAGCCGCTACCGGTCCCTGGTATCGGCGACCGATCTGTTCTACTAGGTCCATCGCGGTGATAGCTCGTCGAGGAGCTCTTGGCGTCACCGATGCTGGCGCCGATGCTTGTGTCAAGGGATGAGGCTCGACGAGAGGGGCGATTGCGGGGTCCAGAGTGGGCGCTGGTTCGGAGGCTGTCGGTGCAGAGTTGGCCGTCACAGCTGGTTGTGCGGGCTGTGCTGATGCTGCTGAAGATGCTACCGGTGGAGCCGGCGCTGATCTCGGCGAGACGTTAGCCTGAGCCATCCTGGCACGTCAGCTGATGTTACATACGAAGAAGGTGATACTAACGGAGGAGTATACACGATCTCTTCCTCATCGTCATCGTCATCGGTATTCTGGCTAGCATTTCGGCCGTGTTCAATTGACTTGCCCTTGTCGACAGATAGAGCTTTAGCTTCTGAAGCGAGTTCAGCAGGGATTTCTTCCCACTCCGTCAATTGCTCTGCCTGAGGACGGTGCAATGCGTGAAGTCGTTCCAGCACATCCTCATCCAGGAACTCCAAATCTACCTGCATTGTCAGTAACTTGATACACGCGGTAGTCAGGGAGGACTCACAGCCTGCTGTACGACCAATACGGCCTCGACAGACAAGTCTGAAACTCGCATCAGGTGTTCCTCGTCTGAGTCGCTAGCCTGAAAGCGCTTTGAGAAAGTCGAAGTTCTGGTCAAAGGTGAAAACCCTCTGAGTTCGATATCCTCCTCGAGGCACCCCATCAAGGACGGAAGATTGTAGATGGGGAACATCTCGGCAACCTTAATCATGAAAGTGGCGTATGTTGCCCAGAGCCTGTTGATTTCGCCAAGCTTGGATCTGTCCACATGTCGGCGGAGGTATTCGACGTGACATTTGAGCCATTTCGACATGATGCGCAATGAGGGTAACATTCGACGCAAGACTGAGGAAAGCTGAGGGGCCAGACCGTCGGTATTG
>Ga0265797_10010748_pt1 | contig 11599 bp, 14 predicted proteins | sample P2T30metagenome_FD_192433 | JGI IMG/M metagenome (GOLD analysis project Ga0265797, IMG submission 192433) | Plant litter microbial communities from East Loma Ridge, Irvine, California - P2 T30 | ecosystem: Environmental > Terrestrial > Plant litter > Unclassified | place: USA: California... | reverse complement strand
GCGCCACGGGAGCGCATGTATATCAGTGCAGCGCATTTGGACGTCCCGGGGGAGCATTCTCCACCTGATCCCTTCGAGTATAATCCACCGGGATATAGATGGTAGAGCTAGCAAGTCAGGTCAGTCCTGATGAATCGGAAAATATCCACAGGTGTTAGCCCAGTTGCGGATGAAGTCAATGTCATAATACTCAAGTCATTCTTCACTTGCAGACTTTACCTTCTCTTTGAGCTTGGGAATGATCATAAAGTGAGATGGCTCTGGCGGTATGCGACTTGCCCTTTCTACTCTGTGAGCCGACCAATAAGACTGCCACTTCTGTTGTTACCTAGCCAGTGTTCACTGGCTGCCGGTACGGGACCGTGCGGGTTTGGACGGTCGTTTGCCCTAGCGGCGCTCAATGAGGACTTACATATTTCAATTTTCGATGTCTTATTTCTGATTCCCTACTCCTGCGCACTACACACTGACACTACCCGCCATGAACGCGTCCGCAGAGAAGATGGTGGAGTTCGCCATCGTCCCCATCGAGACTCTTATCGCCTGCAGGTACATTTTCATCCAAGTGCACTCCATCATCGACAGTAACATATCTTTACACGGAGCTCTACACTCTCGAGATATTGACGCAATCAATGCGTACTACAACCAAGCAAAAGAGATGTTCCAATCTAAGGATACTGTTTGGCCGCTCATTGTCAGGGAGCAATCGCGCGTCTACAACAACATCACCAGGCTCATCGAGAACGCGACCGAGTGGCTTGAGCGCTCCGCCTTCTCTGCATCGTTCGCGAAGCATAGCAAGACCCTCAAGAAGTACCTGAAGCGCCAGCCAGGCTTTTCAGCCAGCAAACTGTCCACAAGTTCAGATGGTGCCGTTTGGGGTAGGTATCTTGTGGTTCTAGAGCAGCGCACATTGATGCAGACCTACAAGAAAGATTTCGATCGGCTAAAGCACTTCTGCATTGACGGTCACGACGAGATGAAGAATTTCGAGAACTTTTTGATGCTACTAGCCTGGGCGAGAGAGGAGCCTCTCCAGCGTATGTTTAGCAGGGAGTTTATGGGAGCCTACCTGGAACATGTATCAGAAGTCCAGGACGATCCGGCCTCCGACCATGTCAGTCTCGCTGGTGAGTGGACGTTCTTCCCAACCTTCAAGCTTGTCTAACACCGTGCTAGACACTGAGTCCGTTTCCAACATTCTTACTCCATCCACCACTCGTACCACTTCGCCAGCTCTCACCGAGTTTCCAGCTGACGACTCTAACAACGGCGACAAGAGCGGCTCTGCCACTGACTACTAATATGAAGGCCTTCGTACCACCGGACACCCGTATTGACAAAGCCTTCTTCGTACTCTACATCTCGGAAGACCACGAGAGGACGGTCAAGTTCAAGGTGAATGATGCTTGTCTTGAGCAGATTAAAAAGATTTACGGAGAGAAGGCCAGCATGAATGATGCTGTAGAACTTGCGATCAAGATGGCAATTCAATAAGGAGAGCTCAAGAGCAAAGGAGTGCCGCAACCTTGCCTACACTCGCTCTGTAGCAAGCCATGAGAAAGGAAACCACCTCGCCAGCTCTCGACGAGCGCCCAGAAGACAAGTGGTGGAGCATGAAGTGGCTATAGATCAATCCCTGCATAATAGTTGTACCTAGGGAAGGCGCTGCCAATACTAAGATGATCATATCTTGATCTATTACTGCCCTATTGCTCTAAGCTCATACGTAGTCTCTTCCGGCTGCTGCCTTCCTCATTAGTGTTCACTGCCAAGCAAAGTCATCTAAGACCGTGCGGGTTGCGACAGTCATTTGTTTGCTCTAGTGGGGCACTAGTTTGAGTGCACAAAACACCACGACTTCCTCAGCTCAGGACTTTGTACGTTCACATTTCCTCCGATAATAGATTCCAACTTTGATGTCGCCCTTACCCACCACCATGGACGCGACTTCCCCAGAGATGATTGACTTCGTCATCGTTCCAATCGAGACTATGGTTGCCTGCAACTTCATTCTGTTTTGTGTCGCTCAATCGATTCAACATATCCAGGTCCCTGGAGTTACTGACGACACCGAAACATTTCACGATGTCGGCTCCGCTTTGATCAACGATATAGCGTCCTGGCCATTGATCGTAAAAGAACACTCGCGATGACACACGACTATCAAGCAAGTATACGAGGCTGCATCAAACTGGCTGTCGCGCTCTCCCTTGTTCGATGACACACGCAATGAACTTGCACTGTACTTGGAGTTGCCAACCGGATTCTCCGTGAGTAAGTTGAAAATGAGGGACAACGGTGCTATCCTCAACAGAGGAACCGTCCTTCTCAAGCAGCCTTCCAGGGACTACTACAAAAGTATCAACAGCCAGCACTGTTTCCTGTCCAGTCCCGAGACCAACAAGCGGAATTACCGCGCCTTCTTGACTCAGCTGATGTGGGTGCGGGACGACCCCCTTGCGCGAATGTTCAAATCGGACTTCAAGGGTGAGTTCCAAGACCATCAGAAAGTTACCGATATTGGAGGACTGTCGCATCAGCTCGAGAGCTTGAGCGTTGTTGGTATGTGTATCAATCACCTCGCTCCATCTGAAAGCTAATCAGGATTAGATGGCGTGTCCACTGTCGCTATGGATACACCCTCAACCAGTCGCGCTACTTCACCAGCCCTCACCGAGCGTCAGGGTGACTTCACTGCTAACCGCACCACCGAGAGCAAACCCGCCGAGCCGCCGACTCTAAAGTACATTGCTGTCATCGAGACTGCCACCGAAAAAGCCATCTTCAATCTCGACATCAAAAAACGGGACGAGAAGCAGCACAAGATTCTGGTCAACGCGAAGGATATGTGTCATGAGATGGCTTCGAAAGGCTATGATGGCAAGACGAAGCTACAGGAAGTTATGGACATGACTGTGCAGATGGCTACAAAGTGGGAGGAAGTGCGGGAGAAGCAAGAGATACAGAAGAAGAAAGTTTACGGAGGATTCGGTTATCATTGAAGCAAAGAAGGGCTTGCTTGAACTAGAGAACTAAGGTTCACGAAGACTGTGAAACTCTGAACTTAGATGGTGGTCAATCAATTAGGTTAGATCACCGAATACAACCGTCATCTCACGACCCTCCAATTAGTCACTCATGAGTAAACGAAGACTCGACGGAGTTCAGTGTTTAGTTAGCAAGTTCGTGAGCCCAAATCCCTAGTTAGAGGATGCCTAGCTCATGAGCTGAATCAGCGCGATGTGTCCTGCAGCTTTCAAGCGCTCAAGTCCATAGCATCCCCAGCAGCAGCCTTCTTGGACCCAAAGCGAGCATCCAGCTTCCTGATCGTGCTCTGTCTCATCTCCTTCGAAGGCCAACCTTGACTTGGCACCCTAACCTTCTTATCTACCCTCAACTGCACCGGCACCGGGATATTCTCACCAGTCTTGCTATCCCCATACCCATACATGACAAAGTCCAGATAGTACTGCTGCACATCCAGGCCCCTCCTAATACTCTCAGCGATGACCAGATCCAAAGCATGCGGCATCCTCTTGCCATCTTCATTCCAGCCCTCAAGGCTCAGTAGACCCCACTGGTCTTCCAACACGCTATGGTCTTCTACGTCTTCGAGCCAGGGATGCGCTTCGAAGTCGAGATCGTCCATGAGATATGTAGCAACAACCATCGCACTGGTTGTGTCGTAATTGAACTTCATCTTGCCACTGAGCGCCTCCCACAGCGGAGTCAAGCTCTTCTGGGCGAGCAACATGGGGCCTAGCTGACACACGCCGTTACCCAGGATAGGGTCAGAGAAGCGCATGTCGAGCTTCATGAAGAAGAGCTGGATGTTGATGAGATCGGCGTCGGTCCAGATATCGAGATCCTCAAGGAAGGAGCGACGCGTTCTCGATTCCTTGAGCTCCATGACGCACCAGTACTTCATCAGCGCGCCCTCGCAGGCCTCCGGTACGCGATGACCTTCCAGAGCCATGTATGTGAGGATGCTACGTACGACCTTCTGGCGGTAGACGATCATGCCGACCCAGCGGAAGCCCGGTACGTCGCGCGCTAGCCACTCGCGGCCGTCCATGGGTCGGAGCATGGGGTCGGAGATGCACGTACGGGGGTACAACACCCAGCTGAAGATGTGGCCGGCGAGCGGCGCATGATAGCGGGCGTAATCGTGTATCAGAGAGACGCTGTATAGGTTCAGGCGGTAGTGGAACTCTTTGTCGATAGCGTAGAGGTCGACGATTGAGGGGTAAGGCAGGCGGAGCGCGAATTGGAAGAAGAGGTTCGGGTGTCGGATGATGGCCTTGTAGACACTGAAAAGCTGCTTCGGGGCAGGTCCACCGGTGGAAGTTTGGGGTATGGGCGTGGAGGGTATGTCTGGGCCCCAGATCTCAGCGGCAATATTGTGACGGCGGTGTTGGCGGCGGCGAACGACGTTAGGCGCATTACTGTCGGTCGTTGGTGAGTCCGGAAGCTTGGCACTAGCTGGTGATCCATCGTCTACTGCGCGCTTGTTCTTGCCTTTCGCATTCGCGTTGAGATAGAGCGGGCTTGGTGGAGGCTCCATGATAGTCGTCAAGCTTGATCTTCTACCCTAGCAGGTGAGGCTAAGGTACGTTCAAAGGAGCCTGCGAAAAGCGATTTGATACTTTACTCTCGCCTAATGTAGGGTGATCGAGGGAGTAGTGTTGCTTTCTCGCGCGCACAATAGTTGCTGGCAAACAATAAAGCTGTCAGGTCGTCGTGCCAACAAAACAGCGGAACGCCCAGGCAACCAAAATCACAGCATAGCAAAAGCGCTTGAGTTGAGTGAAGGACTAATCGACTGCCCAGACTCTTCCAGATGTTGTATATAAAGTCCGCAATACTCGTTGCCGACGTGTCGGGTCAAAAAAGAACATTCCAAGGTTTGCATGAACGGAGATAACAGTTTGCCCAAGCTCAAGCATCAGCATGAGTCCCAACATAATGAACTAGAATGAAATTATATGAGATAGGAAATACGAGAGCTTGTATACTATACCGTGGCAGTGAAGCTCGACATATGCTCTCATCACTGCTGCTGGCACGCGATGCTCCAGGCTCTTCCTCTCAGACGCACTTCTCACATAAGTTACGGTGTATTCGCGTACTCACAGGTTGATTGAACGCCAGAAGCCGTTTTGATAGCCCATGTGTGGGTGTTAATGTCGTACCTAGGTAATGTGAAGGGGTGGGTGGGTGAGTGGACGACGCGTCAACGTCATTGGCCCGTGCATGGCAACCCCCGCCTCGGCCCCTCGTCGTCGTCCCTGCATAATCTGATAATTTAGTTCGCCGCGGGAAAATCGCGTTCCTCACGCATCACAACAAATTCTCCGATTAACGACTTCGTATCACAGTCGCTAAACACGGCTACTTTCCATCGCCTGCAGTACGTGTTTGCTCTCGGCCAGAAATCAACGCCTTCCGCCACGCGATTATTGACTTGAGATATCTAGGACAACTTAGGCATCAATATTCTAATAATTGAATCAACCCAAGTAGTACAATCATCGATCATCGCTATAAAGTCATCTCTTCAGAGTATACGAGAGCCTCCGCGATCGCGTACCACGCGCATCATGACATCCAATCTTCTGGCCACGGCGACCTCGGCGCTCCCCAACGAACTCGCTCTCGTCGTAATCGATCATCTCCAAGGCAACAACAAGGCACTATGCGCTCTCGCTCGGACATGTCGCGATATGCAAAACCTCGCAGAAGAGCGACTCTACAAGCGAATCGAGCTTCTATCCGTAAAGAACCTCCACGCCATCATCGAAGCCTTCACATCGCGTCCTGAACGCGTCCGCGCCGTACAAACACTCAAGATCTTGTATTCATACAAAGACGACAGTCTTAAAGACAGCGCCGAGATAAGGACGACTTTCAACGAGTGCGTAGCTCGTATGGTCAACCTGAGGGAGTGGCATATTGAGAGCCCGTACGATAACTTCCATTGGGAGAACGATGGTGGAGAGGCTTGGGTCCACGGTGACATGCAACGCTTCTGCCGTGCGCTCGACACAGCTTGCGTGGACGGCCCAATCGAGGCGGACAATATCGCGGCTGAGCGGCGCTTGGGAAAGAATCTCGAGCGGACAGTTGGGCTGGGTCTTCTTGAGAACTTGACCATCCACTCGCACGGTACTGCTACCGACTTCTGGAACCTTGACGGGTTTCATTGCCTCTTCCGACACCCCGCACTCAAACACCTTCACGTCTCCTGTGTGGCCTTCCCAGACTCTGAAATCCCAGAGCTCGCAACACATATGAAGAAGACTCCGCTGACCTCGCTTGTTTTTGACGAGTGCGAACTGCGGCCCAAAAGTCTGCTCAGCATCCTTCGCACTCCGGCGCGTTTGAAGTCGTTGACTCTGGGCGAAAATGTCTTCAACATCAACCGGTCAAGGCGGGCTAAGCCTTTATTGAACAAAGACGCAGGCGGATCACTGGAGGCTCTCTCCGCAGTTGCGCATTCGCTGGAAAGCCTTACACATCTAAATCCTGGTTGGCGTCTTGACAAAAGCCCTCAGGTGCTCCGCAGTATACGCCCACCTGGTGATGGTATGCGCGATTTCCACCTTCTGAAGTACCTTGAATGCGACACGAATTCCTTCCTACATCAGGCTATCATCATGAACCGTGATCTGGCGCCTCCTAGTCTGGAAACACTTCGAATCCGTCGGCATTGGGATGTTCCGGTGGACTTCTGGGATCAGCCGCCTGATTTTGATCACTACGCCGCTCTGCCATCTCTGGACACACTCGAGTTATTGCAATCATCCTACATGTGGTAAGTTCTAATAACAAAGATGAAGTTGCTTTTTTAGATCATGCGCTGACTTTGCCCCGTGTGGCTCATAGGCTCGACACGGCAAAGTCTGAGTATATCTGCGATGAGGAACGTCTCCGCAATCGCCACGCAAAGGCGTTCAAGCTGCACAAGGCTAGCATCAACCTGAAGATGTCGTTGGAACTGCACAAAAGCGAAGGTTTGATACCACCGTACCTGCACAAAGAGCGCGTTCCTATTATCGAATGCTTGTACGATGCGAGCATGGAGGGATTTAAGAGTTTCATCAGAAAAGAAGTGACAGATGAGGACGGAGAGACGACTGATTCGCTTGCGAGAGAAGAAGCCGAAACGGGCCAACTAAGCGATATGGATATCAGCCTGTTAAAGTCAAAGACACGACGTCTCACGCTTTCCATGAAACATAGCCTCGTGAATCGCGGCCGCCGACTCCCATCGTTCAGGGAAATATTCGGCTCAGATGATGAAAGTGAAGAGTCGGCCGATAGCGATGAGGATTTCGAGGTTGATGACCTTGACGAGGATGATGATATGGCGCTCGATCTCGAGCTAGACGATGATGTCGTCCAACAGTATATCGACGAAGACGGCAATCCGGTGTTTGACGAGGATGGCAACCCTGTGTTCGAGGACGACGGAGAGCTTTTCACAACCGTGTGGGAGGTGGCTACTGAGGACGAGTATGATAGCGATATGGATGAGGACACGGATGAGGATGACGACGATGACGAGATGCACGACGCGTTGGAAACTCAGCAACAGCCCGCCAACACCAGCACCAACGACGACGTTGACTAAGCAGTATGGGGAGAGTGATAGCTGTTCATGTTCGACTTCGGTAGTCTGTACGCAACTACAATAGGGTATTCTTGTGTATTATCCGCTTTAGAAAATAGTTTTAATGATGCATGCATTATCAAAGAACTTATCCGATCATCAACAGTAGCTACTATGTGCTCATGCTACACACGCAACATGGGATCACGGTTTGTACGAAATCTCCTAACAACGAACGAACGCCGGGTATGTAGAAAAGCATCGCGAAAAGAATTGCAGCTAATACGCCGCTAAAGAAGAAGTCTGCGATAAACGTCAGTCACTACCTCACTCTCCCTAATCCACCATCAACTTACCTAAACGAAATCCATCACCGCGCACACCCAAGAGTCTGTGACGAACAGTACGCGTTCTCCCTATTGATGTATCAGCACTCCATTCCATGATCATCCTACATCGTTCATCCCCCTCATCCCATTTCTTCCTAATCCGGCAGGTATCCCGCCTTCCTCCCCCAAATCCAATTCAAGAACTCAACATACCTCGTCAAATAGCTCCCATCCGCCTTCGCCCTCCTCGTCTCCAGGAGCGGCGGCACAAATGGTAGTGCAAGAGCCGAGACTACATAACTTGTTGCTAAAGTGGCTTTAAGGCGGTAGTGTGGGTCGCGTGGGATATGGCGGGTGGAGTATGTGCGGAGGTGGGAGAGGGCGTGTGTTGAGATTGCCATTTTGTGCGTTGGTATGTGAAAAGAAGCAAGAAAGTTGGTATATGGAGTTGCAATCTGGATTAATGGTTGTGCCTTTGTATCGTCCTTACGATCGTGATTATAGATGCTCGCGTGTGACCAGCCTTACGGTCGATGATCTCGGAATGTGGGGCCAGGAAGGTTCGGTGGTGTCGGCGCGTGTGGGGTCTTGGTTGCGTCGGTAATTCTGTGCTCTGCTTTATAAACCTCTTCAAAGCAAGTCAAGACAGGTGAGAGAATGGTAACATGGGGGCGTCGGGGGCTATTAATATATTTCATGATGGCTGCCTAGGACGTCTGCCCTGAGGCCATTGAGCAAGGGGTGAACGAACGGTCCTTCGCACTACAGCCGCGGCTGACCTGCACGTGGAGATGAGCGACGTATGCAGGCGGAGTCAAAATGCCACCATTTTTGTGGGCTGCGGTTAGGGCTGCCTTGACGCTAGGAAGCGTTTCCGTTGCTTATATCTTGCTTTGAAAGCGTCTCTTGCGGATTCGGCTTACAAAGGCGCAAAGTGTACATACTGAGAGAATTGGTGACACAGGTCTGAAGGAATCGTTGAATGCGTTCGCGTAGAATTTCTATTCATCTTTCTGCGATACCTCTTCAGGCGTGCATTCACGAGGATGCCTCAGGGTCTGGGCGATCCGGGTCACACCACCCTCGCGCGAGTACGCGCGAGCCGCCGCCTCTCCATGGTAGAGGATTTTACCGGGATGCAGAAAGACCCTTCTTGGCAACAAACAGTGCATTGGTGAGCAGTTGGTCACGACATCTTCGCTCGCAGTCACGAATCGGCGGTTTTCGCGGAGCAAGGGGTGGCTGGAGGTGTCAGCAGGAACGGGCCGATGGTGATTGGTGGATGGGTGTCGCAGGGCCTTGCGTAACCTCTTTTTGTGACTACGCAACGTCGCGATGATTGGCAACACTTGTGGCACTCTTGCCCTGACCGGTCTGGATAGGTCGCATCTACAGCTTCTTCAATGCTTCGTCTGCAGCTCCTTGTCGGTCTTTTAAGCGACTTCCAATCTCTTTCGCCTGGTAGATTACGAGAATGTCGGCATCGATGACTGTGGTCATCATTGCAGTGTCTCTAGATATCATCATGTTAAGCTGATGTATGCTGCAGTCTCATACAAGCCATCACCGTCATGGTTTCCAGAATCTTAAAGGTCATACTACAAATTTGCATTATCGTCGAGAAGAGCTATCGGAAGCTATCTCATAAAGAGATCATACCATACCAAACGCCAGTCAAGCCACTTCAGCTCATCCGGCTCGAAAAAGAAAAAGAAAAAAAGTGACCATAGCGCGGGCTCATGCGTCCTCAGCTACTCCATCGCCCTAGTTATTCCTCCTCCCATTACGATCAAAGTTGAAAAACTGGCGACCACCACCACCTCCTCCTCCACCGCCAGCACGCCGCGCACCACCACCACCGCCACCACCATAAGCCTGCTGAGGAGCATAACGCTGTTGCGGCCTATACCCTTCATCCTCCGAATTAGACCCATCTTCGTAGTAGCCCTGCTGACCAGAAGGTTGTTGACGACGAGAACCTCCAAAGTCAAACATACGGCCTGGACCCCCACCATGACCATACTGTCCGCCAGCACGAGGGTCTTCATATCCGGCTCCATACCGCGGATCTTGAGCACCGCCGCGGGTATAATCGTCCATGTAGCGCTGTTGGCCGTAGGTAGGTTGTTCTTAGGCGCGGCTAGCGCCAGCAGCGCGTGACTGTCTGAACGGGTTGTCTGCGAGTGAGAGGCCGGAGAACATGAGGCCGCGGCCACTACCATCACGCGGGGCTGGTTCATGGCTGCTGCCGCCCATGCCGCTCATAGGGCCGCCACCACCGCCACGGCTGCCAGCGTAGTCACCGAAGGGCTCGTGGTGTTCTTGATATTGCTGGCCTTCTGGGCGGGAAGAATCGAAAGTCGAGGAGAAGGAGTAGCCGCCTTGACGCGGGTTTCCGCCGCCCATAGGCCCACCACCGCCGCGTCCCATCATGGGAGGGGGACCACCTCCCATCATGCCTCCCATACCGCCCATAGGGCCACCGCCCATGCCACCCATTGGACCGCCGAAGGGGCCGCCCATGCCGCCGAAGAAGTCGTCGCCGCCTGAGTTACCGAAGGGATTAATGTTGTTGGGTGTTGTACGAGCGTAGGAGTGTAGTTGTTGGTTGTGAGTTGAGATGGTGAGTTGTGGGCGTGGATGAGGAGGGCTTAGGAGGAGACGGGATGCATGTAATATAGTCAGCGGGTGCGGGGTGAAAGTATCTTGCCGTGAAGTTTGGCACGGAGAGTGAACATGATGATGTTTGCAGTGTGAGTGGATATTGTTGGTGGTGGAAAGGGCGAGTCGCGGCGAGAAGCATATGGGAAGGGTGAAAGCTTGGCTCGTATAGGTGAACGCAGGACTGCTCTTGCATGAAATGTCCTGGAGCATACAACTATGTCAGACTGGTAGGTACCTATCATAATTTCGCCATCTTCCCCCCCTCTCAAGTACTCTGTAAGCTCAATCACGACCGGATCAAAAAGCAAATGGTGAAGAAGTCTTGTATTTCACTCTCCATCCTACTTTACTATTCTCCATATGTAACTAAAAAGGGTATATACATTGTTGGTTGTGGTAAGTAATGTAAAAAAACGGACCAGCCTTTTGAATTCTCGCGCTTTTTGCAACCAACCTCAATCGGCTATGTACTGTTCACTGTGTGTGTTTGTTGTTCTCCGTGGTGCCATGGCTCGAGGCGTTTAGCTGAAGAACTTAAGGGCGCGCCTGAACCTGTTGCCGCCGCGGTTGCCTTGGCCGCCGAAGCCGCCCTGGCCCTGGCCCTGGTTTTGGCGACCGTTGCCTTGACCCTGACCCTGACCTTGACCGTTCTGACCTTGGCCTTGGTTCTGCTGGCCTTGGCCCTGGTTCTGACCTTGACCCTGACCCTGCTGGCCCTGGCCTTGGTTGCCGTTGTTCTGGTTGCCTCCCTGGTTGCCGCCGTTGTTACCGTTACCGGCGTTGGGGGCTTGAGTAGCGTCAGGAATAAGAGCTGAAAGAAACGTTAGCATGAATTCCATCAAAGTAAAGACGTGACGGATGAAGAAAGCAACGCACCGGAAATGGCACTGGCACCCTCATTGCCACCCGCAGCACCAGCAGCCTGGTTCGCCGCGATAGCAGCAGGAAGATCCTTCTTGTTTTGCAGAATTTGTGCAGAGATACCCTC
>Ga0265797_10010746_pt1 | contig 11600 bp, 6 predicted proteins | sample P2T30metagenome_FD_192433 | JGI IMG/M metagenome (GOLD analysis project Ga0265797, IMG submission 192433) | Plant litter microbial communities from East Loma Ridge, Irvine, California - P2 T30 | ecosystem: Environmental > Terrestrial > Plant litter > Unclassified | place: USA: California... | reverse complement strand
TCTAGTGTACGGAACTATGTGGGTGTCGGAAAGGAGGCTGGTCGAGCGGATGTGTGAAGACCATGCGGCAAGAGCGACGGGCGTGGATTGTGAGTTGTTTTGGTATCCGGATAGAGTCGTTTATGAAAGTATGTTCAGATACGACGTAGATAGAACGAAGATTGGTGTAGCAGTGTTTATGATCGGCACGCGAGCAAGCAATGAGGGCGAGACGAAATATGTTTACCACAGCCTCCAGCCGGTACAGCGGGACTTGTCGTCACTAGGAAGTAAGCGTGAGCCGAGGTGTTCGAACACCGTAGACGACCAAGGGACATAATTAACCCGCTCGCCCAGGCGAGGCTCTTTTCTTAGGCCGACGATACCAGCCTCAAACATGGAGAAAGCCGATAACCCCATACCCTAATGCTCCTCGAACACATTACGAAGCATATTGAGGACTATATGCTGTTTAATATATCAACTGTTGTTTTCATTGAGCACTTGTACCAGTGTATTATGTCTAGATGTATTGCGCACCTTCTCAGGTAGCGATTGTGAGTTCTGGCTGTATCAGAAGTCACCTGCTTGGTCGGCTTGCAAATTTGTGAGAGATTGAGAGTACATAATCACGCAATGACAAACGCAAAGACTAGCTCGTTCTTATGGCAGTCGGAAGACAGACAAATCACGCTCATTGACATCCCCCGTTCAATATCCTCAGCACAGGGCACACAAGATCAACCATGCCATGACCTGCTATCCTCTACCAAGGCCCAAACAGAGCCTTACCAGACGAATGAGCCAAAGTCGGCTCAAGCTCGATCGAAGCTAGTCAGCAACACTGTGGATGTAGAGCTCCACAAAGTGTATGCAGAGAGTCTGAGTGATGCCTTGATCAGAGTCAGGAAGGCGCATGGTGGTCCTTGGTGTCTGCCTCGACCGTTCCTTGAGACGTCCACAAGAGCGAACTTGAAGCGGAAGCTAGACGCAAGAGATGCGGACGCTCTTGCGAGTTCCAGCAAAGCTACCACGGCTACGTTCCAACGTACTCGCCATGAGGACGACATCCAGGATGATTTTCTACAGAGATTATCTAAGCAGGCCTTCTCCATAGTCCACGGCGTTGAGTCTACGGGAGACAGCCATCCATACCAATATCACCAGCCTGCGAATCTCAACACTCGAGCGACTTTCTCTGTCAGCGAACCTGGAAATTGTGATGCTTCCTACACCTTCTACATCCCTCCCGGGTCATCCTTCGTACTTGGCCCATGTTCAGAGGCACGCACACTCCACACATACATCCGAGCACAAGCACAAGAGCTAGACGTGCCAAAGAAATTCGATCTTCTACTCCTCGATCCACCCTGGCCGAACAGATCTGTCAAACGGACGCACAAGACTGCTCACTCCACCTACTCTACAGCACAGTCGCTCGAAGAGATTTACGAGCTTCTCATGGGAATGGATCTCGATGTGTTGATGGCCGACTCCTGCCTAGTCGCAATCTGGATCACAAACAAACCTGCTGTTCGAGATCTGGTACTGGGCGACAACGGTCTCTTTGACTGCTGGGGCGTCGAGCTGATCGAAGAATGGATCTGGCTCAAAACTACAGTATCCGGCAAACCGGTGACACCAATAGATTCCGTATGGCGAAAGCCTTACGAGGTGTTGTTGCTCGGTCGGAAAAACAAGCAATATTCGGTTCCCTCGGAAGAAACGCCCGAAGAGCACCCTCAGATACCAAGGAAAGTCGTCATCAGTATCCCTGACTTGCACTCTCGCAAACCCTGCTTGAAGGAGTTGTTAGAACACTATGTCCCTGACCGCATGAATTATCGTGCTCTTGAAGTTTTCGCTCGGCACTTGGTTGCAGGATGGTGGAGCTGGGGTGATGAATGTATCAAGTTCAATGGAAAGCAATACTGGCAGAATAAGAGGTCATTACAAAAAGAAAAAGAATGGACGACGCAAGTATGACGTTGGGCTAGATAATTTGACTATATGTATTCAAGTGGCCAGCGAACCATTTGCATTGTTCTTGACGACATACCCCTAGTCCACAATGTTTTCAGACCCAATAATTCAGTATCATTCATTTTAGATGTGTCAGATACCTCAGTGATGGCATCCACGGCTACTGTCTCTCGTATGGTGATGCTTGCCATTGAGATGTTCCAAGTTACGATCAGGTGTGCTCCAGAGTACTCGCAGTGCAGTTCAGTGTGCTTACCACGGAGAATCAATGTCACAGCCACCGCTGATCTCAATGGCCATGCACGTTCAGGTGTATACTGAAATGGTCGTGCTCAAACGTTGAGACATGAGGTGTGAGACCCTGGACCAGAGTCGGGATCATCGTCGCCTGTATGGAGGAGTGAATGGAAACTGGCGTCTCTTTCTGCATCAACACGATTGATATGACTTTTGTCTAGGATCTCGAATTTTGTTACTCGCTTACTCAACGTTGACAAATATTGGGTGTTGAAAGTCAGCAAGGACCCGAACGCGAGGTGCACATGCACGCTCAAACCTTAAAAACGCCTGGATCCCACAAGGTCTCGGGAGCGCCGGGACCACCGTGACACCCGTCAGCTCTTTCACATTTCGCATGCATGTGAACATCGGAAGACGTGACTCCTCACTTGGTGTTCCACACATGAGTGATGCTTTGGCACTGTCGCTGCTGTTACCTGAGTGGGCCACAACGCGACCATGCCCGGAAGCCTGCCGGTTGAGCTAAAGGCGTTGGCGGCCTTTCTTGAGACTGACGACCGACCCACTGCTATATTCGCCAAAGATTCTGGGGAGGCGACGATATGGGAGGTGATTTATGCCAATCAAGCATTGCTGTCGCAAGGCGATGCTCTGGTGCGGGAAGCTACTGCTTTTATTTGCGATGCTCTAGGATCTTCAACCACTGACCAACATAATCATGGAAGCTCGGCATGGAATAGCAGAGATGTAGGCGATGGGTATGTGGCGATCGCACACAACGCTATGTCTACTCTGGACCAAATCAACAATGAAATGTCACTGCGATCAAAGGATGACCTGCCAGATGCCAACGGCGATGAGCAGACTCGGAAACTCGATTGGATCAAGTATCCCCACAACGAGTTGACGAAGTGGCAAAAGTTCTTCCTTGAACACGATTGGAGCAATACACCCTTGGGCCCTCTCAAAGACTGGACATTCGACCTGAGAAGCGTCGTGATCAGTGCTATGGCGGACCTGGTGCCAAGGACGATCTACTGGGGTCCTCAGAATGCTTTCATCTACAACGAGGCCTTCGTACCCATATTTGGCCTCAGCCACCCTGAATGCTTAGGACAACCGGTCGAGAATGTATGGCGACCCGGCATGAAGGAGATGATTTGGCCGCATGTACAGAGCGCATACCAAGGCGAGACGCAGAAGATCGATCGATTATCACTACACCTTGATCGCATTGGATTTTTGGAGGAAACATACTGGGACCTGACTATGACACCTACCATAGGCCATGATGGCATGGCCGCGTGCGTCCAAGGTGTCCTGATCGAGTGCACACGCAATGTCCGAGGCGAAAGGAGGAGAGTGGCCATAACCAACCTCGCCAAGCGAATAGCTTCTGCTGGAACATTGGCAGATGTCTGGTCATTGTTCCTTAGCGGCCTATCTTGCGAGGTCGTTGATCTCCCGTACGCTGTGTTTTACACTGCTGAGCATGACCTTTCTGAGCTGGTCTCCGAATCTACAGACAGTAATGCTTACACCCTGGAGAACACTACCTGTACGCTTGATGGCACCATGGGCGTCCTGTGCCCGGAGAATCTACCTCAATTCTTCTCTCTCGCCCATGACACCGCGGAGACTCCTTCAGATGCAGCAACTCCGCTTCGATCTAGTTTCTCAATTGCATGGAAGGAGCGAAAGGCCGTCGTGCTGAACTCGGAAGATGGCTCTCTTCCTGCCTATCTCTCTTTGAGCAACCCGGACCGTGGCTTTGGCGATACCGTGAAAAAGGCGATGGTCATACCTGTAACTTCAATCACCAGTCGAGATCTCATGGGTGTGTTGATCTTAGGAGTCTGTCCAAGAGTGCCCTTCGACGAAGTCTATGACCTGTGGTTAAACCTATTGGGAGATGTTCTCCACAAAACCGCCGCCTTCATATCTTTGCCCATCGAGCAGAGAAGGGCGCAGAAGATGTCTGATGACATCAACAACGCTCTGGCAAAGCAGTTGCAGCTCACTACCCTCCAAGCCGAGCGGAGTGATGCTAAGTTCTCGAGGATGGCAAAGCTAGCGCCAATAGGCGTGTACATCCTGAGCCCGGAGGGTGTACCTCTTTACATCAACGATGCTTATCGAAAGCTCGTTCCTACGCTGCCAGATGGAACTGCCGTCTCGTTCAACAAACCCTCTGACTGGACCAACTTCATTCATCCTGACGATCTTTGTCGCTTCTGGGCAAGCTGGGAGAAAGTGATGGTCCAGAAGATCCCTGACGTTTGCGAATACCGAATCCTGAGGGAGTGGAAGTCGATCGATAAAGCCACTGGCGAGCAATTATCGGGCGAGACATGGCTGCTCGCCACATCGTTCCCCGAGGTGGAACCTGATGGCAGAGTTTCGGTCATTATGGGCTGGATAACAGACATATCCAAGCAGAAGGCAGCAGAGCGACTGCTCTCACAGAGGCTCGAAGACGCACTGGAAACTAAACGCCAGAGTGAGAGATTCATCGATATGGTTTCTCACGAGATGAGGAACCCTCTGAGTAGCATACTTCTGTCGTCAGACTCCATCATATCATCTCTTCAGTCAACGGATCGTACGTTATCCGTGCAAGAACACGAAGAGATCGTGGATGCGGCGCATACGATCATACTGTGCGCCAATTTCCAAAAGAAAATTGTGGACGATATCCTCACCCTGTCCAAGTTGGATGCGAGTCTGCTTGAGATCGCACCTGATAAAACGCAGATACCACAACTTGTTGAGAAAGCTCTACGCATGTTTGACACCGAGATATTACGTGCGGACATCCGAACGAAGCTTGTTATTGAGCCGACGTACGACGCTCTCCAAGTAGACTGGGTTGTGCTCGATCCCAGTCGGCTGCTACAGGTTGTCATCAACCTGCTCACGAACGCCATAAAATTCAGTCAGTATTCGGAAGTTCGTGAAATAACAATATACATCGGCGCGTCGTACGAGCGACCTACAGGCAAACACCACGGGATAAAGTTCGTGCCACCTCGCCACACCAAGAACGCGCCTTCTCCGACTGGTGAGTGGGGCGCAGGAGAAGACATATATCTTCAATTGGCTGTCACCGATACAGGATCGGGACTGGATGAGGAACAAATACAGGTTCTCTTCCAACGCTTTGCTCAAGCATCGCCCAAGACCTACAAACAGTACGGAGGCAGTGGCCTTGGTCTTTTCATCTCGCGTGAACTCTGCGAGTTGCAAGGCGGCCAGATCGGTGTGTGTAGCAGTACAGACAGGACAACTTTCACATTCTACGTGAAGGCGAAGAGATGGATCGAGACAGACTCAGAGCAGCCTGCCCCACTCACACGTTTCGCGAGCGCTTCTTCGAGTCCGATGGTGTTCAACCGAAGAGGTAGCTCCATGCTGGTGCACAAGCCAGACCAAGAACAAGCCACGGAAAACGGGACAGGACAGAGCGGGACAAATCTCGACGGTATGGTCGAGGTTAATAGATTGTTGTCGGCCCAGAAAGCGCCCAAGAACGATGCGGAGCAATTTAAGCATCTACACGTACTCGTTGTAGAGGGTGAGTTGCCAATCAAGACTTTGTGAGACCACTACTAATCGTTCCTAGATAACCTAATCAACCAAAAAGTGATGACACAACAGCTCCGCAAAGCTGGATTCACTGTACACGTGGCTAACCATGGACTGGAATGTCTCAACTTCATCTCACAGTCTAGCTATTCTTCGGAACCATCAACGCCAGAGCTAGAAGTCCCGGAAGACTTCTCACCGACACCCTTGTCCATTGTCCTTCTAGATCTGGAGATGCCAACAATGGACGGCTTGACCTGCATTCGACACATTCGCGAGAAACAGTTGAGCGGCGAAATCTTGGGGCATGTTCCAGTTATTGCCGTCACGGCGAATGCGAGAAGCGAGCAGATCAATTCTGCGATTGCGGCGGGGATGGACGAAGTCGTCACGAAGCCTTTCCGCATTCCGGAGTTGGTGCCGCAGATGAGAAAATTGGTCTCGGAAGTTATGAGCAGGGTATGAATGGTAGGTACTTTGTGTGTACTCTTAATGAAAGCTACTATTCTTACATATCGGTTCATAACTAGTCATCTCGACAGCTGACGAGGCTAGTTTCGCGTCAGGTGAAGCCACATCAAACATCAATCCGCCATTGAAACACCTTTACGCAGGACACGCATTCCCGTAGCATGTATGTTACTACCGTCATACGCATGCACCCTGACTCCCATGATGGACCTCTTTCCAGCCGATTTCTGGAAAGATACAACATCTAGAAAAAGAAGCATTTTGACGTCATTGCAACCGGATCATTCAAGGGTCTCGACGTTGATCAGTCTTGCCGCGTAGCCGTACAACCTGATGGAAGTTGTATTTGTTGCGAATGATGGGCCGTGCCTAAATTTGGTGACGCAACCGCAGGCATGTCAAACGTGCATTCTTGGGTGATGAAGCCCAGAGAATGGCGGCACTTGGCGAACATGGCTGCTGGAACTTGGACAACTCCACCACTGGCCATCTCACATTCCCACTTTCTGGCCTATGGCTTCGTCACGCGCTGGTACAATGACCGGGGTCTCTAATTACGCGAGAGAACGATGATGAAGGATGAAGAATATGTAGTTGTGACGCAACAGCCCTACCAATCCTTGTAGGTGTGCTCGCCGTCGTGATGTGAGTATATATCTGCCTGTACAGATGCTACTAAATTCGAGTTATTCCACATTCCAAGCAATACCCTCCAAACTCCAATCATCTCAATTTTGATATAACCGCAATCATGGGACTTATGAGCAAGATCCTCCACAAGGACAAGCACCAGGACGAGACTCCTGCAACTGCCACTGCCACCTCTTCCAACACCACCACATCGTCCCAGGACAAGCCTTACTACACTGGTCCTCAGGGCAACACGTCGTCGACTACTGGTCACACTGGACATGACACAACGACTGGTTCGCACGGCCTAGGCTCGAACACCACTTCAAGCGGCCTCGGATCGTCCACTCACGCCGGCAACACCACCGCTGGACCTCATTCCTCCAACACTGCCAACAAAGCTGATCCACGAGTTGATTCAGACAACAGTCGCTACGGCTCCACCACAAACACCGGAAGCCACGGTCATGGCTCGGACAACTACGGACCTCACTCCTCCAACACAGGCAACAAAGTTGACCCGCGTGTAGACTCTGACAACAGCCGTTACAACTCCAACACTGTCGGTGGACAGCATGGTCTGGCATCGGACAACCTCGGGCACCGCAACGAGTACAACACTACCTCAGGTCCCCACAGCTCAAACATGGCAAACAAAGCAGACCCCAGAGTCGACTCCGACAACAGCAGATACACTACTGGCGGACACCACGGCTACGACAGCACTCCTGGCGCATTCCCCACTGGCGGCTCTGGCCTTGGCCACTCTACTCAACAACACGTTGGCAGAGACGGCTACGGAAGCTCAACAAGCGCTGGACAGAACTTCAGCGGACGTGATGCCTACAACAACAACTCCCACGTGCCTGGTCCCTACGGCACAAGAGAAGACTACGGTCCTACCGGTCCAGCTTCCCACACACTTGGGCCTCACTCCAGCAACGCTGCCAACGTGGTAGACCCGCGAGTCCGCCCAGAGCCCGAGAAGATGAGAGATCACAACACCGTAGGACCTCACAACTCCGACATGCTCAACAAGCTAGATCCCAGAGTCGACTCTGACCCAAGAAACCACGGCCTCAGCCGCGATCCCGCTCACAATGAGCACCAGCGCTACGGCTCCGCAGACAGCGGAAGACAAACCGGTGGTTTCGTCGGTGGACCTCACGAGCGCCTCGAGAACAGGGGCTCTATTCCCACCGCTGGCGGTCTTCCCGTCGGTGCTGATGGCAATGGACCTTACGGTAACTCCCACAGTGGACTCACCGGCTCCCACGGCCGTGATCACCAGTACGAGAGCTCTCACGGCGGATTGACCGGGTCGCACGGTGGTCTCACCGGCTCCCACGGCCGTGACCAGTACGACAACTCCTTCAGCGGCCTGACTGGATCGCACGGCGGTCTCACCGGCTCGCATGGCCGTGAACAGTACGACAACTTTTCCAGCGGCCTGACTGGATCGCACAGCCGTACAAACGAGCCCTACGGTTCTACCGACAGGTCCGGTCACGGCATTGGATCAGGCAGCCACCACACTGGCACTGGCGGCCACGGTCTTTCCGACCTCGAGTACAAAGAGCGAGAGATCGCTCTCCGCCAGAAGGAATTGGACTTGAAGGAGCGCGAATACAGGATCAACGCTGGTCACTGAAGAAGGGATGAAGCATGAAGGATTTTTTTTTTAAATCTAACGAGGATGTAATGTCTTACTAATGTCGTTTTTGCTTATGGCTTTGTCTGTATAAAAATATGAATCTTGATCACGAAGACTTACTTTCCATATTTTCCCATAGCTAGGTTGGGCAGTGCTTCAGTGGCGAGCAGGATGGCCATAGTACATATCGCTGAAGGTGTTCGCACGCTGATCTTTGAAACATTTCAAACCGTGAGAGCGTGTCTCAATGACAGTCGTGGCCATTTCAATGAAAGTAGCGGAAGATATTAGCACACTCACTGCCGATGCACCTAGACAAATCTCAACGGCAGGCGGTGCCTAGTCATAAACCACAGCTGGAGGTACTAGCAGATTTGATACCGAGACACTTAAGACGTTGCGTGAATTCGTCTCTGTTCATTCTTGTGTTTTTTTGTTCCACTCGACGATGCATGCTATGTAAGTATTCTATTCACGCCATGTGCTATGCATTCTCGATCTAAGCCGTTTTCCAGGAGATGAACTCCCACTGTTCGTACGAAGCAGTCCCAAAACGCCTTCCTGCCACTAACGTGACCCGTAAAAGACGCCAGAGAACCGCCGTTTTCTGCGTTCGCATTGGAGGACCTACTTCTGCAGCTTCAGCATGACGTAAGGGATCTCGACATCCTCTTCTGTCTCATCCTCGGCGGTGATCTCGAAGATGACGTTCTTCTGGTGCTCGGGAATGGGCTTCTTGCTGATGGTCTCGACGAGGGTGGACATCCTGGAACAACTTGTTAGTATTGCGCTGTCATTCATTTTCACAAGAGAAACTTACTTCATGGGAAGACGATCCTTGTTCTTCGATGCAGGGTAGAACGAGGCATAGAGCAGGCTGACACCGGAGCTGATCATGCTGATGCTAAGGCCCTTGGCCTTGAAGTCCTCGATGAACTGCTGCAAAGTGACATCCTCGGTCTCGAAGCGATCCCATAGCTTGTCGATAGTGACATCACCGTTAGGTCCCTTGTAGGTGCCCTTGGGGCTGGCAATGGGCTCAGAGAAGCCGAAGAAAGGCAGAGCAAGGTTGATGAATCCGTTCTTGTACTGCTCAATGTCATCCTTGCCATCGATGATCTTGTACAGCTCAAGCACAACAAGGCCTGTCACGAGGGCGGTCGTGGTGGCGATGGCCGGAATGATCTTTCCGGCAATGAACTTAGTCTTGTGCTTGTCAGCGGTGGGAATCTTGTAGTTCTCAGCGCGGAGGTTCGAGCAAGCAGTGATGAAAGCGATGTGGTAGTTGGAGTCGTCGTCCTTCTCGAAATCCACAGGCTCAAGGCGGAAGTCACCGAGTGACTTGGGGCTTGGCAATTCCTTGACAATAACCTCAAGCGCCTCGTTGTCGTCCAGAGGAGCATTGGCGTTGGGGTCAGGCTCCTTCTCGTCGGCCTGAATCTTCACATTTGAGTCAGGCTTGAACTCAGGAATCACCATGCGATCGAGAACGGAGGTGATGTGGCTACGGTCAGATGTAGGCTTGATCTTGTAGTTGAAGGCGCGCAAGTTTGCGGCAGCCACAATGAAGTCGTAGTGTGTGGCGTTGTTGGCGTCGAATGCCAGCGCATCGGGAGCACGCTTAGGTCCAGACCAGAATGGCTGACCAGATGATGTCTTGGAGTCCTTGGGGAAGTTGTAGAGCAGCTGTGAGATTGCGTTGTGGTACTGCTTCTCGAACTGGGTACGAGCCCACTCAATGCAGTCATCGAAGTTCTCAGGCTTCTCTGTGATGAGGTAGTCACGAAGAGTCTCAAGGGTCTGCTTCTCGTTACCAGACTGCTTTAAGGCAGAGCCGAGGTAGTCCTTCTGTGTGAGGTACATGTTGACGACTTCGGCAGAGCCAGTGAAGTAGGTGTGGAACAGATCCTTGGCCCAGGCGATGGTGTGCTCAATACGGTTGGGGAAGCTGCGAAGCGTGCACATCGGGAAAGACTGCTCAGGAGGATCCTGGGAGCTCGAGTAGGACTCAGTCAGGCGGGGCAGGACAACTTGGATGTTGCCCTTGGTGCCGAGAGTGCCGCTGTCAATCAGGGGCTTGTGGAAGAAGACGCAACGTCTGTCGACGTAAGTGCGAGCATCGACATTGTCGAGAGCATTGGTGACACCGTCAAGGCTCTCCCAGAAGTTCTCGTTGAACACCTCCTCGGTCTCCTGAGACACACGATCCTTCATCATGTTGATCTTGCCCTTCAGGTCGGGGTTCATGGCCTGCACAGCCTCAGCTGCGCACTCGCTCTTGAGCTTGCCAACATCCTTCGCTCTGAACAGGAATTGTCTGTTGAGGTTGCTCTTCTCGATCTGGTCCATATCGGTGACGCTGATCTTGCCCTTGGGTCCAGTAGCAAGACCAATCATAGCCCAGTTCTTGAGCATCTCGCAACCGATAGCTCCAGCACCGACCAGGAACTGGTTGATATTGGAGAGTTTCTCCTGGTATTCCTTACCGAAAACGGCGATCTGGCCATCGTAGCGGCTTCCGACAGGCTTGCAGAGCTCCTCGCTACGCTTGGAGGAGGTTGGCAACGACTCAAGCGAGTCAAAGTATAGCCACTGCTGCACGGGCATGAACTTGCCTGAAACAGACTTGAGAACCTCCTGCGCCGCGAGACCACCGAAGAAGGCAGCCATGGGTGAGAGGTCACCACGAGCCTGATACGAAAGCTCCTTGATAAGCTTCTCGTCAAGCTCGACCAACTCTTCGCTGCTCTTGCTAATCTCCTGGGCCAGGCTGAACACCTCCGCAGCATCCTCGTCGTTGTGAGCGCGCGGGAAGTCGCCGTTGTGCTTCTCAGCAAACGCGTGCAGGGCTTGGAAGCCTACGTGCAGCTGGGCGGGACGGTCGAATTTGGCAAAATCCGACATCATGAGCTCCGGCTTCTTCAGCTGCTTGCTGAGGGGCTCGAAATCGACGAACTTCGGCATCTTGACTTGTTGGTATAGACCACCACGCTTGTATTCTCCCAGTCCAGAAACATCGCCAATGGAGAATGTGTACGGCCCCTTGACTGTGATCTTG
>Ga0265797_10010745_pt1 | contig 11601 bp, 16 predicted proteins | sample P2T30metagenome_FD_192433 | JGI IMG/M metagenome (GOLD analysis project Ga0265797, IMG submission 192433) | Plant litter microbial communities from East Loma Ridge, Irvine, California - P2 T30 | ecosystem: Environmental > Terrestrial > Plant litter > Unclassified | place: USA: California... | reverse complement strand
AGCTGAAGGGTTTTCACGTTATCCATGGGGTCTCAGATAACCGATATAAGCGTCTCTCTATTGATCAGAGCAGAAAAGTTGTCGGGTATGCCCCCGTTGATGACGGGTTTGAGATATTGGAAGGAGGAGCTCAATCAGATTGAGCGCAAATTACCTCCTAACCCGTTACAAGGGATGGACTGTACCGCTGAAGTTAGGCGTTTTTGCTTGGAGCCGTTTTGATATTTTTCGAATAACAGCTTCTCGCCGATTACAGCTGTAAAATAGGGCGGATGGCGGCCAAAAGCGGAAAAAGTGTTCAATGCGATGTAGCATTCAGCTGTCGAAAACGGCCACTACGAACGGCTGCTTCTGGCGGATTGGAGCTGTCTGAAAGGGCGGCTAATGGCCAATAATGGACGTTCTAAATTACTCACTTCAAGCACGCCTGCCCCTTCAAATTCGGTGAATTTTAATCTCAATTCCCTCATTCACATCCGGGGCACGAAAGTAGCTCGTGATCAAATCGAACTCAGCGTCAGTTGCTGCAAATTCATGCTCGGCGCGGCCATTGCGCTGATGTAGCCTAGCCCGACAGGTCTCATCATCCAGTTCGATGTAGTGGAAACAGTGGGAAATTCCAGCAGCGTCAGCCAAACCGCATAACCACCGCCTGTCTTCTGGAGTATTAGCTGGGAAATCCAAAACCACGGTGACGCCAGAATTCAGGACGTCGATGACAAGCGTGCCGACCAGTTTCCGAATCTGACGCGAAAGCCGCACGTAATCGACCACTGATTTGATCTGATCGGGATAGAGCTGTGAGAGCCAATAATCTTCACTGAGCAGAAGGGCCGACCGTTCGGATGCCAAGGACTTGGCCAATGTCGATTTGCCGGATGCAATCTTGCCTGCCATCAGGTGAAGTATTGGTTTGAGCATGAGAGACGTCTCCTTGTCGAGTTTTCATGATGCTCATTGAAAAGCGGCGAACCAACTAGAGCTCTACCACTGGTAGCCTTGGGTCAGAAGCAATAAATTCCAGTCCCGGCATGGCCAACCCCCACACATCAGGCACGGAAACGTCGCCACTGACTTGGCGAAACCTTTTCCCATCGCCGGAACGCCCGATAGTAAGAGTTGACGTCGTCGTAACCCAGAAGATACGCAACCTCTTTGAGCTCAAGGCTGGTATCAGCCAGTAAGTGCAATCCCACTTGACGCCTTGCCTCATTGAGCAGCGCATTGAAGGTCGTACCTTCGGACGCCAATCGGCGTTGCAGCGTTCGCTCGCTCTGCAATAATTCTCCGGCCAGGTGCTGCAAACTTGGTCGTCCGTTCGGCATCGTGCGCTTGAGTATTTCAATGACCTGCTCAGAGAAGCCAACCGGTGCTTCGATCGCGCGTAATGCTGCATCGAGGCCGGGGCTCATTATTTGCAGCACCTGCGAATTGTGTTGAAGAAACGGCAGGTCAAGATCTGAGGCGCTCACGATCAACTCGTCATGGCTGGCGCCGTAGCGGATGGGGCATGCGAAATAATCTGCATGAGTTTCCAGCGTTTGCTTTGGCCGTCTCAACCTCAATGAAAGCGGCTTGATGTGATTACCGGTGCCTCGTCGACCGAGCTCTAGCACCAAGGCAAAACACGCCTCCACTGAAAGATAAGGAGTCGGCCCCGTGCCGGACGGCCACTGAATCGTGAGTGTAACAGTGTCATGGTGCTCGCCTACGCAAAGTCTGTCGGGACTGCACAGGCGCTGTAGGCGCGCCAATCGCGCAAGTCCGTCGCGAAAATCAGCCGCATATAACGCCGTGATGAACGCCATTTTGTGTTTCGAGCTGGGTGTGTCGCGAACCATTTTTATCGAGAATGCGGGGTCTGCCGAAAGCGCCTCAATGGCGCTCCACACGGCAAACAACTGGTGCGTGCTGACGAAGTTGGATTCGTTCAGATGGAGGTCATTTGGCAGCTGAGCGTGCCGCTCAATCAACACGGGATCCAGACCCAGCTGCGCTATCGATTCCCAGAACACCTTGGGCAATTTGCACCGCTCGGTGCTGCTGTGAACGTACGACATTTCCAGGCTCCGAACCGCAGGAGAGCGGTGTTGCGTCATGCAATGCGCCGCGAATGGCGCGTTCTGCAAGTATTCTGGCGGAAGTTGCCCACGGGCTGACATCACTTCGCTCTTAACATTGTCGTCAACACACTGAGCCAAAAGGAGCTCACGATGACAATGACGTTCTATACCAACCCCAATTCGCGTGGACGCATGGTGCGCTGGATGCTCGAAGAAATCGGCTGCGCGTATGAGACGGTGGTGATGGATTACCAGTCGACCAGTCAGGCTGACCGTTGGGGTGGTGCTGCGCTGGCAGTGCCAACGAAGGCCGACGCAGGTGATCCGCGCGTTGGTTTTTTCCGCGACGTGAACCCAATGGGAAAGATCCCGGCCCTAGTGCATAACGGGCAGACCATAACAGAAACTGCCGCCATCTGTGCGTACTTGGCGGAGGCATTTCCCGAAGCCGGGCTGGCACCAGTGGCGACGGAAAGGGCTGCTTTCTACCGTTGGATGTATTTCGCTGCGGGGCCGCTGGAGCAGGCGGTCACCAACCACCGCGCCGGATTCAACCCGACGCCGGATCAGGAATTCTTCTTTGGCTACGGAAGCTATGAGCGCACGGTCGATCAACTTGAACGCGCGGTGTTGGCGCATCCATTTATTGCCGGTGAACGCTTCACCGCTGCAGACGTTTATGTTGGCTCACATGTCGGCTGGGGGCTAGGGTTGCAAACCTTGCCGCCCAGAGCTGCGTTTCTCGCCTATGCCGAGAAGTTGACCAGTCGCGATGCCTACAAACGTGCGGTGGCGAAGGATGAAGCGCTGTTGGGCGGCAGATGACTGACGTGCCTGCCATGATTTTTCGGAAAACTCAGGGAATTTGATAATGCCGCTCAACCGACTCGACTTCACCACACGCTTGCTGATCGACGCAGGCATCGGCAAAGGAATGCGGATCCTCGACGTAGGCTGCGGTTCGGGTGATGTTTCTTTGCTGCTGTGTGATCTTGTGGGAAGAAGCGGAGAGATCATCGGAGTCGATCATGACGCCGACGCCATTGCCGTTGCACGCCAGCGCACCGCAGGGCATACGCATCCTTCACTGACCTTTCTCAAGGGCAACCTCCAGGAATTGCCAGACTCTGTCGGCACTTTTGACGCCATCGTCGGCAGGCGCGTCCTGATGTATCAACGGGATGCTGTGGCGACAATCCGAGCGCTGTCGAAGTGTCTGCGTCCCGGCGGGATCATGGTCTTTCAGGACACGACACGACGATGGCGCCCGCCAGCGTCGAGCCTTTCCCTTTGCATGAAAGAGCCCAACGTTGGTTACAGCAAATGCTTGCTCGTGAAGGGGCGGATTTGCACATCGGGTTTAACCTGTACGGCATTTTCACCCAGGCAGGCTTGACTGTTGAAAGCGTGCGCGCTGAGTGCCTGATACAAACGCCTGATGCGCCCTACAGCCTTGCTGCCATTGTTCGGGCATGCTTGCCGCGAATTATTGCGTTAGGGGTGGCCAGTGCAGGGGAGGTCGACATTGAAACGTTGCAAGCGCGTCTGGATCAGGAGCGTTTAGCCTCTTCAGACATCTATGTCGGTGATGTGATGTGATGTTCGGAAGCTGGGCGAGGAAAATTTGACGTTTTCAGCGGCGGAGATGGGGGGCAACGCATGGGAATATGCGTCATTGGCTGCTGCTAGTGAAGGACAGCAATCGACCGAAGCGGACGTCTGGCTTGTGCCTCCTAAGTAAGGAATGCCTTAACCGGCGATGGCGATAGACTGATGGCGCCTATCGCCCTGGATAATGATTGCACCCAGACATGGAACCACAGTTCGTGCCAAGGGTTAAGGCAGAGCGAGTCGCTGTCAGTTACTCCGCCAGCAGAGGCCCGAACGCTCGGTATGAGTCGACCAGAGAATCGAAAAGCGAGATGTCCGAGCGACTCCTAGCAAAAAGCTGGGCACCGACGACAGCAGCGAAAAATGCACGGGCTCTGGATTCACTCTCACTTGTTTCGCACACCTTCACAGCCAATAGAAGCCTGAACTGCGTCATCCCGACCGCGTGATTGAATGGATTTGAATAGCCACAACATCCTTAGCATGAGCACCTATTTCCCGGCGCCCAGTGTGAATTGGACAAAACGTGACTACCGGACAGCCCCCGACCGCTTCGAAACCGGCTGGTGCCAAGCGCTTGAGCACCGCCTCCTCCAAAACGCTGCGGCAACTGTTGGCGCTGCAGATCACGCATGGATTCCCTGTTCTGGATCGCGGTAACCGTAGCGATTTCAGGCGGGGGGATTCAGCAGGGCAATCAGGCGCGGCTCGATGCTGTCGGGTTGGATGTCGAGAATTGCCAGCGTGACCGGCAATTTGAAACGCCGAGGGCCGGCGCTACCAGGGTTTACGTAAAGGAGATCGCCGCGCCATTCGATGCGCGGTTTGTGGGAATGGCCGGTGATGATGAGCTTTATGTCTGGTTCTAGATCGGCGGGGACGTCGGCGATGTCGTGGATAAGGAGTGTACGCCAGCCGTTGAGGGTGCAGGTCAGAAGGTCGGGGAGGTCTTTGGCCCATGGGCTGCCGAGATCATTGTTGCCACGCACAGCGTGGACGGGAGCAATTTTGGACAATTGGGCGAGGATGTCCGGGTTGCCGATGTCGCCGGCGTGGATGATCAGGTCACAGCCTTGGAGCGCGCCGATGGCTTCGGAGCGGAGGAGATTGTGAGTGTCGGATATTACGGCGGTTTTCATGGCCAATTCTCCGTGGACGTTTCGGGTAGGAGTGACTGCTTTCGGTCAGTAGCGGCCATAATTCTCCTACAGTCAGAGAGTCCCCCGTGGCCCAAACGCCTCACGTGCGAACTCCAAAAAGCTGCGCAGCTTTGGGGTCATTCTTTGGTCAGGTGCGTAGAGCATATGCATTGAGGTAGTCGGAACCGGGTACTGCGGTAGCAGACGCACCAAAGTTCCATCACGCAACGCATCGCTAACCAGCTCTATAGGCTGTAGAACTATACCCAGACCGGCTACTGCTGCTGCCAGCAGTGGATCACCCTGATTAATCGTCAATTTGCTTGTAATTGGGACATCGATACGCCCCTCTCGACTATCGAAGCTCCAGTGCGAGCGACCATCAGAATAGGTAAAACCCAGGCACTCCTGCTGCTTTAGATCCCAAGGATTCGTGATGGGAGGGCGACGTGCAAGGTAGGACGGTGCAGCGCACAAAACCATTTGATAGGGCTCTAGCGGCATCGCCTTTAACCCACTGTTCACCAGCTCGCCGATGCGAAAGACCACGTCGTAACCATGATCGACGATATCTACCAGCTCGTTCGATAGGGTCAGGTCGATAGACACCTGTGGGTACCGAACCATGTATTCCAGCAGGCGCGGAGAAAGCGCGCGAATTCCGAACGTAACCGGTGCGTTGATTCGAAGTCGACCGATTGGTGTGCCACGAGTAAGGGCAGCTAGGCTCTCGGCGGACTGCATGTCTGCAAGAATCAGTTTCGCGCGCTGGTAGAACGTCCTGCCGAAGTCAGTAAGGCTTTGCCTGGGAGTAGTCCGTAGCAGTAGGGAGACACCGAGGTGTTGTTCGAGCATTTTCACCTGTTTCCCTACCAGCTGAGGGGACAAGTTCAGGTCGTCCGCAGCGGCGCTGAAAGAACCCAGCTCAACCGTTTTGACGAACGTAGCCATCTGCGTTAAACGATCCATTATAAACGCCATGTTTCTAGTGATAAGCCATCGTAGGCCTTTATCCGCTGGTCACCAAGGTCTAAATTCTCGTCACCCTTCGAGTGGCCGGAGACATTCCGGATTTACATCGAGGCCCATTAACAAACGAGGTACCCAACATGGCACGCATTGTCAGAATCCACGAATACGGTGATGCCAGCGTTCTGAAGCTGGAAGATTTGGAAATTTCGGCACCGGCACCAAATGAGGTGCAGATTGGCGTTAAAGCTATTGGCTTGAACCGGGCCGAAGTGATGTTTCGCAATCACGCCTATCTACAGGAGGCCGAGTTCCCTAGCCGCTTGGGATACGAGGCCGCAGGCGTCGTGGTTGCAATCGGTACCGACGTAACGGAAGTCAAGATTGGTGATGAGGTCGCTGTAATCCCGCCACTGGATATCGCTCGATGGGGCACTTACGGCGAGCTGGTCAATGTACCGGCTCACCTCGTGGTTAAGAGTCCAGAGAACTTATCCTTTGAAGAGGCTGCTGCGTCTTGGATGCAGTACGTCACCGCTTGGGGTGCATTGATCGAACAAGCGAAGTTGCGGCAGGACGATTTTGTCATCGTCACCGCTGCATCAAGCAGTGTTGGCCTTGCCGCCTTCCAGCTTGCTCGTATGGTCGGAGCTACGTCAATTGCGATCACTCGAACCCGCGCGAAGAGGCAAGCCCTACTTGATGCTGGCGCTGCGCACGTCATCGTCAATGATGAAGAGAACATCGTCGAGCGTGTTATGGCGATAACTGCCGGTCAAGGCGCGCGCGTGGTGTTCGATCCTGTAGGCGGGCCGTCTTTTGAACCCCTCACGCAGAGCATGGCGCGAGGCGGAATCTTGCTGGAATACGGCGCACTTAGCTCTGAGCCGACGCCATTCCCGCTGTTTACCGTACTAGGCAAAAGCTTGACCTTGAAGGGATATCTCTACGCAGAGATTGTGGCCGACCTTGAAGCCTTGGAAAGAGCGAAGGCTTTCATTCTGCAAGGGCTGAAGTCTGGTGAGTTGCGCCCGGTCATCGCCAAGACATTCGCGCTTAGCGACATCCAGGATGCTCACCGTTTCCTTGAGGCCAATCAACAAATCGGCAAAATCGTGGTAACTGTCTGACTGAGTTTTATGGGCTGAGAGCGTAACTCTCAGCCCCGCCTCAATCCGATCCAGATGACCGCTTCTGGCGGGACGCTGCCAGCAGCCTCGCCAACAGCGTTATGGCGTGCCAACAACAACGCCTCTGGCCATTCGAGATCCGGCCGCAACCACCCCATTGCATCCTCAGCGGTGAAAGCCAAAAGGCGTTGGCTTTTTTTCTGCATCTTCGGGAGTGACCAATGTCAGCCCATCACAGCCATTGAGTGACTTGCCAAGGGAATCGTACCAACCTTCCACTGCTACCAACATACGTCCATATCGCTTGACCCTTTCGAACCCCTCAACCGCATTACCAAGTGCAATGGTAAGCAGGTCATTGGGGGCATAAATCCTATTGACCAGATCGGCGTCCAGCCCCACCGCACTTGGACGCAGTCCAGCGACCCGTTGCGAAGGCAGATCGCATTGACGCCCATTCCTGGATTGATAAGTTCTTGCCTCTCGGATCTCCGATCGCCTAAGACGTCATCGGGTAAAGAACTGATCACTGCGTCGCTTCGCGTGGTCTCGGCGGCGGCGAACAACGAAATCACTCGGTGGGGAGTGGCATGCTGAAGCATGTATTCACACATGAGGAAACTCCAGGGAGAATCATATACATCCGCTCCAGCACACTGGTCTTGCTGCCATGGAGGCAGCTCCTAGCGGATCCTGAAGCGTGGGCGGGTGTCACTGTCGTCTTAGCGAGTTTTTGATGCGCAGCCAGTCTTCATACGCGGCCCTGCGTTTCCCATCGGCCAGCGCTTTCGCTTCGCTGAAGCATAACCAGATGTCATTGTTCTGATCGCCGAACTGGATGAAGCGGTAGGCGGCTTCTTCCAACAGATCAGCCTCACGAAAAAGCGCTGTGTTGTGAGCGATTGCGCTGTCCCACTCCTTGATTCGATCACGGGCTATCTCTGACTTTTTCATGTCACGGCATCCTCGTCCCAACACACAGCCGGTGATTTGCGCCATTGCACCTCGGTCACTCCGAACCGCTCAGCCAAGGGCTTTGAGAAACGTTTGAGCGGCGGCCGGCCGGGCTTTGGTATTGGCGCCAGTCCAGCATCACAACTTGCCCACTGCCACGCTTCTGCGTTGTTCATCAATATTGACCGGATCGTGAAAGATTTCAGCTCTCCATGTAGCTGGTACGTGATCGTATAGAAGTCTGCCTGGCTCATAAGATCCTCCGATTGCGCATAACCAGAGGAGATTCTTCACCGGAAAAAATTCATAGTTTTTCTTAAAGTTTTTGATACGCGTACTAGACAGTTGGAAATTTTTGTACAAGTTCTGCCGCTTCGTATAACTATGCGTAGCTAATCAGCAAGCGTAATAAACAGGCGGGACGGCTGATCCGGGGTAAGCGGATAACTGGGCGCTCACACCATGATTCAAATCTTCCCCGATTTAAGTGTGACGACAACCACCGCACATCAGCGCTTACAGCCTCCCGGTAGTACGAACGTCCAAAATTTCATGATCTAACGTTCTACCCAGAAACTTAGCGAAGAGAGCGCCGTTCATCTTTTTTTTGAGGTTGGCCCGCCAGGCCTGTGTCAGAGTTAAATGAGGTTTTGGACACGCAAAGGCATAAGTTTATGGATGAAGGATATCTGCGCAAACCTTGTACAAAATGCAGCAAGACGTACAGGAGCTGCATGCGTGCCGAACGACACAAAGCGAGCGTGGGCCACGCATGGCTGTGCGAAGCCTGTATCAGAAGCGAGCAAGAGCAGGCAATCAACGACGCGCTCGCCGAGTGCGCTGCGAAAATGCTGCAAATTGATGCCCACTTTAAATCAACGGTAAGACATTGATCAGAGATCTAATTATCTGAACCGCGTCGGTGATGGAAACTGTTAATCACTACGTCTGGTTAAAGCGAAACGAACGATTGGGAAATTAACAACGTTATCCGCTATTACTTGTAGTTTCCAATATCAGGTACTAGCGAGGTTAGGCCTAGGGGCCGTCCCTTTCCTCATTCGGTATCTGCCATGTTTTATAGCCAGCCTGTCGGCCCGCATTGTCAGCATTTATATATCCGGAAGGGTTATTACCTAGGCTTGGATGAGAACCTGTATGTGTGCATGAGATGCGGAGAAAGTAGGCTGGCCGAACAATGGCCGAATTTTGAATGGCGACGAACGCCGCTGGGCGCAAGATCGGAGGGTACTCAGCGAATTCCCCTTCCAGAAAAGCATTGCCCCAACAACTAACGCAGGCCCACTCCGAAGGCGAGCCCATCACTCTTCAGCGGCACCGGCTGTTGATCTACAGGATGGAACACAGAGTGAATACAACCATTATAAATAGGAGTTTCGAATCGGATCTCCTTGATGAGCGCATGGCAGAACTGTATCGCACCCATCCGCGCGAGGCGGCCCTCATAGCAGACCTTTTACAAACGCTGAATTATCAAACAACCACAATCCGAAGCGAATTGCATGTTAGAGGTCTAGTCATCGCGTTGGGCTTCACGCTGTCGAAGAAAATGGCTGCTGGATTACCGGGATTCGAGGGTGGCTTAGAATACTTCGTCAGGGACGGCGCGTTAAGTATCGAGCAAGCGAGAGAGCTCCGGGCGCGCGCCGAGGCGATTTATCATACAGGCACATAAATACCGATCGACAAAATCGCTGAAGACGATTTTGGGGCTTTTGGCTATAGAGAGGCACTGGCGATACCTAGCTCACTCGAAAATGAAGACGGCGCGAGTGACCGCCTCAGGAGCTCACTCGGCAGTTGGCTTGCTTCCGTTCGCAGGAGCATGCAGCCGCGAACTACAAAAAATAGCTTCTGACAGGAAAATGCCAATGATCGAGGGCGGCTAATGGCCGACAGCCGGCGCTTGCCGATGTCAGTTTTTGGCCATGAGCAGCCGTTCAAAGCTGCGCATTTCTGCGGCGGTAGATGCCCATCTCGTGGTCGCTACTTTGCTCTCACCGTCCACAGCTGATCTAACTTCGTCGTGTAACTTTGACTCATCAGCTCCCGACGCATTGCCCAGCCAGGCGCTGCAGGTACGCTGGCTAAACGCAGCACTCCCTTTCCCCAGCGGCCATTAATCTCATCCAGCACCCCCATCACCTTGTCTGCCATCGCCGGCTGGGATTGCGCGAACAGGTCATCAGTGAATTCGCCAGGCTGCCGCAGATCCATCAGCAAGACTTCCGCCTTGCTGTACTTGTAGCCGGGACGAAAGAGACGATTGACCGCTTCGGTCGCAGCCTTCGTCATCAGCCGCACGTCGTTGGTCGGGTACGGTAACTCGACCAGCGCTCCATTCGCATACTTCGCTTCTTCAGGGTTGAACATGCCGGTGCGAATGCTGACTCGGATTTTCTTGCAAAGTGAGTTTTGCGTTCGGAGCTTTTCCGCCGCGCGTTGGGTGTAGGTAGCGACCGCTTCCTTGATCGGCTCAATCTGCGTGAGCCGCGTGCCGAACATCCTGCTGCAGCAAATTTCCTGCTTCGGTGGGTCAGCTTCCCCCAGTTCCAAACATGGGGTACCGGCTAGCTCGCGAGCCGTTTTCTCGATCACCACGCTGAATTTCTGACGGAGCATCCACGGATCGGCTTTTGCCAAGTCCATTGCGGTCTTGATGCCCAGTGTTTCCAGGTGTGCCTTCATACGCCTCCCGATGCCCCAGACTTCGCCGACGTCGGTGTTGCGCAGCGTCCAGTCGCGTTTGAACGGATCGCACAAATCCACTACGCCGCCGGTGATATCGAGCAGCCGTTTGGCTGTGTGGTTGGCGAGCTTGGCCAGTGTCTTCGTGCGCGCGATCCCCACCCCGACTGGAATGCCTGTGCGCTTGAGAAGGGTGGAGCGCATGTGCCTGCCAAACGCAGACAGATCTCCAAGCATGCCAGTCAAATCAGCAAATGCTTCATCAATGCTGTAGACCTCAAGTGCCGGCACCATCGATTCGATGATAGTCATGACGCGTTCGCTCATGTCTCCGTACAGAGCATAGTTACTGCTGAAGGCCACGATCCCATGCCGGCGTAGATGGTCTTTGATCTGGAAGTACGGCTGGCCCATTTTTACGAACGGCTTGGCGTCGTAGCTACGCGCGATCACACAGCCGTCATTGTTGGACAGCACCACGATAGGTGTCTTGGCGAGGTCGGGTCTAAAGACGCGCTCGCAGCTCGCGTAAAACGAGTTGCAGTCGATCAGGGCGAAGACAGGCTCACGTATTGTCATGATCGCGCACGCTGTATTTCACAACGCCCCAGATCACAAGCTCATCGCCTTCCATGACATGTCTAGCTGGATATTTTGGGTTCTCTGACAAAAGCAACACGGCGTTCTCGCGCAGAAGCAGGCGCTTGCAGAAGGGCTCCGAATTCAACGCGGCAATAACGATATCGCCACTGACCGCTTCGATGCTTCGATTGACGATCACCACATCCCCGGAATAGATGCCCGCGCCCTGCATGCTATCCCCATCAATCCTCACCAGATACACGTGCGGCGCCCTGATATCGAACAGCTCATCCAGGGAAATGTGCTTTTCGATGTGATCAGCCGCAGGAGAGGGGAAGCCCGCCGGTACCTTGGATGAATAAAGGGGCAGCTTCTTACCGCCGGTAGCGAGTGCGCCGAGGAGGGTGATGCTCATGATGCAAGCCTTAGAAGGTTAACTGTACA
>Ga0265797_10010743_pt1 | contig 11605 bp, 5 predicted proteins | sample P2T30metagenome_FD_192433 | JGI IMG/M metagenome (GOLD analysis project Ga0265797, IMG submission 192433) | Plant litter microbial communities from East Loma Ridge, Irvine, California - P2 T30 | ecosystem: Environmental > Terrestrial > Plant litter > Unclassified | place: USA: California... | reverse complement strand
ATCGTTGCCCTTATCTCCACAGTTCTACAATCGTTGGAAATACCACGATTGCAGGTGTTGAACACTACGCGTGCATATTCATGTATCAACCGAATGAATTGGATCCACTGAGATCTTGTCAATTAGGGTTGGGGTTAGTGTTATGAGCTAAACACTTAATCGCGAGTATATCGACATTCATTGCTTGGACTGATACTAGAGGCATCCAAACTAAGCCATACAGCAATCAATAGCGTCCACACTGTATATCAGTAGATTCGTGGCTCTATGACGAAGAGTAAACGTAATCTCGATTGTCACACCCAAAGCTTGAGAAGCCAGGACCTTGCTCAAGCTGCACATTACACACTTGCAGAATGAGAGTATACGTCTACACATGCCTTACATAAATGAAAGCTTTCATACTGAGAGGGCGGCACTACTGGTTCAGCCAAGTCGCCTTATTCCTGTATGCTGATACCATGACATCGTGTCGCTCCTACACATGGGGAATCGAACAAAGTACGAGTGACCACGTGGGCAGGTCATCACGGCACGATGCAAAAAGGAAAAGCGGACCAGCACGCAGTAGCACTACATGGAACTAAAAGCGCATCGCCCGCAATAGCTCAGGCAACTTCTCACTCACATGACATCTATCACAGCTAAAGAGTTTTCCAAAATATCTCTTATTGGGTTGTCTCTCGTAAATATGAACCTCTATAGCTTGAAGCGCGTATGATATGTACAGCTGGCTACGATAAGGAAAAGGAAAATAATACAGGGAGTGTCTCGTCGTTTGCAATAGTCGACATGGGGCTCTTGCGCACTCAGCCTGCCAAGTACGGTTGGGAGCCGCAGTTTTCGTATGCGTTCACATTATTCTGCTGATGTCGTGGCCTGCTCCCCAAAACGCCGATATGGTCGAAATTGATCAAATCCAAAGCATTGTAGATTCCGGGGACTTGTTGTCTTGCTCGTCGCGAGATGATGCGGATGAAACCGAACAAATAAACATTGATGGAAAAGAAAGACGATGCGCCTGGACGGATCATGTGGATCCGATTGATGAACAAACTGTAAAAATTCTTCAGCCAGAAAGCCTCTTCTGACCTCTGTTCTTCTCGCGCTCGAAGGCGAAATAGGTCAGTGCGATGAAAATGGTGCTCAATAGTAGCGTGCCACCACAAAATGATCCTGCACCGGGCCAGCTGTGAGGGAAAATGGCGCCTCCAACAGGGCTGCCGATCAAGATTCCGAGCGCGCCGCAGAACATGTTAATGCCGAAGCGGGATCCGATCGTGCGCATATCAGTCGTCATGGATGCGACACAAGGACCCTGCAGGGAGACGAACGCGCCAGCGAAGAATCCATAAAGCAAAGCCCAGATAACAAGACCAGCATAGGATGAACGAACGGCAGCCCAGCAGAAGGCGAGGACCGTTGCGGCACTGGTGCAGACGCCGAGGACGACAAGCGGTGGGAAGAATTTGTCGGCAATGAGAGAAGGAATGATACGACCAGGAAGAGAACCAGCGTTGAGGACGATGATCATCCAGAACGCGCTTGTCTTCGATTGGTTGCCCACATCTTCAGCAAAGTTCTCGATGAAGAAGAAAGGAATGTACTGTCCAACGAAGCCGAAGAAGGTGGCGATGTTGACCAGGCCAAATGGCAGCTCACGGAGGAGCGCAAAATCGACGATCTTCTTCTTCATGTTCGATTTGGGAACGCGAGGCTTCATGACTGCACAAGGGACGGCGAGTGTAGCGAGTGCGATGAAGCCGATGACGCGGACTGTCCAAGGGAAGCCGATCCTGTCTTTCAACTGGTGGAAGACAATGGGATAGATGATGCCGCCCATGGATGAGCCCGACGCAGCGATGCCCATGACAAGAGAACGCTTTTTCGCAAAGTAAGTGGGCAGGATGGATGTGGCGGTCAAAAAGGTGCAACCACCACCAAGGCCTACAACAATTCCCTGTGCCAATATGAGATGCCAGTAGTCTGTACATAGCGAGGTCATCATAAGTCCAAAGACAACAGCGCCAGATCCAACGAAGACCAAGATGCGAACGTTGCCGCGATCAAAGATTGGTCCCCACATTAGGGGTGAGGCGCACAAGAAGAAAGATGTGATGGTTCCGATCCATGAGATAGCCGTAGGTTGGTAGCCGACGAGCAGATCAGATCTGTAGTACGACTGGAAAATACCTGTAGCAGTGTCAGTCACTATTCGATATCGATTATCTGTGGCAAACTACGGTGGGACATACCATATGCGTTGATGATACCCCATGTGTTCATGAAAAGGAAATGACCTCCAACGACTTGGAGCCATGCTGTGAGCCCTCCATCTGGAGGCGGTCCGCCTGGAGGTCCTGGAGGACGAGCAGGAGCAGCTTTCGGTTGTTCCTTCTCGCCCTGCAGTCCAGGGCTGTTGGGCGGAAATCCAGGGCTGTTAGGTGGGAAACCCGGGCTATCAGGTGTGGCGAACTGAGGATTCAGCGCCAATGTTGAGCCAGCCATACTTTCACGAGGCCAGGCAGGCGATGAAGGCCAAACAGGAGAATTGACACCGGAGTAGTTGCCAGGAGTGTTCGGGCGAGAGTCGAGATAAGATCTGAGATCGTCCACCGAATAATTCTGGTGATGGGGCGTCTCGATCATCGCGTAAGAATTGGAGTTCGCCATGATTGCGGTAGGCGACAGGCGCGGGGCTCAATGTTTTCTTAGAAATGCAGCTAGAGAGCTGAAGATGTCGCTATAGTCGTACAACACGGCAGAAGTCTCCGCTTCGTAGCTAGTGATAAGGCGTTGTGGGCTGTAGCGCTCAGGTGTGGTTGGCGACGGACCGAAGAGTGCCTTAGACGGGCAGAGCAATCAAGCAAGTATGCGCTGAAGGAGTGGAAGCGGGTACGCAGTACGCGCAAAACAAGGAAGTCTCCGTTATCAGACAAGGCGCATGAAGGAATCAATATTGTGCGCTCCACGTGTGGGCTTTGGCAGCCAGTGCAGCACCAGAAGAAGAAGGCAGTAGCTCGGGAAGAGAGAGACGAAGACGCTGAAGGATGACTAGGAGGCAAGTTTGCGAGCCCAAGACGCTTACCGGCAGTTGTGCTGTGGGCGCGTGTGTAAGAGAGAGAAGAGGTGCGAGTCGCGTGGGACTCGCACAGCGGTCGGCGGCCACGGCGACTCGGTCTGTCACGACAGCACAACAGCACACACGCCGTCGATTTGTCGCCGGGATGCATTAGTGGCCCACGCAGCGGGCAGGAGGCGAGAGAGAAGAGTTGTCGGCGGGTGCTAGCGGCGGTTGAGGACCAGAATAGTGACTTTTGCGATCTTGACCCAGCGAGGCTAGAGGCGAAGGGCAAGATGATCGGCGTTGACACCGGTGGCTGCCTTTGGCCGGGGATTTACTGGCAGCTAGCACGTCTAGCAGCACTCGCGCGAGTGTCAACCCCACCCCTGATGCGTGCGCCCTGGCGGCAGGCGAGCGCGTCTTGCCTGTTCCTGTTGCTGAGCTCGGCGTGGCTGCAGCGGTCGAGCATCGCTATCACGCGCGCCATTGAAGAGCGCCTGGGCAGACGACATCGCGCGGCCGTCGCACCGCAGGATCGCGCACAGAGGAGGCATCTGCAGAGCGCGCGATCGTATATGTATGATGTATGTATATAGTAGTGTCAATAGTGCCAAAGTCTCGTCGCAAATCGTGAAGCGTGGAGCGTGAAGGCTGCTGGCTTGGCAGCGTCTTGGTCGGCGCAGGCAGATCTGATCTCTGCAACGGCGGTGTTGAGATGCTCACATGCTGCTGCTGGGGAGGACTGCGACGGCGCGCACTACTGCCTCCTGCCACAGGCCACCGCGAGATCCTGACAGGGGCAGCGAGCCGCACGGAACGCCACTGTTGCGGACAGCCGGCGCCTCTCAATGCTTGGTGAGGTGGACCCCAGGCTGCCGCAGCCACCCGCTGCATGCTGCAAGGTACGGTTGTGCAGAGGCGCGAGTTGAGAGATAGCCTCGATAGTGAAAATTCGAGTCTCACGTCCGGCGACTCTGCGACACGACCCGAACGGGCCTGTCTCGTCACCCAAAATAGGGTGACACGAGTCATAGTATACGACTGTTGCAGAGCTGCTCGCATTATCGTGTCGTCGCTAGTGCCGCAGTGCTTCATCATCCCACGAGACCAGCATGGGTAAATGACAGCCCTGCAACGGCGACTTCACCGACCCAAGACGGCACTGCTAGAGCGCCTCGAGAGCGCCCAAGACGGGGTGTGGCGGGTGGAAGGTCTCGTGTCGCAAAGTCTATCGCCCTGCAGCTCGCGAGGTCATCTAACCTTCGCATTATTAGAGACTTTAGAGTTGCTGCCTGCAGTCGCATGCTGCGCTGCCCCTTTTGCGGCAGCCAAACCCAACCCGACTGGCAGGCCCTATGTGGGCTACCCGCGGATCATCGTAAAGCTGCGACCATACACGACACGCCCGCAGCGCCCTGAATGCTGCCGAAACATGCGCAACCGGCTTTCCAGCACGCGGGCGACGACCAGGGTTCCCAGTCCCGACACCTCTTGCGCAAAGACGGAGGCTCGAGAAACGAGTCGGCGGGAATCGTGCTGGTGAGGCCTTGTGGAGTTCGACTCCAAGCCACCGAACCCACCCGCCGTGTCCTTCTCTGCCCTACGTGCCTCCTGGCACCTGCACCGAAGCAAGCCGCTGAAGAAATGCTCTCAGGAGACGCTCCCCGAGGTGCCAACGGCTCGCACTTAGCATCTGTCAGGGAAGCTTGCGCCCCCGTCGATCTGCAATTCCCTAGACGCCTCCAATTAGGTGTGCCATGGCCGTAGTGCGAAACCCGTATCCTATCTACGCGACCTCTCCTCAACGGCCACCTTGCCCGATGCGGAGCGGCCCTGCAATAGTTTGTCCATCAGGATGGCCAACACAAGGGCCCTCTTCTATTCTAATACTGCTGCTTTGACTCCTCTTCCTCACCACTTCTCCATCGTGACGTTTCGACCCCATAGCCTCTCTTTTATCTACTACTAATACAATGGGGCGTTCCGACAGATACACATACCCTCCACACCTCTTCAGCGGGTTTTCATATTCACAAAACGTGGCAAAGTACGAAAATACATCGACCACTACAGAGGAAGAAGAAGAAGAACAAGTCACAATGCCGCTCTCCGAGGTTGCCGGCCAGCCTATCGACACGAGCACTCTCTCACATCTTAATGTCTGGCAGAAGACCGTTGCTGCCAACCCTAATGCCCTTGCTGTAATCTCACACCACCAAAAAGCCGCCAACTTCAGATGGGTCAACAGCCAACTGTCAGACGTCGAATTCGTTCAATGGACATTCGCCGACCTGGACCGTGGAGCTCGGAGACTAGCGACCACATTGAACAGTATCTCTCCCCTTAACCGGGCTCCGATTGCGTGCTTCTGCTACAACCAGGCAGAATGGGCACTCATGCTTTGGGCGGCTGCCTACCTCCACGCTCCTCTGGTGCCAATCAACCCTAAGAGCGCCATTCGCAGCGAGGAAGTTTCTCACATGTTGAAGCTTGTTCGTCCTGCGGTGATCGTGGCACCTGATTCCTCTGTGGCTTCTGAGCTCGAGGCATCTCTCGGCCAGGAGCTGCTCAACACAATGCCCGTCAAGGTCCTCCTCGCCCAGCCTGACGCCACTGAGCTCGCCAACACATGGCAACCACTCTCAGATATCATGTCTGGTGAACAGACACCTCCGGACACTCCCACAGACGCCGATCCAGCAGAGACCTCTGTTATCCTTTTCACCAGTGGCACTACATCTCTCCCGAAGCCCTGTGCTCTTTCAAGCGCCATCACAGCAAACGCCGCTCTCGCATACACGGAACCCCGTGATATTGTTGCAGGCCACCGTTTCATCCTCCATCTGCCCAACTTCCACTCCTACGGCATTGGTTGGGCTCTTGGTTTCCTCCTTGTTGGAGGCACCATCATTTACCCCTCGGAAGCATTCGAGGCACAGGCTTCTCTCGAGTGTATCGAGAAGTTCAAGGCCACCCATATGAGTTTGGTGCCCACCACTGCTCAATCTATGATTGTGCACCCGGCATTCGCCAAAACCGACATCAGCAGTTTGATCAGCATCGACATCAGTGGTGCCGGTGTGCTTCCCAGTGTAGTTGAAGGCGCCGAGGCTGCGTTCAAGGTTCCTGGTGGTACCAGCTACGGCATGACTGAGAGCCCTTCGACTCTCATTTGGCCCATCAGAGAAGGCTCTGTCCTTCGCAACGGCGAGGTTCTCTCCGGTAGACCCAGCCGCGGTGCTCGTGTGAAGATTTGCGAGCCCGGAACCACCAAGCTCGTTCCCCGTGGTGTGGCTGGTGAGCTGCACAACGGTGGTGTTCAAGTCATCAAGGAATACATGGACCCCAACGTCAAGGCAGACAGCTTCTACATTGATGAGGAGGGTGCTAACTGGATCATCACTGGTGACCAAGCTATCATGGAGGAGGACGGTGCTGTTCGTATTTCCGGTCGTTACAAGGACATCATCATCAGAGGTGGTGAGAACATCTCGCCCGCCAGCATCGAGGCACTTCTCCAGAAAGCTGAGGGCGTATATATGGCTCAAGTCGTCGGTGTTCCTGACGAGATGGCCGGAGAAGTCCCCATCGCTGTCATCGAGTCACGTGGTGACAACGTCACTCCTTCCAACGTACTGAAGGATATGACTTCGAAGGCCCTGGGCCCTGCATTCGCACCCAAGACTGTTATCAACCTCAAGACCGACCTCAAGCTCGACGATTGGCCTAAGACTGCTGCGGGTAAGATCCGCAAGGTCGAGTTGGCCGAGTACGTTCGTGATTGGATCAAGGCATCTGAGGGTCCTGCGGTCGACGCCAGCGCGCCTACTGTGGAATCTTTGATCAGAATCTGGAAGAAGATCTCTGGCGCTGACGGCCTTCTCCCCGAGTCAACAATCAACTCTTTCGCGGACTCTCTCATGATGATGCAGCTTTCCGGAACTGTTAAGAAGGATCTCGGCAGAGACATCACTGTCGAGGATTTCAAGAACTGCGACAAGATTCAGGACCAGGCCGATCTCATCGACTCCAGGCCTAACGTGACCGCAAAGTCTCTCAAGCCCCAGAGAGAGGGTCCTCCCGCTCTTAAGGACATGCACTACATCAATGGCGACGAGCAGGCTTTTGCTGGCGTCAAGGCAACCGTGTCCGCGGAGCTGTCTCGTCTTTCGCTCCCTTGGGAGGATGTCGAGGACGTTGTGCCCATGCCCGATTGGGATGCGATTTTCGCCCACAGGTGTCGCCCATCATCCTGGAACCTCAGATGGAGCTACCACGCACCTTGCGGTGCTGGTGAGCTTGAGAGGGCGATGAAGGAGGTCCTTGCGTACCACCCGACCCTTAGATCTATTGCGGTCGAGCGTGACGATGAGGTTCCTCTTCTCGTTACTGTCAGAGCGAAGAAGCCCTGGTTCAGAGCCGCTGTAACAGCTGGACACAAGGTTGATACCAAGGAGGGCCTCAACGATCTTCTTCTCGACCACCCTACCTACGACACCGCTTCGCTCGGCGGCCCCATGTTCCGTGTTCACATTGCAAGCATCGCAGACGGTTCCTCTGGTCTCGTCATTGTTGCTTCTCACGCCGTCTGTGACATGTCTATGACCAAGCTCTGGCTCGACGACATCGTCACCGTCCTGTCTGGTGATGGCACATTGATCCCTCACGCCTCCTTCGCCGAGTATGCATCCGCTTACAACGCCCACCGCTCGGGTATCGAGGCCACCAACGGTGTCGACTACTGGACCAACAAGCTCCAGGGCATTGGCTCTGTCTCTGACAGCACTCTCTGGCCTCCGCAACGCACACCCGAGTTCTTCAAGGGTAACGACTTCGGCTGGCGCCGCCACGATGGTCGTCGTGCTCGTGCCACCGAGCGCCGTACTTCGCTCTCCCACAAGCTGGCCGCCCAGAAGGGTGTCCGCCGCATGGTGAAGTGCGAAGATATCCAGCGTTTGAAGTCTGAACACGACATTCCAATTTTCATGTTGGTCAAGGCAGCCATTGCCCTGCTCAATGTGAAGAACACTAACGGCAAGGAGGCCATCTTTGGTACGCTCAACGCAGCCCGCAACTGGCCCTTCCAGAGTGATTACTCCGTCACGGAGCGTGAGGAGTACACCAGCAACCCTCTTGACATTTCTGGTTGCACCGTTGAATACGTGCTCGACCGCATTTCAGTGCCAGGCCAGAAGAACGCTGTCAGCTTCATGCAGAGCGTGAGCAAGGGCGAGGAGCAGAACTCTGCCTTCGCTCACGCGCCCTTCCTCCGCATTGTCGACCGCATGCGTGACAACCTTGGCGAAGATGACCTTCGTTCCTTCGCCGAGCGCGAGCGCGACGCTGACTCTCTTCTGCCGCTTATCCGCCGCCAGTCTTTCAACTGGCTGCCTACCGCTCCCACCGCACAGGGCCACCCCAAGGGTCTCAACATGCTGCAAATGTTGACCCGCATGGACAACGGTCTGACCATCACTGGCTTCCTCGCCGACGACAAGAAGTCTGTTGCCCTGAGCTTCACCTGGGACGCTGAGCACATGACTACTGGCGAGGCTAACATTGCCATCGACTGCTTGGCTGGCCTTGTCAAGGAGTTGTGCAACGCCCAGAACTGGGACAAGAGCGTGAGAGAGATCATGGGTCTCGTCATGTAAATCATACAAGCGGTCTGATCATTTTTGGGCGGTCGACATCTTTTTTGCAATGTGTGGATCTATTGGGCATTTTACTGCGATAACGGATGGGGCACGGCTTTTCTTCTTTCTTATTGATTTGACCGGCATTGCGATGTCCGGCGCTATGAGGGTTCACGGGCAGCCACACGGTTTTGTGAGGATTTCTTTCGATCTAGTTTTCCTGCGACTTTATGGTCTACGGAGGGAAGCGTTTGAGATATGTGTTCAACGAGTTCGAAGTTTCGTATTATAGAATGTGTGGGCTTTTGTACATACATTATAATGATCATTTTCAGAACATCATCACTATCACAATTGTCAATCGATTTACTGCGAGAACGTGAATGCTTTTGCCATTGGACTCGACTTCTTTCTTCCTGCTCCTAATCGACACCCTGGCATATATCTTGGTATAGGATGTAGCACTGTGTTAGGGCAGTGATATCGAGCTGTTCTACTTGCCATTGAGATGCTGCTGGATGTTTCCACGCCTCTTGACGTGGAAATCACTTCGTGTACTTCTTGCTCGTTACTGTGAACCCTCATGTGCCTGGATTGTGATCGAGTGCAGACTTATGATCGACTAGATTGATTGATGCGGGGAAGGGTCGAGCGTCGCGCGTGGGCTGTACTCTCAAACTACGTAAGCTTCCAGACACTCGGTGAATGATCTGGTCACCTTCTCGCTTGCACAAACACACCCGAACTCTATACATCTAGGCAGGCAACAGCCCAACGACTATACTGCCGCCTGAGTCGGCCTTTATCGATCGACAAGAGAGAAAGACACCTTACCTCGCGCATTCAGCTGCCTACACCCATCACATAAAGAGGGCCTCTCGTGCTTTGTCCACACCTACCAAACATGTTCAACCGCGAGAACCTCTTTGGAGGTCGAGGACAGCAGCCACCACCACAGCCTCCCTCATCACGCGGACCAGTCCCTCAGCAATCCCGCGACCACCGCGCTCCTCCGCCTGCTTCGTACAACCAAGAGCCAAAGGGTTACGGTGGTGGAAGCATGCGTGGTGCTCCAGCGCCAGCCGGCGCAGGCCGCTCTATGCAGTTGCGCCCTGCAAAGAGCCCCGACAACAGCTTCACCTTTGGAAACATCTGCGCTGTCAGTGCGCAAGATATCCCGCCTAGCCACGATGGCCAGGATGTCTACCTCCTCATAAATGGCCGTTTCGTCCTCAGTGCACGCCCTCTGTCGCAGTTCCCTCGTGGCCATATCAGTCTGAGCGATGCCCAGCGTACATGGATGCAAGTTGCGCTCACAGATGTCGTGGAGGTGCAAAACTACGACCCATTCAGCCAAGGCTCGCAGAGCTACCTTGGAGGTATGGACATTGAAGTTGGATTTGCCGGCAAGAAGAGCACAGAAGTTCCATATGATCAGGACGAGCTCGCAGGTGCATTTGCGCACAACTTCCGCCACCAGATCTTCTCGCCCGGGCAGCAGCTGCTTATGGATTTCAAGAGCATCCCTCTGCGGATGACCGTGAAGACAGTAGAGCTAGTCGACGTTGCTTCTCTAAAGTCATCAGGAGATGCGGCGCAACAGACAAGCCCGAATGCCAGAGGTATCTTGACTCCCGAGACCATGATCAACTACTTCAAGGATGCGCGGACACCCATCAACCTCAAAGGTTCCAACCGGAGACCTGCAGCCAACTCAGTCGTGCGACCCGACTTCAAATTCGAGGATATGGGAATCGGAGGTCTGGATAAGGAGTTCAGCGACATCTTCAGACGAGCATTCGCCTCACGTATCTTCCCTCCTGGTCTAGCCGAGAAGCTTGGTATTCAACATGTCAGAGGTATCCTGCTCTTCGGTCCGCCAGGTACTGGTAAGACGCTTATTGCAAGGCAAATTGGCAAGATGCTCAACGCAAGGGAGCCAAAGGTCATCAACGGCCCCGAAGTCTTGAACAAGTTCGTCGGACAGTCAGAAGAGAACATCAGAAAGCTGTTCGCGGATGCTGAGCAGGAGCAAAGGGAGAAGGGCGACGAGTCGGGATTACACATAATCATCTTCGACGAATTGGACGCTGTGTGCAAGCAGAGAGGTTCCGGAGCTGGCGGCGGAACTGGTGTAGGTGACAGTGTGGTCAACCAGCTGCTCACCAAGCTTGATGGTGTAGAACAACTCAACAACATTCTACTCATCGGAATGACCAACAGGAAAGACATGATCGACGAGGCGCTTCTGCGTTCCGGACGTCTGGAAGTTCACATGGAGATCAGCCTCCCCGACGAGCACGGCCGAGCCCAGATTCTGAAGATCCATACCGGAAAGATGGTAGAGAACAACGTCATGGGCCACGATGTCGACCTGCCAGAGCTTGCCAAACTCACCCGCAACTTCAGTGGTGCTGAGATCAATGGACTCGTGAAATCTGCCAGCAGTTTCGCCCTGCAGCGGCACATCAAGGTCGGCACCGTTGCCGCCATTGACGATAGCATCAGAGATATGAAGGTTGAGATGGCCGATTTCCTTCGTGCGCTGGATGAAGTCAAACCTCTCTTCGGTGTGAGCGAGGAAGACCTTCAGCGTGCTGTTGAAGGCGATATCATTCACTTCAGCGAGCACATCGACAAGATTCTGCGAATTGGCGGCGACTTCATCAAGCAAGTCAAGTCTAAAACGACACCACTTTTGTCTGTGCTCGTACATGGTCCTCGCGGTGCAGGAAAAACTGCTTTGGCTGCTCGTATTGCCATGGACTCTGAGTTCCCATTCATCAAGCTCGTGCGCCCTGTCGACATGATTGGTATGAACGAAATGCAGAAGATTCAGCACCTGCAGAAGGTCTTTACAGATGCTTACAAGTCGCCGCTTAACATCCTCGTCCTCGACGACATC
>Ga0265797_10010741_pt1 | contig 11607 bp, 11 predicted proteins | sample P2T30metagenome_FD_192433 | JGI IMG/M metagenome (GOLD analysis project Ga0265797, IMG submission 192433) | Plant litter microbial communities from East Loma Ridge, Irvine, California - P2 T30 | ecosystem: Environmental > Terrestrial > Plant litter > Unclassified | place: USA: California... | reverse complement strand
GAGAGAGTTATATTTTTAGACATTATTTTTTTTTGGTAAAACCGGGGAGGGGAAGGAGAGAGCAAAGAGACAAAAGGTGAGCAAGCCATGTAGACTAAAAAAAGGCTCGTGATGACATGTATTCTTTCTTCTTCTTCTTCTTCCCCCTACCCAAAACCTCCCTATAAAGAAACTGAAAGGCTTGTAGCATATATAGGAATATATAGTGACAAGACTAAGCCAAGCACAAGCATCTAAAAAACTAAACAAAGTATGTAAAGTTGCTTTTCTAGATAGAGCTGCAAGTAGTAAAGAAAAACTCCCATCCGTAACCTAAACACTGCTGACATCGTGCACTACTGCGTTTATTACTATCGGCTAGCTCTAGGACCCCAAAGCTTCCTCAGCTCCCCTCTCCACAGCCTCATCACCACGCCAGAAGACTAGAATCTTCCGCGTCTTCCGAATGCGCTCGAGCAAATCACCTTGGCTCTCTAATTCATTCCATGAGAGATCTAGAGACTTGGAAAGGAGTATTTTACCGACCAAGGAATCTAGGAGAAAGGAAGGGGAAGGGAAAAAAAAGCAAGGTGTATCGATCGCGAATATAAGCACAAGGCCTAGAGCCAGCTCCTGATAGAATACAGGTTTTGCTATCCGAGTAAGAGTAGAACGATTGGAGGAAATACGCTCATTTAGTTTTTCTCTCATATCTCAATGGGGGGGAGGGGAATAAGTGTTTCTTCGAGAACCCTGGCGCAAATCTTCAGCAAGTCTTGTCTCTCTCTCTCTCTTTTTGGCCAAAAAACTCGGAGACTGAATCTTTATTGAAAATGTCTGTTGGAATGTACATGTCGAATTGGGCGTTGCAGGTCTTTTCCGAGTTTCGGCTTGTACCTTTTGTTGGCCACTACAGTTCTGAGTTACCTTTCGAGAAGCTCTTCCAGGTAATGCGGCCATGAAGGGCTCAAGAATACGAGGTTATAGTGCCTCCCCCCCTAATGGCGCGCACTGTTATGCCTCGTATTTTAGCAAAAGTCAAGGGATAGTCCCCAGCGCGTGGTGACAGTCGGGTAGATGGATTCCCATAGTTTAGCCATGTTGGGTGAAGGGTAAGCTCGAACGTAGTTAACCAAGTGTGGCACGGTTAGTAAAGCGAGCACTGATTGGCCAGTGTGGGGGTCCTTGTGAGAAAACCCGCAGCCAACGTCTTAGTTGGCGCTTACTTGAGCCAATCTAGTTTGTACAAAGGTTCGATAAAGGACAGCACGATTGGCTTGTACAGGGACCTTTACAGTGCCAGCGCTTCCTGAAACGATCTGATGCGCCACCAACTATACCACCAGCCGAGCAAGAGATGAATCGGGATATACGGCATACAAGTAGGCCTAGATGTGTTGATATTTTTCAAACACAGCCATACTTTTATATATGCGAGATTTCTCCACAAATTAGCTCCGCACTGCCTGTCTCTGACAGTTGAATTTGCTACAGCACAATGCCATCTAACAAAGATCGGCTTTACATTGCACTTTATGCTCGGGGCGGAGCACCCACTATGCCGGACAAAGAAGATACGTAAGTACCATGCTGCTTGGCAATGTCCGAATTACAAAGAAGAAGAGAACAACCTACTCACAGAACGTGGGGATAACACAGATACCACTGGGCACTTATGGTTGGCCCGAAAAACGACAAGGACAACAAGGACGACAATGAAGGCCGAGGCACGCGCTATCACGCAAAACAAGCCATTACAGGGCCAGGAACGTTTGAATGGGTGTTTGAAGAGAAAAAGACTAGTTTGTTGGCGACGTCAGCGCTGCTTGTGCGGGTATTGATAGCCAAGGTGGAGAGCAAGGATCGACTCGAGTCCATCCTGCGAAACGTACCAACAAGGCAAGACGTAGCGGGGTGGAATTGTGTTGGTTGGGTAAAGGAAGCTTTGCAGAGTCTAGAAGCAGATGGCAAAGCTTTGGGAACAGGTGTGACGGAGTGGACAAGAGTCAAAACCACCGCAATGGAATACTGCGACCGAAAGAAAAAAGAGCATCGTTTTCAGAGTCAAGGAGACTATGACATGTCAAAAGTGCCTACGTATGACCTGATCGAAATGAGGGAGACGACTGTGTGAAACCTGAGGGGTCGAAGTGAGCAAAACTGTGTAGATTGAAATCACACGTCTCCAAAATATTTAAGCCGTATCTTTTCCATCTCCAGTTCTTTCGGGTAAGGCTGGATGAACTTGTCAACCTCGCCTCGCCAGATTTCGTTTCGCGGGTTTACGTTCCAGGCAGTAGTATACTCCCAGTAGCAAGGGTACCACCCAGAAGTTTCCCAATCAACAATGCCAACAACTTTATCCCCAGAAGCGAGAATATTTGCGCTGTTCAAATCCCCATGGGTGAATACCGGAGGAGGAGACCCAAACTCGTTTTGTTTAGAAATGAGCTCACTAATCTCTGGCAAATGTTTCGGGTGTGCTTCCTGGCCTCCTCGCAGGTGCCTGTGAAAGTCCTGAATCGTTCTGAAAGGCCCAAAATGGCCCGATGGACCAGGCAATCTGAGGTCATACAAGGGGCCGCCGTCTACATTAGCGACACCAATGCCGTCCGGAGGCATGATGCGACGCATCTCCTCAATCATGTTCTTGAGCTGGGCTAGGATCTTTTCCCTGCTTTCTTTTGAACGCCCATACCAGCCATCTGCAAGTGGCTCTCCGCGTATTCGTTCCATCACGATGTATGATTGGTTCTTGTGCTTGAAAGCGCAGTAAACGCGAGGGACTGGAATTGAGGTATGCTTTGCGACGAATTGCATAGCTGAAGCCTCACCAAGGTTAACTTGAGTACCGCACTTGACGAACAGCTTCTTCGAAAGAAATAGTACACAGGCATTGGGTCGTTTTTGGAAACGCCTAGCAAGCTTAACGGCGAGGAGCGTCAAGTAGCGTCTCAATGCAGTGGCGTTGATTGGCTGCGACTGCGCCGCGTAGGTGGGGCTCTCTTTCTCTGGGACTACTGTATTGGACATTCTGTATCGGAAGTTGTTGAAGCCGGAGACACAAATGTGACCTGGGGCAGCTGAGGCTACCGAGGGTGATGGCATCATCCAACCCGCAATCGTGTCGTTTGGAGGCGCACGGCCTCCGCCGGAGTGGATTTACTTTCCACCGCTGGTACTCTCTAAGACTAGAGATACATACTCGCTGTTTCGATGCTCAAAAAGATGAATACTAGTGACCGTATAGTGCGCCGATACGAAGAACTGTGACTACAAATGAAAACCTTTTAGTCTTTAGACGCGAAATTTGACGACTACAACTGTACAACTGTACCGTGATCAAACCTGCACTCTTAACCGGATTTACGAAAAGCTGTCCCAACATGTCAAAATGAAAGCCGCGTATTGTAATTCATACGTCAAGAAGATCGTACAGCCAACTTGTTCATTTGACTTGTTCGGAGAATCGCCCTAATGCGTTGAAATTTCCTGACACAACAGTGTTGTGTTTGGAAATTAATTCTTTTTTCTTTCCGAAATAATACTGCCCCCCCCATAACTTTCCGGCTACTCAGATGGGGAGGAATGATGCAGTCGAATGTTTGCTTGGCTCAAGTCTAGCATTGGCGCCTGGATTTTATTTCCATCTCTTTTCCCCTTTCGAGATGTTTGGAACCTTGAACACCACTCTAAACTCACTGATAATGCCTACAGCCCATGTCAATGCTGACGGACGCCATACATGAACGATCCTGACTCAACCCACAGGAATCATAATTTTTTTTTCTGGGGGGTATCTCATGTTTCTCCCTTTTCCTCTTCTTCCCTTGTTTCCCTTGTCCACTCAAAACGGTTTCGCCGCCTTCCTCAGCTCAGTCTTACCACTCACCGGATCCCTAAACTCCTTCCAACTAACCGGATGCATCATCCTCCCCTCCTCGCTCCTCGCCAGCACTACACCATACTCGTTCGCATCAGTCGCAACATAGTAATTTCCACTATCGCCCAGACTAATCACTGTCCCGCGCACGAGATCGCCGACGCGGAAGCTGTCTTCAATCTTGATCTTGTCTTTTTCCGTGGCGCGAATGTCCTCGCGCCGAATCTGGGCTACAAAGGCTTCGCGGCACACGAGGTTGTCGATGACGAGGATTTCGCACGAGGCAAAGCGCGGGCCAAGGCGCGTTATACGCACGAGTACGGTGCTGGAGACGGTGGGGAGGAGCGGTATGCCGGCGCCCGAGTTGGGGCCTAGGATACCTGGGTCGGTCGAGCTTGGGGGGCGCGTTATCGAGAGAAGGGGTGTGAGGTTGCTGGATTTCGAGGTTGTGTTTGCGGTGGTGGCGGAAGAAGAAGAAGAGGGCGTGGATATAACGGGTCCGGCGATTGAGGCGTATATTTGCGACTCGTGGATGTGCGTTCCTGGGCCAGGCAGGTAGTCGCTGGTTTTGGCAAGGAATTGCCCTGGTTGGAGTGAGTCGAAGAGCAGAAGAGTAAATTTGCTGTAATTACATACCTGGTAGGGCTATTTGGGGCAGCGTCATGGTGGGGGTCAAGGGCGTGAGTAAGAGACGCGAGCGATGTTGATGTTGGTGTTGGACAGACCTAGCGGAACTTTTTGGTTGCTTGGCTCGTTGCGTCATGCCGCGGTCCGCTGAGGCCGACCATCTCGAGCCAAAAAAGAAAAGAAAAGTCAAAGTAGTGCGAATAGGAATACAAAGACTTGTGCAGTCCGAGGACTTGTATTACACTAGGGTAGCTGGTAGTTGGTAGTAGGTAGTTTGCTGCGAAGCTGCATTTCTTGCGCATTAGAAGCGCGAAACCTCCGACCCAGCCGAGCTCTCATCGCTCTGAATCGTACAAGCCCTTCCGCAAATACAAAGCAGAAGAACGCCGGTTTTATCCCGCCATTTATAGATGACCTAACCTTGCTCCAATCGCCGAGCCATGCAATCCCACGCAAATAAATCATTCAAGTCATTCGCTCATGGTAACGTTCCGATAAAAGACGCGTCCCATCTGCCCGTCAGATAGGTTCGCCCTTGTTCCTTCTGTCCTGGGTCTGACTCTGCGGTCCGGCGACTAGACGGCCTGGTAGAGGAGCAGTGGCTCGCCAATGTTTTCTATCTCGGGGATGGTGCACTTTAAATCAAAGGCTTTGGACAGCACAATCTTGAAAATCTGCTTGGGTATTAGCAGACTACACCAAAGCCGATACGGGGGGACGCGGCTGTTTACCTTTTGCACATTGATGCTGTGACTGGTTGAGCTGAAGATGAGACTAGCCTTCATCGCCCTGGCAAAGCGCTTAGCCTGGCCATGGTTAGCTTGGGACCCCTTGCCAATTATAAGCGACAATGGCGCACCTGGTTGGAGATCTCTTCCTGCTCCTCGCGCGGGAAGTTGACAAAGTGATCGTACTTTGTGCCGACTAGGAAGGGGATAGCCGTCTTGTTGAACCCCCTTCCTTGACGATACCACTCCTTGATGGAATTGAGTGTGCTCTTCCGCGTCAGGTCGAACATGAAGAGTATGGCGACGGCGTCGTTGCAAACCAACGGCAGCATGTTTACGAATTCACGTTGACCGCCCAGGTCCCAAATCGAAAAGGTAATCTCGGTGTTGCGGATTGAGATTGTTTTTTCCATAAAGTTGACACCTGCGCGGGTCAGTGCCTGCAACGTGTAAACCGGCCGTGTACAACATACCCAATGTTTGGATGTAGTCCTCGTCCCAGCTGCCCTCGACGTACTTGACCATCAGGCTGGTCTTGCCAATCTGCGCGTCGCCCACCATGCCGACCTTGATGACCACACTGGCGTTCTTGGCGGCCTCTTGTTGTTGCTGTTGTTGTTGATGCTGCGCGCTCCGTTGCTCCTGGTAGGAATTCGAGCGCGCGCCGCCCTCGGAGGTGGGATAGCGCCCCATCTGTGAGCTTGGCCGCGAGTGCGACTGGCCCATGTGTGTCTCTTTGCTGGTGTCGTAGTAGCCGTGTCGCGGCGGTGTGTCGGCGTCCGAGGACGTGTTGAAGCGCGATCCATTGTGTGTTGTGTACTGGTAGGCCGTGTCCGAGTACGACGTCGACGGTCGCAGCTCGTGGGCGGGCGGGTTTGGACTGTTGTTATGACTGAAGTCGGGCGGCGGGCCAACCGTCGAGGCGGTGATTGTTGTGTTCATGCTATCATCGGCGGCGGCGGCGGCTGCGACGACGACGCCGTCCATGGTCTGGTCCAGGTGCTTCTGCGCCGGCTCCTGCATGTCTGCAGGTACGTGTTCGGGTGCTATGTCCATGGGCGGTGCGTGTTCTGGTTGTGCGTCTTGACTCGAGTATTCTGCCATGTCCAGGATGTGTATTGGAGGCTAGTCGGACGTGAGCGAAGCGGCCCCGCGAGCGAGGAGCTGAGCATCGACGCGTCGGGCGTTGGCTCGTAGTCATGCCCGCGGCCGCTAGCGCCTAGAAGCCCCGCTAAATTCCCTCACAGCCAAAAACTTTTGGAGATTTCACCACGGCTTCAGCAGGAGAGGAGCAAGAAAAAACACCAACAACGAGAAAAACACGACACACGCGCCAATTCTGCACCCAAAATGGCAAAGCGACCCGCAGACTCGGAGCAAGAGCAGGAGGCCATCAAGAATGGCGAGCGGCCCATGGAAATCGACCAGAACGAGGCGGGAGAATTCGAGGACGAATTCGAGGATGAGTTTGAGAGCGAGGACGAGATATTGGAGGCCGGTGTAGACGGGCGGCCGGACGAGGAGCGCGAGGCCGAAGAGCGCGAGCGTATGTCGTTTGTGTCCCAGGCACGCATCGCAGATATACTGACATTTTCAAGATGGCATGGATGTCGACCAAGACACCTTCATACCGGGCCGGCACAAACTGTCGCCAGGCGAAACCCTCAACCCCGATCTTTCCACATACGAGATGCTGCACACGCTAGAAGCGCCGTGGCCCTGTCTCTCGTGCGACATCATACCAGATCGCCTTGGCTCAGACCGCAAAACCTACCCCGCAACCGTATACTCTGTCGCCGGCACACAGGCAGCGCGGGGGAGAGACAAGGAGAACCAGATCATGGTCATGAAAATGAGCAGCCTGTCGCGCATGGAAAAGGAAGACGAAGACGACGAGGACGAGGACGATTCGGACGACGAGGCCTCAGATCCCATCCTAGAAACAAAGTCGATACCCTTGACAAGTTGCACCAACCGCATACGAGCACACCAAACACCGCAAGCCACATCTGCCCAGCCGCCAACCACCCTCACTGCTGCCATGACCGAATCTGGCCAGGTGCTCATCCACGATGTCACTCCACACCTCACAGCCTTTGACACGCCCGGCACCACCATTTCACCTTCGCAAAACAAGCCTGTCTGTACAATCCGCGCACACGGTTCGAACGAGGGTTACGCACTAGACTGGTCGCCTCTGATATCAGAGGGCAAGCTTTTGACAGGTGACAGTGTTGGAAACATCTTTGCGACAACACGGACACAGGGCGGCGGTTTTGTGACAGACACTACTCCATATACCGGCCACAAAGGCTCAGTCGAAGAGCTACAGTGGTCGCCAACCGAAAAGCACGTCTTCTCCTCAGCCTCGAACGATGGCACCGTCAAGATCTGGGATGCGCGCTCAAAGTCACGGAAACCAGTACTGAGTGTGCAAGCCTCAAAAACAGACGTCAACGTACTCAGCTGGTCGCACCAGACCGCGCATCTCCTCGCTAGCGGTGCCGACGATGGCGAATGGGCCGTCTGGGACCTGCGACAATGGAAGCCATCTACTGATATGTCAAATGACAAGAAGCCCTCGCCGGTCGCATCCTACACTTTCCACAAGGAGCAAATCACCTCGGTCGAGTGGCATCCCACCGATGACAGCATTGTCCTTGTCTGCGCCGGCGACAACACCCTCACACTATGGGACTTGGCCGTCGAGCTCGATGACGAAGAGAGCAAGTACACGGCGGGTGTGCAGGACGTGCCGCCGCAATTGCTGTTTGTGCACTACATGGATCAGATCAAGGAGGCGCACTGGCACCCGCAGATTCCGGGTGCCATCATGGCTACAGGTGGTTCGGGCTTCAATGTCTTCAAGACGATTAGTGTATAGATAGAGGTTTTATGCTTGATGAGAAATGAGAAGGAAAAAAAACCACCAAAAGTAAGAAGAATGAAAGATGAAAAATACAACCATCCTACACAGGCCTCTGCACACGTCTCGGTGCAGCCGCAGCCTCAGTTCCGGGAAACAGCGGCGTACTCGCCTCGCTCATCTCGCGAATCTTCTTGATCAAATTACTGCAACATGCACCCGTTAGCCAGCTTCAACCTTGACACCCACTCACATCATCATCATCATCATCATCATCATCATCATCACCATCATCATCTCTACAAAAATAGCGATAGAAGAAAAAAGATGACATACCTAACAGGCAAATGCAACCTATCCTGCTCCCTCCACAAAATCCCCACAACCTTTTCTCGCCCACGACTGTGATCTTCAAGGTGTTCGGTGATGAGCTGTCGTCCCAGATCCTTGCTACACCCGTATATCTTCTGCGAACACCCGTCGAAACTGCAGATCCACGAGTCGCGCGGGCCGTTGGGTTCGTAGGTGGGTAGTGGTGTGGAGACGAGCGGTGGTACGACTGCTGGCTTCGAGGCGGTGGTTGAGGATTCTGGTCGGTAGCGGAGGGGGAGGGGTGGCACGGCACTGGCTTCTTCTTCTTCTTCTTCTTCTACTTCTACTTCTTCATCTTCAGCAGCCGAGTCTGAGTTGCTAGTTGAAGGCGGGGAATTGGGAGCTAGGGAAGCGCTAGCCGTGCGTTTTTGGCGGCCATCGTCTTGTGAAGCGTCGGTTTCGTCTAGTTTTCTCTTTTCGCGGCCTGGGGAGAGGGCTTGAGTTGGTGTTTCCATGCCGGAGTCTTGGTCGCCGCTGCTTGTGTCGCCTTCGCTTTGCTCGGCTCCCGAGTCGTCGCTGGTGGCTACGGGCGCTTTGCCTTTGCCGCCTTTTTGCTGTCCGGCTGCGATTGTTATTCTTTTGCCTTTGCCCGAGAATCTGCTACTCGTGGGTCGAAGGACAGAGAGCCGGCCTTTCTTCCGTCTACCGGGCGGTCTGCGTACAGGTGTCGTTATGGTGTCTTCCTCCTCCTCCTCCTCCTCCTCCTCCTCTTCATCCGATGTATCTGATGAGTGACTTGCGCCATCTCCAAGTCTAGCGTGGTCTCTTCGAGGTTTTAACTCGACACTTTCTGCTCTTCTCTGCTCTGCTGCGGGGAGATTGTGCCCCGCAGCTAGCTCCTGATAGATGGGCTCAGCAGAAAAGAACTCTATGGCCTTTCGCCGAGGATGATCCATCATGTAGCATAGATTTTGAGCATGTACTAACAATACGTTCTTGGCAGTCTCTAATTCCTCAATTTCGTAGCGCCTGACCACGAGTTCAGCTACACGGCCCAACGTTATTTGATTTCGTCTTGCTCGTAGCACCTTTTGGTTTACGGCTTTTTGTATAAACTCAAAGAGTGCCGCAGCCTCCCACCAGTTATCGTCCTTTTTTGGCGTTTCCGTCGGCTTCGATAGGGGCGTCTTTGAACGAGTTCTTTTTAGGGTAGAAGTTGGTGATGCTGTCAAGGCGGAAGCTGGCACAGACGCCGATTTAGATGTTCTAGCGGGGTGAATCTCGGAATATCGCCCCTCGATCTGTGCTTTACAATTGTCAAAGTCTTGCTAAGTCGCAAGTCAGACCCCAATCAACGTTCAAGACTAGTCACTACTTGCCGGAAATCTTCGCTTGAAGCGTTGGTATAACGGGGTGTTACTCCAGCTTAAGCCTTGGGCTTTGTTCAGGAAGCACATCATAAGGAACAAATGATGGCGGTCAAAAAGTCGCTCTGCCATGGTCACATCATTACAGGGAAAACGTACGTCTTCTGCGTACTGTGGCATGTCAGTATCTAGTGATTGGGGTATTGCTTGCCAGCTGCAGCGCCTGTGGCATCTTACCTCTTGGAAGACGAGCTCAGCACTAGGCCCGCCGCCCTTCTTGCGCGATTCGCCATAGATGTCGGTGACAAAGTATAGCAGCTGCACAGCCTGAACCATGTCATTATAGATTGACTTGTACGCCGCCGTCGGCCGTATCTCGAACCAGCCCGCTTTGCCTTGCGCCCATATCACAAGTGCGCCATCTGTCATTTCCCCGTAGGAGAAGCGCGTCACGTTGCGTATTTCGATTTCCGTGGGTTTGTATGGCTTCTTGAGGACTGCAATCGCGTCAGTCAACTGTATTTCCTTGGGCGAACGCGCTTTGAAGACAATGCGCGCGTTGCCTTTACGTACGGTATTTCAACTGGTTGCGCCCAGGAGTCTCTAGTCGCCCCTCGACCTTGAGTGGTGTATCTGCATAGGCTGCCAACAAGCTTGCAGGCTTGCCATTGTTCTCGTACACCACTCGCGCATCGTTCAGGACAAAGACCTCCCAGTCATCAGAATTCGTGTTCGAGGCGTCAACCGGCCGTAGTATTTCGGCTTCTGGAATAGCCATGTTGGTGAAATAATACCCATATGACCCAAAAAAGCCTCTTGAGACCCAGAGCGAAGTGTCTCCCGCGGGGTGAGTTCCAAGTAAAAGAAAGAGAGAGAGGGCGACCCTTCGCGAACGCACAAGGCTGGCACGATGGCCGTGGATGGGAAATGCACGTCTCGGCACGTATGTTATCGATAGCTAGCCGATCCTAGTTGCGTCATCTGAAACCCGTGTATCCTTTTACTTTCCCCACTACTTGTCAGAATATTTGGCTATTTCAGGAGTACCTGATAGCAAAGCGAAATTAACGGGCCAGTACCAACACTAAATAGCAGAACTACGCTTTAGCAGGAGCACACGCAAAGAATGAGCAACAATTCGTCTGCAGGTTAGTCCAAGATTTTAATAGGCTGCGCCTTTCAGGCAGCCACCAGTGTGTTCTCTCATCAATGTGCCAATTTGAAAACGCCATGAAACTGTAGGAATATGGAATACATTCGAAAATGTGCATGTGCGCTTGAGAAATTACTAAGCGACACTTGTTACAGGCGTTATGGCTATCATTTCATGTAAGCAAGCTTATTGTGTAGAAGGGAGTTACTCTTGGCCTATGTTGCCCTTGTCGAATCGTCTCGTCTGCACAAGAGTGGGAAAACACAGCCTCCACCAAAACAGTCCTGAGGGGCTGTGTCTGCGATGCATGTAACGAGTATTATGAGGAGCTAGATCAAATGGAAAATTAGTCGTTTCATAATCGTCTAGGCGAGATCTATGATATAACTGGTGAAATAGTAGCTGGTGCTGCAGCTGGTGCCACTTTGCGAGTCTTCAAACATGCCTTATAACATTACAAAGATACACGCAACAGAGATTCCTATACATCTTGATGCACCAGTTATTCATCATTTCTACTGCGCCATAGTTTCGCCCACTGCTGATGGACAGCTGATATGTTTGTGTAAGTGCCCGCATCATTGTGGCGCAGCACTACAGCCCTCCGTGGCGAAGTGCATCACTTAGTAACTACAGGGAGTTGCAGCAACTGGAAGTGACAAGACCAGCCAATTCCCAGGGTTTCAATCTCA
>Ga0265797_10010740_pt1 | contig 11609 bp, 11 predicted proteins | sample P2T30metagenome_FD_192433 | JGI IMG/M metagenome (GOLD analysis project Ga0265797, IMG submission 192433) | Plant litter microbial communities from East Loma Ridge, Irvine, California - P2 T30 | ecosystem: Environmental > Terrestrial > Plant litter > Unclassified | place: USA: California... | reverse complement strand
AGTGTAGAACGAGAGTCACAGCGTCAAGCCGGAGATGTTTGGAGAACGAGCAAAGATGACTGCAAACGCTTGACGATAGTAGCAAACTTAAGGTGCAGGTTTGCAATGCGTTCTTATACACCCACGCTGCAAGATGCTAACACTTACAAGTATAATTTCCGAATCTCTGGTTTCGTCAATGCCGCTAAAATGGGGCATTACAGGCCTGAGCGCCTCGTAAGGGCGATGTCTTGCATCCGAACGAAGCCTAGGGCTCCATGATCCTGTCGCAGCAGTGCCTGAGTGGCGGCGGTTGTCGAGAATTGATCCACGAGTAGGAGATTCCGACAAGAGATTATAGGTTTTAGGTGCAGCCAAACGATGAATCGTGGAGTTCTGGAAGCGAACGTGTTCCTGAACGGTCAGGCTGTGAAACTTGTCGAACGTCAGAAGTCGCGACTGTAGCGCCGCCGGTGTGCATGAAGCCAGCGAAAGCGGGGCCTGTCAGAGAACCGTCGCACTGCCAGGAACGCTCTAGTTTCCGCAAGCTCGAACGGTGGGTACCTCCAGATAGACGCCTCATCACGAGATTCGTGTTTTATCACAAAGTAGGCATTGTCCAGGCATTCTCAGATTCGAGGTGTGACTTCGCTCGCGCGATTAGTTGATTACGTAATGCTACATGACATCAACGCGAGGAACATTATCCTTCACAGCTTAAGCTCCGCCATCCCGCCCACTTAACATCACACCCCTCTTATGCATGCGCTCCTCAACCGCCCTCTTGCTGTACACCTTCTTATCGCTTGTACTCCCACTGAATAAGCTCTCAGCTTTTCCATATACGGCATCCGTGTACTCGATGCTGGGCGCAGACCAGTCCAGAGTGAACGCACTAACACTGATGCTACCCCCACCAACAACCCAGGTCTCTCCAGGGAGGCTCGTGTCACCGCTGTAGGCAGCATTGATACCTGCAGCCACGGGATCAACGTTGTCCCATGTGAACAACCCAGTCGTCTCGTTGAACACGGCCACATCTGTGTTAGCCTGACCAGTGAGTCGGGACTTGACCACTGGAGGCATCGTACCGTTGACGAGGTCGGGAATGTTTATGTTGACGCCATACCCGAGCGGGAGGACTTGTTGACCTGCCGGTGTGTTCTTGATGAACTCGTTGACGATTTCGAAAGTGACCTTGGCTGCTTGCACAGCAGGATGAGCAGGGCCTGTCACGTTGAAGTATGGCACGGCCTTGTTGCTTGCGCTAGTTGCGAATCCAGGAATGGAACGCGATACAGCCGCGATAGTTGCGCCTACAGTACCGCTTAGTGCCATCACGAAGGGACCGAGATTTGTGCCGTAATTCGGGCCGGCAATGAAGAGATCCGCTGTCTGGTGCCACTCAGGATAATACCGTGGAAGCACATAGTCGAGTGCAACAAAAGTACACGCCGCAGGTGTACCATCATAGTACCATATGTTGTCGTCGGATGGATCACGTCCTACCGCTGGCGCGCCTGCCGGAATAATGTTGTACTGCGATGGAATTGTAAGGTTTGCTGTCTCAGACCAGATGACGGTGGTGCCCTTGCCAGACTGCTGTTGCGCGGGAGCGACAATGAGAACTGAGAGAGAAGGTCAGTATTGAATGTACTTTGTACGTCAAAAGACCAGAAGCGTACCATCATGACCAGCGTCGATAAGCAACTTGTACAGCTCTCTTAGGTTTCCACTACCAAACCCGTCGTCATTGCCCATGAGGATCTTGAGGGCATCTGAAGAAGCAGCCAGCCCCAATGCTGCAGTCAGCGCTGTGCTGAGTTGGAAGCGCATATTGTACAATTTACCACAGCAAAAGAACTTTGATTGGGAGACACAGTGATACAGCTGGGGAAATATCCTCAAGTCTGCCATGGGAGAGCCACGGCTTATATTGCCTACCTCCAACTGCGCCGCGTGCCCAGCTACCGAATTCAGCATTCACTAACAAATACTGCGATGATAGTCGCTGCAGGAACAGAAATCAAGCTCACGATCCGGGGTCCCCGATATCGCGGTGTGCTCTCACCTGCGCTCAGCTTGCATGTTGATTTGATGCTGATAAAGGATGCGCCGGATGCCTCATATCACTAAGCCGAATCAGGCAGGAGAATTGCATTTGGTGGGGATAAGAGACGGGCATGTATCGGAGCTCGGCGCCCATGAGGGACGGGAAGATGATCGGGATGAAGTTCCCACGAGAGTTCAATGAGACTTGAACCCATGACGGGATAGTGCTTGAGAATACAATTGCGCAGATCGAGCCCCAGCATTGTTCAAAGTGGACAATCCTCTTGTAAGAAACTGAAGCATGAAACTATCCGGGTATACAGCAACCTCTTTTCAAAATCTATGCACTTGCATCGCCCTCTCTAAAGCTTCGCCCTTATAGGCGCAAATGTACTTCCATGTCCACCTCCAAGCGCCTCAACAAGCTCGTCGACCTTCTCCAACACCCACGTACATCCTTCATCACTAACCAGCCATCTGATGCCCTCCTCACCCCCAGCTTCCGGCTCCTCCTTCCACGTGCCATCTTCCCACGCCTTCCTCAACCCGAACACATGGCTAAGCACCTGAGGCCCTACACCTTGCTGTGCTCTTAAACACGTAATCGCAATCAAGCTCGTCGTTATGCGCCCAACAGTCGCGCCTTCTTTGCGGGGCGGGTCAGTGAACAAGCCGCCGTACTCGCTGTTTATGATGAAGACGGGTAGATCGGGGTGTGCGTCGCCTAGTTTATGCTCGAGTTTGGTTTCGAGCGGTCGATATATAGCGTTCCACAATGCGCGACCACGGGCGTTTATCTGCTCGACATTGGAGGGGGAGGGGAATCTCGTAGGCTTTGTGTTCAAAGACGACGCGATCGACGAGGGCAGTTCTGCGCGGAAGGCGTTAAGCATGTTGATTGTGCGTGGGATCTATCAAGTTGTCAGAATGCTACTTGATCTGTACGTCGTGGGTAATACGTACGCCATTGAATCCTATACACTTCAATCCAATCTCGCGCATGAACTCTGCTATCGCAACCGCTTCACTCTCTGTTTTCGATTTACTCGACGTGTTGTATAAAGCTATCATTGCCTCGGGCGAGTTCATCGTCATTGTCGCTGCCGTGGAGATGCCAAGCCATGATGGGCGTCCGAGTTTCCGATCTGTGGCCTCTTTTTCTATTTTATTGTAGATTGACTGGATACGTGGGGGTGCTGGTACAGGACCCGGGCGTGAATGTGCGGCGTTGATGAGCGACTTGAGAGTTGGTGAGAGCTTGGACATGGTCAGCGGATAGCACCTGGGCAGATTTTAAAAAAACGAGAAGTAGACAAAGAACGCGCAATTTGCGAGGAAGCAGTCAAACAGTTGGCCAGGTAAAATGGCTAGGCATGTCGTGAAGTGGACGTATATAAAGACGACGTGCTTGCAATGACGCGACTCCGACGCCGTTCCGAGGCTCGTTGTTCGGCTGTTTTTCAGATGCCGGCCAGACTCACACCGGGCGCGCGGCTTAGTGGAACCACCCATGCGCTGAATGCCAAATACCCGTATATCCATAGGCATACCTGGTGCGCCATCTGCCAGTAAACATCATCAGATGCCCTCAGTTAGCAGATTACTAATAGCTACGGGCGCATGGGGTAGGAGCTGCCTCTTGTGTGCCAAGAATTTTGAAGCCACCTGCTGAGACCTCGAACCGTGACCACCAACTCCCAACTCCAATCATGGTGCACTCAGCTCACCATGCCGTATCCATGATCTTGATCAATTCACACTCTTCCACATGCCGATCGTGGTATTTATATCTGTCCTTAGGCAACTTTGCTAATACCTCACCCGTAATCGCCACCCAAGCCACTCAATAACGCCACACAAACAGTCATCCTTGAGCCATCAAGCCCGACAACATGAACTCATTGATAGTACAGTCACTATATAGTACTTTGAATGATGAGAGACGAGAAATTCGACTACTGAATATCTTGCCGAATCTCGATAATTCGCAGCCTCTCCATTGTCAGCTAGGCGCCTATTCACTGGACGACTTGAATGAGACCTATAGGGAGTTTCTTGCCGATAGGGTATCCGCGAATGACATCAGACAGAATGCAAAGCGAGAATGGACGAGCTATCGACTGTCGCCCCGATTGGCGACTCAGGCGCCTTTCAGGCGAATGCAAAGCACTCAACCATCGCCACACCTTTCTCGCTTCGAATGGGGTGACTTCGCAGCCCTCTCCTACGTCTGGGGCGACGAAAGCGACACCAGAGCGATCATCGTCAACGGTCATGCTGTGTCCGTGACGGCGAACCTAGAGGCGGCTTTGCGAGAGTTTCGCACGGGATGGGAGTTTTCTGGTCACTTCAAACTATGGGCTGATGCTTTATGTATCAATCAGAAAGACCTTGCCGAGCGTTCGCATCACATTGGAATGATGCGGGACCTCTACGAGAGTGCATGGTCAGTCATTGCATGGCTGGGAGAGGAGGAACACTATAGCACCTCGGCGATGCAGCTCCTGTCGGACCTCGCTGACTTCAATGCCGCTGGTTGCATAGATGAGATTAAGGACCATTTAGTCTCTAATCCTCTTTCCTGCGGTGTGCCCCCTTGGCCGGCACTAGAATCTTTAATGAACAGGCCATATTGGACACGCTTGTGGATATTCCAGGAGATTGTGATTGGCGGAACGGCTACGTGGCTGAGATGTGGGAATGCCACTGTGGATTGGGAAACCGTATGCACTGCCGTCTCGATTATACACGAGTATCTTTGGTTAGAGAAGGATAAATGTCTTCAGATGGCCATGTCCATGGCTGGAGTTAGGACGGAACCGATATGGAGAACGACAAGCCTGCATCTCGTCTATCAAGATCTTTCTCCCCTAACGCGCCAGCTTCATGAGAAAAACAACAACTTCAGCTTCGAGAGGCTCCTGGACCTTGCCAACTCAGGAGATTGCACCAACAATAGGGACAAGGTGTACGCCCTTGTTGGGCTCATGTCTCCTACGATTGCCCATCATTTGTCTCTCGACTACACGGTACCAGCCTGGAAAGTATATGTGGAAGCTGCAAGAGTATTTATTCAAGCGAGTCACAGCCTTGATCCATTGCGTGAGGGTAATCCATGGGGTCCAGCCAGGGGCCCGTCTTGGGCAGCAGATTGGGCCTGGTCTGGCAGGATCAGATGGACTCGCACTCATCAACACATCTGGGGCCCAGCGCATTTGTTCCCTCGTAACACGGACGCGATGCAACCCCGTCCCTATCGTGCATCCGGAGATAGTCTACCTGAAGCGAGAGTTCTAAACGCCGGAATCTTTCTTCAGTGCAACGGTTTCGTTGTTGACACTATCTCTGGTCTATCGGCTCGAAACATTGACTACTTCGAGTGGTCGAGGTCGAGCATAGTTCGATCGCGGCAGTGGAACAGCATCTATGGCGATCGCCATGCCACATCCGAGGCATTGTATCGTACTCTTGTCGCCGACAGGGTATCGGATGGCAAAAAGGCTGAGGCTCGTCATGCTGTGATACTTAATTTACCACATTCTTTTGAGCTTGCTAAACCACAATTTGCGGAACGAGGATGGTCATTCCTCGAGGGGCAAGAAGGCTACTACTTTCGATGGGAGCGGTTCCGATCCACTAACTGGGACTTTCCTCTGGGCAACGACCTACTTGACAGCTTTTTCAGTGACAATATCCCTGCAGACGCCTCTGAGTATGACTTCTGTGAAGTCTATTCGTGTTCTGATCGTAGCGCCAAGAAGCGAAGATTCATGACGACGGTGAAGGGATACATGGGCTGGGTACCAGACAATATAACTGGCAACGAAGATGAACAAACTCGGTCAAGCGATTTGATCGCAATCATTTTTGGTTGCAGCACGCCGCTAGCCATTCGTCCATGTGGAGACCGCTTTCAAGTCCTGGGTGAAGCCTATGTACAAGGCTTGATGGATGGGGAGGCTATTGATGCTCTGCGCGAAGGTAAATATGTACCGCGGAGCTTTGTGTTCTGTTGAGCCAGCTTTCCGAGAAACGGATCCGATGTTGTCAGGCTCGGCTACAAGAAGTCGATTCAATTCTGGAAGCGCGCCAATGCGAGAGTGCGAGCTGGGTTCGTCGCGGCGCAGCACTTTCGCGAAAGGCATATTTGGCACGTCCATTACTTTCTACAATGTACTGATTCCAAGATATAGCCATACTTGGCACTGTAGAGTACGTCGGGTTGGCCCCAAATTTTTGGGTCCAATTAGCCGGTATATTGTTACCTAGATAGCGTGGGCCGAGAGATCATTTCAATCAACATCCTAGCAAACGACTGCATCTCTCGGCGAGTTCAATATTTCAGAGTACTATCCGGTACTTCTTGAATTGCCATATTTCCATCCCCAATAAATTGCTTGATCATAACGGGCGGCAATCGATTAGGTAATAACATTTGGCACGACTCATCCAGACGGTCATTAATGGCCTGTACCTGCGCATGGCCTTGGAATTCTTTGTCCAGAATTCTGTTACAGCCCTATTCCCCTCTGATGGCGCTTCGTCTCATCTCCTTTGTTGTGGGGATCGCATTCTTCACTGCACCTACACACTCGAGAACCCTTTTTAGATATGAGCAACATCAGCTTTCACGAGAAGCTGTGGCTTCACTCCCTAAGGATGAGGCACGACTGTTTGCGTTTGATAACCAATTCGAAGCCGCAGCCGTCGACCTTACACAATGCAAAGTCGACCCGACCCATGGCAAGTGGCCTTCAGAATCTGGCTGGGACAAGCTTGTGAAAAGACTGAGCTCTCCCGATAATCTGATCATGACTGTTCCACAGGCATCGGTATGCTATGGCGATGAAAAGGATGACGATCAATGCCAGCAACTCGCACAAAACTGGACCAATTCTTATACACACATCGACGATCCAACGGAGGTCTTATCGCCTATATACCAGGGCTTGACGTGCTTGCCACCTTCAATCTACGACAGTGGAAATTGTACACTTGGCGGATACCCTGCTTATGCTGTCAAAGCAACAACGGTTCTCGATATTCAAAGTACAATGAACTTCGCGCGCAGCCTCGACTTGCGCCTCGTCGTGAAGAACACGGGTCATGACTTTGCCGGTCATTCCTCTGGATACGGCGCATTAAGCATATGGACGCATGCTTTGAAAGATATGATGATGCTTGAAAACTATGTGGACGAGTCAGGATACCGCGGACCGGCTATCAAGGCCGGAGCTGGTGTACAAGCTTTTGAGCTGTACAAATTCGCAGACCAGCATGGTTATGCAGCAGTTGCAGGTGAAGGCCAGGTGAGTACTTAGAAAAAGCTGCATGGCGACAACTACTGACGTCCAACAGACTGTAGGCGTGATGGGCGGATACATGCTAGGCGGAGGCCACTCACCTCTTAGCTCAATCTTCGGCATGGCCGCTGACCAAGTTCTTGGATTTGAAGTCGTTACTCCAATCGGAGAGTTTGTTACAGCTAACTCAACAAGCAATACAGAGCTATTCTGGGCCCTCAAAGGTGGCGGAGGCGGTACTTTTGGCGTAGTGACATCCATTACCTTCAAAGTCTACAAAGACATACCCGTCGCCACCGCTTCATGGACACTTGACAGTTCCAAGATCGGCAAAGAAAAGTTCTGGGCTGCGACGAAAGCCTTCTTTGACCGAGCTATCGATAACGTAGATGCTGGAGTCTACAGCTACAACCACATCTCGCCCTCGGAGGATGACTTCGTATCAACGATGCAGCCATTTTTCGCTCCGAATAAGACCGCCAATCAGCTAAACAGCCTACTCGCACCATATCTATCAAAGCTCACTGCGCTCAACATACCCTTTTCACCCAAGATTACCGCATACGCCGGTTTCTACAAAGCCTGGCTTGCACAGTTCCCACTAGAGTCCCAAGCAAGTGTCAACACCTACGTAGCTTCGCGTCTCTTTCCACGCTCAAACTTTGCAACAGAGACTGGCAGAAACGTTACTTTCAGCGTGCTCCGTCAGGCTGTCGAAGGGGGACAACCGCTCATAGCTTTCAACGTAGCCCCGCGTCTCATAGCGTCCAACGCTCCTAATGCAGTAAATCCAGCATGGCGAACTTCGGTCTACCATATCATCACAGGTACATCCATTAGCCCCGATTCTTCCGCGGAAGACAAGCTTGCTGCCCGCGCTGCCTTAACGAACGGTACCATGCTGAAATGGCGCAACATTGCGCCAAGTAGTGGCGCGTATTTGAATGAAGCTGATCGAATGGAGCCTGACTGGCAGAGAAGTTTCTGGGGCCAGAATTATGATAGACTGTTGGCACTGAAGAGAGACATCGACAGCAAAGATTTGTTTTGGGTCGATAAAGGGGTAGGGAGTGAGAGATGGAGGGTTGAGAGTTTCGATGGGCTGCCGGATGAGAATGGCAAGTTGTGTCCCGTTTGATGTGGAGATTGTGGATTGAGACTTTGGGGAGGGGGTACACAGGTGCAGGTTCATGCCATTTACGTGTAACATATGTGCGCACTCGAATGATGCGCCTAGTCTTTAGCCTCTCTTTCCGTCATCCGAGTTCCGTGGTTATTTAGAGGCTGCGAACAGTAGTCGATTGGGGTGTGTTTGTTATGGTCAGAAGGGGTGCACGGAACAGCGTCAATGGAAACTGTTTGCAGCAGACATGCGTACTTCCTTCAATTACCATACCTGCTCTCAAACGAATACACTCAATGTCCTTGCTCAGTCTTTCGGTACTTCCACCAATCTCTGGAAGTTAAAAATCGCCTTGCAAGATGACTGGTCGGTGAAGCTGCGCGTTCAATGTACATGAGTTCCTTTTGCGCTCGACTCAACCCCAGGCTCGCCACGTACTGTACATGAGACTGTACTCATAACTTTTCCCTATACCTAGCCATCCCCCATGTTTCTTTTTCCCGGAAGTCTGGTTGATGTCAACCGGCTAATATCGACATCGGGTTCCTGAACCTCCTCACTACGAGCGGCCCGCTTATTTCCCCGCTAATCACACCCCCAAAAGCTTGATCCTGACCCCACGATCCCCAACGCATTGGCATAGCGCTCGACACTAACTGCTGATATCCGGGAATATCTTACTACACTAAGCAAGAGCACGGCTGGAGAGTATTGACAGTCTTCGCCAATTTAACCTAGGTCCATTACACCGCGTGGGTAAATAGAACGCATTACGGTCATGATGTCGTCATCCATCGATGGATGTGCGATGATGAGTGGCTTAATGACCCTTGAGCTTTGTGTTCTTGGTTAATTTTGGAGTTATAAAAAGATAACGAAGAGTGACTTCTCCAGCATCAGCAGGCACATTGATCTGAAAAGTAACAATGGTCGCAAGTCTCCTCCTTCTACTCTTCTATGCGAGTGGAGCAACCGCACAGTATGTTCCACTACCATGGGTATACACCCAAAATGAGCCTGCAGTTCAGGTTACCGTCAACGCCAAAGTCAGATATCAGACAATGATTGGAGGTGGATGCTCGGGAGCCTTTGGCGTTGCATGCGATCAGACAGGATCTCGAGGTCTCTCGGCTGCAAATCAGCAGCTTGTTAGCGACTACCTTTTCAACGAGAATATTGGAGGTCTATCAGTCCTTCGAAACCGAGTTGGATCCAGGCCTTCAGAAGGTATTCTCGGTAGCTGCCCAGCGACTCCTTCGTCGACCTTCAACTATACCGGTCTAGGAAACGACGATTCAAGCGCCGATAGCTGCCAGTTGAAATTGACACAACAAGCACTCATCTCGAATCCGAATTTGTTCATCTATGCAGATGCATGGTCGGCTCCAGGGTGCTTCAAGACCGACGCAACGGACATCAACGGCGGGCTTATCTGCGGCGTCCGCGGCTCTAATTGCACCTACGATTGGCGCCAGGCCTATGCTGACTACTTAGTCAAGTACGTCGATTTGTACAAGCAAAAGGGTATTGAGGTCAACCTGCTGGGCGCATATAACGAGCCTGACTTCAACCCAGTCCAATACGCCAGTATGGACTCGGACGGATACCAGGCGGCGGATTTTCTTGAGATTCTCTATCCTACCGTCAAAAAGTACCGTGAGGATTTGCAAGTATCCTGCTGCGACGCTACTGGTGCTCGTCAAGCACGTAATCTTTACTATGAGCTTGAGCAAGCCGGTGGCGGAAAGATGTACGACGTAGCTACTTGGCACAATTACCAAAGCATGCCCGAAAGACCATTCAACACACAAGGCCAACCAAACATGGAAACCGAGTGGTCAGATGGCAGCGGTACTTTCAACACTACCTGGGATACTACTGGACAACTGGCAGAAGGCTTGCAATGGGCCATCTACATGTAAGCCATCTCTTTGCTGTTCTCACATGAATCATTCCAAACTAACAAAATCTTCCAGGCACCAAGCCTTCGTCTACAGCGACACTTCCGGCTACCTTCACTGGTGGTGCGCTCAAGATAACCCAGGCAACACTACTGGCAGCGATGCCATACTTGTCCGCCTTCGAGGAAACGCCTTTGAAGTATCGCGTCGCCTCTGGGCTTTTGCAGGCTACTTCCGCTTCGCCCGCCCAGGCGCCGTTCGAATCGATGCCACCAGTCCCGCTGAGAACCTCAAAGTAACCGCATTCGAGAACACGAATGGTACGGTGGCGATTCCAGTAATCAACGAAGCGCATTTTGAGAGACAGGTGCAGATTACTCTTGCCGGCTTCAACCACACAAAGGGTATCGCGACCGCCTATCTAGCTGATAATCAGCATAACAATACCATGGTGGGAAGGTACGCGGTCAATGGATCGATGTTTTTGGTCAGTGTGCCATCGAGGAGTATGACTACTTTCTTCTTGGAGTAGAAGGTTGGGTCGGTGATGATGCATGAGATGTCGAATAGTAATTAAGTAATTAAACCTTCCTTGCGAGAAGGTTACGTGGTAAACCAGCCTGGTTCATACTTCCATGCAGTCATGTGATACACTGTAGGGTCGACGTACGCTTGTAACAGCTCCAATTCAGCCTTCCGAAATATAACATCAGTTTTTGACGGAGATTTAGGCGTCCCGAAACGCCCTGATGGGTAGTGTCAGGACTCAATATTGGATTTCCCCCAGATGCGACTGAAGAGATGAATACCAACCCGAGAACCATGGGCGGCTAACACTAGCTTGGGCTTTGGAAATTTTGAGGCCATTCTTATTATAATGTTATAACAAGCAATGTGGCAACGAGCAGTCTTGAAATCATCATACGACATGAGTGGAGCTTTAGTTAGCGAATAGACCAACGTAGGTTTATCATTGTCACCGTGAGCTGGATAGACAGCGTGTGTCTCGACCGTTTGACGAGCGAAAGAAAACACGTCTTCCACGATTTACGGCGTTCAAAGGTTTTTCAAACACTGTTAGACTGTCAGCGTTAGGAATGAACCCGAGGGTCGTGAGGAATTGTGCGCCGTAGTGTGAGTTCGACCGAATCCATCCGTGGGGCTGATGCAAAGTTGGGCAAGGTTTCCTAATCTAGAAGGGCTACAATATTTTCGATGGTTTCAGTGATAAAAGACTGCGTGCTGAAAGCC
>Ga0265797_10010739_pt1 | contig 11609 bp, 5 predicted proteins | sample P2T30metagenome_FD_192433 | JGI IMG/M metagenome (GOLD analysis project Ga0265797, IMG submission 192433) | Plant litter microbial communities from East Loma Ridge, Irvine, California - P2 T30 | ecosystem: Environmental > Terrestrial > Plant litter > Unclassified | place: USA: California... | reverse complement strand
AGGAGTTGTAAGAAAAAAACAAGTAGGTAGGTACGTCAAGTGAAAAGAATCAAAAAGGAAATCTAAATATCCCCGCCTACCTCCCCACATCATCAGCCTTTTCAACCACAAGAGTAACGTTTTCCCATCTATACCTTGTCCATCTACCTGCTACTTCTAGCACGGTAGGTAGGTAGGTAGGTATGAGTACAACAAGTATAGAGAAAGAGATAGAGAGATGAGAAAGAGTAAAAGTCATAAAATCCAAGTATCATGTGGTGTGAGAATGCGAGGTTTAGAGGAGAACAAAGAAAGAAGCAGTCACCAGCTTGTAAAAAAGAACATAACAATGAGATCTAGCCATGGAAAAATAATTTAGATTTTGAAAACTTAACAATGCAATCTAACTATGAGAGGATTTTGGAATTTTTTCTACCTATCCAAAAAGAACTTGTCGTCACCCCCGCCCCCTTAAAAAACTCCTCGACCCTAAAGGCTCTATAGACCGTTAGAGAGCCCAAGGTTATGCAACTAGTATACAATAAGAAAAAAGCGCCGATTACGTATCTATCCCTCCCTCTCTCTTTCTCACTCCACAGACACTACAGCTACACCATATCGTCTCCGCTCAACTCAATCCAACTCAACTCAACTCAACTCGGCGTTAATGTCTCCCCCCTACCCGCCATCAGCCTAAGAATCAAACACGGCACCATACGCCGCCCGGCCCCTCGCCTTGATGCCTTCAACAACCTGCCTCGTAACCGTGGGATTACTAACCACCATGACGGCCTCGAGCCCCTCTCTCTCCATAAACCACTGCGTCTCAAATGCGACATCTGGGCGTCCCTTACTCGAGTCGAAGATCCTCGGCTGCGGATCCACGACACGAATCGTCTCCAGGACAAAAGCCCAATGCGGGGCGTCTGGGTGATGCACGCACCACATGACCCGGATGGGGCGGCCTTGTTCGCGCATGCGTGCAATCTCTGGGCTGGAGAGCAGCGAGAGTAAAGGACCGATGCCTGCGCCTGTGCCTACGAGGAGGAGGGAAGAAAAGAGGGGGGCGAGGGCGAGGAAGTTTAGGGTCGCAGGGCGGCGGATGTAAATGTCCTTGGGGGGGCTGCGGATTATGTCTCTTGTCCAGTCGCCGGCTTGCGAAATGAGGATAGATGCGGTGTTGGAGTGCGGGTAGGGGATGGTGGCAAAGGCGTGCCATTCGGTCAGCGGGGCGAGGGAGAAGCGCATGGTCGCCATGTACGGCATGTTCTTGTACGGAAAGGTCAGACGGACTTCGCGCGCGGATATGGGCGTTGCGGTGATGGGGACGCGGCGCATGCGGAGCCAGGGGAGAATGATGAGCATGGTTGTGGCGGCGAGGAGCCACACGGCTGGGTTTAGATACATGGGCTTGTTACCGTGTGTGTGGCTCGATACGCCCGCGTTGACCCAGAGCACAATGAGGGCAGTCCAGCCGCCGAAGCGATGGGTGCGCTCAAACATGTTGTGGAATCGTTGGCGGAAGCGAGGGTGTGCGGCAACGCAGATGAGGAAGATTGAGACAAGGAACGAGTAGCATGTCACAATGTCAGCCCACATCCAGACATTGGCCTTGGCTTGCCGCAAGCCATTGACAAAGAAGGTGGTGTTGAGGTAGACGAAGAAGAAGTACCAGAGCAGCGCCGACATGGCACAGCCAATGTGGAAGCCGCCAAAGTGGTGGAAGTCGCCAATCGCCTTGCGTAGCCATAGCGGTAGACCGACGGGTGTTTTGGCCAGGACGCGGAAGGTGGTGTTGATGACCTCTTCTTGGCGGATAACGACGGCGGCGAAAAGGTTGGCAGCTGTGGCAATGAGTGGACCAGCCAGGGAAAAGCGAGCGTAGGGTGTACTCTTGCTGATCATGACAGCAAGGACGATGAGGTTGATGATGGCAACGAGGGTCATGAGTATCCGGTATACACTGAACCAATGGATGCATACAAGCTGTAGCCGTTTCCTGAATGATGTCTTGATCGATGAGGAAGGGGACAATTCGTATACAGTCATTGTTACTGTTGACTTGACCGCAACATCCTTGCCATCAGTGGTCACTGAACTTGCCGATGAAAACCGGTCGATCCTCGGGGAATGTGTTTGTGATGGACTCGTCACAGTCTCTGGAACATGCGGGCTGCTTGAATCGCCCAATGGATCGCATGTGTCTTTGCTGGCGTGCTTTTGGACTGTGATGTCGTCCGAGTTCAAGTGTTGGTGGTTCTCAGGTACACTCGACATCTCGCCATTCTTGGGGTCAACCGAGTCCGAGGGTGTGGCGAGCGTCCCATCAGCGTGGAGCGAGGACTGCATGGAATGGTGGGAAGAAGTGATGTCGGAAGGAGGGTTATAGCTCGAGGGGACGTTACGGCGGCGTGGAGTACCAACAAGGTATGGCGTGGTGGGACTATCGTAATCCGCCGAGCGAGGCACCGTTGTGGTTGCAAGGGTGGCAAGTTGAAACTCAGGCTGGGAAGAAGCGGTTAAGAGTGTAGGGGCCCCCATAGCTTCGGTCGTAGTGAAAGGACTGTGCACAAGCACTGTTACTCTCGCCTTCGGGGGCGAATCTTTATATACTCACCACGTCCTTCTACATGCCCACAATGTGTGCCTCGAGGCACCCCTCTCGTTATCCGAAGACGCAGAAGATGCATATTTAGAGCCAGCTTACTGACCACACCAAAGAGCTGATCAATAAAGCGAAGTGGGTCGACGAGGCCGGCAAATGACCTTTAGCGAATGGAGAGGGCGGTGGTTCTAAAAAAGATAGTTTTGGCAGAGTTTAAACGCCGCCCACACCACATCTTTCACTGCAGGGCGGGCATCTCGATACTTGCCCGACATGATTCCAATACATGAAGCTCGATTACTCCAGTCGAGACTCTTGCGAGCTGTCTACCCGGAGGCTTACCCCTCATTGTTTGCGCTCAGAATTGGACCCCTGATTTTGGTTCCATGGTACAAATCAAATGGTTGCCATGACCCCATCTGATTCTCTTTCGAGATTGTAAACAAATACAGTGCTTCTGAGGGCGAGCGGTATGACGATTCAAACTTTAGGGGGGGGGCCGAAGCACGTTTGTACCGCGCCGCAATGGAACAGCTAACTGAGCTTGATTTAGACGCATCTGGCTTACCCTTCTAAATACAACGACAACAATGCAGCAATTGTTGATTTTTAGTTCGGATTGGGCACGGATGCACTCGTACGAGGGACTCGGGTGCCCAAGTGGTGATCGGCTCCTGTGGCGAGCATGCACATGTCACCAACCCCCCACATAAAACGAGGCTCTTCGGAACTGCACAGCGTCCTGGACTAGATGTTTCGTTTGACTGAAATAGAAGCTCGGGTCATATTGGCAGTGAAGAAAAATGTGTTCAGCGTCAGATAAGCGTGGGAATGAGGGTGCAAGGCGTGGTTGCGTCATACGAGGCACTGCAAGTTGCGCAAGTGATAAGTTGCAAAATGTATGGGAATATCGAGTATCAGATATGACGCCACAAGCGCGGTTGGCCTCGGCTGCGGTCGTCGGGTTCCAAGTCCTGGGGTAACGGTGAGCGGCTGTCAGCCGAGCAAGCGCCGCGTGAACGTGTGATCGCACTCGTGATTCGACAAACAAAAGAGTTACTATTGTTTCAGAACACGAATCGGTACATGGCGAACGAGGCGGAGATTAGATTTGTACACAAGTGGAAACGAGGGAGGTTTCGGACAAGCATTGCACGCGCTAGCCCAGCCGAACCCCTAGAGATCGTCAAGGAACCCCAGTATTGCTGACACAACCGCGACCGGTTGCTCCTGTTGAGGCCAGTGGCCAGCCTCATCGATCATCTGGATGCCTCGAAAATCGGAGCATGCCTCAGGATACGACTCGATAGCGCCAGGTTGCTGGTAGTTACCCCAGTCTCTGGCACCCGAGATGAAGGTACTCGGGCACTCGATTTTCTTGCCTGCAAACAGCTCGAGGTCCTTCATGTGAGACGGATCGGTGGTGATTCGGTAATGGTTGAGAGCGCCCTGGAAGCCAGTTCTCGACCATTCCTGTACATAGACTGCGAGATCTTTGCCAGGCATCCATGTTTCAGTCGCATCCATGTCTTGGCCGACCATCATGTCAGCAATGGTCTCGGGCATGGATTTTTCGAGGGGCATAATGTAGTAGTGGGGCATCTTGGCCAGTTCTTGGGCCGTCCAGCTTTGGAGAGGATGCGGCAAGTTGTTTTCCCACTTGGCTGACTTGACGTGGAGATAGCCTCTGAGAAAGAGATGCAGGCCCTGAGCGGGATTCGCCCAATCGCTCGCCGCCACACTAGTGCTATTGTACCACTTGTAGTGTTTTCTTGGAACGGGGAGCTTTGCCAGCTCGGCCTGAATATCAGCCGGCGGCGCGGGCAGAGTGTCGCCGTGGGCGATGTTGAAGGGAAGGAGGGCCGGGGCCTTGAAGGGGTGGCTCATCATGACAACGCTCTTGAACAGGTCCGGACGCATCAAAGCGCACGCACCTGCCGTGACGGCCCCAAAATCATGGCCGACGATGCACTTGACCTCTCGATAGCCGAGGGCGTTTACCAATGTGAGCACATCGCGTACAATGTTTGTTAGCGCAAACTGGGCAAGGTTGGTGTTGACAAAGGACGAGTTATCCCAGCCGGTCGTGCGTCCATAGCCTCGCTGATCAAAGGCTACGACGTAGTAGCCCGCTTCGGCGAGAGGCAGCATGACCTTCCTCCAGGAAAACGCGAGCTCAGGAAAGCCATGGCACAAGATGATAAGAGGCTTGTCGCGATTGGGGGTATATCCGGTTTCGAGAACGTGGAAGGTGAGACCGTTTGATGGGCAGCGGACTTGGGTTTGTACAATGCCGTCTGGTAGTGGTAGTGATGGAAGCTGCGAGGCCATTGCTGATGACCAATTATTAGCAGACTAGTCGTGTGTGGGCATAAGCATGAGGAGAGCAGCCGCTAGCTGCAGTGCAGGTATGTGCCGTGCTGTGCTTTGGCAGATAAGACGAGTTGGTGGTGGTGGTGGTGTTTGATGGGGGCCATGCGCGATCCGCAACCTCAGGTCGGCAATGTCGGCGATTAGTAGAGATTACACAGCGCGGCGGCATAAACAACAGTGGGCACTCGATTGTCGCCGTCTTGGAACTGATTGGCACTGGACTTGGAGATGCAGCGTATTGGCCATGCTGTCTGCCGCCAGACGACGGCCGTCGCACAATGGCCTGACGGCACAAACTATATGACTTGATGGAGCAAAGGCACATGTCTCTTCTTGGGAAACCAGACGACGCACTACTCCTTGGACTGCTTTGCCATCTTTTCTACTTATTGGCGGTTGAAGTGGGCCCTGATCTAGATGGGGCCATGGCATGCAAATCAGGGACCATGTTGGCATGTGCCGTTGACGGCAAAGTATCTTTGTTTTATGGCACGTGTTTTGCACTTGTTGGTGAAAGAAATCTCCGCTACCAACGCCTTTCCTGGCCGGGCTTGATTGATTTTGCCATCCAAGCCCGCATCGATGCATGGACGTCATCGAGCTAGATGGCCTTTGTCGGTGAGACGAGCGTGTGTTTGGCCTTGTTCTGCGACTGCAGCACATGTGCCGGAGCGACGCCATTTGCTGGCCTCTGTCGTCCAAGCTTGGCCATTGAGGGTGGATGGCAGAGCATGACGATCCGCTTACTTGTTCGGAAGGCTACGACTCCACTCCACTCCATCTGGCGCGCATCTTGACAAATCCACTTGGCCATCCACGACTCCGGCGCGAGCCTTGCGACTACCGCGACCCTCTCACTCGTCTTTTGCAGATGCTGGCTTCAGGGGCTCGAGCGGGCTGCTAGTGTTTGTTAGTGCTGCGACATCACCACCTTTTCTTTACGCCAATCCGCACGGTTCCGCCAGGCGTGACATCATCTACTCGATCCCTGCTTCAACACCAAGGCCCAGGCCGCCCAGGCCCCAAGACATCTACCCGTACACATCAACAACAACAACAACGCAAATGCAGTGCTAGCCGCAACTGCTGTAATCGTCAACCTTCACCCGGCCCACCATGTTTGGCAAGCGACGACGGGCAGCGTCGAATCCGGTAAGTGGACCTCCTCTCTTGCATGTGCGCGCGCGCGCGTAAAGCTCATGTTGCCGCCTGCAGCTTACAGCGACGTTGTGCTAACTTTGTATTCCTCAAATGCAGCCCCAGCGAGCGCCGCCACCCAGTGCTTCAGCCTCGCTTGCTGCCTCCAAGGCCTTTATCAAAAACGCAGAATCCAATGGCGACCTCTCTTCCGCCGCTGCCGCTGCCGCCTTGCGCACTCACGTCACCACTCCCACGCCCGTGGGCGAAACAATCACCAAGCGCATGGTGCGCCGCGGCTCGCATTCGTCCAGCGCCAGCTCCTCAAGGCAACCCGCCGGCCCCTTGCACCGACAGTCGAGTTCTGCCTCGATGACAGAGCGCTCATTCCGCGCACCGTCGCCCGGTAGAGCGAGTCCAGCTGACATCAATGCGCCGCCCGTCCCGCCCGTACCAAAGGACATTGCTCAACAACAACAACAACAACAACAACAACAACAGGGTCTTGTCCACCGCCGCACATCCAGCCTGGAGCCCACCTATCGCGGCCATTCACCAGCGCCAAGAGGCAGCGGCAGAGGCCTCAGTTTGGACAGAGGCGGCAGTATCGGCGCGGCCAGAGGACAAAGGCCTGCGACGAGCCATCTGACCCAGTTATCCGAGGAGGATGAGGCCTTGCGATCTGTCAACTTCTCTCGCCCAATGTCTCCCGCCGTAGCAGCCACCAGGCAGAATACAGCACCTCCTGCAAACAAGGGATGGTTTGGTGGTCCTGTCGTGAACCAGGAGGCCATCCAGCGCATGGCATCCACTTCTCGACCAAAAACTTCCAGTGGTGTCTCTAGCCACCATGTGCAGCCCTCGGTGCTGAATGCTGCGGAACGCCCAGTCAGAACACACCAAATCGCCCAAGGCGTGCAGGGCTCGCGTTTATCGAGCGGTAGCATGCGCGCGAAACCATCTGGCACAGCTGTACAATCGCAGTCATACCTGCCCAGGCAGCCACCCAGACCCGTCGACCCCAACTCGCCGGATGCCATCTACGACCCTTCGACGCGCAAGTTCATCCACAAGCAGGATGCCATGGCTCGTCACAGAGAGTTGCACGAAGAGCCTGAGCCTGCCCAGCAATACGTCTCCCAGCACGTCGACACCCTCCAGCCTAATCGCAAACCCGACCACCAAATGGGTCGAGCATCACCTAGCCCCATTCATCAGAATGCCCGACAACCTCAGCCAGCCCCACAGCGAAGAGAAGAGCCTGTGCCTCAGCTACCAGTTGCCCCCAAGACGATCGATTCTGTGCATCCGCCAGCCATATTCGATGCACCCCAGCTCCAAGATGCTGGTATCGAGGCGAGACATTCCGAGGATTTTGCCGATGCCGATGCCAACGTTGAGCCGCAAGACCAGGTAGAAACCATCCGGACACTAGCCGATTCTGGCTATGGTACTATAATTGGCCATGACGATGAAGTTGATTCGCCGACTGTCGCAAGGAACCAAGACAATGCATATCCTCGATTGTCAGCACCTGCAAACACTGTTCGTAGTAGCGACAGTCTTCGCCATGGGCACGAAAGGAATACCTCTCTCAGCCCACCACGCAACGCCCATTTTGCGCCTGTGGCTATCGAACTTGCTGGGGCGAAGCATGACCCTCTCCCCCGCTCCGTGTCCCCCGCGAAATCGGCATTGAAAGCGTCACCCTCGGTGTCGCGCCGTGGTGATTCTCCTGCTGCATCAATTGGACGCCATTCTGCATGGGGCGCAGCGAGCGACGTATCCGACACAGCTTCTGACGATGGAAGGAGGAAGAAGAAAAAGAACGTTCGCGTCAGCTTCGAAGAGGATCCAGTAGTGGTCGCACACGTACACGATGAGGTGCCTACTCAAAGAGGCCTCAGCGCGTCTAGATGGAGTCCAATAGCTGAGAAAGAGGATGAGTTTGAAGACTTTATGAAGCCCCGGCCCGCCCTGCCGTCGTTTGGCAGTATTCGAGAGAAGGAGCGACGTCCTCACGACGACGTGGCGGAAAAGGTTACCGAGACAGTCTCTACTTCGTCCATGGGCTCAACCAAGGACCCATACCACGTTTCTAGTGACATCGCGCTCGGCAACATCGTTGCCCACGACCTTGCCCAAAAGCAGACAACGTCCAACGATCCACTTCCGCCTGACGTTACCACCGTTGAAGGGAGCGGCTATGTGTCGGACTCGAGCGACGATTCACATAGCCATAAGCTCATGGGCACTAGGGACAAGGCACAGGAACTGCCTCCTGCCGAGCCAAAGTCTCCGTCTCCGCCACAAGAGGCGATGCTTTCAACCACAACTCCAATCACGGAACAGATTGTTGATGTACCAAACATTGCATTACAACCCGCCACCCCCAGCCCGTACGAAAAGCCAGAGCCAAAATTCCAGAGCTTAACACTACCCGGAGGATGGGATGTGGATGTTGAGTCGGGCCCAACGAGGTTTGCGCCCTCTGCTTCCGTCGCTCAACCCCAGTCGACCACACAGGCCGATGATGAGGGTGAAACTACAGACGACAGCAGCATTTACAGCGATGCCTACGAGGATCTGTCGGATGGAGAAGGTGGTTTCGGAAGTATCGATGCTCTCATGACCAAGCCAGCCGTTCCATCGTCTGGGTTGATACAGTCGCAGCACGCAACCAAGAGTGCCATGGACGATTCCACTTTGAAGCCGCAGCATGATATGGCGGCTGATGACAGTGAAGATTCTGACGCTACTGCTACCCCGATGCAAGATAGAAACGCTGCTTCAGAGCACCGGAGCGGTGTCAGTGCATCTCTCAACCAGTCGCAGGATGATCAGGCGCCCACCGAACGACGATCTGATGCAGTCGCTCCAGGTTCTCACAAACACTTGGCGCCAGCACCCTCGTCAGCACATAGCCCGGGCACTACACCAGAGCGTAAGGTCACAGCCATAGAGCCACCAAGGACGCCAACACCGCTGGCCACACAGTCACCGGCGAAGCCTCTCAAATCAGCCCTGAAGAAGAGTCCAGCACAACCGGTTCCTCAGGTAGAGCCTCAGAACAGGATAAAGCCAACTGCAACACCAAGGGAAGGCTCTGCTCAGACGCACATGAAAAGGACCATGCGTGGGGGTCCGACCAACACATCGCGGGAAGAGCCGCAGATGGGGTCGACTATGCGAACCAGCATGCGGGGGCTCGCAGAGTCTCCTTCCAAAGCACAGCCAAAGATGCGACAAAGCATGCGCTCGGCTGATACATCAACATCCCCTGGTATGGGATTGGCTGCCTCGCGGCACAGCATGATACCGATGGATACCAAACCACGAGCTGCACTCCAGAAGAAGAACATCCCACCCGTGGCAGCGATTCGCCAGGCCAGACCGCAGAGCATGCCCGCTACGCGACCCATGACTGCACCCGCAGCCACATATGACAGCGACTCTGACGCTTCTGCAAGCAGTTTTCAGAGGACAAGAAAACGAGGATCACGCGAGCAGAGTGGGCGGTACACAATGCGTGGATCTATGAGACAGGAGCCTACACCCACTATGCGTATGAGTGTTCCTGCCCCTAGGCAAGTTCGTGCAATTTCACCTGCAGGGTCCCCATCGCCCGCTATGCGAAGATCTATGCGATCGAGTTCGCCAACTAAAGAACCAGCAAGGTCGTCAAAGTTCAGCATCCGATCATTGTCACCAATGGGCCGATTCCGCAAGGGTGCTGAAGCCTATCCTCCCTCACCTGTACAACAAAAGCCAATGCCCTCTTTTGCCAAAGAGCAAAAGCCCACGAAGCAAATAACAACGCCGGCAAAGGCGACCAAGCCAACCAAGACTCCCTTCAAGAGCCGCATCGTTGACTCGAGCGACGAGGATGAGGATGATCGACCTAGCCGTTTCCAGAGTCGTTTCCAAAGTCGTTTTGGGGACTCTGACTCGGATGATCTGGAGGACTACAAACTTCCACCCGGCTTGACGCCTGTGCGAGGGATTCCCAGGAAAGCTGGAGAAGAAGATGGCGACTCGACGGATCTGGAGGAAGAGGCGGACGAAGAGACGCCGAATGTTGTCCCCCAGTCCGCTCCAGCGACGAATGGAATGAATGCCACACAGGGCACAGCGCTGTCTACTGGCTCACTACGCGACAGCAAGCATGCTCCTTTGCCTTCATTTGAGCCAGGTAGCAAAGCCAAGACGAAGCGGGGATTCTTTGGTTTGGGCAAGAAGAAGACACCTCAGCCTAAAATCGCCGAGCCGCGGCCTGCGACGGCGCAGCCCACTTCCGCACCTGCAGAGATCCCTATGCCACCTACGCAGCGAAACCGTGACAAGGGCTTTCCCATGACTCCCATCGACGAGGACAAGGAGTTTGGCGACCCTACACCCCTCTCTCCCGTCCGGTCACCAAAGCTGCAACGTCGAACAACCCCTGAATGGCCACTCCCGCCCACCATCGCAATAGACGACCGTCCAATGAGCTCCGATGGTGTTGTGCCGCGTAGGCCACGCTTTGCTATTCGAAAGTCCAGCACAGGCGCCGTGTCCAATGTCTCGGCGCCGACTGTCGATGCACAGGGCCGATCCGTCTCGTACGGCCGGAGCGGGAAGAAGAAGAAGTTTCAAGGCCTGAGGCGCGTCTTCGGCCTAAATGATTGAGACGAGACGCTTTTGGCTTAGTGGCTAATAATGTGTGTTTGCAGAGTTATGCAACAAGCCCGCCACGGATTGTTTATCGGCTCCACGCACAAGCACAGACTGGACCATTCGTCATCGGCATCGGCTCGACCACGCGTTTCTGTCTCATCATTTGTGCGCAGCGTCTCGCACAAAATGCTCGGGTGTCACATCTGCACTTCTCCACTACCTCACACTCTCGGCCCGTAATGGGCATGTCCGCCAGTCCTGTCGCTGTCCCGCCAATTTACCCGGCTATCTACGCAACTACCTATGCAATTTTTTCTTTTTGTTTCTTATCTTTCTATGCTTTCAGTACTTTCAGTTAGATGGGTTGCCCTGCAACATGCAGGTAGGTCTCTTTTGGGGGATTTTCTAAGGAACAATGATACCAAGTCTTTTTTTTCTTGTTTTTTTATCCTGGGACAATCGGCCTGGGGCGGTCGCGGCGTGCTTGTAATGGATCGGATGCACGCTTGCGAGTTTTCCTGTGCCCGGGCGCTGTTCAGTCCAACAAATACCCTCTTGTTCGCTTCTAGACGGCGTTTTTTGTATATCAAATGTCATGTTTCACAGGATTGACGTCGATGTAGAAATGCTGTTTAATTTCTAATGCAAATATGATATCGACGATGGTTTTGCGTCTTTATAATCTTCCCGACTCCACTAGCACTTTCCGCCCGCGAAGAGAGGGAGGAGAGGGGAGGCAAAGTGGTGAACTAGACTTGGGCGACCGAGCAACAAAGAGAAACAACAACTTGTTGTCCCAACTTGATCGATATGCAAGGTGCTAGCAGCAAGACTAGATTACAAACACATTTCTAGCTAA
>Ga0265797_10010738_pt1 | contig 11609 bp, 6 predicted proteins | sample P2T30metagenome_FD_192433 | JGI IMG/M metagenome (GOLD analysis project Ga0265797, IMG submission 192433) | Plant litter microbial communities from East Loma Ridge, Irvine, California - P2 T30 | ecosystem: Environmental > Terrestrial > Plant litter > Unclassified | place: USA: California... | reverse complement strand
GAAGTTCATGGCGTTTCACTCTTACAGTATGGGTAGGTCGTGCCCAGGTAGACGTTGATGTAGTACCTGACTACGTAGGGTTGGCGACGCGTAGGTGATCGAGTAGAACGGTTTTGTATAGACTGAGCTCCGGCAGTTGAGTTTGCCTGAATCGCATTGACCACATCCCAGCAAGGCCTGTAGTTCAAACAGGCAACGTCAGATGCCCCGAGCCTGAGAGTTCTGGATACCATGACGCCGCAGAGTATTACAAATCGCGATTGGGAACAAGGAAACCATGTAGAATGACATGATGACGGATTGGGTGATGATGGAGAGATGATTGAAGGCCTGGACTCTAGAAGTGTATACCCACATAGGTCTTTGAGGAATGAAATGTAGTAAATAACGAAGACAGAGTCTCAGTCGAAGGCCAAGGGAGACGAACGGATGTAGTTTGGAGATGCTTACGGCCTGTTGTACGACCCCAGGAATGGCATGTTCAGAGTAAAAGTCAGCCCTCAATGTTGGTGCCGATGAAATCCACGAGATGCAACGTGCATCTCCACATGGTGGGCTGGGTACTAAGGATTGAACAGGATGTGGATGCAGATCGGGGCAGAGATCGTCGCAGGCTCGTTGCTCACAAACAATGGTTCAGGGAGGGGAGCGGGCCGCTAGCTAGTCTGGAGAGGGAAAGGGCCGAGGGTCAACGGGCGTTGCGCAGAAGAAGTGCAGTAAACAGAAGCACGGAAGACGCTAAGGACGAGGCTGGAGGATCTGCAAGCTCCATGCGCGGTTCGAAACGCGCATAACCACGTCGCATGGACGAAGCGATGGTAGTACTGAGGTGGGACAATCTCAGGCACAAGCTCGACGTTATGCGCTGCAACATAGCAAGGCCAGCCGAAGCGGACCGGTTGCACGGTGAAGGCAGTAGTTGTATATTGAAACAGCGGACTAGTACATGAGGAGGGCTAGCGCATGCAGTCAGACGCTATACCGCATACGCAGTGCTGCAAGCCAGCAAAAGGCCCAGGTGGAGAGCTGCGAGCTCCCGTCGACACGTTGCACACAGTGGGTATGCAGTGGATATGCAGTGGGTCGGTGATGAGGATGGTGTATAGCATGACAGTGTTAACCCTCATCCCTCGACCAGCTGGAGTCGTAATCCGCAGCCAGGAACCTGAGACGAAAAGCATCGGAGAGATAATTTTAGGCCAGGTACAGACTTCGCGCTCATTTCCCGCCGGCAGGGTCGGGCCAATCAACGCCTAGGCAGAGCTGACCCTGGCGCCCAAGGAAGGAGCTAGCCGACACGGTAGCTTCGCTGTTCGTGCGTGTTGACCATCCCCCAAGGCTCAAGCGCGTGCCTTCCTCTCTCCACTGTAGAGACCCATCGCAGCTTCCCTACCCAGTACGCTCTTTCTGCCGCTGCGAGCCAGGCTCTCTCCTTCCTTTCTTAGACCGGCACGCAATCGATACGGTCTCTATTTTCTAATACTCTTGCGTCGACGACAACTACATAGATATACACCGCCCGACGCCCTATCTACATGTCGCGAATGGACTTTTGAAGCTGCGCGTCTCCTACTGGCCCGTCATCGTCGACAACTTTACTCCACCACGGCCACATCCTAGGACTGGAATTATCGACAAGTCATACAGCTTCTACGCGTACCAATATCATCAGCATGCGCCCGTGCCTGTGCTGCGACAATGCTCGCGCTACCACCTCCTGTTCCCAAAAGCAATCACGTTCTGGCACAAAAAGGGCTCTCGTCTTTGCAGTTGTTGCTGCTGCTGCCTCTGTACCACAAACCATGGCCCAGCAAAGTTGCGTATCGCTCCGGGGCTCGACAGCCTGTCCGGCCTTCAGTTCTGCATCCGTCGATACAAATTTGACCGGCAACTTGTACGTCCAACGTGACTGGATATATCGAGTGGTGACTAACCTTGGTTGCAAACAGTCCTTTCCTCCAATACGTGTCTGACACCCAGTCGTTCGACGAAGGTTTGGTCAACTACATTGGCACCGGATACGCGCAGCGGCAGTTAGTCTAGTCCTAGTCGTGCCACACGACTACTCAATGCCACCAGTAGACTAACACACCTCAGGTACGAAGACATATTGGGATGCTCAAGCGTCAACCTCACTAGCACTACCAATCTCTATGCTCGTTACACAAGAACAGTCCTCTGTAACCTCATCATCCAATCTTCTAGGACTGCATGCGGACTCAGCGACACGGACGCAACTCCGCTCTGCGCAGGTGCTTGCGTACGTGACTATCTCCCCGAAATTACACCGTATTGTAAGGCTGACAAACGCAGGCCGATTTTGCTATCAGCGAACAAGTAATCGTATCAAGCCCGGACCTGTGCGGTACACCTGGTAACAATGCAGTTCCGGAAATTCGTTCCGACTTCGCTCGCTGCTCCAACCCTGCCAGCTCGCTCAGCAGTAACTGCATCGATGCAACCAAAAACGAGCCCGACGAATGTGGATACCAAGGTAACCTCCAGGGATTGTGCCTCTTCTGTGGCTCAAGTACCGTCAACTCCACAGATTCTTGCTGCGTCAATGCGAACGTCGAGTCGCGCTGCGTAGGTGTCGATCTGCCCACAACTGTTTCGATGCCTCCAGTATTCCCCTCGAGCACTTCATCTGGATCTCCAAGCTCCACAGCAGGCGCAGGATCTGGGGGACGCGATTCCGGTTCTGGTCTTTCTGGAGGTGCCATTGCTGGCATCGTTATAGGATCACTCATCGGCGCCGCCCTAATCATTGCAGCTATTGTCTTCTGCTGCATGCGAAGGCGGCACCAAAAGAATAGCCAGGCTGGTAGCGTCTTCAACACGCCATCCCCTTCGCGACACCAATCACCCAAGGCGGGCATTATTCCACCCATGAGCTATGGGGGCGATGGTCAAACGCCCGCTACTATCCTCCCAGGCGCCCGTGTTCAACGTATGTCGGCCTTGGAAGGATCGTCATCCTCAGGCCCCAGTGATCGAGGCGGTCGTATGACTGCATACGGTGGCTCTCAACTTGGTCCCTATGATTCACCCGAATCCATCCGTGGCCATCTTGCTGGTAACCTCCCTAAACGACAAGGTTCTTTATCGAGCCACTCCGCTCTAGGAGCAAGCTCGTCGCCACTCTCTGGATCTGATCAGACGCGTAACTTCTCGAGTCCAGATGGTGTCGCTTCCGGCCAGTCTGAGCAGTTGCAATTTTTCAAAGACTACTACTCTCAGGACGATATCCATCCGAACGATACTGTCGCCACTCTCTGGGCCTACCAACCTCGTGCCGGCGACGAGTTCGAACTCGAAAGAGGAGATATGCTCAAGGTTGTCGGTATATGGGATGATGGTTGGGCGACAGGTGTAAGACTTTCCGAGACGGCAGAGCAGTGGGAGGCACGAAAGGCCGAGCAACGCGACTCGGGTGTGAGCAACGGAGGCCGACGGTCACCCGTTGAATCTGACAACGAGATCAAGGCTTTCCCTCTGGTCTGCGTGTGCTTGCCACAGCACTGGAGGAAGACCATCGAAGGCGACAGCACAGACTCTGGCGGACATGGGAGTGGAGGTGACCGCATACCTCCAAGCCCTTAAGATGTCTTGAAGGCCTGGTCTGTTAACGCTCCCTAGTTGCTTCCTCGCCATCCCCTACCTCAGATCGCCCGCCGCCTTACATACGGTACGGCAAGAGCAAGAGTTGTGTCGCATCCGCACCACCTTCTTCTTCGGTAACACGGCCACTACTCGCGAGCACACCAGACGTCCACTCCCTAGGGTCGAGTACCCTCATCAGCTCCGAATCTGTCCACAAATAGTAATGTCGCCACGATGATGTTTTTTTACGCGTTGTTTGTTTTTTCGACTTTGGTTCTTGGGTCTCCCGATGATCGGTCCTCCCTACCCCTCCAGGGGTCCTCGTCCCCCGAGCCCTTCGGACTATCGACACGTCACGACCTCTAGAACCCTTCTGCTATTTCACGATCTGCGCGAACCATAGACTGCCTTCGGGCCTAGTGTCTAATACGCTCCTTCACCGCCTGATTGCGCAACCTCGCGCAAAATACCCTTCGACGTCCCAGTAATCACGCCACACGCACACACCCTGGTACACACGACCCTGACATACCTCCGGCTGATTGACTTTGTCTGTTCTATACCCCGCCGCATTACCCATGCGACGCAGCCTTTTCTTTCTTGTTGACTGTTTTTGAGCGAGAGAGCGATGGAAGTGATATTGTATATATGACCTTGCTTCCATGCTACTCGAGGAAAAAAGGTTAATGCTCTATCTTGATTACATTTCTACGATATCCCGCCTGTTGAGTAGAAGGGGGTTTTGTTGAGTCGGATGGCGGCTTTGCTGTTTGGATAGTGAGGAGAGAGATGGAGTTGGTGGAGATGGTTGCTTGCGTTTGAATAACTAGGTACGGCAATGGAAACTACGGAATATATGACTTTAGTCCTCCAGGTAGTGAGTGCTACGTGCAGTGTTCACCATGGCAAGCATCTTGCCACAGTTCAGTTCGACCTGTCACCAGAGTACTAGAACACCAACATTCATGACTCATCGTCCTTAATGGCTCGGCTTATTCCTCAGATCTATTCATCCTGAAATACTCAAGCGCCGCCACACCCCTTTCCCCTTCTTTTCTCAAATCCAAGATATCGGTACTCTGTCTAAATTTGTCTGCCCTGAAACACGCATCGCTGTCACTATACCAGGCATACACCTATAGCATAAATCCCCGTCATCCCGGTTCCAAACCGTTTCTTCGCTTCCAAATTTCCGAGGATGCACTAGCCCACGCATGTTGTATGATCTTCACGTAGCTGGTATGGTAGTACTAACAGCGCAGGCTTATGCCGCTATATTTGAGCGGCGTTGTGGCAAACATGAAGTTGAGCAAGATAATGGTTGGTAGATAATTGTTATATATACTGGTATCATGCTTATCCTAATGCTGTTCATGATAGTACCCTAAAGGGAGTGTTCGTCGGCAATCCGTAAATTCGTGTCCAAACATGACGTTCTCATAAACGCGTCACAAAAGAGTTGCCCAAAGGCACCACGCCTCACTTTCGGTGTCATCTGTTCACCGAAGTGTGTCATCTACGCTCTGCCCTTCCTCCTACCGGCCTTTCCTAGGCCACCATCTTCGTTTCGCTTATGCCAGTCGTCGATCTCACGCCGTACACCTTCACGGTAGGACTTGTACTCTTCGCTGGTTTCTACCAGGAGTTGTGGGCAGTGGCTCGAACGACGCAAGTGCCGCTTCAAGTTCTCCCAGCGGCAGTCGGGCTTGAATGTGCAGTTTGGGTGGGGACATCTGTATGGTCGTAGCGTCTGTAGGTATCGTTAGTAAAAGTAGTTCTAGTGTTGTTAATCTATGCTTACTTGGTGTGTCCTCTCATGCTTGCTCAAATTACTCGAGTCGGCGCATGTAAACTCGCAGAATCGACATTTATGCGGCTTCTTACCCTCGTGCAGCGCACTGATGTGTGTTTGTAGTTGTGTATGTGTCGTTGTTGTGTAACCGCAACGGTCACATACATATGGCCTCTCGCCTGTGTGTGTTCTCTCGTGGTTGTCCTTCGCTTGGTTGGTGGCAAACGTCTTCTCGCATCCCTCATAGCTGCAAGCATATGGGCGATAACCCGCGTGACCAAGAAGGTGACGAGACAGCTTAGAGCGCTGCTTGAAATCTTTAGAGTGTGCTTCGCAACCTTCCCATTGACAGAAGCAGTGTGTGCAGTTGTCTACGTGTCCGGTCTTGATATGTCTGTGAAGGGCTTCGGGGGCGTCGAAGACGGCGAGGCAGAGGACACCGGGTGCATGTTGCCTGAGAGGTGTCAATTAGCTTACAGTCCTCATACAATCGCAAAGGCTTCATAGATTGAGATGATCTTGGCAGTAAAGGGTTGCTCCAGACCGACGTACCATTTACATATACACGCTTGAACTTCAGTTTGAGCTCTAGCGGCAGAAGCCGAGCTCGAAACTGTCAAATCCGATGTGCTTGGCCGCAAGATCTCGCTCTGGACCGCCGAAGCGAGGAAGTCGAGTTTGTTTGCACCAGTGAATGAGCTTGCTGGTTGAAAAGTGTTCGAGAACGCCGAATCTGTCAGCATCCACGACTGATCGTGGAATGTCTGGTCGTTAAAGTCCATCATGGGAGAGTTCAGGCTGAACGGGTTCGACGAGTGTAGAGAGTTACGATCGGCTGAAACAGGGCTCGTTGGTAGGCTTGGATTGAAGCCAAAGTTCATAAAATTTGACGCCAAACCGTTGCCTGGTGCTATTGAAGAGTTCCAAAGCTCAAGCTGTTGTTGCGACGCAGACGGGGCATCACCACAGGCTCTTTGAGATCCATGACAACACGAGTTATCGATGTGACAGTGATCACCGGCGACGTCGAGGTAACAGTGTGGTGGGAAGATCGTTTGTCCAGGCCCCGGTGACGGCTCAGTGGTGAATGCACTTTCTAGCGATGTGTAGTTGCTGTGCGACAAAGCTGGTGTTGGAGCGCTTGACGCTATCGTGGTCAGGTCATCCGCGATGGTATTGTACCCGTGAGTTTGGGAGAAGCAAGGATATGTCTCAAACGAAGACAACCCATCATCTTGTCCATGAAAGCCTTCTTGAAAATGGCAAGGCGCAGAGTCGTAACAGTACACAGTACCGACGGAGGTAGGAGCGGAATGAGCGAAGTGACACTCGTGCTGCGTGCCAGGCAGAGCGAAGGGTTGAGCGTTGCACTTCTGACAGCAGCATACCTGATCTGGACAAGCGATCTTTGTACACTGGGGATCTATACAGTCGTCTGTACAATGTTCATCTTTCTGAGTACACCGTGGGTCGAAACAAGCGTCGTCTTCGGGGCAGTCTGCGGGGCAGACATCGGGACAGTTGTCGTCAGGGCAAGGGGCTGGTGGACAGGATGGCTCCAGATTGCATTCCTGACAGAATTTCTCGAAGCAGTCATCTGGAAAAGAACAATCCGTATCAAGACCGGTGTGTGATTCGGTGGTGAGTTCGTGATACTCGGCCACCTTTAGGGCGGAGGCCCTCCGCTTAGTTGAACGCACGTCGCATGTTTCTGGGCAGCGAGTGCAACACAAGCTTGGATCAACGGATTGAGTACCATGTTCAAGCTGAGACGGGGTTGATTGGCCCCGGGTTCGTGCGGCGTCATCTTTCAGATTGTCTGCAGCACGCTTGGTCCCAGTCACTGGTGCGCCCAAAGAAAACATCGGATTTGTAGTCCAGAAGTCGTCGTCGTCTCCAAAAGCTGAATCGCGATCGCAATCTGCACAGTTATTAGCCATTTTTGCGTGCTTTGAGAGTTTCAGAGCGTGTGTTCCTGACGATATCGAAAAGTCAAGGCGGAGGCCATCACGGTTCTCAGACGTGGGAAAGCACGATGGCGTAATCAGAATGCCAGGTAAGGTGCGAGGGGTGAGTGAAAAGAAAAACATACAATCAATCATGCCTTTGAGGGGTCTACCCTGACAACTCTACAACATCAACCACGAGTGAAAGGAACGAACTGGCTGAGAAGGTGAAGGTATGCGCTTGAGAAGAGTGAATGGAGCCTAACCAAATGCGTAAAAGCGTATGTCCAACTCCTGCTCCCTGATTGGCCTTTCGCTCCAAGTCACAACTGTCATGTGTATCGTCCTTGTTCCGAATCCTGGCGTCCCCGGATACAGACAACAAGGCTATGAATGACTGCGAGGCGTTGTTGTTAATGTCTGGTAGTATTCCGACTTGTATCGGCGTACGTGCGGCCACTCATACACCGGCGTCGTTGTGTGCAATCGGCCAAAGAAGCCTCCATCCACGGGATACGGAAGAACTCATTGCGCTACCGCTCTAGTGTACCCACCTACGGAGTGCTTGACGTTTGTGGTCATCGTCATGTGTAGCCGTCACAAACGCGACGGGATTGTAGAGAAGATATCAGAGAAGCTAAAAAGCTGCAGTGTTTGACGCACAGTTGCACCCTGCCTGAAGATGCCGTAGCCGGTATCCGAGAGACGGGTACTTGGCGCCAATCCCACGCGTCGCAATGCACCTTCCCCGCCACGAGGCTGACGTCTTGTCCGCACCCTTCCCTTGCACTTTGAACCTGGACCCTACCTCCGCACAGCCACAGTAGCTATCACTACAACCGTCGTCGCCAAACTTCCTTCGTCCCAACTCCCTATAGCTTCAGCTCCAGAGCTACAGATGGGTAATCTCTGCGGCAAACAGTCAAAAGACAACTTCGCAGGCAATGGGCGCACACTTGAATCTGCGCCTACGCCTGCGACCAGAGCATCTATTCCGAACAATGTTGCACCACCAAAGCCAAAGGTCGGTGGACCACCACGAACGCTAGGAGATAGCAACAGGCAAGATGATCCGAAAGCTGCGGCTGCGGCTGCTGCAGAGGTACGTACCTATAACCTTCACATCTGATGGAGCAAGAGCAGAGAAAGGGCCGCGCGACTCTTGACCACAATCGCTGACATAGCTCTCAGGCCCGCGCGAACAAGGCTTCATCAGGCGACCTCCAGAAGAAGCTCGATGCACAGAAACGCCAAACGAACAACCAGACTCTGCAGCAAGCCGCCAACGAGAACCGCCTAGCACGAGAAGCTGACCAAGCGACTGAGACGAGAAACTACAACTGAGCAGTTGAATGAGCAAAGGGAGCGTATAATAGGCGAGAAGCGAGAGAAGGATCTTTGTATATACCAGCACGCGTTACATTTTCACGATTCACGACATTGGTGACCATCCATGAGGTGGTTCATCATGCATGAGCATGGCGTTGGGGGAGTAAGCCTCGCTTAGACTTTATTGTTGCCTAGCAGTAGTCTGCGATAATAGCGTAACATGCATTTTTTCGAGCATTCGCTCCGATCAGACACTGAACCATGTCTTTTATATCGATTCTACTTTCAACGTGCCGTGTTTGGTTGTCAGAGTCGAGAATCATTCGAGTATCCCTCTATCAAATGTTACAGAATATGCCTATGGACAGGTAATACTGCTTCCAGACAATCTCTCGTCGCATTCGAGAAGACTTATAAACGTTCACGAATTCCATAAATCACAGAGCGACCGAACAACTTTATTATTACAGTTTCACTTCGCTTCATTTCTAACGCAAACATGTGACCGTTCCGTCTGACTACTTATCTACCTAAATGATACTGAAATACCGCGCCGCCCACCAGAATCCGAACCTTTGTCTAGAGAGGAGATGGTATAATCCAGGGTATTGTACAGCGAAACCATATTTAACGACCGCGCAGATGCAATGACCACCAGAGATAACACCATGCCATGACGAGATGCAGTACGAGAGATGATCGCCCCACATCCCAACCAACCAACTTCCAGACCAGGCAGCCCAACTGAGCCTAACCACCTGCCATTACACAGACGCCAGACCCACCCAGCCTACCAGCTCCATCGCTGATTGCGGGATATCGTTTCGTTTCGCTGGAAGAAAGGAGACCCTAGATAAAAACGCCGTCGCTGAAAAACGTAGAAGCGACTTTAGGGATAAAATATTGATGCCCAGCCACGCCACTAGAAGTATTACCCTCCAGGCGGCGCGGGGGCTGTTTTGAGAAATTCTTTTTGTTCGGCCGTCGCAGTAAATCGAGTAAAAAAGTGTACGATCGAAATGCCAAAAGGCAGTAAATCTGAGAATAGAAGAGAAGCTGAGGTTGATCGCTCAAGCAGCGACCTCAGTAGCGGGTGCACGACCACCACCAACAAGCTCGAGGATCTTGCCAGCGACGGCAGCAGGGTAGCCACGAGACAGACCCTCGTTGACAACTGTCATAGCAGCTGCGCGGTCCTCGACGGCCATGTAGGCACGAGTCATGGCCTCGTAAGTGCTGGGCTCACGCCTGCTCTCGGAGACAGATTCGTAGATGGTCTTAGCCTTCTCTATATTGTGAGCAAGAGCCCATCCATGGATGAGAGAGTTGGCAATGTAAGGAGTCATCTCAACGCCACGAGCACGCATGTCGCGGAGAACATCCTCAGTATCAGCAATCTGATGGTTGGCAACCATGGCCTCGAAGAGTGCTTGGTAGAGGCAGGCCTGAGGACGAACACGGCTGTCGGCAAGGACAGTGTCGAAAAGACGACGGGCACCCTCCATGTCGTGCATGACGCAACCCTTGGCATGTATCAACGAGGAATAGTGGACAGCTTCTGGGACAGCACCGGCGGCCTTGACTTGCTCAAGAACCTTCTCGGCAGCCTCCATATCGACAGGCTCAAGCGTAGCGTAGGTATCAATGAGAAGCTTGTACGTGTGGGTGGTAGGCTCGATGCGCTTAGCACGCATACGCTCGTAATAGCTGAGGACCTTGCTGCGATCACGCTTGGTCGTCAAGAAGAACTGCATCATGCTGTGGTAAGGAGCAGGACGGGGCTTGTAGTTGGGCATGCTCTCCATCTCTTCAAACAATTCCTCAGCGAACTTCTCGTCACTGACACGGCAAAGAGCGTTGACAATGGTGCCGTAGGTAACAGAAGTAGGGCGGATGCCGAGGTTGCGCATCTCTGAGAAATAGAAGAGGCAGTCGTCGATGCGTCGTGCCTTTCCGAGTTTGCCAATGAGAGCATTGTACAAGAAGGAAGAAGGCTCAACACCCTCAGACTTAGCACGAAGGAAGATTTTGACTGCCTCGGTCGCCTCATCGAAAGTCTTAGTGGACTCCTTGAGCGTAGTGATGTAGAGACCAAAGGTGTTGGCAGTCGGGGCGGCACCCATCTCAAGCAGATCCTGGTGGTATCTCCCTGCGAGATCACGCTGGTTGCAAGTAAGGCAAGCAGCGACCATAGCGTCCAAGATGGTAACCCAGCCGTATCGCACAATGCGGTACTGAGGCAGGAGAGGGACATCCTGTTTGGCAAGGTTTAGGATATCATGAGCCAGAGTCAGGCGGTCTTCTTTAGCAGCGGCAGTGATGAGCTTAGCATATGTGAAGAACCGAGGGTGGCGGCCAGCTCGGCGCATGTTCCTGAACTTCATCAAAGCCTCGTTGAGGTGAGACGATGATCGTCCATGGGTCTTCTCCAGTAGTTCAGTGATGGCAACGGAGCCCTTGTTGTCGGTGGATGCAGCGTAAGGGTCATATTGATCCTCGAAAGTGGGAGCTGCAGGGGCAATCGGGGCTTGAACAGGATAGGCAGCGAAGGGTGCTGGGGAGTACAAGGCATCCGGAGCGGGATGCTTGTAGGCGTACCATCGATGCTGGAGATCGCCCCTGTCGAGCTTGGTAAGCACTTGTTCAACAAGACCAGAAGTGGTTTTGTTGACCGGCGTGCCAGTTGCAGCGATGACTTCGAGAAGATGGGCAAATCGTGCAACGTGAGCAACATCGACTTCGGCCTCCTGGAGTAGAATTCCAGATTGAACTTGCATTAGGAGCGTGATGTCGTCGAAGTTGAGTTGAACAACGGCCTCAGGTCCCATTCCAGCAAGTAGGTGGTGAGCAACTGGGGTGACTAGGCCGCCGTTTTCAATCATCGTCCACATCAGTTCCATGCTAGCCCGCGGCGGAAGGAAGATACCACGCTTCATCAT
>Ga0265797_10010737_pt1 | contig 11609 bp, 7 predicted proteins | sample P2T30metagenome_FD_192433 | JGI IMG/M metagenome (GOLD analysis project Ga0265797, IMG submission 192433) | Plant litter microbial communities from East Loma Ridge, Irvine, California - P2 T30 | ecosystem: Environmental > Terrestrial > Plant litter > Unclassified | place: USA: California... | reverse complement strand
GCGCCCAAGCAGGCCAACCTGACCATCACGCTGCCGTGAACTCCCCGTCCGACCTGGCAGGCGCATCGCTGATCGATGCGCTGTTTGGCGTCAAGCTGAGCCAGCATGCACGCTTGATCACGATCGCTTCGTCACAGGATTCCGCGTTGCCGCAGGCGCTGGTGGCCGAGCGCTTCACGGGACGCGAAGCGGTCAATGATCTGTTCAGCTTTGATGTCGATGCGTTATCGACGTCAACCGATCTCGACCTGGCGAGCTTCATCGGCGAAGAACTGACGATCACCTTGTTGCAACCGGACGGCAGCCGCCGCGCCTGGCACGGCCTGTGCACCGACGCCGCCTGGCTCGGCGCCGACGGCGGCCTGGCCCGCTATCGGCTGCATCTGCAACCGGCGCTGGCCCTGCTCGGGCTGCGGCGCGACAGCTATATCTTCCAGGACAAGGATGCGCGCGACCTGATCGGCGAACTGCTGGCCGACTATCCACAGGTGCGCTGTTCGTTCGATGTGGCGCAGGCCCTGGCCGTGCGGCCGATCTGGACCCAGTACCGTGAAAGCGACCTGGACTTTCTGCAGCGCGTACTGGCGGCCGAGGGCCTCAGCTGGCGCTTCGAGCATGATCAGGAAGGCGACGAACCGGCCGAGGGCGGTGCGGCGCAAGCGCTGCACAGCATCGTGTTCTTCGACAGCCAAGCCGCCCTGCCCGCTACGCCGGGCGGCGACACGTTGCGCTTTCATGGCGTGCGCGCCAGCGACACCGATGACGCGATCGACCGGTTCGCCGCGCAGCGACGCGTGGCGGCCAACGCCGTTTCGATCAGCAGCTGGGATCCGGCGCAGCTGATGGCACCCGCGGCCGAGCAGCTGACCAGCCTGGATATCGGCGAGATGCCGTCGCTGTCCATTTATGACGGCAGCGCCGAGCGCCGTCATGACAACAAAGCCGGGGCCGATGCACATAGCCGCGTGATGCTACAGGCGCTGGAGCTGGACAACAAACAGTTCGAAGGCGCCGGCGCCGTGCGCCGCATGGCGGCCGGACACGGTTTTAATTTGACCCAGCACGACAGCTATGCCGACGGCGACAACAGCTTCAAGACGCTGTGGGTCGAGCACGAGGCGCGCAACAATCTCGAGCCGGCGCTGGGTGAGGCGCTGTCGCGGCTGACCGGGCTGGCCGAAGCCGGCGCGGCAACCCTGCTGCAGTTTTCCGATGAAGCGCTCGAACCCGGCACCTACCGTAATCGCTTTGGCTGCGTGCGCGAAGCAGTCGCGATCGTGCCGCGCGCGGCGGCTGCACGCTTTGCGGGGGCGTCGCTCGGGCCGCAGACGGCCATCGTGGTCGGGTTGCCCGAGGCGATCAATACGACCACGCGCGAGCACCAGGTGCGCATTCAGTTTGCCTGGCAGCGTGGGGTTGGCGCGATTTCGGGCGGGTTGACACATGACACCGATGAGAAAGGCAATGCGCCGGGCAACGATGCATCCGGTACCTGGGTGCGCGTGGCCGAGGCGCTTGCCGGGCCGAACTGGGGCTCGCAGTTCACGCCGCGCATTGGTACTGAAGTGCTGGTCGATTTCATTGAAGGCGACATGGACCGCCCCCTGGTTGTCGCGCAGTTGTATACCGGATCGGATACGCCGCCCTTCTCGGCTGGCGTCGACACGGAGATCAATCATGCCGGTGTGATTTCCGGCATGCACAGCAATAACTTCGACGGCGGCGGGTTCAACCAGTGGGTGCTCGATGACACGGGCGGACAGTTGCGCACGCGGTTGGCGACCAGCAGCGCGGGGACGCAGCTCAATCTCGGCTATCTGGTGCAGCAGGCGGCCGGCTCGGCGCAGCGCGGCGCGTATCGCGGAACTGGTTTTGAATTGCGCACTGACGCGTGGGCTGTTGTTCGCGGCGGCGAAGGTGTGTTGATGTCGGCGACAGCGCGCGCGCAGCAAGGCAGCAGTGTGACGTCGACGCAGCTTGATAGTAACGAGGCGATCGGGTTGCTGCGTGGTGCGGGCGAGCTCGGAACGACCCTGCTCGATGCGGCCACCGGGCAAAAGGCGTTGTCGAGCAAAGAAGCGTTGCAGGCGCAGGTTGAATTGATCGAGCAGATCGATCCGCAGCAGAAAGGCAAGTTCGGCGGCGGCGTCGGTGGGCAGGATGCGCTGAAGGCGGCGGCTGGTTCGCGTGATGCGGATGCGGAGGCGGCGGTCGAAAAATTTGGCGCGCCTCTTGTGCTGATGGAAGCGCCGAGCAGCATCAATTGGGCGACGCCGGCATCGACTGTGGTGTTTGCGGGTGGACAGTTGCAATGGACGACGCAGGCGGATTTGCATATGGCGGCGGCGTACATGGTGGCCTCGGTGTCGGCGAATGCGACCGGGTTGTTTACGCATGATGGCGGAATTCAGGCGGTTGCAGCCAATGGGCCAGTGTCGCTGCAGGCGCATACGGATCAGCTGGAGATTCTGGCGGACAAAGCTGTCACCATTGTGTCGGTCAATGATGTCATCGAGATCAAGGCCAGTGAGAAAATTGTGCTGCAGGCGGGGCAGTCGTCGGTGACGCTGGAGGGTGGGAATATTACGTTTGCGTGTCCGGGGAATTTTTCGGTGAAGGGTGGACAGCATGTGTTCGATGGAGGGGCATCCGGAGCTGCCAATTTCAACGGAGCGTCCGATAGGCTAATGAATCTCGCTCGCTTCCCCTCGCGCTACAGCCAGCAAATCAATATTGCCGGCATGCTTGCTAACGATCCAGAGCTTGCAGGGGCACAGTATGAAATCTGGACAAAGGGCGAGAAAGGCCGCCTTCTGGCACGAGGCTTGATCAGCGCCGATGCCATGTCAGAGCGAATTTTCACTGAGAATGAAGAAGAAATCGAAATCATCGTTGGCGAGAATGAGTGGGGAAGTTACCAGCACATCAATGAACCAGATGAAGCTATAGCGGGCAAACCGGGTGATGAATTCACCGAGTCCGAGGAGTCCCAATGAGTACTTGGAAGGAGTTTCTGAACCGATTGCGTGGCATCGAACCTGCGCTACAGCCCGGACTTGTGATGATAAGCTTCGTCAACCGTTTTCTAGAACCGCTTGACGGTATTAAATATCGTATTGAATATGACGATAAAATCATTGCTGGGGTTACGACAAAAACGCAGCACACGGTAGAGATTCAGCCACTATCGTTGCGAACAATTAAGGTATATGCGTGGGCACGGAGGCGCCAAGACTTCAAGTTGATCGACGAAGTGACGCCGGTATTGGGGCAGTGCAAATTAGTGACTGAAAGGATGAAAACCTACAAACATGATTCCAAAACTCTGCTTCATCCTCAACCCCAGCCGCTGAAAAAGCATTTGCCGGCACCGGCACCGGCATCACGGAAATCCCCAATCGGTGCGTCTCCAAAGCCCCCAGTGACACCACCAGGACAACCACAGGGTGTACAGCCAGTCAAAGCTGAAAACAAAACTGCAGAGCCTGAACACCAGATGAACCGTCAGGTGGGAGAAAAAATTCAGTTAGATCAATTAAAAAAGATTTTTCCAGCTGCTTCGGAACAGTATCTAGGCAGAGTAGCTGAAGAACTCAACGCCGACTTAGGCAAGTATAAGCTCGACACACCGTTGAGGAGAGCGCATTTCTTCGCTCAGGTTCGCCAAGAAGCGGGTTCTCGACTGTCTCCCAAACAGGAAAGTTTGAACTATCGCCCCGCAGTACTAATTGATAAATTTAGCTACTATAAAAATCGTCATGGCGAAGCGACAGCCGACGGTCGCCTGGAAGAGTATAAGGAAGTCGAGAAAACCGTCAACGGCAAAAAAAAGACGGTGAAGGTTAAGGTGATCGCGCACCCAGCGAATCAGGAAAATATTGCAAACAAAGCTTATGGAGAACGCGGGGGCAATGGCCCAATCGGAAATGGCAATGGTTGGAAATTCCGAGGTCGTGGAATTTTTCAGCTCACGCTGCACAACAATTATGCAAGCTTCAATGAGGAATACACTAGTTATTGGTCGGATGGCGCTATTGACTTCATTGCCGCTCCCGATAAAGTCTGTGAATTTCCCTATTTTATACGTTCGGCTGTATGGTATTGGATTAAAAACAAAGCGTATGTGAAGGCAGATCTAGGTGCGACGCATGCTGCGGTGAACGCCATTACGTTGATTATCAACGGCAGTGGGATGGATGCAGCAGATAAGCGTCGCGAGAATTTCGATGAACTTACTTATCCGGCATTTAAATGATGAATTATTCCCTCTACCCTATAATAACGAAATTATTATTAGGATTTTTTTCGATAGCGCCATTATCACACGCGGCAGAACCAACTCTTTGCAAATCGAATGAAACTCCGATTTTTTCGTGCGGATTCAAAAACAAAAAAATTGTCTCAATATGCTATCCTAAAAATTCACAACAAGGCTATGTAGATTATCGCTTTGGCAATAAATCTAAAGTTGAGTTAACTTACTCCGCCAACCCGCATCTACCAGAACAAAAATTCCATCGCGGCGAAGTTGTTTATGCAAACAATTCCGACGATATGATCTGGTTCAAGAAAGGAAATTACAGATACAGTGTTTATTCACCTATGCGCGGCGGCCCCGGATTGTCCGTATCGCTGAATGGCGAAGTGGTAACTCGCCTCGAATGCAATAACAGTGGCCGCGGCGCGACCGAAGCTCTCAAAACTCCCTCGCCATTTATCGTCGAACATGGCACAGGCGATCTGACAAAATTTGAAAAACTATGGGGGGACTAACAGGGGTTTCTGTCATATTAGGAAGCGTTGGCTGCTGGTCGGGTTAATGAAGTGCCGAATCAACTTTGCCGACTAGCCGTCGTGAAAATATAGCCTGCGATTTGCCGATGGTGATTTAACAATAGTGGAATTGCTTTACTAGCGTTGCTGGTCTTGTTCGTCCATGAACCGTGATTCTCCGGAGCTTGGAAAGCTTGTGGCCTGATACGTCACAATCGAGTTTGATCGTGCTCGTGTCTCATTCAACGCGCGGCGAGCATGGTCGAAACCGCCAGGTTCTGGAGAGTCTCCTTAGTTCACACCTCGTGCAGGCGACCAACACCATTCATAAATGGCCCCCTGCCCTCACTCCCCCGTAATGACCAACACCATTTATAAATGGCTCCCTGCCCTCACTCCCCCATGATCTTCGCATCCTTCACGAACTTGCCCCACGTCTGATATTCCGTGCTCGTATGCGCTGCCAATTCCTGCGGCGTCATATAGACCGCATACGCACCCTGCTCCTGCGCCTTGCGCTTGAAAGCGTCGGTCTCCATGATTTTCTTGATTTCGCCGGTCAGCCTGTCGACGATCGGCTTTGGCGTGTTGGCGGGCGCGTAGACGGCAAACCACGAGCTCACATCCAGCTTCTCGTACCCTTTGATCGTCGCCGTCGTCGGCACGTTGGGCAGGCTCGGCAGCGCAACGTTGCCGGTCACAGCAATGGCGCGCAGCTTGCCAGACCGGATGTGGGCCAGCAGCGGCGGCGCTGTCGTGAAGGTCATCTCGACGTTACCACCCAGCAGATCGGTAATCGCCGGGCCCGTACCTTTGTACGGTACGTGAGCGATATTCGTGCCGCTCATCTGATTGAGCATTTCGCCTGTCACGTGCTGCAGCGAGCCATTGCCGGACGACGCGTAATTAAGTTTGCCGGGGTGTGCCTTGGCATAGCTGACCAGCTCGGGCAAGGTCTTGATCGGCAGATCGGGCCGCACAACGAACACTTGCGGGGCCACGATCAGGTTCGCAACCGGGGTGAAGTCCTTGATCGGATCGAATCCGGCCTTGACCACGTGCGGCGTGATGACGTGAAAGCCCGAGTACTGCACCAGCAAGGTATAGCCGTCCGGCTTGGCCCGCTTGACGGCCGAGGCAGCGATCGCGCCCGCCCCGCCCGGCCGGTTCTCGACGACGACCGGTTTGCCCAATGCCTTGGACAGCGGATCGGAGATCATGCGCGCGGCCAGGTCGGTGGTGCCGCCCGGCGCGGCCGAGACCATCAGTGTGATGGCGCGCGCGGGATAGTTATCCTGCGCCTGCGCGCCGATGCTGACAAGTGCGGCACCGACGGCGAGCATACTGGCGCGCATGCGCAGCGAGTGGATTGATTTCATGGTGTCTCCTGAATTATTAAAATAGTTTTCTACATACCGGTAAGCGCGTGAGTTCAGGCCGACCGCGCTTCCGCGCGCTCCCTGATCGCTTCGAAATCCCTTGGTGGCCGGTGCAGATCGAGCCGCCGGCCCGCCTTGACGATCTGACTTGGCGTCTCGTGCCCGATCAGCGCCGGCAGCCGTGACGATGCGTCCAGCAAGCGGTCCAGATCGACACCCGTGTCGTAGCCCATCAATTGCAGCGCGTGCACCACCTCTTCAGTGCAGACGTTGCCCGAGGCGCCGGGTGCATATGGGCAGCCACCAATGCCGCCAAGCGATGCGTCGAAGCGGTCGGCGCCCGCATCGATCCCGGCCAGCACATTGGCCAGGCCCATGCCGCGGGTATTGTGAAAGTGCAGGCTCAGTTCGGTATCCGGCCAGGCTGCGCGGAAACGCGCCGTCAGCGATGCCACCTGGCTCGGGTACGCCATGCCGGTCGTGTCGCACAGTGTGATGCCGCCGGCGCCCGCCTCGTCGATGAAGCGCGCGCACCAGGCCAGCACCGTGTCTTCCGGCACGTCGCCTTCCATCGGGCAGCCGAACGAACACGACAACGAGATATTCACGGTCAGCGACGCTTGCCGCGCCAGTGCCGCCACCTCGCACAAGCCCTGGAACGATTGCGCCTGCGTCATGCGCAGATTGGCCAGATTGTGCGTTTCGCTGGCCGACATCACCAGATTCAGTTCGTCGGTGCGGCTCTCGATCGCGCGCTCGGCGCCGCGCACGTTCGGCACCAGCGCGCTGTAGATCACGCCCGGAACGCGGTCGATGCCGAGCATGACTTGCTGCGCATCGGCCAGCGCCGGAATTGCTTTGGGCGAGACGAACGCGGTCACTTCGATCTTGGCCATGCCGGCCTGCGACAGGCTGTTGACCAGGGCGATCTTGTCGGCGGTCGGTACGAACACCGACTCGGCCTGCAAACCGTCGCGCGTGCCGACTTCCTGCATGTGGATGCGGCGACCGGCGCCGTTCCACCGGTTCATGCGACCACTCCCTTGTTGCGCAAGGCGGCGATGTCCGGCTCGCTCAATCCCAGTTCGCGCAACACGCCATCGGTATCGTCACCCAGGCCCGGGGCGGAGGTGCGCACAGTGCCTGGCGTGCCCAGCAACTTGGGAACGACGCCCGGCACCTCGAGGTCGTAACCGTCGCGCGTGGACTGGGCCAGAATCATGTCGCGCGCCCGGTAATGGGGATCCTCCGCGATGTCTTTCGCCGTATAGACCTTGCCGGCCGGGACGCGGGCGCAGCCCAGCAAGTCGAGGACCTCGGTGATCGGGCGCGTTGCCGTCCAGACGCTGATGGCGGCGTCGATCTCGGCCACGCGCACGGCGCGGCCGGCATTGTCGGCCAGCGCCGGGTCGTGGGCCAGGTCGTCGCGCCCGATGACGGCCATCAGCCGCTTGAAGATGCTGTCGCCGTTACCGGCGATGAGCACGTAGCCGTCGTTGCAGCGATACGCGTTCGACGGCGCGATGCCGGGCAGCGCGCTGCCGGCGGCTTCGCGCACGGTGCCAAAGGCGCTGTATTCGGGCAGCAGGCTTTCCATGACGTTGAACACGGCCTCGTGCAGGGCAACGTCGATCACCTGGCCCTTGCCGCCATTGACCTTGCGGTGGTACAGCGCCGTCAGCACGCCGATGGTGCCGTGCAGCGCGGCCAGCGTGTCGCCGATCGACACGCCGCAGCGCACCGGCACGCGGTCGGGTTCGCCTGTCAGGTGGCGCAGGCCGCCCATCGCTTCGCCGATGGCGCCAAAGCCCGGCAGGTCGCGGTACGGACCGGTCTGGCCGTAGCCCGAGATGCGCAGCATCACAAGGCCGGGGTTGAGAGCGGACAGCGCATCCCAACCCATGCCCCAGCCTTCGAGGGTGCCAGGGCGGAAATTCTCGATCAGTACATCGGCTTCCGCGATCAGCTTGCGGGCGATGTCCTGGCCTTCGGCGCTGCGCAGGTCGAGGGCGATCGAGCGCTTGTTACGGGACTGCACCTGCCACCAGACCGATGTGCCTTCCTTGATCATGCGCCAGTTGCGCAGCGGGTCGCCGCTGCCGGGGGCCTCGATCTTGATGACGTCGGCGCCGAATTCGCCCAGGGTCTTGCCGGCGAACGGGCCGGCGATCAATTGGCCCATTTCGACGACGCGCACGCCGCGCAAGGCGCCGTCGGGAATGCTGGTGTTGAGGTTCATGCTGGTCTCGTCGATGGTTGTAGCTTGTCGACCCAGCATAGAGAGAACGGCCCCTGCCCGTCCAACCGTTTCTTTTCAACGAGCCTTCGTCAACCGCGAACGCTCTTCGGCGGCTCCCAGATGCGCGAGCAGCGCCCGCGTCACCGGTGACAAGCCCTTTTCTTCCCGCACGACGATGCGCAGCTCGCGTTCGGCCCATGGCTCGTCAATCTCGACGGCCACCAGGCCCAGTGGCTGGCCGATGGCGGTGAAGACCTCATAGGGAATCACGCCCAGACCCATGCCCACCTGCGCCATGCGGCACACGGCGTCGAAGCCTGGCACGTGGATGCGGGTTTTCAATGGCCGGCCCGAGGCGCGCGAGGCCAGGTGCGTGCGCTTGTTGATGGAACTGTCCGCGTGCAGGCCCACGTGATCGAAGTCGAGCGTGTCGGCGAACGGCACGCGGCCACGCCCGGCCAGCGCGTGGTCGTGGCGCATGACGAGCACGATGCGGTCGCGCCGGTACAAGCGGCTGTGCAACTCTCGGGTATCGGTATCGCCCGAGCAGATGCCGATCTCGGCGAAGCCGTCCTCGACGCCCTTGACGACGTCGCCGCTGGGGCGCTCTTCCAGGTCGAGCCGGATCTGCTCGTGCAGGTTCAGAAAGGCGCGCAAGTCTTCCGGCAGAAATTCCACGATGGCCGACAGGTTCGCCACCATGCGCACGTATCCGCGCAAGCCCTGGGCGTGTTCTGCCAGTTCCTGGCCGATCTTGTCGACGCTCTGCAGGATGCGGCGCGCATGCGTCAGCAGCGATTCCCCGGCCGGGGTCAAGGTCATGCCGCGCGCTGCGCGCACCATCAGCGCCACGCCCAGCGCCCCCTCCATGTCAGCCAGCCGCTTGCTGGCCGCCGAGACGGCAATGGCTTCGCGCTCGGCGGCGCGGGTAAGTGAACCTTCTTCGTGGATTGCCAGGAAAAGCTGCAGGCTGGTGAGGTCCAGCCTTCTGAGGATATTGTTCAGTGCCATCGGAAAAGCTGATACAGCGGGAGACGAGAGTGTCACGACTGTATCAGGTCTGCTCAGGCAAACAGGTTTCCCACTGTGGGCGAATCTGACAGATTCCAGATGCGCGCGGCCAGCGCGTGCATCTCGGCCTCGCTCGCGGCTTCGCCAAACAGCGCCAGGCGCAGTGCTTTCTGTTCGAGTTCAGCGCGCGACAAGGTGTTGCCGGGGTCGCCCTTCGGTTCGTCGACCCGGCCTGTGAGCCGCCGGCCATCGGTGGTCTCGACCGTGACCTTGCCGATCCAGCGCGCCGGATAAGCAGTATCGACTTCGTCGTCGAACTCCATGCCCACCTTGCCACGAAACGCCGCGATCGGCGCCGCATTGAAGCTGTCCTCGAACTGGCTCAGGCCGGCCACATCGTAATGCGCGATCAGCCCCAGCACCGTCCCCATCGAGAATTTGGCCTGGTGCACCGTCTGCGGATCGACGACCGCGCCCAGCACGTCGATTGCGCCCTGGTGCACGTGCGCCACGACGCGCGTGATCTGCCCGGGTTGCAGGCCGTGAGTGCGCATCACCTGCTGCAAGGCGTCGGCGGCCGGATGCGTGTGCCGACACGACGCGTGGAATTTGAATGACGTCTCGGCCAGCGCCCAGCGCTCACCCAAGCGGTCAGTCAATTTGGCCGGATCGGCGTCGCTCGACATGCCCGCCGCCATGCCCTGCGCGCCCTCGAGGATGCGGCGCGCACCGGTAAAACCGTCCTGAGCCAGGTAGGCCGATGTCAAGCCGTTCGCGGCCGCGGCGGCTGTGTGCAACTGCTTCGAGTCCGCAGCATCGCGCAGGAATTCCCACAAGCCCGCCGCCTGCGTGCCGGCCGAGCCGAAGGCATGCAGCATCTGGTCGGGTGTGAGCTTGAGCAGGTGCCCCGCCGCAGCGGCAGCCGCCAGCGTGCCTGCCGTACCCGTCGTGTGGAAGATGCGGTAATGCGAGCGGCCGAGAAATTCGCCGACGCGGATGCCGACCTCGTAACCGGCCACGGCCGCCGTCAGCAGGTCACGCCCGCTGGCGCCGATCGACTGCGCAACGGCCAGCGCCGCCGGAAACACGACTGCGCCGGGATGGAAGACCGAGCCGTTGTGCACATCGTCCTGCTCGGCGACGTGCGAGGCAGCGGCATTGACCATCGCCGCGAACAGCGGCGTCGTCGTGCGGCGCGAGATCAGCACCTCGCAGGGGCCGCCGCCCGGCCCCATGATCTGCGCGTAGCGATCGATGGTTTGCACAGCGCGTGACGTGCGGCCGGCCAGCGCAGAACCGATCCAGTCGAGGAACAGGTCTTCGGTGCGCATGCGCACGGCGTCGGGAATCTGCTCGTAGCGCAGGGTGGCGGCGAAGCTGGCGAGCAGCTGGCTCGGGTGCTGGTGGTCAGCCATGTGGTCTCCTTGGTTCTTGATGTTGGTGGTCGGCGTACTGCGACTCGATGGCGCTCTGCGACCATCATAGAGAGCAATACCGGCCCTGAAGAAATAGAAAAATTTGATACCACCATGCTGCTGTCAGATTACCGCCGTGCAAGGCAACCATGCACCTTTCCTGCCAACCATGAAATAGTATTCACTTTGTCAGTAATGAGATATCATTATCAATAAGGCGCACATCCTGTGCCAGCCGGTCCACCCCTGCACGCCTGTACTCCACGAGACGCCATGATCCGCATCGACCACCTGACCAAGCGCTACGGCGAACGCGTCGTCGTCAACGACCTCAACCTGCACGTTGAAGCAGGCCAGGTCTATGCATTGCTTGGCCCGAATGGCGCCGGCAAATCCACGACGATCGGTTGCCTGCTCGGCTTCGTCAAACCCGACGCCGGCCGCATCACGCTGGCCGGTTCGCCGTTGATGCCGGCCGAGGCCGCGATCCGGCACGCCGCCTACATCGCCGAAAACGTGGCTCTCTACGAGCGCCTGACCGGCGTCGAGAACGTCGACTTTTTCATGCGCCTGCTGGGGCGCCGGCTCGACACAACCGGGATCGAAGCCTTGCTGGAGCGGGTCGGCCTGCCCCGCCACGCCTGGCACCGTCAGGCGCACGGCTATTCGAAAGGCATGCGTCAGAAGGTCGGCATCGTCATGGCGCTGGCCAAGGGCGCGCGCGTGCTGGTGCTCGACGAGCCGACCTCGGGCCTCGATCCGGAAGCAAGCGTCGCCTTCGGCCACCTGATC
>Ga0265797_10010736_pt1 | contig 11609 bp, 15 predicted proteins | sample P2T30metagenome_FD_192433 | JGI IMG/M metagenome (GOLD analysis project Ga0265797, IMG submission 192433) | Plant litter microbial communities from East Loma Ridge, Irvine, California - P2 T30 | ecosystem: Environmental > Terrestrial > Plant litter > Unclassified | place: USA: California... | reverse complement strand
CCACCCCGACGAGGACCGGCACCAGGGAGAGCAGCGCGATGATCACGCCACCGACGACGCTCGCTGCGCGCTTGTCCATCGCCAACCAGATGCCGCCGACTACGCCGAGGGCGCCGACGATGATCAATGTCAAGGAGAACGCCACAGGGATTCCTTCGAGAGCGTCGATGGCCGGCTACGAGATGGAGATGCCCGGCGCCACCGTCACCAGCAGCACCACGGCACCGATTAACAGCGGTACCAGCGATCCGACGATGACCACTACGCCCGCGGCGACGCTGAACTTCGCACTGACGACCTCACGGTTCCGAAGTAGGAACACACCGGCACAAAGACCGATGAGGCCTGCGGTGAGGCACACGAGCGCGAGGGTCACGGTGCAGATCCTGTCATGAGATGGATCGTTGATCGCTTCAGAGGCTGTCCCAGATGGGGATCCTCGACCAGCACCTTAGCTCCGGCTGGATAGCCTTGATCGATGATGTCTCAGCTCAGTCAGCTTGCCGGACTAGCCGCCGGTCTCTCGATCCTGACCTCGTTTCTCGTGGTCATCGTCTTGGCGTTGGGCGCATACGCCCTCGTCCTCACGATTAGGTTTCTTCGATCGCGACTCGAGCAAGACGGCTCAATGCAGAGTGGTGACGATTCCCGATAGACCATCGTTCATCGGCAGCCTTGGCGGTCGGGATTCTCAGAGCTACGGTCGCTTCATGAAAGCGGCACTGATTGATCCGCGAGATCAAACCTCGCAGGTGGACGACCCGACTTATCGCGTCTACTTCTGGGCCGGCGACGGTGCCGCGAAAGAAGAGTGGGAGCTCGCGGAGACTGATCTGAGAGAGGTTTTGGCGTGGATACCGACACGCTCGGCTGGTCGTTCGCACAGCCTGTGGGCCGTGACGAGCATCGGCGCAGACGTCGCTCTGATTCGCCTCGAAGGCATGGACCTCGATGCGGGAGTCAGGGCCTGGCCGGCATGGGCTCAGGAAGTTCGACGCTAGTGCCCGATAGACGATCGACTGGCGCTCTTGTCCGCAGCACCATTGACGTGGCCAGAGTGGGATGCTGTCTGCATGCAGCAGAGGCGCGGCGCAACGACCCTGATCTTCGTCGGGCTCGTTGTGGGTGCGGTCTTGATCGGCGTGGGCATTGCTGGTCTTGTCGCGGCAGTGCTTGGCGCTGCGTGGCTCGTCGTGATCGGGACTCCCGTGGCTGTTGGAGCTGTTCACCGTTTCTACCTGATTCGGCGCAGGAACGGGCCTCCTGGCACCCGGTAGACGATCGGTCACCGGACCGGTTCACGCGCACCGCCGCTACGGTGGCGTCATGGTCGATCCCGCGATTCAACTGCTCGGCCGCCAACACATCCTCCAGCGCTTCCGATGGATCGACGGCGACGCTGACACCTGGACGATGCTGCGCGACCCGGCAGCGCTGCGTGCCGTCGTGAATGCGCTGGCCGACCTGATGGCCAACCACCAGCCCGACGTGATCGTCGGCATCGAGGCGAGGGGGTTCGTGCTCGGACCGTCCGTCGCGATCGCCCTCGGGATCGGGTTCTCCCCCATCCGCAAGAACGGTGCGAAGTTCCCCGGCGACGTGATCCGACACCAGAGCGCGACGGACTACCGCGGACGCACCCAGGTCTTCGAAGCACGACGAGACCACTACGCGTCAGGCCAGAGGGTCGGCCTGATTGATGATTGGATCGAGACCGGGAGTCAGGCTGTGGCAGCGCAGCGCCTGCTCGCGACCGCCGGAGCTGAGCTGGCCGCCGTGGCGGTCATCATCGACGAGGCGAGTGATGACGTGCGACATGTTCTCCCTCCCATTCAATCGATCGTGACCGCGGCCGAACTTCCCTGATGAGTCGACCCGAACCACGGCCCTGACGCGTCTCGATAGGGGATTGGCTATCGGACGCGCGCCATCATCTTGGATGGGTCAGTTAGCGGTGCAAAGCCGAACGGCGCGTAGAGGCCGTGCGCATCTCCTGTCGACAAGAGTGTCCGCTTCAATCCGAGAGGTTCGAGATCTTCGATGACCGCGGTGATCAGCATCTTGCCCACTCCCTGCCCACGTACTTCTGGAGCAACGAAGACGTCGCAGAGCCACGCGAAGGTCACGCCGTCAGTCACCACTCGGGCGTACGCGACCTGCTCGCCGGTGTCCTCGTCGTACACGCCGTAGTTCCGCGACCCGTCGATGGCAGCGTCTTGTGTCTCACGGGAACGGCCTTGCGCCCAGTACGACTCCTGACTCAGCCACGCGTGCACTCTAGTTCGGTCCACGCGCGGCGTCTGAGCCGAGGTGCTGTACTGCTTCGTCATGCCTTCACCGTAGCTACGCGACCGTCGAGCGATCGGTCACCGGTCGGGGCGTCCTCCGGGCATCATTGAGGAATGAGAGCGGGGACGGCCACCTACAGGAAGACCCTCGCTGGTGCTTTGGCCGTTCTCAGCGATGTAGATCCGTATGGTCTCGAGCCTGGCTCGCCGGAGGGTGCTCCCTCGGATGAGTACGAGAGGGAGGCGGTCGACCTGGTTCACATTCTTCTCAAGGCCGGTGTCGTCACGACCCATGATGTCGAGGCGATCTGGATGCGCTGGTTCTCGGAGTCGCTCGTCCTTCGGCTCGGACCGGCTCGAATGGCACGGCTGGTTGATCGCTTGAACGGACTCTCCGACGGCGTCCGTTAGGGGATCGTCCCGTGGGACGCCCTGAACCTCTCGACTCTTCCCGTTGCGGCCTTGTGTCTGAGCAAGGCCAGCCAGCGATCAAGTATCTGAGGCTTCGTCGCGGACCGATATGGTCATCGAGGTGCGACGCCCGGTCCGCCCTCGCTCGCGCCCCAGGAGGACGCCCGTGACGCCCATCCGCCCCCGGACTGCGGCAGGTGTCGTGTCGACGCTGCTCGCTTGCCTTCTCGTGGCCTCCTGCGCTGCCGCGCCTCGCGCCTCCGTGGTCCCGCCCCCGGGTGGAAGCGCGTCTGGCCTCACGACCGTCGATGCCGACGCCTGGCTCGACGGGTTCGTCCCGGCCGCCCTCGAGCGGGAGGGCATCGTCGGCGCGACCGTGTCGATCGTCGCCGACGGCGAGGTCGTCACCGAACGAGGCTGGGGCTGGTCCGACCTCGGTGACGAGCGGGCGGACTGGCGTCCCGTCGATCCCGACAGCACGCTCTTCCGGATCGGGTCGATCTCGAAGGTCGTCACTGCGACCGTCGTCATGTCCCTCGTGGAGGAGGGCGTGCTCGATCTCGACGATCCCGTCCAGGACCGCCTCGACGTCACGCTGCCCCGCGCGTTCGACCGTCCGGTGACCCTGCGCCACCTGCTGAGCCACACCGCGGGCTTCGAGGACGAGCTGGCTGGCGTCATCGCAGGCCCGGGGGAGGGACCGACGACGCTGCGGGACGCCGTGTCCGTCGAGCCGCCCGAGCAGATCTACGAGCCCGGCACGACCCCCGCCTACTCGAACTGGTCGAACGGAGTCGCGGCGTACGTCGCCGAGCGGGCCACCGGACGCCCGTGGGCTGAACTCGTCCAGGAGCGGGTCTTCGACCCCGCAGGCATGGTGTCCGCGACGCTCGACCAGCCCCTCTCCTCCGGCGACGCTGCCGTGGTCTCCGGGGGCTGGGACGCTGCTGGGGCGGCGGCGGTGCCCTTCGAGATCGTCTCTCCGGCACCCGCCGGCGCGGTCTCAGCCACGGCATCGGACATGAGCGCGTTCATGCTCGCCCAGCTCGGGCACGCCGACGGCATGCTCGGGCCGGAGGTTCTCGAGGAGATGCACGCACCTGCCCTCGATGGTGACGACCTCGGCGGGCTCGCTGCCGGGCCCCGCATGACGCTCGGCCTCTTCGAGGAGGACCGGAACGGACGCCGCGTCCTCGGGCACGGCGGCGACCTCACGGCTTTCCACGCCCAGATGGATCTCTGGCCCGACGACGACGCAGGCATCTACGTCTCCCTCAACAGCACGGGCGCCCGGGGCGACGCCACGACGGCCGTGCGCGAAGCCCTGGTGGACGGCTTCGCCGACCGGTGGTTCCCGTCCGATGCCGCGGAGGGGGCGGCCGTGATCGCCACGGAAACTGCCGGTGAGCACGCGGACGCCTTGGTGGGCAGCTACCAGGTGTCGAGGCGTGCGGAGTCGACCTTCGTCCGGCTCTTCTACGCCCTGTCGGCGGTGGACATCTCTCGAGGCCCCGGCGACTCCGTCCTCATCTCGGCTCTCACGGACACCTCGGGGGCGCCGGTCGAGCTGGTGGAGGTCGAGCCGTGGGTCTGGCAGGAGATCGACGGCGACCGCAGGGTCGCCGTCGACCAGGTCGACGGTGCCGTCCAGGCCGTCGGGCTCAACCCCGCCTTCACGCTCCAGCCGATGCCGGCGACGCGGCAGGTACTGCCCCTCGTCGTCGTCACGTCCCTGGCCGTGCTGGTGCTCGCCCTGGTGGGCACCATCGTCAGGGCCATCCGCCGGGTCTGGTCCGGGAGGCGCGTGACGGGGTCCGTCGAGTCGCGTGCAGCGACCATCGGTCGAATCGGGGTCGCCGTCGCCCTGCTGGCACTCGTGGCCGCGGGCGTGCTCTGGGCCACGGTCGCGTCCGCCCTCCTCAGCGACGCCGGACCGCCTGCTGCGTTCGTGCTGCGGACGGCGCAGGTCCTCACGGCCGTCACCGTGGCCGGGGTGCTGCCTGCGGTGGTCGTGCTCGTCGGTCGGGTGAGGCGCGCGCCTGCTGAGCGGGCTGCTGGGGGCGGGGCGCCCCCGCGCCTCCGGAAGGTCGTCGCCGTCGCCGGTCGGGCGTTGCTGGTCCTCGCGTTCGCGGGGCTCGGGTACGCCGCTGTGACCGGTGGCCTGCTGCTCCCCGACATCTCCTACTGAGGGGTGGCCGAACCGACCGCCGCAGGCCCGGGGATCGCCGCATGTCCCCGCGCCGCCGACCGGAGGTGAGCTGCAGCGTGTTCGTGGCCCCGCCGTGAGCTCTGTCGTGGAGGTGTCGGGTCCGTGTCGTGGACCTCTGGGTGGGTCGTTCTTAGTGTGAGGTGCATGAACGAGACACGGATCAGCGAACTCCGGACCCAGATGGGCTGGACCCAGGAACGCCTCGCAGACGAGAGCGGCGTCACCGTCCGCACCGTCCAGAGGCTCGAGGCCGGCAACGACGGGAGCCTCGACACTCTCTCGCGGGTGGCGACGGCGTTCGGTGTGCCGGTCCGCGATCTCTTCGTCGCCGTCTCCGAGGACGACTACGGCCGCTCAGTCACCGCCCTCGACGAGCGGACGACGCGCCAGCAGGAACGGCGGGGCCGTGTCGAGGAAGGCTTCCGGGCGCTGTATTACGGGGTGGGCGTGCTCGTCACGATCGCCGTGGTCGTCGCAGTCGCCACCGACGTCGTGCCGAACGTCGCGATCTTCTCGATCCCGGCCTACTGGGTCGCCGGGTGGCTGCTGTCGGCGTTCTTGTTCCTCGTCGTCCTCAGCCCCCGCCTGGACCGCGTCTATCCTCTGTCTCGTGCTGGCACGCACGAGGCGACGAGCAGGTAGCACGGCGTCTCAGTAGGGGATGGTCTTCCGTGGCTTCGCTGGTGCGCGTGGAAACTACTGCGGGCTGATGTGCCGGTCGTGCAGTTGCGAGACGATCGAATGTGAACTTTTCCCGCTCTGAGAGCGGCCGCTACTGGCTTAAAGGTGTGATGGGTTCGGGCGCCTTGGTGGTCATGGCTGCGATTGGGCTCCTCATGGTCTGCGGCGTGTGCCTTGCGCTGCTGACCTCGATGCTCGTTCCTCTTCCAGGACCAGCGCCCTGGTTTCAAGATCCAGGGGACCCGGGGGTCGTCGTGAGCCCAGGCGGCGCAGACCTCCTAGCCGCCCGGGTCATCTCTGGAATGGTTGGTGGGCTCCATAGCCTCTTCGTCATCTGGTCGATAGCAGTGGGATGTTGTCTTCTCGTCTGGGCATCACTGGCTGCCGTCGACGTCCTCAGCTCGAGAGGCGACAAGGGCTGGTGGTGGCGCGCTCTGGCGGGGACGCTGGCTCTCGTCGCGCTCGGATCTCTCGTCGCTGTTGTGCATGCCTCGACGATCGTCACCGTCACAGCATGCGTCGCCGTCGCCCTCGCGGCGGCAGCTCTACCGAGTGCTCTTCGGGCAGCAACGCATCGGGGACGCGGGCGCAGGCTGGCGGGTTGACCGAGAGTGCATATCGCGTCCCGACTGGGGATCGGCTATCGGCGGGTCTCAGCGACAGATTCGTCGTCCCACGACTCCCCGGACTGATCACCTCCGCCGCTGAAGACACGCGCCGTTGTCGGTGCAGGTGCGTCAGGTGGGGCGCTGGTGGCCGATACGAGATCGATCTTCGGTCGGATACGTCTCCTCGCCGCGGGCGGGATCGATCGCCGTTGCCGGTCGTGGGGCGCGGATCGGAGAGGTGTCCTTCACGGCCTCCTTGACATGATCACCCGCGGTCAATAGGTTCATTACTGAACCAACTAACCAGTGAGGAGGGTCGCTGTGTTCGATGAGAGCAGCCCGATCTTTCAGCAGCTGGCCGATCGCATCGCTGACGACGTGCTCGCCGGCACCTACGCGGAAGAGCAGCAGGTGGCGTCGACGAACGAGTTCGCGGCGTTCTACCGCATCAACCCGGCTACGGCCGGCAAGGCAGTGAACCTGCTCGTCGACGGCGGGGTGCTCTACAAGCGACGGGGCATCGGCATGTTCGTGGCCCCTGGCGCGCGCGACCTGCTCGTCGAGCAGCGTCGTGCCCGTTTCGCCGAGCAGTACGTGCGCCCGCTCGTCCGCGAGGCCGCCGCGCTCGGCATCGACGCTTCAGCGCTCGCGCGCATGATCAATCAGGAGGACCTTTCATGAGTACCGCCGTCGAGGTCACCGGGGTGCACCGCGCCTACGGGTCGACCGCCGCCCTCGCGGGCGTCAGCACGACCGTCCGCGAGGGCGCCATCTGCGGCCTGCTCGGTCGCAACGGCGCGGGCAAGACCACCCTGCTCTCGGTGATCGCCGGGCAGGAACGTCCGAGCTCGGGCACTGTCCGCACCTTCGGGCGCGACCCGGTCGAGAGCGTCGAGGTCTTGTCGCGCACCTCGTTCGTGCGGGACAGCCAGCGCTGGCCCGACGACTTCCGCATCGGGCACGTGCTCTCGGTCGCTCCGGCCTTCCACGCCGGCTGGGACCCCGCGCTCGCCCGCGACCTCGTGGCCGACCTGCGCGTTCCGACGCGGACGCCGATCAAGAAGATGTCGCGAGGTCAGGCGTCGAGCGTCGCGATCGTGCTCGGACTCGCATCGCGGGCGCCGCTGACGATCTTCGACGAGCCCTACCTCGGCCTCGATGCCACCGCACGCCAGATCTTCTACGACCGCCTGCTCGTCGACTACGCCGAACACCCCCGCACCGTTCTGCTCTCGACCCACCTCGTCGACGAGTCGGAATCCCTGCTGGAGCAGGTCGTCGTGCTCGACGAGGGCCGGGTCGTCCTCGACACCGACGTCGATACGGCTCGCGCCTCGGCCTGGACGGCTGCAGGAGCCGCTAGTGCGGTCGACCGAGTCGTCGGCTCTCGACGGGTCCTCGCCCGGCACACGCTCGGCGGCCTCGCGAGCGTCACCGTCGCGGGGGCCCCCGACGACGTCGTCCGGCGCGAGGCCCGCGCGGCCGGGGTCGAGCTGGGTTCCGTGTCGCTCCAGCAGTTCGTCGCAGCCCTGGGCGCTGGTGCGCCGTCACCCGGCATGGACGACCGTGCTGTGTCCGTCGCCATCGAAGGAGCCCTGTCGTGAACCGTGCCACCGCCGTCGTCCGACTTCAGCTCGTGCGCCGCACGACATGGTTCCTCGTGCCTCTCGCCATCATGCTCATCGCAGGCGTGGCGACCGTGATCATCCAGCTCGCGATCCAACGCGCGACCGGCATGTCTCCGACCTCGCCCGGTTACGCCGACAGCGCCCGGAACAATCCGGCTCTAGCGTGGTCCGTCTCTGGGTACCTCGTGGCGACCGGCGTGGCCAGCGTCTCGTCGGTGTTCCCGTTGGCGGCGTCGCTGGGCACCACGCGACGCGGGTTCGCGGCGGGCACGCTCCTCACCCACGCGCTCGTCTCCGCCTACCTCGCCGTCGTCGCAGCCTCGATGCTCGGCCTCGAGTTGCTCACCGGTCATTGGTTCGTCGGCATCTACGTCTTCGACAGCGCCGTCCTCGGCGCGGGGAACGTCGCGGTTCTGCTGCTCGTCATGTTTCTCGGTTCGCTGACTGCGTTCACCGTCGGTGCGGTCTTCGGTGGGGTCTGGCTGCGCTTCGGCCCGCGCGGCCCTCTCTCAGTGGCCGTCGTCGCGGTGCTCGTGCTCGCGGGCCTTCTGCTGGTGCTCGCCCCGTCGCTCGTCGACATTGCCGGGGCATTCCAGGCCTGGTGGCTCGCCGTCGGGGGTGTCGCGCTGGTGCTCATCGCTGCGGGGGGTACGACCCTGTCGCTGCGCGGAGCGAGCGTCCGCTAGATGGAGGGGGAGGGGCTCCTGTCCGACGAGGTCCCCACCGGGATGGGTGTCCGGTCGACCTGCGATGCTCAGGTCATGTCGTGGCCGCGAGCTGATGCCCTGCGAACGGATCGTCTCTCGCTGGAGCCGCTCGCCGTGAGGCACGCGAGGGAGATGGTGACGGCCCTGGCGCCCCGTGACCTGTACCGGTTCACCGGCGGGGAACCCCCTACATCTGATGAGCTGGAGGCGCGCTACCGTCGTCAGACACGAGGCCAGTCCCAGGACGGGCGGGCCGGGTGGTTGAACTGGATCATCCGTCCTGCTGGCGGCGGGCCGGCTATCGGTTTCGTCCAAGCAACGCTTGCACGCAGGGGCGTCGAGCTCGTGGCTGACCTCGCGTGGCTGGTCACCGTGTCGGAGCAGGGCCGTGGTCTAGCAGGGGAAGCAACATCCGCGATCGCGGCGTGGTTACCGTCGATCGGTGTCAGGCGCTTGCAGGCCTACGTCCATCCAGACCATGCGGTGTCAGCACGTGTGGCCGAAAGGCTCGGGCTCGCACCGACGTCGACTCTCGTCGACGGAGAGATGCTCTAGGAAGCCATCACTGTTCCATGACTGAATGGTACGAACGTGCCCGATAGCCCATCCGCTACCGGGTTGCCATCCGTCGGGGCGAATTCATCGTCGGGTCAGGGCTTCGGACTCTGACCAGAGGCGCTGAGCCACGTCGGGGTCGAGGGCATGGCGCATGACGCCGTGGGTCCCGTCGGTGATGTGGTCCACGACGTCGGCCGGGCTGCAGTCTTCCCAGTACGCCGGGGCGCCGACGCCGAGCTCCGCCCGTGTGGCGACGAACACCGATGTCGCCGCGCCCTGCTCGACAGTCTTGACGCGATGGGAGTATCGGCGCTTCATCTCGGCCAGCACGGCGGGGTCCCAGTGGCGTTGCAGTCCGGTCCAGATGCCCCCGGGCATCACGGCAGCGGCCGTGATGCCCTCGCCGTGCCATCTGTGCGTGGCTTCGATGCCGAACAGCACGTTCGCGGTCTTCGATTGCCCGTACGCGATCCCTGGGTCGTAGGGCGTCCGACGGAAGTCGAGGTCACCGAAGCGAATTCCGCTCGCACCGTGGCCGCTCGATGACAGGGAGATGACGCGCGCTCCCTGAGCCTTGGCCAGCGCCTGGTGGAGGCCGTTGGCCAGGGCGAAGTGCCCGAGGTGGTTGACGCCGAAGTGCCACTCCTGACCCTCGGGCGTACGTCGTTCGGGGACGTGCATGACGCCGGCGTTGGCGAGCAACAGGTGCAGGGGGCCCGACCACTCGGCGGTCAGTCGACGCACGGAGTTGAGGTCGGCGAGATCGAGCTCCGTCACCCGGAGGGTCGCGGCCGGGTCCCGGGCCCTGATCTCCTCGGCCGTCCTCTCGCCGGCCTCGACGTTGCGGGCCGCTAGGACCACCGTCGCGCCGGCCCGGGCGAGAGCCCGTGCCGTCTCGACGCCGATCCCTGAGCTGGCACCCGTGACCAGGGCAGTCTGGCCGTGCAGGTCTACGCCCTCGACCACGTCGAGGGCGGTCGAGGACGCACCGAACCGTCGGGCGTCCTCGAGTGTCCGGTCGGCGTTCATCCGAGTCGGACCGCAGCGATCCCGCCGTCGACGTCGACGGTGCTGCCGTGCACGAACGCCGCCTCGTCCGAGACGAGCCAGCGGACCGCGAAGGCGACGTCGACCGGTCGGACCGGTCGACCCGCGACGGTGCCCGCCGTCATCGCGGCCAGGACGTCGGCGCTCTCGGCGTTGCCGGGCGTGCTCGTCGCGCCGGGCGACACGGTCGTGACTCCTACGCCGGAGGGCCCGAACTCGGCCGACCAGGTGCGGGTCATCTGCTCGAGGGCGGCCTTCGAGGCGGTGTAGGCGGCGCCGAAGGGGACTCCGACACGAGCCATCCACGAGCCGATGTTGACGATCGAGCCGCCTCCGCGCTCGACCATCGCGGGGGCGAGTGCTCCTACGAGCACGTGGGGCGCGCGGACATTGACCGCGAGGACGGCGTCGAGGTCAGCGTCGGCGAGGTCGGCGGTAGGGCCAACGGGGTAGATGCCGGCGTTGTTGACGACGACATCGACGTGGCCGCCGAGCGCGTCCTCAGCTGCCGCGGCGATGCGGCGCACCTCTGACGCGGTCCCGCCGAGGTCGCCGACCACGGCGTGGGCGTGGCCGCCGGCCGCGGTGATGCTGCGCACGACGGCCTCGGCGCGTCCGGCGTCGCGCCCGTTCACGACGACCTCGGCGCCGGAGGCGGCGAGGACGCGGACGATGGCCTCGCCGATGCCGCTGGTCGAGCCGGTGACGAGAACGGTCTTGCCCGCCAGGCGGGTGTCGACGGCGAGGGTCTGGAGTTCTTCTTCATTGGACTTCATGGTCCATTCTTAGCATAGGAATGGACTGTGCGGTCCAGGCGGGTAAGATCGCAGGGTGGACGAGACGAAGCTCACCGAGCGCGGCAGGGCGACCCGGCAACGGATCATCGAGGCGACGGGCGAGCAGATCCTCGCGTCGGGCATCGGCGGAACGACCCTCGACACCGTCCGGGCGGCGACGCTGACCAGCAAGAGCCAGTTGTTCCACTACTTTCCTGGCGGCAAGGCGGAGCTCGTGCGTGAGGTCGCCGTGTGGGAGGGCGCCCAGCTGCTCGAGGCGCAGCAGCCGCACATCGACGACCTCGGCTCGTGGGAGTCGTGGAGCGCCTGGCGGGAGGCCCTCGTTGATTACTACCTGGGCCTCGGCCGGTGGGCCTGCCCGATCGGCTCGCTCGCGACACAGTCGGCCATGACTGATCCCGAGCTCGAACGGGTCATCGCTGAGAGCATGGGTGCGTGGCGCGACCTGCTCGCCGCGGGCGTGCGCAAGATGCAGGGGTCGGGCGACGTCGACCGCGAGGCCGACCCGGAGCGGATCGCGATGGTGATCCTCACGGCGGTGCAGGGCGGACTCGTGATGAGCCAGCCGCTGCGTTCGGCGTGGCCGCTCGAGGCGGCGCTGGACTCGGCGCTCGACCCGTTGCACCGCGCCCGCGTCTGAACTCAGGCCCGACCGTTCGTGCGGGGGCCGCATCG
>Ga0265797_10010733_pt1 | contig 11612 bp, 16 predicted proteins | sample P2T30metagenome_FD_192433 | JGI IMG/M metagenome (GOLD analysis project Ga0265797, IMG submission 192433) | Plant litter microbial communities from East Loma Ridge, Irvine, California - P2 T30 | ecosystem: Environmental > Terrestrial > Plant litter > Unclassified | place: USA: California... | reverse complement strand
TGATGTCAGCAATTTGGGGAGCCTTCTCTAGCCGTGCTGCTCCGAGAGCATCATATTATAGGATAACTCACCCGTCTGACGTAGGACCTTGTTGCCACCCCTGTAGTCTGTGTCGTCCTTCAGGCAGTCCGTGTTGTCAATGAAAGCAACGGTTTTGAGAGCCGAGAGAGTTTTGAAGCACTCGGCGAGTATCGCCCTGTCGTTTCCGGTCGTCTTGAGAGTTTTCTGGTCTTCAATGTAGAACTTGTACGCCTCGCTTTGACGCACGTTCGGCTTCCAGTGGGCCGACGTGGAGCCTGGGCAGCGAAAGCCTTGCTCCGAGAAGAGTGCAGTGACAAGTGAAACCTCCTTGACGAAACCGGACAGCCTGACGGAGCCAGAGATCTCGCGAAGGACATTGAGGCTGTCTGTGGTGAAATGGACGCATTTCCTGGAGAAGTGCTCGGTCGCGAACTCACGGAATGATTTTTTCTCGATGGCGCGACATGTTGCCCGCAGAGCGAACTTGTCGTCACCGAGCCTGTGTGTGATGTCGCTGATCAGCTCCTCGGGCAGTCCTGACAGACGGTCCACCATGACGGCGGCGATTACGAGCCTTGCGAGGTGTTCCCGATGCGGGCAATGCAATGGGCGTAATTCTCAGGCGGGTGATCGTATCGAGTGATGTTTCGGTCTCCCGTTGCGCGAGTATGATGCCGTGCAGAGGAGCGCGTGAAGTCGGCAGGAAATCGAGAAATGTTGGGCGTTTGTGAATGTGATAGCTCGTGTTTCGTGGCCTGCAATGGTAAAGGCTGAAGCGGGGACTAAGCTGTGCTAGCGCGGGCGCTCGGGCCATGCGTTTGGTTATTGGGATGGATGTGAAGTGTCAACCTCACTCCTTGGCAATTCGGGTCTTCGTTCCTGGAGAGCCGTCTCATCATACTAGGATTAATGACACGGTAAAGCTGTAGAGGGAAGCATCTCACACAACCACTATGGCTTGCTCATGGATACTTTCTTACAGCATCGTAAGCAGCTCGCACAGGCCAAGGAAGCCAGGCATCTTAGTGATTTACTGACATCCGATGCGCTTCGGAGGAACATGCAGCATGCTATGATGGAACTGCGAGACTGATTGGGGTAATGAAGATTTTCAATTTTTTGTTGTCTCCTCTACCTGTCATGCTAAACAGATCCAACAAGACGTTCTGTCACGCAAAGCAAAACTAAACCCTTCCCTTTCTGTATAGACACCATGGAGAAGCTGAGCAGATGTGCACCTCTCCTACGTGCCTCGCATGCCGGCCGCGCACTCCTTCAGTACCTTCTTCACCTGCTCCTTCCCTTTGTAATGAATGTCCGTGGCTGGCCTATGTATCGCGATGAATCCATCTTCATCCTCCTCATCCTCAGACCACGGCTTAAGGAGATGCTTGGGAATCCCAAGCTCACCATCGGGGTCTGCCGTGAAAAAGCAGGTCTGCTGCTCAATTTCTTCCAACTGCGGCGCTTTGCTGAGCTCGCCATAGAACCAGCCTAATGCCGGCGGTGCGCCGTCAACCCATCGTACGCCGTCGATCTGCAACTTCCTCAGGGTACCCTTGTGTTTCAGAATGGAGTTTGTGAAGTCGTGCATATACATCGCGAAATCATAAATGACCAATTCTTCCAGGGTCTGGATCGCAGGACATTTGGAGAGAATGCTCCAAACAGCGACATTCTCCTGTTCGTCTGACTCTTCAGACAAGAGGACCAGGTGCTTCAGCACTGGCATGCTTTTAAGGCTGTCGAGGAGTTGGTGTCCGATGCGTGGGGCCCTGCGATATCTCGTCAGCTTACCCGTTCTCTGCGGCTGCCAGAAGGCATACGTACACATCGTAGATCTCTTCATCGAGACCGTAGCCAATGTTGAGATAAAGTATTTCCATGTCTTTCAGGGCACTCTTGTACTTTACAAGTCCGGCGCAGCTGGACGTAGTGACAACATTACTGTCGGTGGACATGTACCGGATGCGTACGTCTGCTGCATGTGCAATCGACAGGACGTAAGTCAGAGATGTACTGACATCGAACCGACGCTCGTCCCCAACCCAGAAGAGCTCTCCGGGCACCATAGGCTCGCCGTCTTGATCCTCGTCGCTATTGGAATCCCTCTGAAGCTTTTCGCGGCCGGGAGATCGGTGGAAGTGCAGACCTTGAAGACGCTTACAAGCGCGAAACGCTTGGACAATCTTGTCTCGGTTCTGGAAATAAGCCGTAGGTACCATGGCTCCAGTCTCTGGGTCGAGCATGTGTGTCGCTTCGTCTTCCAGCAAAATATCATCATTATGTTGGAGATATCCCTGCGGCTCTGCAATCATTTGGTCGTCGTCTGCATAGATAGCAAGTAACCTCAAGCCTCTGACAAGGAGATCGGAGGTGTTGACCATTTTGCAGAACTTCTGGATGCTCTGGTCGTCGGCAGCTTTGATGTGCCAGATATCGAAGAACCTGTCGATGAATAGACGTCGGGTAGCGCCTTCGATGTATCTGCAGGTCAGACGGGAGACCGGCGCTGTGGGTTCCGACGCAGGTTCATCCTCACACCACGGTGCACGCACATACTCCTCAGTGTACGCGAAAATCTGCTCGATGAGCTCCGGCGGTAGATCGAGCAGTTCTGGCATATTGAATTGGCTCTTTGTTCGGTGATATTCAGGATTCGGAGAGGTAATGTGGATTGTGGCGCAAAGCAGCTTGTGTTGGTAGAGGGGATGATCTTGAAGTCTTGAGTGTGATAGCTCTGGTCTGCTGGATCTAAATGCTTTGTGTATTCTTTCGAAGGCTGCGACATTCAGGGACCATTTAGCCCGCGTGCGACGCTGTAGGTGTAGGTGCGCGCGCCGGTGGGAGCTTTTGGTGGCGCAGTACGGGTATCGACCTTCACTGGCGGGGTGATCATTCACTTTTTCGTGTTTGTTGGGCGCCAGTGAGCAAAACCTGATCCACGAATGCGCATGTAGCCGTGCGAAAGTCTGCGACAATGTTTGTCAGTAAGAGGCCTTTGTCTTTCATAGACAACTGGCCATGGGCGCTGGCGCCAGATGCGAATATGTTTGCTCTGTGCAGTAGCGCAGTAGCAAAGTCTCTTGCTGTTCCGATGCCAAAGCATCGTATCATCTGCATCGTTTTTGCTGGAGCTGATCGTAGCAACTACTCCTCTTACTCCTTTAATGCGGCCAGCTCGGCCTTGGGCTAGTACTCGAGTCAATGCACGCCAGTCCAATAGCCACCAGGCCAGTGTGGGCTTTGCGACTTTGTTTTACATGAGGTTTCTGAAAGTCAGTCGTAGTTCAGACATCCTGGGTGAAGCAACCTCACGTTTCTAGGGCACCATGCGGAGAATTGGAGGTCGTACGACGACTTAAAGACAAGCTTTGTACACTAGTCTGCATATGGTGTCGACCTTATCATCTTATGGCCTCGTAGAAATTTGACGCAACCACTCTCACCATCAAAACAGACATACTGCTAAATCAGCCAGCACCTCTTGCACTTCTTGCAACCCTTTCCAATGGAGTAAGTTGCTCCACACTCCGACCACGACGTAATCGTCCTCGACTTCACCATCATGGCACCCTGGGAGGCGAAGACGGCTAGGCGGCACGATGGTTTCAGTCTGATGGTGACTCACCAGAGCCAGATCGTGCTGATGAAAGTCCTCAAGTTTGCAAGCTTTGCTCAGCATCGCGTAGAATGTCCTGATATCGCTCATGGTACCTTCGTGCAAGCCCAGGCTAGATATGTCCAGTAGCGTGAGAGTCTCGGTTTGCTTCAGGACAAATCTTATCATGTCATGAACGCGCATGTCGCAACCACGTATCACCAGCTCTTCCAAGTTCCTAAACCTGGGAGCCTCCGCAAGGGTTTTCCAAGCCGATATGCTGCTAACCTTGTCCAGCTGAAAAGAAAGCTCCAGGATCTTGAGTGCTGGCATATTGATGAAACCCGTGTGGAGGTGCCCACCGAGCCGAAAGCCACTGCGTCTGTTGATCAGTGTCTGTTCTTTGCATCTAGCAAGACATTAAGTATTGACGTACATATCTTCAGGCGTGACCCCGTGCTCTGGCCGCTGTGGGACTAGGTGAATGTCCAATTGTTCCACCTCGCGCAACACGCTCTTTCTCACTGCGATCACGGAACAATCTGCCAGACCGCATTGCCATAGCTGTTTTGGATTGTAGGACGTAGTCCGAATCCACTTCGGACGTATCCCCGCTTCCTCTGCGACAGACAAAACGAAAGAGAACGTTGAGCTCACGTCGAACACTTCGCCAATCGTCGGCGCTCTCAGGGCACCTTCTGTGCGATCTTCTCGTCGCATGTAATTGGGGTGGTCGCTTGGCCCATCAAAGAACACAAGCTCATCCACAGCTGAGCAAGCGCGGAGTGCATCGACAAACTCATTCCTGGAAGCCGAAGAGATCTCAAGCCTCTCGTGCCGGTCGTTGACGGCGTAGAACCTCAGCTCATCCACATATTTGGCCAATTCGAGAAATCGTGCAATGTCGCAGAATCTCCTCATGCTTGCGTTATCGGACATCTTGATGCTCTGGGTATGGAAATATGACGCGGCAAACACGTGGCGAGTGGAATTCTCGATGTAGTGATTGGATAGGCGAAAGAGTAGAGCAAAGACCACGCTCACTGGTACAGCGTCTTCCGGGTCTTCATAGATAAGATCCTCGCAGAGAAAGAAGATATGCGAAATTAGCTCCGGAGGCAGGTCGAGTAGTTCAGACATGGTTGCTGTGGGATTCGTGAGTATTGTATAATGATCTCGGTGATAATGTGGTGGCGGGTGTTCAGTTCAGGTCGGCAGAGTTGTTGACGGTGGATAGCGGCAAGTGGCAAGTGAGTCGCAGGAAGTCGCACTACCTGGCGCTGTGGCTTTCACTGGGAAGGCGCATCAACTTAACATGTACTTACGCCAATATGTTCGAGACCGTACTGTGAGTATTAATACTTGCCATGGAACGACTGCATTATCTTACGTGAAAGCGCCTAGAGCATACACGGGCATCACACCCGTCACCAACGCGCCTCGCTTCGTTCTCTATGCGCCACTCACTCTGCTCGACGATCTTAAAGCAGCAGACAGACCCCAATCAAGAACGCATGTGCTCTGCCATCACACCCAGAGCCCGCGTCACCTCACCGTGCCCTCTCCAGCGGACCCAGTCAATCTGGTATACCTTAACAAAGCCATCTTCGTCCTCTCTATCGTCAACGAACACGCAGCACACTTGACGAGGCATACCGATATGCTTGTCGTGCTTCACGTCAAGGTAAAAGTATCTTTGGCGATAAATCTCAATGTCAGGCGCCTGACTCAGGCGTTCGTAGATGTCACCGAGCTCTTTCTTCGTACCGTTGCAGAGATGCATGTGACTGATCGTCAAGGAGGTCCACGTCGGACAGTGTTTCCCGACGAAAGCTGCAAAGTCGTCCATGTTCATGATGCACGTGTCAAGACAGAGCTCCCTCAGAGTCGGGATGGCCGGAGCTTTAGCAAGAATGCTCAGGCGGAGACACCGTTCGTCAGCTGGAAATTGATTGCCAGGTTCCGAAGTGCGGGCACTTGCAGGAGTCCTTCTGAAATTTGCCTACCAAGGCGCAGGCCACTGCCAAAATGTTAGCCTGTGTATCGATGAAGCCTCAGTTTCTGATGATTCGTACATTTCCTCGAAAGGTCACCCTGCGGACCTCGCTGTTTGTTCACAAAGCTGAGACCCAAAGCCGTCACCCGTTCCAGTATCGCCTTGTTCTTTACGAATCCGGCGCAGTCTGTCAGGCCGACTTGCGTCCGAGCATATGCAGTTTCAGACTCCCGATGAAAAGGTATGATCCTAATCGGACGCATTCCCGCTTCCGCCGCAAGGTGTACTGCGTAGCTGTATGACGAAGTGATGTCGAACAGAATATCTCTGCGGTCTTTGACACGCTCACCATGGTTCTCTGTGCCTTCATCTGAATTGTTGTTGTTGTGCTCTTCGGAGTGACCAGCACTTCCTTGGTCTCGATCCTCGGCATCGCTACCTCTTCACCGTGATCTTCGTCATCGCCTTCCATCCCATCGCTGCTCTCGCTATGCTCCTCGTCACCCGCAGATTCTTCTCCGTCTTCACTCGCATCGCCGCTTGCATTTGTACTGTCGTCTCCATCTTGACTTTCATCGGCATCTTGTTCATCGTCGTCAGCTTCAGGTGGTGGCCCATTCATGTTCCAACGGAATGAGCGCTTGTAGCGATGTATACGCTCGGGCTCCAACCTTGTGTTTCCAATCCACAGCTCGGTGACATTCTTGCAAGCGCGAAAGGCCTCAATCAGCGCAACTCGGTGCCGGAGATAAGCCGCGGGTACAATAGCGCCAGTGATGTTGTCGTATGCATGCGTGACTCTCACCTCTTGCGGGAGGAGAGAGTTTTCTTCTTGCGTCTGTTCAGAGTGTTTTTTCTCAAGTTGCGACTTCAAATCTTGCAAAGATGTAGCGACATCGTCTGGGCCCAGGCGTTTCGGGAAACAACCCGCTTTTGCGACTTCCATGGTATAGTCATCGTCGAAGGAGAGATGGAGCTTTCGAATGGCCGCAGCCAGATTCGGTGTGCTGGCCATGGTGCAGAATTTCTGGATGTTCTCGTCGTCGGGCGCTTTCACAATCCATATCACAAAGTTTTTCTCAACAAAGCCGCGGCGAGTGGCGATTTCGAAGTAGCGACAAGTCAGGCGGGACCGTCCTAGCTCTTCTGCGACACCAATACCGTTCTTGTGCTCGGCCTCAATCAGCCGCTCGTGCGCGAAGTGGATATACTCAATGAGCTCAGGTGGGAGGTCGAGGAGGCCTGGCATGATGTCGCGGCTCGCGAGAGAGTCGACAGTTTACCTGTCTTTGGGTAGCAAGCTGATGTGAGTGATGTAAATCAGTGAACGATGAGGGCAGGAGTTTTCAGTGTTGATGTGTAAAAGCCGGAGTTTACGGAATTGTGAAAAACTGCAATGTGATTCTCGTTGCATGCGGCTAGCCGGAGCTGTTGCCTGCCATTCACTGGCAATACCGCCAGCTCATCTAACACTATTAACAAAGAATGCTGCCATGTTCTCCGGGCTGTGCTTACATTTTGCGCCTGACAATTCATGGAACCCCATTTGCTGAACAAGTGTATCCTCCGAGTGGAGGCGCGATCACTGTATCTCTTCCCTGTATTCCGCTGCCCAATGCACCATCTACAACGACAGGATGCAAGCCGCCATCTCCCTCAACACGCATTTGATGTCCTCCTTCCCTTTCCAGTGAATCCAAGGCTGAACCTCGACCTCGATCCAATCATCTTCATTCTCAAACTCTCCATCCGAATCAAGAGGCAACGAATAGGGCTTGTGCAACGAAAAAGGAAAGATGATCTCCTCATTCTCGCCCATGAATATTCCTCCAAAGTGTAGGGTGAAACCCTCCAGATCACAAGGGCCATTGGCAAGGCCAAGGAATGCCTGAGCAAGATCGTCTCTGAAGCCTTTGTAGAGGTGAACATCGGAGAGGGCCAGGCTTGTCATAGACGTCATGTTCAAGAAAATCCGCGAGAAGTCACACATGTCCACGTCACAGGAGTCGAGGTGCAGCTCTTTCAAAGTCAAGAGAGTTGTCGCAGGCCCGTTGGCGATCTGACTCCAAGCAGAAATACTGATTGCGGGAGAGAATTCGAGGTTGAACGTCTGCAAAGCAGGCATGTGGGCGAGGGCCTCGCTGACCTGTCTGCCAAGGGGGGAGCCACTATGGGAGTTTGTTAGTTTTGGCGTAAAAGAGACAAAGGGGTTTGTGAGTCAACTTACGCTTCGTCCAGGTTTCCCGACGGGCCTTCAATGAACTTGAGACCAAAGTACTTCAGGTTCTGGAAAACGTCCTTGTGGCGTACCAAAAAGGCGCCATCCGAGATTCCTATGTGAACATCCGGCCACATGTCGCTCACGAAGATATGTTCGAGACAAGTACCCGCCTCCACAGCAAGAGACAGCACATACGCCACCGACGAGGTGATGTCGAACAAGGCCGGCTCATTCAGATCTCCATCCTCGTTGTCAGCTGCAAGTGCACATTGGGAACGAGTGGGCATTCTATCTCCATCTCCCCAGTTCCTGCTAAAGAGAAATTCGGTGAGGTTCTTGCAAGCCGGGAGTGCTTCGACAATAGCGTCCCGGTTGCGATAAAGATGCAAAGGCACCAAGGCACCAGTAGCCCCATCGAATTGATGGGTGGCAGTACAACTAGCCGAGTGGCAGCTGTCGATTGATCCTGATGCTTCCAGATTCAGGCTTGCTCTCGCGCTTCCGTCGTCGTCAAATCCAAACGACAAGCGCTTCTTGTTCGCAGCAAACTCTTGCACTTTAGCTTGCGCGCAGAACCTCTCGATGTCTGCGTCCTTGGCTGCAATCTCCGAATGCCCGTCGCCCAGATAGACCTCAGCGAAGCGGCGGCAGGTGGCGCGCCCGATGTAGCGGCAAGTAGAGCGAAAAGGCGGGACTCCAGATTTTGGGGGCCAGTAATCGTCTTCGTCATTCTCCGTGCACCATTCTTCGTATGCAACCTCTTCACATTTGTCGAAAATCTGCTCAATGAGCTCCGGTGGCAAGTCGAGCAGGCCGGGCATGGTTCGTGAGTCTGGTCGTTCTTTGGCGAGACAATGAGTGTTGAAATCGATGTGTTGATGTAGATGTTGTAAGAGTGGTGTTTTGGTGACCAGGGCGAGCTGTGTTGGATTGCGATCGGCCGTGGCGAAGGGGTGTGGCATTTAAGGTTATAGGAGGTGCTGATTGCAACTAACCACGTGCAGGCAGTCCGACACCTGGTGAAAGATATGACGTCTGTAAAAGTGCGATCAGTGAATTTTGCAAGATTCCTTTGTGTACAGTGAATTTGACAAATCGATCGCATCGTAATAATCATTTTCTATCATGTAAGCCGTCTCATCTAACCATTTAGGGTATCTTTCATCACCTTCCCTTCCACCAACCTACACCTAATCCAAATCCTCATCCTCCTTCTCCTTGCTCTCCTCCTTCGCAGGAGCCGCCTCGCCGTCCTTGGGCTTGAGGGTAATGACAACGACGAACAGAGGCTCGTCTGTGGCGCGGTTCTTCATGACGTATCTGATAGAGTGCGAACTATAAGTCAGCAAGAACAGGGTGAATCAGCCTTCCTTGCACAGACAGTAACATAGAGAGATTTTGAGAGACGTGAGAGTCTCGGTGAGAAGTTGCTCGAAGAGAACAGAGGGCGGAACTTACCGGAGTGGTTGGCCGTCCCAGAAGCTGATGATCGGGATTGTAATGCCGGGGATCAGGCCATAGCCGGGGAGGCGGAGGGCGAAGTCTGGAGATGGGGTATTAGTACCTGACTTTGTTTCTCCATGACTGATCTTCGTCGGATGTCCATACCGTTGAAGTCCAAGTAAGGATTGTAGAAGTCATTGCTGTACTGCCTTCCCTTCTCGAACGTAAAGTCCTTCAAGTGGGCCTCCGTCAAAAAGTGCTTTTTCCTCGCCGCGCCAGTATCAGGCAGTTTCTTCTCTTCCCGGACCTGCTGGCCGTCACCGTCTGCACCCTCCTCGATCACAACGAGCTCTTGGTTCGCGCGCTCTTCCTCGATCTTCTCTTGCGCCTTATCGTCCTTAGGCCCTATCCGCAGAGTGTTCATCGAGCTCAGCAAGGGGCCGTAGAGGTAGGGTTAGTCGGAGTAGACATCGCCGTAGAGACCAGGGTCGATGAACCACTTGACCAGGTTGAAAGCCTGGTTAAAGCCTGGGGGTAGTTTGTCCTTGATCGGGTGGTCGAAGTCGTTGCCGAAGACCAGGTCATGGCCGTTGATGTCTTCCTTGAGGGTGAAATCGAAGGCGAGCGAGTACAGATCGGCGGAATGCTGTGGGTGTGAGAAGTACGGCGAGGTCTTTGCGGAGCCCTCAGGAAGGCCACGGTAGTTTTGGATGCGGGCGGTGAGGTTGACGCTGCATTTGGGCGAGTCGATGTGGGTTGTCTTCTCGCTGTTGACGGAGATGGGCTTCTGGTCTGTGTAATTTGGACCCGCGGTCACGGTGAGGATGTACTTGTCGGCCATGTTGGGTGTTTATTCGGACGAAGGTACTCGCGAATAATATGTGTGTTGGTGGTATCGGCCAAAATCAAGGAGAATATCTAAGAACCTCTGCGAGGCAGTTACGATGATGGAGATGGACTTTTGGCCTGCGAAACACGTCATGGCTTCTCAACTTTTGCCTTCGCCGCAGGGTCTGGTATCGCCAGACTTGTCACATGCCATCTTTCCTCCAATTGGGCGGCAGATGGAATTTAACAGGAAAGCGTCGAGGTTATAACAGAATCTCCCATAATGACGAAATCAAGATAGCTTCACAATAGCCCAAAGTACGAGAGTATGATGCCGGACAAAGATTGTATTTACACAGGGATATATCTATACAACCACTCTAAAGACGCCTGAGGATGTCCTCGGTAACCTCGGTAGTCTTTGCGGTACCACCCATGTCGGGAGTGAGGAGCTTGCCCTCAGTAAGGTTGGCATCAACAGCCTTGTAGATCAAGGCAGCGGCCTCCTCCTGGTTAAGGAACTCAAGCATGAGCGCGACGGAGCGGAGGGTAGCGATAGGGTTGGCAATGTTCTGGCCCTCAATATCAGGGGCAGAACCGTGGCAAGGCTCACCCATGGCGAAGCCGTCACCAACGTTGGCCGAAGGGACGAGACCGAGGGAGCCGACAAGAGCAGCGGCACCGTCGGAAAGGATGTCGCCGTAAAGGTTGGGAGCGACAATCACGTCGTATGTGGAAGGCTGACGGAAGAGCTTGTAGACCATGGAGTCAACAATCTGCTCCTCAATCTTGATGCCACCGTCTCTGAAGCGCGCCTGCTCAAGGGCTGCGCGGGCAGTCGAGCGGAACAGGCCGTCGGTCTGCGAAAGAACGTTGCTCTTGTGTGTGATGGTGACGACGGCACCCTTGGAGGCGTCGCCGCCGGTGCTGTCCCTGACGCGCTGTCTCCTTGCTGCGATCTCACCAGCCATGTTGGCGATGCGGTAGCTAGCCTTCTCCGAAATGCGCTTGATAGCCTCGGCAATCTTGCCGTCGGGGCCATCGTAGGTCTTCTCCTCCTTCACGTAAAGGTCCTCGGTGTTCTCGCGGACGATGACAAGATCGATGGGGTCAGGGAAGGCGGCGGTAGGGACGACAGACTTGACGGGTCTGACGTTTGCGTAGAGGTCGAGGCGCTTGCGGAGGCCGACAATGGGACTGCTGTAGCCCTTGGTGGGGGTTGAAGGCGAGCTGGAAGATTATGAAGTCAGTAATATGGTCACTGAGGGTCTACAATCATCCCTCTGCAGCTTCATGTATTCATCCTCGAGGGCTTCGGAATCCTCACCTGACAGCACCGAACAGAGCACCGTCGCACTCCTTCTTCAAGGTCTCGACGGTCTTCTCGGGCAGAGCGACACCATTCTTCTTGAACTCGTCAAAGCCGGCGTCCAGGTGGACGAAAGAGAAGTTCAGACCCAAGCTCTTGGGCAGAGCCTCGAGGATCTTCCTTCCAGCCGGAA
>Ga0265797_10010732_pt1 | contig 11612 bp, 9 predicted proteins | sample P2T30metagenome_FD_192433 | JGI IMG/M metagenome (GOLD analysis project Ga0265797, IMG submission 192433) | Plant litter microbial communities from East Loma Ridge, Irvine, California - P2 T30 | ecosystem: Environmental > Terrestrial > Plant litter > Unclassified | place: USA: California... | reverse complement strand
GCATCCGCAGTATCGCTAAGCTCCTGCACCTCCTCCGGAGTGAACCGATGTGTCCACTTCTCAGGGTTGTCCTTGAACTCCTCGCCCTTCCAGACTGTCTTTCCGGTGATCTCTTTGGGAAAAGCAGCGTAAGGCTTGATCTGGTCGTAGTTGGGGAATGTTTGACCGCTGGTCTTGATGCCATCGGGGAAGATGTCAGATGAGGGCTTGTCGTATGAAAAGACAGGCGCCTCAATGGGCGAGTCTGCGCGAGCTGTTGTCGCCATTTTGCAGGGAATATGGGTGTGTGTTGTGTCGCTTGGTCGTTACAGTCCTCGATCAAAAGTGTGCGAGTTGATGTCTTGTGAGTTATGACAGAGTATGACAAAGAGCGATGCAGAGTGCAGCTATGATGAATGGAAAAGAAACCCAACCTGTAAGCGAAACCTAGGGACAGCAGCCTTTAATAGTCACTCTCCCAGAAAATGAACACGACATGACGCGAGCTCACGACTATCAGTAGCACTGCCGGGAAGCATGAGCACAATGGTACGTTGCCCATCATGAAACGGCTCCAATCGGCCGGCATCGCGATAATTCTCCATGGGCGCACGAATGAGCGGCGATAAGCATGCTGTTCTGTGGACGCTGGCGAGCGCGATCCCTCATATGGCGTGCTTATGGTCGAAGTGAGGTGAGCGGACTCCAGATTGACGTGCTTTGTTCCTGGCCAATGCGGAGGAGGGCGGTCTCAATACCAATGAGACGTCTCTGTGTACATGGCGCCAATGTATTGAACCTATAAACACCAGATATCAATGATCTGTAGCTTAACATAGGACGGATTGAGTTGTATAAACATTGAAAACATGAGATTATGATGTTGCAATGCTACTGAATGGCTGCAATGCCAAGTTTACGCCAGGACTTCTATCACGTGACTTCTCATACCTTATGAGATCTTGCTCGGCATTCGTCAGGAAGTTGCGGCATTGACGGCGCGGCGAGGCTCACGCCGTCTTCATCTGTACGCCGAAGGTGGGGAGGGGTTTGACATCTTTCTCTTGTAGCACATAATTAGAAAGCACATGGGAAATGAGATCTAATCGCCACGTGCTAGCCTGGCATGTTTCTGCACGATGCGGTGGGGCTCGGGCAGAGGGATCATTCCCCTATGATAGGGACAGTAGGAGGTAGGAGGTATCGGCGGGGCGTAGTGCAAACTGATTTTCTGTTTAACTGACTGTAGACTAGAAAAGCAAACAACCATCATGACTATCATACATTCAACAAAAAGCTGCATTCCTACCACATGCTTTCAAAGGTGTGAAGGCGATCAGCAGCCGACGAACGCGTGACGCTTGCAGCCGCTGAGACGGTGCAAGACCAGGCCAGTTCTGGCGAGACACTCAGATGTGTGTCTAGATGAGCACCACAGCGCTGATGACAGCGATAGTGAAGCAAAGCAGCATTGCCGCATCGTAGCCAACATCGGTGGCAGCGCCAAGGAAGGGCGAGATCTGGGCAGTTGGGGAACCGTGTGTGCCATTGCCGTAAGAGCCAGCTCCGTTGACACCTGTGCCAGTAGCACCGGCGGCGCCAGCCTGGTAGCTGCTCGTGCTGGCTGGAGGAGGCGTGGATGAGGTGTCGAATGTCATCGGGAGCGTGGAAGCCTCGGATGGCTGGGAGGTAATGCCAGTCGAAGCAGGGTTGCCCTCTGTGCTGGAGGTGGCACTAGAGACTGTGATGGTCGAGATTGGCGACACGGTGACCTGGCTCGTCAAGGTAGATGTGGCGGGGATGTGGCTGGTGGAGTCGCTCTCACTGGTGGGTGTGTAAGTGAACTGACCTTCGCTAGAAGAGCCAGCCGCACCGGTAGACGTGGCAAGAGTAGGGACACCAGAGCTGAGGCCAGTCGGGGCGCCCTCGGTCTCAGACGTAGATGTGGAAGCACTAGCAGCGCCAGACTCGGTGGCAGACTCGGTGGCCGGTGAGATGGGGCTCGTGGAAGTGCTGACGCCCGAGCCAGTCGACGACACAGCTGGCGGAGAGGCGCTACCTGCGGTCTGGCTAGCAGTGGTGCCAGTGTATGCAGACAGCGGACCGTGACCATCGGTGGTGCTCGTGGATAGGCCATCGGCAGGAGAGGAACTCGGGGAGCCTGAAGTGGCGCCAGCGTCGCCGGTCGTACCAGATGGGGAGTATGTGGCAGATGGCTGAGTAGAAACGCTGCTCTCAGTGGTACCTGTGCCAGTAGCGGGCACAGCGCCGACCTCCGAGCCACTGGTAGAGGCGGTGGGAGGGAGGATACCAGTTGAGACCGAGGACAGATCAGTGGTATTGGCAGGAGCAGCGGCACTGCTAGTCGGAGAAGGAGGCAGGATGGGGTTCAGGGTAGTCGAGCCATCACTCGGGCCAGAGGCGGTGATGAGGGTGGTGGAGGACGAAGTGAGAGTGATCGGGCAGACAGTGGTCGAGACGGGAACAATCATAGTGCTGACGGGACAGTCACTGATGCCCGAGCCACATCCGTAGACGGTGACCATGGAGGTGGCGTAGACGGTCGAGACAGAGCCGGAGACAGCTGGGAAGTAGGCGGCTTGGAGAGTATCAGCAATTTGCGGTCAGTATATGGGGAGATGTGGGCTGAGGTACCATCCTGAGCGACGGCCAGGCCAGCCATGAGGCCGGCGACGGTGGCGACGAGGTGGGAGCGCATGTTGGCGATCTCGTTGGTGAGGGTGGTAAGAGGCTGCCGTAGAGGGATGTACAAGAGCAGGCTGCCGGGGAGAAAAGAAAATGGTGGTGATGAATGAGTGTGGAAGGATGAGGGAGGGAGGGAGGTGGAAGAGCAGTCGAGGGAAGTGGCGTGTTTATTATGAGTGCGACCGTGTTTGGGAAGTCGCGACTGCCTCGTGGCCACGTGCTCAGCAAACGCACGCCGGGACAAACGGGCACGTGAAAGAGCCGGGCGGGTAGCAGCACGAAGGTCTAGGTATCTCACTGGCATCACTCTGCTTCTTTACTGATGCCTGATGATAGCAGCTCATATGTACTCGAGAGACCAACACTGAAAGTGGTCAGGTCCAAAATATCGTCTCAATGGCAACGACATTACGCTTTTGACGGAAGTTGATGATAGATTGCACCATGAGCCACACGTATGGGAGCGGAGATCATCAGAGCACAACTTCTTCCAACAAAGAGCATCTCAATGGCACAATGTCGATCTGATACAGCTCAGTCGCTGTACGGGGCCCTGAGGCTTCAAGGCTGGAGGACGGGAGTGTCGACTGGATGTCAGGAACTGCCCATGGCCATTGATGCCTGCACCATGAACAAGCATTTCTTATGAGAAAGCAGTCTTCACATGTCTCTGCTCTTTCCACCAGGTCATTCAACGACAGTCGAAGCAAGAGCAACGCCTTGTCGTCAACCGGGTCTCTGTCAGAGTCACATGCTTCACGAACTCGGCATCTCGTGGCGATCTCATCAAACACAACATACTATAGTGCTGCATCATTCTCCGCAAGAAACTGTGTGGCCTTCATTTGCATGTGACTAGGTGGGACGTCGAGACGCTGTTCTTGGTCGCTATCCTCGACATAGCGACTTCCATCCCAGCCAACACCAATCCTTCCCTCCTGCACGGCCACCACGCTGCTTCCTCAAGATCCACACGGCAACCCTGTTGCCACCATGCCTCTCTGGCGTAGACAAAACCAGCTTCTTCCCTCCGTTCTTCTTCTCTTCCTCTCTTCTCTTCCTCGCACCGTTTTCCATCCATCCAACACAGCACTACGCAGCATCCATATCCCCACCACCACGACAACCGATCAACCTCCACACCGACAAGATGAAGTTCACCTCTTCCCTCCTGGCCACCATGGCCGTTGCTGTCTCCGGTGAGTCGTCCATGTTGCCATTTGTGACATCTGCCAGTGAACACTTTCTGACAACGAACAGGCATTGCCCTTCCTGGTGCGAAAAAGTGCCCCGTTGGGGAGTGCAACCCGGCGCACTCATACCCCTCGCCGGCGACATGCATCGTGTCGAACGGGACTCCGGTCTGGGGCCACCCCAAGCACTCGGCCACGCCCGCCACCTTGACATACACCACCCCCAAGCCGTACGAGACTGGCCCAGTCTGGCCGACCGTGACCTGCGAGGTTGGCAAGGAGTGCCCTGCAACCACCACGACTTCTGAGAAATGCGAGGTCCACAGAATCACCACCGCCGGCAAGCCTGTTGTGACGACCAGTTGTAAGACTTGGACTTGGACACCCGTCACCACTTGGACCAGCACCTCTTGCTCCACTCCCTCTCCGACTTCGACCAGCAAGCCCTGCACCACCTCTTCGACCTCGAGCAAGTCATCGTCGACCAGCTGCCGCAAGACCACTTCCAGCCGCTGCACTTCTTCCAAGTCGACCTCGACTCCTTGCAGCTCCACCTCAACCAGCTCGAAGTGCACCACGTCGTCCAAGTCGTCGACCAGCTCCAAATGCACGACCTTTTCCAAGTCGTCCAGCTCCAAGTGCACCACTTCTTCCAAGTCTTCCAGCACGCCTTGCACAACCTCTTCGTGGTCCTGGACCAAGCCTTACGAGTCCAGCTCGACTTCTTCCAAGTGCACAAGCAGCAAGCCCTCCACCTCGTCCTGCCCGGCTTCGACTTCAACTTCCACCAGCTGGACTTACACCACAGAGACTGTTCCGGTCTACCCTGTCAAGACCACATCTTCGGTCTGCCCATCCTCCGTCCTCACCTCCCCGGTTCAACCCAAATCTTCGAGCACTCGCGACTCGACTTCGACTGCTGATACTGGCCGCCAAACCTCATCCAGCAAGTCGTCGCCGGCGTCGGGTGTTACCCCAAGCCCTTCGAAGAATACCTCCGCCTCATACACCCACAAGACAACATACACCGGCTCTTTCACCAAGCCGACTGCCATGCCCACCGAGTCGATCTACAACTCTGGTGCTGTCTCGATCAAGTCGACACTTGGCTCAGTTGCCATTCTCGTCGCCGGCTACATGCTGCTGCTTTGAGCAAACTTCAGCACATGCTCAACATGGCTTTGGCATGAGCTCGATGCCTTCCGTCGGCGTCGCTCATGATCCTCGGCCTTGACGACCCACTCTCACGACCTTGCCACCGGTGTCTGGCGTTACCCCCTCTTCCCCTTTTGTTTACTCGATGGACTGCGGTGATCTGTCGCCATATGCGCGTGCGAGCGCTCTGTACAGTCCCTTGCCTTGGTGTGTTGTCGACGGTCCTTTTGTTTGACTTTGATCTTCATGGTGGTTGGTTGGTGGGTCGTCCATTGATACTCTTGACTTGATAGATGCATCGCAATAATAACAGCCTTTGCTTTGCATCTCGATTCTTTCTTTTGCTGTTGTCTCATGTGTCATTGTCGATTGTCTCTCTGTATGTGCATGTTGGCCGGTCGGAAAGAATGTGCATTGTTTCTGTTGTTGTGGCCATGTGCGGCTGGCCGGTCAATGCATGTTAACGGAGCTATGCGCCTGTGCTGAGAAGTCACATGTCTGAAGTCCTCTTGGCAGCCAATGGTGAGTGAAGTCGACAGTGTCGCCGATGGGCCGGCCACCAGAGACGAAGGTGATAGAGACGAAACAAAAAGATCACGTTTGGGGATGCGAGGAGCTTTCTCATAAACACCCCCGGCGGTCAGGAGAAAATAGCAGAGTTCGTTGATCGCTGACCTCACGTTGAAGTTTCTCTGCTTAGGCCACTGGTGCCGGCTGGGGGTCAGCTCACGGTCAGCAAAAATAGGACAAGGTTTGAACCATGTGTATATATGAGGTGTGGCTGGGTATGACCAGCTCATGAGGAGGAATTTGGTTGGCTGTTGCGGATTGTTAATCATGCGTACATGTGATACTATCGCGCCACAACGAGATTGATTGGTCTGTGTTGATGAGAATGTGATAAACGTTCTAATGCTACTATATTGACACAAACTGCGGGTACTCTCCAAAACTACCTTACAGCACATTACTCATTTTGTGCCAGCGTCAAGAGAAACTGACACACACGACACCCCCAAAGGAAAATCCAACACCACAACGCCACGCTACAACCCAAATGCAAATATAGATCCATTCCCCATCCTTCCTCCAAGCGTCCCATTCTCGTTCGTCGCGTCTAGTAGTAGCCAAGCTTCTTCTGTCCGCTCTTCTCGCCGACCTTCACGCCAGGGCGCGAGTAAGCACAGTAGCGGTCCTTGATAGCAACGACCTCGTACGTGCCCTCCTCGTGCGCGGCGATGCGCATGCTGTGCTCGTCGCTGATCTCGCTGCGCATATCCAGCACCACGCCACGGCTGCTCTTGCCCTTCTTGTCGGTGTTGGAAGAGCGCGTGTACGTGAATTCGAAAGGTGGCGAGCCGCCGAACTCGAACAGGATTTCAGCTTCGCCGCCCTCGTGGATGTCGACGTATGAGTCTTTGCCCTTGCTGACGCGCACGGATGGCATGCCGTGGATGCGCTTCTCGAGGTTTGTGCTGGAGCGGCAGCTGGATGCGCTGTCTTGCACGCCGGTGATTGTGAAAGTGCCGGGCTTCTCGGCGAGACGGCGGAAAGTGGTGGTTTGCGAGGTCGCTTTGCGCTCGACGCCTTCGAAGGTGTAGAAGACGCTGAAAGGCGCGGTGCCGGAGAGGGCGAAGTTGAGGCGGTCGCCGACGCAGTTGTCCATAGCTGACTCCAGAGCGGTGATGACGGGCGCGTCATGGACAGAGATCTGAACGCGAGGGGTGGCCGAGTCGAGGGTGCGGCTGCACGAATTTGCGTCACTCACACGGCGCAGGGCTACTGAGGACTTTCCTGCGTGTAGCTTGTTGCGTGGGATCTTGATGGTGGTGGAGTGCGATTTGACATCTCTGAGCATGAAAGTCTCAGGTTTCATGCTTCCAATGTGTTTCAGCTCCACCTCAAGAGTAAAAGGCGCTTTACCAGTGAGTTGGACTGGAATGACTTCCTCGCCTTCAGATTCGGATGAGCAGAAGCTGTAGGTTTTGCCGGGGCTCTTGAACGCGGCTGTCGGGCGCGCAAAGACTTGTTGCTTGACAGTCAACGGAGCGAAATGAGCACCGGCATGGTCGTAGTTTGAATCACCTAACTGTTGGAACGAGTACGTGTAATCGCCGGCCTGAGCAGTGTCCATGCGGAGAGAAGCAACGTTCAGCGCCGCACGAAGGTCTTTGGTCTTGGGAGACTTGGTGCCGGAGACTGGCTTGACGGTCTGCAAATACTGGACTTTGTACGGCGGGAGACCCTTGAAGAGCATGTCCACAGCATCTTCGTCGCCCTCGCAGATACCTTGTTTGGTAAGAGTGTTGCCGCTTTCGGCCTCGTTCTCGCCAGGGACAATGCGCATTTCAGGACGAGGTATGACGCTGACCGTGAACTCGTTTGCAGCTGGGTCTACTTGTCCAGGACATTTGGCGTCTTCCAGTCCAACGAGCCTGTACGTGCCAGGACTGGTGACCGTTAGCTTCTCGTTAGGCTTTGACGCTCTCAAATCTTTTGTTTGTCCAGCCGGATTGAGATACTTGACGATCCAAGGCGCTTCGCCGGTCATGATTCGAAGCGGCAGTTCTTCCCTGTTGCCCTCGAGTATATCAATGCTTCGTTCACCATCGATAGTACCGAAGGCGACCTTGGGGGCCTGGTGGCGGACAGTGACACGGGTCTCAGACTTGAGGAATTCCTTGCAGCCCATGCGATCAGTAACGCTGACAAGCGCTATCGTATAGTCGCCGCCCGCGGTGAGTGGCGGCGTGGTGATCTTTGTCACCTCTCCGTCAATGTCCCGGAGTTGATGAGTTTTACGCTTTCCAGCATGCATGATCTCGTAGTCAAGAGTGAAGGGTTGTTCGCCACTCAGCTCAACGTCGAACCCGACTTGGGAGTCAATGCAAACCTCGTGTTTGGACTTGAGGTTCAAGAAAGTGGCGAACGCGGAGGGCTTCACATCTTGTTCGAGCTTGAGACCCTTGTGTGTGAGCGGGTGTGCCTTGTATACAGAATCGCTGATTTCAAAGAACTCGTAGGTGTAGTGACCGGCAGTTTTCGGCGTAAGCTCGATCTGACCGCGATGTCCCGATATAGTCACATCCTCGATTTTGTGATGCCTATCTCCCTTTCTCGTTTCCTTGTAAAGGACGAGGAATGGTGGAGTACCTGCGAGGTCGAGATCAACGCGAAGGCCAATTGGGCTGCCAGCGCATTTGTCGAATATTTCCTCCGGAGCAATGACAAGATCCGGTTCAGGAGGGTTTTGCAACAGACACGAAGCGGGCTCCATGACTTCGCCTTCACAGAACGCGGTCGATACGCCTGTCAGGGTGTATAGTCCAGGCTCACGAATAGTTGGTTGTTGTTTAATGTTCTTAGCCGTGAAAGCTTGCCTTTGCGGGTTGACGCCGTGCTCACCACTATGGGACAGTTCATCAACAGGAGTAAACATGTACTGGAGCTGGTAAGCCGTGTCGGAGATGCTTTCTCTTCCTGTTGAGCCGTATTGGATTGGAAGTTGAGCGGTCTTGCCCTTGGGGACTTTGAGTGGCGAGTGAGGACTACAGCCCCTCAAGTTGATGTTGGGGCGCTCGTGAACAGTGATCGTTTGGTGCAAGTTCTGGACCTTCTTAGAGCGAATGCGTTCTTGCTCGTCTTGGTTGTTTGAGGCGTACACAACCTTGTTTCCAAATCCGTCTTGCACCTCATCTATAGAGTAGACCCAGTCGCCAGCGGTTGCAAGATGCTCGCTCAAAGGCACAGGTACATGTCGAGTTCTCGCCCATTCCACATCAATGCGGTTAGGCACGACAAGTGCATTGGAATCCTGCTTGGAAAGTGGAGAGAAGAAATCATCGGGTTGGATGCTTTCGAAGCTCGACTCCATGTGCTTGTTGTTGATCGTCTTGCGGTACTTGACTCGCAGAGGAGGAGTTCCCGTCACATCCATCTCAACGTCAGAAAGTTCGCCCCTGCACTTATTGCTGGTCGGTTTTCTCACAGCAGCCTTCGGGCAAGGAACCACAACTGTATGCGCGAGTCTCTTGCGAGATACCTCGAGGTTGGTCTCATCGATGACTTTTTGCAGAACGTAGATTCCAGGTTTCTTGACAGTGTGATAGAGAGTCTTGGGCTCGTTCGGTCTGTCACTGTAGGTGAGCATGCGCGAGGCCTCCTTGTGCATTGTCTTGATCTGGGATTTGGAGAGGTGAATTGTTTCGTTGGCCTGGGTGTCCAGATCGATGCGCAGGATGTCGATTGAGATCGGGCTTGTAGCGTTGATGGTGATAGGCAGTCTGGCTTCCGGCTTGAATACGTCGATACAGAAAGGTTCTCGGTCAAGGTTGAGCGTCGCTGATCCTTCCGGTAGGATGTGGATAGTTTGGCGACCCAGGATCAATGATTCGTTGTGCATGACAGATTGCGGGTTGACGTTGTGCTCGTTGACAGCCATCTCGTACGCGCCCCAGAAGCTGCGCCCGATTGCAGCAAAGCCTGCGCCGATTGGAATTCCGATTTGGAACATGAGCATCGCATCAATTGCGGCATGGGCCAAGAACATCAGCAGAGTGGTCTGCGACTGCCACTCTAGCCAGGGTATCCTCATTGACGGCAAGCCGAACAGGAAGATTCCGTCGATGAACAGCCATTTCATGAATAACCACAAGCTCTGCTCTTCCGAATCTTGCAATGTGTTCCAGTCGTATGCTCGCCATGACATGAGCGCCAGGTATAGGGCGAATGCGTAGAAGCGCTGTGAGGGTGCATCGATCCAGTCGGTGGGTATGAGAGGGCCGCTTTCAGCTTCCTGTGTTGCCGGATTTTGCTTGAATGACTCCACGACAGTTGCGTTCATGCTCCTGCGAGGCATGTTCTGTGAGGCGCCATACTGGGGAGGTGGCCGCCTGTGTGTTTGTGGAGTCGATGGAAATGCGCTCGACATGCGCGGAGTGCCGTTCATTGTGTGTGCAGTGTCGTGGGCATTTCTCGGGAGGATAGCGTAATGGCGATAGAGAGCTCTCTTGGAGCTTTTCACGGTGGGTGTGAGGGTATGAGTGGTGGCAAGTGAGGTGTTGCGAGCGAATCAAGACAGCAGCTTCTTGGAATGTTTTCCTCCAGCTTCCAGGTTCTGAAGCTCGCCGACGCGAAACACGCGCTCACAGACGTTCACGCAAACGCTCGGACCAGGCTTCCCTCAGACACAGATGGTGTAAGTGGCAGCACGGCGTTTCACAATCGACGAGACGGCGACAATAGACGCATCTTGCTATTGTCGCACCCGCATGCTGCTCCATGTACTACTCACCATCATGATTGCTCATTCAGCGACCCAACATCCACTTCTGTCGCCTCCCGAGCGCCCTGCAAACGCATCGCTTTCACTCGCCATCCACCCTAGTTGAATCGAGCAAACATAGTCCACTAGACTACATCTCATCAGCCCAATCGCCAGAGTTGAGCGATTCTCATCAGGCTTCTTCTTGCACCAACGCCAACATGCCACCGAAATCGAAGAAACGCAAGACGCCTGCCAAATCAAACGCAACCACTGCCAATGGCGACAATGCTCTCACCCCGCCAGATCGTAACACCTGGCCCGGCTGGGTCGAGATGGAATCGGAGCCAGCTTTCTTCAACGCCATGCTCAAAGACATGGGTGTTCGTGGCGTCAAGATGAGCGAAGTCTGGAGCTTGGACGACAACGATCTTGCCATCCTGCCTCAGCCCGTCCACGCCTTGATCTTCCTCTTTCGCTATCGTGAAACCGACAAGGGTGATCTCGTCACAGAGTGTCCCGCAAATGTCTGGTACGCCGAGCAGGTCCCCGATTTCGCCTGCGCAACAGTCGCTCTTCTCAACATTGTCAACAACATCCCTGGTCTGGAGATGGGCAAGGATCTTCGCAATTTCAGAGACTTCACTGAAGAGATGTCGCCTCGTCTCAGAGGTGAAGCTATCGATGACTTTACGTTCGTCAAGAAAATTCACAATTCATTTGCACGCGAAGCCGACATTCTACAGGCCGATATGCACCTGAAGGAGAAAGCCGCTAAGGCACGCAAGCGACAGGCTGTGGCAAAAGGACTAAAAACAAAAGCAGCGAATGCCGCACGCAAAGCTATGTCGAATTCACCTGCAGAGACTCCAAAATCAACACGCACTTCCGGGCGCATGAGGAGATCAGCTGTGGGGACTGTTGACGAAGAGTCGCCCAAGGCTACTCCCCAAAGCGTTCAGCTTTCGGATGAAGATGCGCCTATCGAAGGCGACGAAGCATCAGCAAAGAAGATGGACGATCATACTTCTACTCCCAGCAAAATAAACGGAACCACAATCTCTACCAGGAAAGATGAAAGCCCAGCCTTAGACTCTGCAAAGACCAAGGCGAAGGATGACGACCCTGATGAGGAGTACAGCGATGTCACTCCCGCGAAACCTACAGCCAATGTCGGCAGGAAACTAAAACTAAACGCCCCAAAGACCAAAACCAACAACGACCCTTCTGCCGCGAACGAGGATTCAACTCCACAGCCACGCCGTTCCGGTCGCCAGCCTCAGCCGCGCAAGAATCTTCAACCCGCCCATGAGTCC
>Ga0265797_10010731_pt1 | contig 11612 bp, 7 predicted proteins | sample P2T30metagenome_FD_192433 | JGI IMG/M metagenome (GOLD analysis project Ga0265797, IMG submission 192433) | Plant litter microbial communities from East Loma Ridge, Irvine, California - P2 T30 | ecosystem: Environmental > Terrestrial > Plant litter > Unclassified | place: USA: California... | reverse complement strand
GAAAATAATGTCAGCAATACCAACACATCTACATGTATACCTAGGTATGTTTGCTCATGGCCTCGAATTGTGTGTGACGGCACCAACAAGGCGGCTACATCGACATTCAATCCTCCAACGAGCGAGCTCGAGGCCGTGCATCAGTATACAAGCGTGGGCATATGCTCTTGCAATATGGCTCTCGTTCTTCAACCTTGTCATCATGTTTTCCGTTTCCTCTGTCACAGCTCAATGTCGTTGAAGTGAAGCTTCAAAGATGGTGGTGACTCTCGCCGAAATTCGGTGAAGCTTCGGCTTCAACAAAAAGACTCACATCAGAGCACATCTTTCAAAGCCATTGGATCGGGTTGATCGATTGAAGACAACACAAAAAAATAAAAGGAAACCTGTCAACAATCCCTGAGGACCAAAAAACAGTCCGTCAAAATGCAGCAATCCAACGATACCCAAGCCGGCATCGTCGCCCTGGTCTTCGCCAAAACACCACTCACAGTCGAACCCGAACCAACGCAACCATCAACAGGCAAACTCCCCGTCCTCCTAGAAGACATCTTCGCCCAAAACGAACCCCTCAAAGAGCCCTCAACCCGCTACCTCGACAGCAACGGCTCCACCGCCCGCGTCCTCGAACTCACCATGCAACTTCGCCACTCGCCCTCCCTCGCCGACTGTACCAAAGCCACCCAACACCCAACCCTCGTCCAGCTCCAAGAACAAAACGACTGGAACATCGTCCTGCAGCCCACCTCGCTCTACGCCCTGCACCGCTCCCCCGGCCTCGCAGTCTTCGACATGGACTCCACCCTCATCCAGCAGGAAGTCATCGACGAGCTCGCCCGCGCCGTAGGCCTCTACGACCAAGTCGCCGCCATCACCGAAGCGGCCATGCGCGGCGAAGCACCCTACACGGACTTCGAAGCCTCGCTGCGCGCGCGCGTTGGACTCTTGAAAGGCGTGCCGATGTCCATCTGGAAGGATCTGCGCGAAGGCGTCATCACTTTCACTCCCGGCGCGAAGGATCTGGTCAAAGTCCTCAAGGGCCTGGGCTGGAAGACTGCGGTGCTGAGCGGCGGATTCACGCCTCTTGCGCTGTGGGTGAAAGAGACGCTTGGGCTGGACTATGCTTACGCCAACCACCTTGTTGCCGACGAGAACGCGGGCGTTCTTACGGGCGAGCTGGTGGCGGATGCGCCGATTATCCACGCTGCGAAGAAGCGTGAGTTGTTGCTGCAGTTGGCTGCTGAGAATGGCATTCCTGCTGAGAGGGCGATTGCTGTTGGCGACGGTAGCAATGATTTGCTTATGATGGGTGTGGCTGGTTTGGGCGTTGCTTTCAATGCGAAGCCTAAGGTGCAGCTTGCGGCGCCGTCGAGACTTAATGGTGAGAGCTTGATGGATGTGGTGCACGTTCTTGGGTACACGAGAGAGGAAGTGCAGAAGTTCTTGTGAAGTTGAGAAATGTTTCTTTTTTGTTTTGATGAAACGCGATGACTAGAATTTAGATGCGATGGCTGCAAAAGTCCTCGGCCACACGGCTGCATATACAAATAACAGATTTACCACTCAAGCAGCTCTCTCGCCGCGACCTCCTTCTCGAAACCCTCGAGCACTTTGCCAACTCCACTCTTCATAACGCCCAGCATAGTCCTTCCCTTCACTCTACTGTAGAACACGGGACAATCCCTGCTATCACACTTGACCTCCTCTCCAAAGCTCAAACCAGCACAACTCCTGCACACATCCTCCATATCGCGGTGGCGCTGCTCCACCTTGTGTATCTTGCCTCGCAGCGCAAGCAGAGTCTGCTGCGACCGCACGTGACGGCACGTATGGCACAGCGGCAACGGCGCGGGCTCGCGGGATTTGGGCAAGCGGTCTCGACATACGATGCAGAGCGACGAGCCCATGTAGCTCTCCATTGTCTTTTTCTTCGAGGTCGCGTGGTCGGTATCGCCGATCAGGCGGATGCGTTGGACTTTGGGCATCTCGTCGTACCACTGTCGTACATTTGCGCCGACGAGGTTGAAGATTCGTTCCAGCGGCGGGATCAAGTTCTTCGAGATGTAGTACTCGGCATCCAGCTCAGCGTGTTCTTCATTAATCAGCCTTTCGGGCTCGACACAACGCTCGAACAATCTGGCACCTGGTGCACCGGCGATGACGACGTATGGCACACGCTCGCCATATTGAGGTTCCAGTCTGGGATCTTTGAGCATGCGTTTCGTGGCGATCAGGGCGCCGGGTGGCGCAGGTCCTTTGTCAGAGTAGGTCCCCAGCTTGACTTCTTTGGCGAAGCAGAAGTCTTGCACGGAGAAACGGCCGGTCATGATCTTCGTGCACTGCGCTTGGAAGTAGCGCTTGACCTCGCTCAGATCAGACGTGCGGAAGAGCAGCTTGAGCGCTTTCTCTTCAATTTTCTGCTCCGCGGGCGTGCCGTCGCGACGAACAGTCTCGATGCCTTTTGCATCAAAGTCCGGCTCGGTTTGGGAAGGGTGTTCGTACTTGAAGCCGACGTAGCGTTTTTTCGCCAACAGCACGCATGGGTGGTACACTTTCTCGAACTTGAGCTTGATAGGTCTGGGATTCATGTCGGTCACGGCTTTCGAGATCTCGTCGCCAATCTTGAAAGCTTCGTCCTTGGAGCGGCCTTTCAGGTATATGAACAGACTGTCCGTGTCGCCATAGACGACTTCGGCGCCCCATCGCTCGACGGAATGAATTAGAGCGATAGCCTTCTCCAGTGTTTCACGACCAGTCTGAACGATGGAATCTGCGATCTCGGAACATGGCATGCGACCGGAGAAACTTGCAGAAGTGTAACCATAAGTGACGTTGGCAATGAGCTTGAGGGCCAGCTGCCTGTTGTTGAGAAGCTGCTGAAGCGTTTTGTCGTCTTTGTCAACTTTCATGCCACTTTTGACCATGACACGGGTCTCCAGGATCTCGCCCAGCATCTTTGCGAGAAGCGACTTGCGCATTTCGGGCTTGACGTACATCATGCCGTTCGGCGCAATGTTCACCTTATCCTTGACAAGTTCCAGCAGACCGGGCGTGCGCTTGAAGTCCGCGAAACCCATCTTGTTCGTGCCTCGCCAGTTGGTGATACGGCCAAGGCAGGTGGAATAGCAGTAGTTGTAGGCGATCACAATGCTGGGATAAAGACTCTGGAAGTCCAGGACAAGCAGTGGGCTGGTGTAGAACGAAGACATCGGCTCCATGACGAGTGGTAGGCACTCAAGCGCGTTCTGAGCGCCGACCTGCTTTCGCGATGGTGACACCAAGACAAATGACTCCGGCTTCGCAATGCGAAACATAAGTGATTCGACCTTGAACTGAGAGCCACGACTGAAGACAGAGAAAAAGTCTACGCCGAGCAGTCGGGCTTGTTCTGATGTTCGCGGGATGAGCTCATTGGCATCTAGGATCTCTAAGTCAAGCTGCGTGCGTGTGAAGAAGTAGTCCAGCACTTTAGCTAGATCGCGAGGTTTGCTGCTGCGGAACCATTTTGTCAATGTCGCGAAAGAGTAGTGAGGGATGCGTCTGTGAAGCAGATGGAACACGACATTCTCCATTGTGTATTGCAGCAGGTTCAGCTCTGACCTCATGGCTCGCCACACGTTGATGGTATGTCTCCCGGTAATGCGTACGGTCGAAGTGTGAGTAAAGCCCCATTTGTCTGCGTCTTTGCCGAAGCGGCCATGCGATTGCGATTTCATGCGTGAGAACTCATCTGGAAGATTGAATTCGTATTGGAGCCTCGCGCGCTCAATAAGATATCCCCAGCTGCTGTTGTGTACTTCGTACCCGGTCAAGATGTCAGGATCGTGTGACCTTACAATGTCGACCATCCGGTTGAAAAGATCGAGCTCATCATCTTCCTCGTCGATCTGTACATTGTTACCAACAATGCGGCGAATACGTTCCACCAGCGTGTCATCTTTGGGATCAGTGAGAACGACGATGCCGATCTTCGCGTCTTCATCGAGCTTCTTTTCAGCAAGACACCACACGACCATGTTCACGGCATCCTTCTCTGGATCAGGTGAGAGATCCGCGCGGGTGTTGACGTGCACCTCCAAACTCATAGTCGACATGTATCCGGTCTCGTGCTGCACGCTGGTGCTGGCTTTGCGCTGGGAGAACTTGAAGCCGTGCTTGTTCTTCTGAGTGGGTCCATCAATTTGTGACAGTTCGGGTGCTGGACGATTCTTACGCTTGATCTGAGTCGTTGGTGGACCATCCGCCTCCATATCCTCGACGGTGTCACGCTCCTCGGTCTTCTCCGATCTCATCCACCGCTGGACCTCGCTGAAGGAGGGTGGAGGTCGCATGATCTCCCATGACTTGAAGGAGCAATTGCGTGCACGCCTTTGATCGACAAGATCTTGCTTCGCCTTGTCGGGTGGCGCCGATTTGGCGGACACAGCTGATCCCTCTTTGTCAAACGCTGGTAGGAACGGCAACGTGAGGCTTTCAAGACGAAACTCTTGACCAGCGTATTCGCGAGGACGCTCAGGTACGTCGCTCTCACTACTGTAATAAGCACTTTGGTAAAGCACTGAGGGAACCATGGTCTGGTCGACATCGATAAAAGTTGGTGGTGCTTGGCCGAAGACGAGGTGGCGGGTACCACTCGTGGAGCAGAACGAGTTTGTGTAATTCGAGATTGCCGCAGAGCTCAACATCTGCTTCGAGGAATCAGGGCGAGTAGCGGTCAAAGTCGAGGACGCACTTTTCATAGAGTCGAGCGAGGCATTAAAAGATCGATCGGGCTTCTTTGTCGGAGACGGCGCCTTCTTGTGTGGCGTAGTGTCAGATGTATCGCGTTGACTCAACCGTAATTGTGTATCTGGATCGTTCGGGTCTTTGACAGAAGGGAAACTGAGCTTCCTTGATGACGAGGAAGATGACTGCTGCGACAACTTTGGCGGCTGGCCGGACGGCGGTAAGACTGGGCCATTGGCAGTGTCTGTGTTCCCTGCAATGGCATGAGATGTCGCGCTATCCTGATGTCGAGGTTTAGAGTCCTGGACGCGGAAGTTGCTGCGCTTTGACGTAGCGACATCCTGCTGTGAGGATGTTCTAGGTTTCTTGAAAATGCTTCGGCTATCATCCAGGGCACGGCGCTTTTCTCCGATGTTATTGGCATGGTCCAAAGCTTCTGGTAGGACATTGCCATTCTCAATACGTGCGGCGGCAGCTTCGATCTCTGCGGCGTCTCCTGCAACTTTGGCTTCGCCCATGTCGTTGCCGAGACCAGCATCGGCCAGCTTTTGTCGCTGCGTGAGTGCCTTAGTCTTCGCGGCCTCCTCGTCCGACCCGTATTCATCTTCATCGGCGAGCTGAGCAATTGTACCAAGATCAACGAGAATGTCGTCTTCCTGCTTCGCTTGAGTCAAATGTTCGAGGCTAGACTCTCCAAAGCTCTTGTTGTGATTGTTGGAAGCCCATTTGGAGGTCAGTGTCGCCTGGAACAGATCTACCACACTTTCGAAAACTGTCGGCACGCCATCTCTGGTTTGCTTGCCTGCCTCGAATGCTTCGAAGCTGATGTCTCCACCGCCTCTTGCTTTACGTTCCTCGTTCACCAGTTGATCGATCATTTCTCGGAACTCATCTTCGTGGATCCATCCTCCTTTCGTATCGCTTCGGGGATCAGCGCTCATACTCACAAGCACTTCAGGTGGAAATGGAGATGAGGTAGGATTAGTCAAGCCCATACGAAGCTTGCGTCTTCGAGTCTCATCCTTCCACAGACCAGCCATTGAATGCACGAGCTTCTCCTCTGGTGGCAAGTTTTCGAGCGAGCTCAAACGCTCAATGAAACTGTGATGGAGTGGTCTTGGCTGTATCTCATGACGATTGATGATATCTTCAACCCTTATATCGAGCTCAAGCTGACAGTGGCTCTGCCGAGGAAACGCTGACTCTTCCAACAACTGCTCCTTCTTGATAGACCGATCATGCCAGAGGTGAGTCAACTCATCCAGTTCTTCCCATGCGGGAACTGGCCCTCGGAATCGAGGTCTCGAACACTCAATGTATGCACAGCCGTACAAGTTGAAGTCGCACATCCATTGCAGCAGGTATTGCAGATGAGCTTCAAAGGGCTGAAAGACTTTCCTCAAAATGGCCCCCTGTTGAAGTAAATCGTTGAAGCGAGTCATGTGCATGGGATTCAGGAGATAGATCTTGAGGAAGTAGTTGTGTCCGACGTTGTAGCCAAAGAAGGGCACTCCCTTGACTAGACTGATGTGTGCCACAAAGGTTGAATTGCGCGGATTGTCGTAGGGATTGCGTCGGTAAGATAGCGCAAGCGCATGATCGATAGAGTGTCGTAGAGTGGTAATATACGTATCGACAGCATCCTGCTCCACGGACTCCGTATATGGTATGTAGAGATATGGAAAAGCGCCATGAATGTGCATGCACACTTTTTGACCAGTCTCGGTGGCTCCAAAGACGCGTATGACCGGGATCTGTGGTAAATTGTTGCGCTGTGTTGGCGTATCTCTGAGCGGTCCCCAAAGTGGCGGATCTAGTGGTCCTGGAGCACTCTGGTAATGGTCTAGGCAGTTCAGCCTGACGCGGAAGGCTTCTGCGTCCTTAGCCATGGTCGAGGATTGGGCTGGTGCAGGTCATGATCTTCCGTCCATGCTGTGTGTGAGCGGATGTGTCGTCGTCCTCGCGTTACGTTTGCTAGTCGTGATGCTCATTGTCGACAGCAGACGCGTCGAAGTGGCGTAGAGTGGCATCGCACGCGTTGCAATCCACATGACGTCGGCGCTTTCAGCCACCGGCTCTCGCATTTTGACTTTCAGGCGGAAAGAAGGGAGCATCCGAATGCTTGCTTTACTTCAACTTCATCTTCGTCTTTCCTGTTGGATGTTTGAAGCATATCTCAAATCCTCGGACACCGCCTAGAGGATGGTCGGCCCTTCTCACACACAAGTCTTCGACCCAGCCATCGGGTTCTCACACGCTATCACATGCCATAAGATCGATGGCCTTGTCCTAAGCTCGGCCTAAATTGACACTACGCCTGCTATGCCCCCTAGCGGCAGACGCACGCTTTAACCATATACCACCAGCGTGATCAACGTGATCACCCACCCCGCAACGCAAGCAGGTCACCATGTCGACATATCATCTGCATACCGCATTATCCAGGCCGTCCATGCCATCGTCGCTGTGATCCTTCTCGGCCGTCGCACCACATGCCTGCCTCCGCCCAGCACGCTAACCCGTCTGCGCATCTGCAAGGTGTCGAGCGCCTGCAGCGCCCCGCCTCCCCTATGTCATGTCCTGCGTCTTCCCCGCTCTGTATATGCGACGCATCCTTCTCGACTTTCCATACAGCCCATCTATCTGGCGATCGCGGGAAATGAAATGAGGCGTGCTAACGGCTCGTCTGTCACGCGCTTGTCTTAGACCCTGGTACTCCTTGCGGCATATGTACCTTTCCTGCTGGCCCGGCTGCACGACTGCATCTCAGCTTGGAAGGTCAAGAAAACTTGCCAGCAGATGCATCAGGCAGGTACCTGTATTTAACCCTTCCCTTTCCGCTGCTACTGAGGTACATTCAGTACACGCATCTGTGTAAGCATCCAGGCAATGACCGTCAAGATGGTCTTGCTCGACTGCCTCCTTGCAGCGTCCTGTACTCTCGTGTCATCTGTTTCTGCCGGCATCCTCCCCCGTCAGCAGAACGCGACTCTTGCCTCATGTCCAGGGTACAAAGCTAGTGGGGTCGAGACCACTGGCAATGGCTTGACTGCCACGCTGACTCTCGCTGGTACCGCTTGCAATGTTTATGGTACCGACCTCGAAGAGCTCACTTTGACGGTGGAGTATCAGAGCGGTATGTTGTTGAGCCTCACCTACAAAACTTGAGTACCGAGACTAATGCATTGAAAAGACCAGCGTCTGCACGTCAAGATACAAGATCCTGCCAACGAAGTCTACCAAGTCCCCGACTCTGTGTTCGAGCGCCCAAGTGGCAGTGGCGGCAGCAGCAATGGCTCAGACCTCGAGTTTAAGTACGAGGAAGATCCTTTCAGCTTCTCCGTTGTCAGACGTGAGAGTGGTGAGGTTCTCTTCGACACGTCTGCAGCACAAATCGTTTTTGAGAACCAGTACGTGAGACTTCGCACAAGTCTTCCGAACAACCCGAGCCTTTACGGGCTGGGAGAGCACTCGGATTCATTGTAAGTCGAGCCAGTATCACCCACCGGTGAGACCATGAGAAGTGCTGACGATCAATGCAGCATGCTCAACACGACCAACTACACACGCACGATCTGGAACCGTGATTCTTACAGAATTCCTGAAGGCTCCAACTTGTATGGTGCCCATCCAGTGTACTACGATCACCGCGGTGACAATGGAACCCACGCTGTGTTCTTGTTGAACAGTGACGGTATGTTCAATTGTGGCCTGCGCCATGTCAATCCTCGCCACGCGCCATGTGCCAACCAAGCTGCCAAATACTAACAATCGATCAGGTATGGACATCAAGATCGACGACTCCGACGGCCAATTCCTCGAGTACAACACTATCGGCGGCATCATTGATCTGTACTTCGTGTCAGGCCCTACACCTGTTGAGGCTGCTCAGCAGTACTCCGAAGTGGTCGGAAAGAGCGCGATGATGCCATACTGGGGTTTCGGCTTCCACCAGTGCCGCTACGGCATGCGTGATGTTTACGAAGTTGCCGAAGTCGTCGCAAACTACTCGCAAGCGAACATTCCACTCGAAACCATGTGGGTAAGTGGAAAGCACATGACACAAATCAATGTACTATCTAGGAAACCACGCTGACTTGAACCCTTTGCTCCGCAGACCGATAGTGAGTCGCAGTGGCCCTCAACACGATAATGGCATAAGCTAACGACGTTGCAGTCGATTACATGTACCAGCGCTGGGTCTTCACGCTTGATCCGGAGCGTTTCCCTTTGGAACTTGTGCGCGAGCTCGTTGATACGTTGCACGGTAACGATCAGCACTACGTTGTCATGGTCGACCCTGCTGTGGCGCACGCCCCCAACAGGAACTACGAAGCATTTGACAAGGGTGTTGACTCTTTCCTGAAGTACAGCAACGGCTCTCTTTACAAGGGTGTTGTCTGGCCCGGTGTCACCGTATACCCGGATTGGTTCAAAGCCAGCACCCAGGAATATTGGGATGACCAATTCCTGACATTCTTCGATGCCGATACTGGTGTGGACATTGATGCCTTGTAAGTCTTTCTGCATATTAAAGGGAAACTTCGCATTACTGACTTGGTTCAGATGGATCGATATGAACGAAGCCAGCAACTTCTGTGCTTGGCCGTGTCTTGACCCTGAAGCCGAAGCTGCCGCACAAGGACTACCGCCAAAGCCACCTGCAATCCGTCTTGGAGCCCCACGACCAATCCCAGGATTCCCCGAGGCTTTCCAGCCTCAGTGCCGCGCAGTCATCACCTTCAACGTGAACGCGACTACCTTCTTCGGCGAGAACATCCTCATCCTTGGAAGTTCCATCACTCTTGGCAATGATAACATTGTTAATGCTGCTCCTCTCAACGCCAATAACTACCCCATCTGGAGCGCGACCATCGATATGCCTGCGGATGGCACTTTTACGTACCAGTATGTTCGCGCACAACCCGATGGCACCTTCATCTACGAGAACACGAACCGCACTGTCACCACTGGAGACTGTGAAAGCACTGGCAACACACAAGATACAATCACAACTAGTTCACCACCGCAGTCCAAGTTCAAGAGATATACGAAACCTGCTCAACCTCACGTCGCCGTACAGAAACGTCAGGCCGCCGGCGAAGGCGTTGGTCTGCCGGGCCGCAACCTGCTAGATCCCGCATACTCCATCCAAAATGACGCCGGAACTGGCGTCTTGAGCGACAGGACTATCCGAACCGACTTGATCCACGCAGGTGGATACGCCGAATACGATACGCACAACCTCTATGGGGCTATGATGTCCGAGGCTTCAAGGATCGCCATGTTGGCACGTCGCCCAGCTCTCCGCCCCATGATCATCACTCGCTCGACCTTCGCAGGCTCTGGTCGTCAAGTCGGCCACTGGCTTGGTGACAACGGCGCAGAGTGGAGCTATTACCTTACCTCTATTAGGCAGCTGCTCGACTTCACCAGTCTATTCCAATTTGCCTTTGTAGGCTCCGACGTGTGTGGATTCTCTGGTCAGACTAATGACAACACTTGTGCGCGCTGGGCTGCGCTCGGTGCATTCTCTCCCTTCTACCGCAACCACCGCGAAGTCAACTACCCACCGCACGAGTTCTACAGGTCCGAGCTGGTCGCAGAGTCTGCACGCAACGCCATCGCGATCCGCTACAAACTCCTGGACTACATCTACACCGCCATGTACGAGCAAACACAATCTGGCACTCCCATCATTCAGCCAATGTTCTTCGCATACCCCTCTGACTCGAACACGAACTCCCTTGAACACCAGTACTTCTGGGGCCCGGGAGTGCTCGTTGCACCAGTCACGACAGAGAACAGCACAACATCAATCTTCTACTTGCCTGATGACGTCTTCTACGACTACTACACTCACGAGACCGTTCGCGGCCAAGGCGCTGAAATCAGTGTGCCAGACGTGCCCTACACATCAATTCCACTCTACTACAAGGGTGGCAGCATTGTTGCCTTACGCGCAAACTCCGCCAACACAACCACTTTGCTGCGTAAGGAGAACTTCCAGCTCATCATCGCACCTGGTCTTGACGGCAATGCGAAGGGTAGCCTCTACCTTGATGACGGCGTTAGCCTTGAGCAAGAGTCTACCAGCTACATCGATTTTAGCTACGATGGCGAGTCCAGCACATTTAAGATGGGTGGTACCTTCGATTATGACTCTGGTGTAATCATCGAGAGTATCACTGTCCTGGGTAGGGTTGGTGGCCCGAGCAGCCTTGTGCCGTACTCTGTTGATCTTACAGGCCCGGCAACACTGGAGGTCTAGGGATTGAGTGCAGCAATGCCGAGGAAAGCTTTGGAGTACATACAGTCGGCGGGGGACTGCTGCATAGCGGAGGAATATGACTGCGAGGGACTCTCGTTTCAAAAATTATGAATAACTCAAGAATCAAAACGTATATGCACACATTCTATATTTACAGCTTGACCGCTCGCCCCGGGCGTTCTTCTGAGCCTATGGATATCGGGGTTCTCACAAGCCGCTCGGTCCTTCAATATAACACTTTGTACCGGCTCCATCGTTGGAACCATATCAGGGACACACGCCTCGTAACCACGTCTATCTATCCATCACAAATGCACTGACCCGCGCCGCCCTTCCTCAATAGCTTCCAGCTGCGGCGTAAACAGAGGATTCGTGCCAGTGATCGTCCGCGCCGGCACGACTAAATCGACATCCTCGCAGGAAATCGTCTCCGCAGACTCTCTCCGCCGCTGGGAAGCCGGCGGTATCGCGATGCTATCACCCGCGGCAGGACCGGCCGCTGCTACACTGATCCGTCGATGGTCAGAGCCTTGTAGGCGTGCTCCGACCGCTGTGACGGTGAATCTCAACCATGGCAACAACCAACCTTTTGGTTGGTTGACGCTTTTCCGTGATT
>Ga0265797_10010730_pt1 | contig 11613 bp, 13 predicted proteins | sample P2T30metagenome_FD_192433 | JGI IMG/M metagenome (GOLD analysis project Ga0265797, IMG submission 192433) | Plant litter microbial communities from East Loma Ridge, Irvine, California - P2 T30 | ecosystem: Environmental > Terrestrial > Plant litter > Unclassified | place: USA: California... | reverse complement strand
TGATGGTGTCCGCCTCCATACCGTGGCTACACTCAGGGCTTCTGTCCCGACGAGTGCGACCGATGCGCGTTGCCTGCTGGTTGTTCCCGATGCTGATGCTGCTGGGTGGGTGCCAGCGCGTGCCGGATGTCCCGCCCGCAGCAGACGGTGCGGTGGCCGAGCCACCTGCGGCCGCCCCGACGCGTGTGGCCGATTCCACTGCCGATGGCGCCGACGCGCTGCCGCTGCTGGCGGCAGTCGCCGCAGACGCGCCGGATCCGGGTGCAGTGGTGCGCACCTATGCCGTCCACCTGCTGCGCCGCGAGTTCGACAAGGCCGATGCCAACTGGATGATCGCCCCGCCGCCGGGCCGTGCCGACGATGCCGCATTGCGCGGACTGCGCGAGGTGCGCGATCTGAAAATCAACACCGACGCGCCCGTGGCGCGTGACCGGCAGCAGCCCACCCATCTCATCGAAGTGCCTGTGCGGATACGCGTCACTACCGCCACCACCACCCTGCGCTACGACGGCTGGTACCGGCTTGTGCCCGATCCGCAGCGCAGTGCCTGGCTGATCCAGTCAGCCAACCTGCAGCCGGTGCTGGACTGACCGGTCCACCACCATGCACGCGCGGTTCAGTGCAACCGGCTATCTTCTGCATGTCCTTACTTCAGATGGTCACGACCATGCGTCTTCGTCCGTTCTTCACCCGATTGGGCGCCGCCACGGTGCTGGTGGCCGCCGCCATTGGCGCACAGGCCGCGCCGTCCATCGAGGGTCGCCAGTTGTCGGTGGGTGCCGGCGATGTGCAGCAGTACCTGGAAGGAAGCTTCCCACGCACCCAGGATGCACTGGGCGGATTGATCGCCCTGACCATGAGCCACCCGCAGCTGACCCTGCCGGCCGGCGAACGCCTGAACCTGGGAATGGATATCGCCTTGGCGACCGCCGGTGGCGCCCCGGCCAAGCTGGGCACGGTGAAGCTGAGCAGTGGCCTGCGCTACGACCAGCAGACCCAGGGCTTCCACCTGCAGCAGCCGACGATGGAAGACTTCGTACCGGCACAACAGGGCGCACGCCTGGATTCGCGTACCAAATCGCTGCTCAATGCATGGCTGGGCGATTACGCGCAGCGCGAGCCGATCTACCGCATCGACCCGGCCGTGGCGGGCCTGCTGGGCACGCTGCAGGTGCAGTCGGCGCAGGTGAAGAACGGCCGCCTGCAGGTCACCTTCAACCAGGATCTCGGCACGATGGTGCCGCCGGGGTTGCTGGGTAACTGATGGGGCCGGGTATCCGGCTGCAATGGGGGTAACGCCGAGCATGCCCCGGCGCTACCCGGCGGCCGGGTTCTCCGGCCGCGGATGGTCGCCGGCGTCAGGCTTCCAGCGCCTTCGCCAGTGCTTCGCTGAAGGCCGGGATGTCGTCGGGCTTGCGGCTGGTGATGAGGGTGCCGTCAACCACCGCTTCCTCATCGCGCCACTGCGCACCGGCATTTTCAAGATCCCGGCGCACCGATGGCCAGGACGTCACCTGCCGGCCCTTGGCCAGGCCCGTATCGATCAACAGCCACGGGCCGTGGCAGATCGCCGCGACCGGCTTGCCGGCCTTGCCGAAGGCTTCGATGAAGGCCAGCGCGGATGCATCGATGCGCAGAGTATCGGGGTTCATCTGCCCGCCGGGCAGCAACAGCGCATCGAAATCATCCGCGTTGGCGTCCGCCAGCGGCTGGTCGACGGTTACTTCCTCGCCCCAGTCTTTCTCCTTCCAGCCCTTGATGCTGCCTTCCTTCGCCGGGGAGACCACGCGGGTGGTCGCGCCCCAGCCTTCGAGCAGTTTCTTCGGATCGGTCAGTTCGGACTGCTCGAAACCGTGGGTGGCGAGGATGGCGATCTTCTTGCCTTCAAGACGCTGTGCCATGGGGATGCTCCGATTGGTAAAGGAACACCCAGCATCACCGCTTGTCCATGTTCCGGCGGTGATACCGATGTGGACAGCGCGTGCAACTCAGCGCTTGGGCTGCAGCATGGTTCCGGTGCATTTCTTCGCACCGCAGCGGCACTCCCAGACCTTCTTCAGACGGGCGGTGTGGCGCTCGGCCAGCGTGATGCCGTAGTTGTAGACCAGCTCCTCACCGGGCGCGATATCGCGCAGCGTTTCAATGAACACCTTGTCCTCGCGCGGGTTGCCGTCCTCGCTTTCTTCGATCAGCGCCTCGCAGTTGGGCTCGCAGCTGTGGTTCATCCAGCGCGCTTCGTTGCCCTTGTAATTGGCATCGATCACATAGTCGTCGTTCAGGGTGAACAGGAAGGTGTGGCCACTTTCCACGTCGCCGCTGTCATCGGCGTCGACGTCGGCGTGGCTGCGCAGCAGGCCCTTGTACTGGATCACCCGCTCACCCTTCTTCAGGGGTGCGATGGCGAACACGCCGTTGCCGTGGATGGCGGATTTGCGGGCTTTGATCTTCTTCGGCATGGGCGCAGGGGCGTTCTGGAAAGAGGAGCGTTGATTCTCCCTTAATCTTCGTGATTGCCAAAATCATGGCCAGGCCGCACCATTGCGCGCTCGCCGCGCCCCCCATGGGCCGGCGCCCCGGAAAGGTCCGGCTTGGACGCGGGCGCATAAAAGCGTACAATTTCGGTCCGCTTTGCAATCCAGCTGCAGACCCCCATGCTCCGCGTCACCAAGCTCACCGATTACGCCACCGTGGTACTGACCGTGCTCGCCGCTCGCCCGGCCGAGGTGCTCAGTGCGACCGAGCTGGCCGAGTTCACCGGCCTGGAACCGCCCACCGTCAGCAAGGTGCTCAAGCCGCTGGCGCAGGCCGGGCTGGTCGAAGGCCTGCGCGGCGTCCGCGGCGGCTACCGGCTGACCCGCGCGCCCGGCGAAATCTCGCTGTTCGAGGTGGTCGAGGCCATGGAAGGTCCGCTGGCGCTGACCGAATGCAGCCATGACAACCACCAGTGCAACATGGCGCCCAAGTGCGGTGCACGCAGCAGTTGGCGGCTGATCAACGACGTGGTGTCCGAGGCACTGCGCGCGGTCACCCTCGCCCAGATCCTCTCCCCCCTTCCCCTTGTTGACGACTCCCAGCGCCGCGCCATCGCGGCCGCTGTCGTCTCCTGATCCACAGGCAGCCCCCATGGCCACCGACATCATCGATACCGTCGTCACCGACGACACCCCCAACCGCGAGATCCACGAGCAGCTTGGCCGCAAGTATTCGGCCGGCTTCATCACGGACATCGAATCGGATTCCCTGCCGCCGGGCCTGGACGAGGACACCATCCGCGCCCTGTCGGCCAAGAAGGACGAGCCCGAGTGGATGACCGAGTGGCGCCTGCAGGCGTACCGCCATTTCCTCACCATGGCGATGCCGGACTGGGCCAAGCTGAAGATCGCACCGATCGACCTGCAGGGCCTGAGTTACTACTCCGCGCCGAAGGGCCCGAAGTACGCCTCGCTGGACGACGTGCCCAAGGAACTGCTGGATACCTACGACAAGCTGGGCGTACCGCTGCACGAGCGCGCCAAACTGGCCGGCGTGGCCGTGGATGCGGTGTTCGATTCGGTCTCCGTCGGTACCACCTTCCGCAAGGAGCTGGCCGAGAAGGGCGTGATCTTCTGCTCCATGTCCGAAGCGATCAAGGAGCACCCGGAACTGGTCAGGCAGTACCTGGGCACCGTGGTGCCGGTGGGCGACAACTACTTTGCCGCGCTCAATTCGGCGGTGTTCTCCGATGGCAGCTTCGTGTTCATCCCCAAGGGCGTGCGCTGCCCGCTGGAACTGAGCACCTATTTCCGCATCAACGCCGGGCATACCGGACAGTTCGAACGCACGCTGATCATCTGCGAAGACAAGGCGTACGTTTCCTACCTGGAAGGCTGCACCGCGCCGATGCGCGATGAGAACCAGCTGCATGCCGCCGTGGTGGAACTGGTCACGCTGGAAGATGCGGAAATCAAGTATTCAACGGTGCAGAACTGGTACCCGGGCGATGAGAACGGCGTCGGTGGCATCTACAACTTCGTCACCAAGCGTGCCGAATGCCGTGGTGCGCGCAGCAAGGTCACCTGGACCCAGGTGGAGACCGGTTCGGCGATCACCTGGAAGTACCCGTCCTGCGTCCTGCTGGGCGACGATTCGGTGGGCGAGTTCCACTCGGTGGCGTTGACCCATCACCGCCAGCAGGCCGACACCGGCACCAAGATGATCCACGTCGGCAAGCGCACCAAGAGCAAGATCATCAGCAAGGGCATCAGCGCCGGCCGCGGCCAGAACACCTACCGTGGCCTGGTGAAGATCGAACGCGGCGCCGAAGGCGCGCGCAACTACACCCAGTGCGATTCGCTGCTGATCGGCAAGAAGTGCGGTGCGCACACCTTCCCGTACATCGAGGTCAAAAACCCCGGCGCGACGGTGGAACACGAAGCGACCACCTCGAAGATCTCCGACGACCAGCTGTTCTACTGCCGCGCGCGTGGCATCAGCCAGGAAGACGCGGTGTCGTTGATCGTGGACGGCTTCTGCAAGCAGGTCTTCCGCGAACTGCCGATGGAATTCGCGGTGGAAGCCAAGAAGCTGCTCGACGTCTCGCTGGAAGGCTCGGTGGGCTGAGGCCCACCCTGCCCCCGCGTACTGCATTCGAACCAAAACATCATTGGCGGGCCCCGGGCCCGCACCACGGAACCCCCCACCATGCTGAAGATCGACAACCTCCACGCACGCATCGGCGACAAGGAAATCCTCAAGGGCCTGTCGCTGGACGTGAAGCCCGGCCAGGTGCACGCCATCATGGGCCCCAACGGTGCCGGCAAGTCCACGCTGGGCAACGTGCTGTCCGGCCGTGAAGGCTACGACGTGAGCGAAGGCAGCGTGCAGTTCGAAGACGCCGACCTGCTGCAGTTGTCGCCGGAAGAACGCGCGGCCGCTGGCCTGTTCCTGGCCTTCCAGTACCCGGTGGAAATCCCCGGCGTCAACAACACCTATTTCCTGCGTGCCGCGCTGAACGCACAGCGCAAGGCGCGCGGCCAGGAGGAACTGGATTCGATGCAGTTCCTGAAGCTGGTGCGGCAGAAGCTGGCCGTGCTGCACCTGAAGGACGAACTGCTGCATCGTGGCGTCAACGAAGGGTTCTCCGGCGGTGAGAAGAAGCGCAACGAGATCTTCCAGCTGGCCGTGCTGGAACCCAGGCTGGCGATCCTGGACGAGACCGATTCCGGCCTGGACATCGATGCGCTGAAGAGCGTGGCCGACGGCGTCAACGCACTGCGCAGCCCGGAACGCTCGTTCCTGGTCATCACCCATTACCAGCGCCTGCTGGACTACATCAAGCCGGATTTCGTGCACGTACTGGCCGACGGCCGCATCGTGCAGTCCGGTGGACCGGAGCTGGCGCTGCAGCTGGAAGAGCACGGTTATGATTTCCTGAAAAACCGCGTGGTGCCGGAGGCAGCGGTCTGATGAGCGCATTGCTGGATTCATTGGCCGCCACGTTCTGCGGCAGCGACACGCGCCGCGACGTGCTGGACGCCGCGCTGCGCGACGGCCTGCCGGGCCCACGCAGCGAAGCGTGGAAGTACACCTCGCTGCGCCAGCTGGAACGTCGCAGCTTCGCCGCCGCTCCGCTGGCCCCGCCGGCGCTGGATGTCGCCCTGCTCGATGACATTCCCGCCCCGCGCCTGGTGTTCGTCAACGGTCGCCTGCACGATGGCCTGAGCGACACCCACGGCCTGCCGGCCGGCGTGCAGCTGGAACCGCTGTCGGCCGCGTTGGCCGCCGACGAAGCAGGCGCGCGCGTGCTGGCCCGCCGCTATGAGCGCAGCGATGAGATCTTCGCCCGCCTCAACGCCGCACTGGCCGATGAAGGCGTGGTGCTGCGCGTGGACGAAGGCGTGCAGGTGGACGTGCCGCTGCAGCTGGTGTTCGCCAGCGTGGCCACCGGCAGCGACCTGGCCTGGCACCATCGCTCGCTGATCGAGCTCCGTGCCGGGGCCAGCCTGGGCATCGTCGAACACCACCTGCAGGCCGGCGATGCCGCCCACCTGGACAACAGCGTGGTGCATGTCCACCTTGCGCGCGAGGCGGTGCTCAAGCACGCCCGCCTGCAGGCCGGCAGCACCCGCCAGACCAGCTTCCTGCGCACCGATGCAGTGCTGGCGCGCGATGCGCAGTACCACCGCGTGGACCTGGAGCTGGGCGCCGCGCTCAGCCGCCACGAGCTCAACGTACGACTGGAAGGCGACAACGCACAGCTGACCGCCAATGGCGTGCTGCTGGGCACCGGCCGCCGCCACGTGGACACCCGCCTGGGCATCGAGCACATCGCGCGTGACACCCGCTGCGAGCTGCTGTGGCGCGGCATAGCCGCCAACCGCAGCCGCGTGGTCTTCCACGGTGGCATCCATATCCGCGAAGGGGCCGACGGCACCGACGCCAACCTGTCCAACAAGAACCTGCTGCTGTCGGCCGACGCCGAGATCGATACCCAGCCCACGCTGGTGATCGACGCCGAAGAGGTCAAGGCCGCGCACGGCGCCACCGTCGGCCAGCTCGATGCCAATGCGCTGTTCTACCTGCGCTCGCGCGGGTTGCCGCAGGAGCAGGCACAGGCCCTGTTGAGCGCTGCGTTCTGCCATGAGCCGCTGAAGATCCTCCCGGACGCGCTGCGCGAACAGCTGGGCCGCCGGCTGGACCGCGCCCTGTCCGAGGCAGGCGTGGCATGAACCTGTCCACGCCGCGCCCGCAGGCCGAAACCGGCGCCGCCCCGGACTGGGACCGCGTGCGGCAGGATTTCCCGCTGCTGATGCGCGAGGTGCACGGCAAGCCGCTGGTCTACTTCGACAACGCCAACACCGGCCAGAAACCGGTGCAGGTGATCGGTGCGGTGGACGAGTTCTACCGCCGCTACAACGCCAACGTCAGCCGTGCGGTGCATGCACTGGGCACCGAGGCTACCGATGCCTACGAAGGCGCGCGCAACAAGCTGGCGCGCTTCCTCAACGTGCGCGCCAGCGAGCTGGTGCTGTGCAGCGGCACCACCTTCGCACTGAACCTGGTGGCGTATTCCTGGGCGCTGCCGCGGCTGAAGGCCGGCGATGTCATCCTGGTGTCGCGGATGGAGCACCACGCCAACATCGTGCCGTGGCAGCTGGTGGCCGAACGCACCGGCGCCACCGTGCGCGTGGCCGAGATCCGCCCGGATGGATCGCTGGACCTGGACGCCCTGCGCCGCGCCATGACCGCCGAGGTCAAGCTGTTGGCCGTTGCGCACGTCTCCAACGTGCTGGGCACGGTCAACCCGGTGCGCGAGATCTGCCGCGAGGCCCGCAAGCGCGGCATCATCACCGTGGTCGACGGCTCGCAGGCGGTGCCGCACCGGAAGGTCGACGTGGCCGCGATCGGCTGTGATTTCTATGCCATCACCGGCCACAAGATGTGCGGGCCGACCGGCACCGGCGCGCTGTGGGCACGCCGCGAGCACCTGGATGCCATGCCGCCGTTCCTCGGCGGCGGCGAGATGATCAAGGAAGTCAGCTTCGACGGCACCGTGTTCAACGATGCCCCGCACAAGTTCGAAGCCGGCACGCCGAACATCGCCGGCTTCATCGGCCTGGGCGTGGCGGTGGATTACCTGGAATCGCTGGGCCTGGCCCACGTGGAAGCCCGCGAAGCCGAACTGCTGGCACATTTCACCGAAGAACTGCAGAAGGTCGACGGCCTGCGCATCTTTGGTACCGCTCCGGACAAGGCGGCCGTGGTGTCCTTCCTGGTGGACGGTGCACATGCCCACGACCTTGCCACCCTGCTGGACCTGGAAGGCGTGGCGATCCGTTCGGGCCAGCATTGCGCGCATCCGCTGCTGCAGTACTACGGCGTTGCCGCGACCTGCCGCGCGTCGTTGGCGTTCTACAACACGCACGAAGAAATCGAACGCTTCATCATGGCCCTGAACAAGGTCCGCAAGCTGCTCGGTTGAGGCAGACAGCGCCACGCCCGCCGTGGCCGTCGGAATCCAATGCCTGCGTGGCCCCTGCTGATTGGGCGGCAGCGGAAAGCGCGGGCCGACACGTCGTCGAACGTCATCACCGAAGCCCTCGCCCCGGCCTGGCGCGCTTGGCTGATGCGCTCACCGCTGCACGGCGGGATGCTGTGCGGGCCATCCGGCGTTCCGGGAGTTTTAACGATGATCCGTCCACTTGCCCTTCTGCTGCTGCTGTGGTCTCCCTTGGCGGCACTCGCCGCATCGTGTGAGCAGTCCTTTCAGAGGAAGGTGCTCCAGACCCGCGCGGCGGGTCGGACTGTGCTTTTCACCTTTCCCTCCGCACCGGGGCCGGCAGCAGCGGATCGGCGCGAGAGCGAGCACCTGGACTGGGTCCGCGCCAATACCCCGTGGAATGCCAGGCAGATCCTTGTGAACCACGACGATATCCTGCGCGACGCCTTGACCCGGACTCCACCGGGCAGCGCATCGCGGCCATCACTTGAGAAATCCATCCGCAATGACGAACGCATCCTGTCCGGCGCGATCGGCCGCTTCCGTGCGCCCAGCTGCATGGACCAGGTCGCGTTCCGGGAGTTTCTGCAGCTCGTCGACCTGAGGAAGAGCCCGCAGGAGTTCCTTGCTTACGTCCACAGCCAGGGCATGGCCAAGGTGATGATCGCCGATTTCGATGACAAGCCAGACGGCGTGATCGGGGTAAGGCCTTCGCCGCGCCTGCTTGCCGAACAGGCACGTCTGCAGGCGGAGGGCTGGACCTATCATGCCCATCTGCACAACCACCCTTTCATGTTCAACAGCTCGACCGGAGACATGGGCCCCATTGCGCCCAGCGCGCCGGACATCGGAAGCTACAAGGCCGGCAATCCCGACGTCGCGTGGATCACCAATGGCGTGGAAGTCTTCGAGGTCAAACGCGCCGAGTACCAGCAACTGGAATGAACCCAGTCTGTTACCGGCTCGCTGGCGGATTTACACTGGGACGCATGACCACGCTGACCTTCCGTGCCGCCACGCCGGCCGACATCCCCGCCCTCATCGAACTTGTCACCTCGGCCTACCGCGGTGATGCCAGCCGCGCCGGGTGGACCACCGAAGCCGACATGCTGGATGGGGCACGCATCGACGCCGAAGGGCTGCAGGCGGACATCGCGCGCCCGCGCTCCACCATCCTGCTCGCCGAACGTGCGGGTCGGCTGGTGGCCTGCGCCCACGTCGCCGACGGCGGTGAGCATGGCTACTTCGGCATGTTCGCCGTGGCGCCCAGCGAGCAGGGCAGTGGCCTGGGCAAGCAGGTCATTGCCGAAGCAGAGGCGCATGGCGTGCGCGAATGGGGCCTGGCCAGCATGCTGATGACCGTAATCGACATCCGCGAGGAGCTGATCGCCTTCTACGAGCGCCGTGGCTATCGCCGCACCGGCATCAAGAAGCCCTTCCCGTATGGTGACGAGCGGTTCGGCATTCCCAAGCGCGATGACCTGCAGTTCGAGATCCTGGAAAAACACCTGCAGGAGCCGGCGCGATGAGTACTGCCTGGACCTTCGTCTGCGCCAGCAGCGACCTGCTGCCGGGCGAGATGAAAAGCGTGTTCGACGAGGTCACCGGTACGCCGATCGTAGTGTTCAACCTGGACGGTGAGCTGTATGCGCTGGAAGACCAGTGCACCCATGAAGAGTTCGAACTGTCCTCCGGTGAGTTCAATACCGCAGAGGGCAGCATCGAATGCGTGCTGCATGGCGCCCGCTTCGATGTGCGCGACGGGCGCGCCCTGTGCGCACCCGCCTACAGCCCTGTGCCGAAGTTCCCGGTGAAACGCGAACACGACACGGTGTGGACGCGGGACGACCGCGATTAGGCACGGCCGGGGGGCGGTGGCGGCGCCGTGGTAAGTGCCGTACCCGCGGCGGCGGCACCCTGCTCGTACAGCCACTGGGCAAGGTAGAGATCCAGCACGGGCAGCCCTACGCACGTCATCAACGCGGGCCGCGCCAACACGGCGCCGTGGCCGAGCGTGCGGTCGTGCAGGCTGCGTATCCTGAACAAGCCGCCGAGATCGGACAGGCGCAGGTTCTGCCGCGAGAAGTAGAGCGGCAGGCTCTGCGAGTTGCGATGGCACACGCTGGCCACGTCGTCGCAGATCACGGAGCCTCGCGCCAGCACCGCTTCGATGAAGGACACCGGCAGCTCGTCACCGCCAAGGTGCAGCACGGCTACGTCCGGGTGCAACCGGTCGACGGGCACGATGGGACTTCCGGCGTTGGTGGCGGTGATGACCAGATCGACGTGCCCTGGATCATCGTCGCCGCTACGCACATCCAGCCCGGTGCGGGCTGCTGCTGCGGCAGCGAAAGCCTGTGCGCTCGGCGGACGGCGGCTGCACACATGGATGCGGTTGATCCGATGGGCGTGGTGCGCGTGGAGGTCATCGACTACGCAATCGGCGATCGGCCCCGCGCCGTACAGGCAGATGGACAACCGCTCCCTGTGGGCGAGCAGCAGGTCGACAGCGATCGAGGCGTAAGCTCCCGTCCTTCGGGCGGACACGGCGGTGCCGTCGAACTGGGCCAGCGGGGTCATGGTCAGTTTGTCGTACAGGATCAGTTGCGACTGCGAACGCGGCAGGCCCAGGGCGTGGTTGCAGGCATTGGAGCCGACGATCTTGACCGCGCAGTACTTGGCATTCGCACTCACCAGGGCATTCAATTTCCAGTTCAGCCGCTGGTTGCCCGGGCAGGATTCAGCGGCGGACCGACCCAGCAGCACCGCCAGCTCGTCATCGTGAGGCTGCAACACCACCTTGTCGCCGTAAGCGATGCCTTCGCCCATGTCGGCCATGGCACGACGGGCCAGCCTGCCGATGGTGCGGGGATCCAGGCCGGCAGCGGACCCGCTGGCGGATTCAGGGACTGTCGAGATGTCCCCTCTGTGAAGTGGAAACTGCATGCGGATGGACCGTTCACGCCGGAATTGGCTTGGGAGAGGCTAGATGCCCTCGCCCTGCAGATTCCTTGACGTAATGCCCTGTGCTGCGGGGATGCGCCGTATCAGTACGGTGTTTCAAGGTTTTCCTGACCGGAGCCGTGCCCCGACGCTCAACTGACTGCAATGGCACATGCGAATGGTTCGCGTTACTGCTACGATTTGTAACGCTATGTAACTGGACCCATGCTGCGTGAATGCTGGCCTGCCCTCTCCTGCCACATCCTCCTCCCTTCCTGGTCAAGGGAAATGGCTGGCGTGGGCGGTGGTCATGGTGCTGCTGCTTTGGCAACCCGCCAGCTCCGGCCCAACCCCGGTGCACGCCGGTGGACACAGCGCCACGCCACGTTCCGGCAGCCCGGCGCCCGATCAGGGTTTGCCTTTCGAACAGGCCTTGGCAACCGCCGAAGTGGAATCCGAGCTCGGGCGCAGCAAGCCGTCCGGCGGCAATCCGAACGCGGGTACTGCCCTGCTGCAAAGCCCGACACGCAACGCGCAGGTGCCCGGTGAGGCGCTGGCCTTCCATGCGCAACCGCCCCGTCGCCCGCTGGGCCAGGCGCCTCCGGCCCTGACCTGACGGCCGTCGCCCTGCGGCGCCGGCAATGCTCTCTTTCGCACGCCGCCGGCCGATGGCCACGCGTTGCCCAGTCATC
>Ga0265797_10010728_pt1 | contig 11613 bp, 10 predicted proteins | sample P2T30metagenome_FD_192433 | JGI IMG/M metagenome (GOLD analysis project Ga0265797, IMG submission 192433) | Plant litter microbial communities from East Loma Ridge, Irvine, California - P2 T30 | ecosystem: Environmental > Terrestrial > Plant litter > Unclassified | place: USA: California... | reverse complement strand
TCGAACTGCTTGCCCACTTCTTCCAGCGTATGGTCGTTCGACATCTCGACGCCATAACGCATGCGCAGCACCTTGGCTTCGCGCGGGGTCAGCGAGTCCAGCACTTCCTTGATCACATTGCGCATCGACGCGTGCAGCGCGGCGTCCAGCGGCGCCAGCGTGGCGTTGTCTTCGATGAAGTCGCCCAGCTGTGAATCGCCGTCCTCGCCCATCGGGGTTTCCATCGAAATCGGCTCTTTCGCGATCTTCATGATCTCGCGAACCTTGTTCTCTGGCATTTCCATCTTGGCGGCCAGGGTCGGCAGGTCCGGCTCGCTGCCGGTTTCCTGCATGATCTGGCGCGAGATGCGGTTCATCTTGTTGATCGTTTCGATCATGTGCACCGGCACGCGGATCGTGCGCGCCATGTCGGCGATCGAACGCGTGATCGCCTGGCGGATCCACCAGGTCGCATACGTCGAGAATTTATAACCACGACGGTATTCGAACTTGTCGACCGCCTTCAGCAGACCGATATTGCCTTCCTGGATCAGGTCCAGGAATTGCAGGCCGCGGTTGATGTATTTCTTCGCGATCGAGATCACCAGGCGCAGGTTGGCCACGGTCATTTCGCGCTTGGCCTGGCGTGCGCGCTTTTCGCCCGCCGCCATCTGCTTGTTGATCTTGCGCAGGTCGGCCAGCGGCAGCGCCACGCGTGCCTGCAGGTCGATCATGCGCTGCTGCAGCTCCTTGATCGCAGGAAGGTTACGGCTCAGCACTGCGCTGTACGGATACGCGCAGTCGACTTCGCGGTCGCCCCATTGCAGGTCGGTCTCGTTGCCCGGGAAGACCTTGATGAAGTGGGCGCGCGGCATGCCGCAGCGGTTCACGCAGATATCCAGCACAGCGCGCTCGATCGAACGCACTTCGTCCATCTGGCCGCGCAGCGAGTCGCACAGCTTCTCGACCACTTTCGCGGTAAAGCGGATGCCCAGCAGCTCGTACGAGATCACGGCTTGCGCGTCCTCATAGGCCGGCGAGGCATAGCCCTGGTTCTTGAACGCGTGGCCCATCAGGTCGAACTGCTTTTCGATCAGCGAGAACTTCTCCAGCGCGCTCTTCTTCAGCTGGGCCAGTTGCTCGGCCGAGTAGCCGGCTGCGGCGCCGCCGTTGGCGCCCTCGCCTTCCTCTTCTTCTTCCTCGACTTCTTCCTCTTCCTCGTCCTCTTCTTCCGCCACGGCAGCCGCATGGGCCACCGACGCGGCCGGGGCCGGGGTGTCGTTCAGGTCGACGAAGCCGTCCACCACGTCGTCGATCTTGAGTTCATCGTTGGCGATCTTGTGCGACAGCGCGATGATTTCCGAGATCGTGATCGGGCATGCCGAGATGGCTTGCACCATGTCTTTCAGGCCCTGCTCGATGCGCTTGGCGATCTCGATCTCGCCTTCGCGGGTCAGCAGCGACACCGCGCCCATCTCACGCATATACATGCGGACCGGATCGGTGGTGCGGCCGAAGTCGGAGTCGGCGGTCGACAGCGCGGTCGCGGCGGCGGCTTCGACTTCATCTTCGCTGGTCGGCGTCACGGCCTGGTCCGACAGCAGCATCATTTCGGCTTCAGGGGCGCGCTCGTAGACCGCGATGCCCATATCGTTGAAGGTCGCGATGATGCCTTCGATCGCTTCCGGATCGATGATGTTTTCCGGCAGGTGATCGTTGATCTCGGCGTGGGTCAGGTAGCCGCGCTCCTTGCCCATATTGATCAGGTTCTTGAGCTGCTGGCGGCGCTTTTCGAGTTCGGTTTCCGAGAAGCCGGCTTCGTTCAGCAAGGCGATGCCCTTGGCCTTGCGGTCACGCGCCTTCGAGGCTGCCTTCATCTCTGCGCGCTCGACCGCGTTCAATGCCGCGACTTCGTCGTTCTCCGGCACGAATTCGCTTGGCTTGCGGCCGCGACGGCCCGGGACCTTCACCTGCGGCAGCAGGTACCCGGAGGTGTCGATCGCGGCCAGTGCGGCGGCGTCGGTGGTCTTGCTGACGGCGCCGACGGCGTTCGACTGGGCGGCGGCAAGCGGGCTGGTCTCGACGCGGCGCGCGGTGCGGGTGCGCACGACTTTCGGCGCTTCCTCGGCCATGGCCGGCGCGGCGACTGGCGCAGATTCCGGTTCGGCGGCGACGGCCGCTTCGGATGCCGCCGGCTCGGCGGCCGGCATCATTGCAGCCAGCTTGCCGCGCTTGCGCACGATGACGGGCGGCGCGGCCGGCTTGGCCTGGGCCGGCATGTAATCCTCGACCGATGCAGCGTCGCCCGGACCGGCGTCGACGACGGCTTCGGCTTCGTGTTGTACTTCAGCCGCCTCGGCCACCACCTGCTCGACCGCAGCGGCGATCGGCGTTTCCGCGACCGGGGCAGGTGCAGCAGCCTGCTCCACGACTGGCGCCGCCTCGACCGCCGGCGCGTCAGCCACCGGGCCGCCGGCGGCCAGGATGGCGTCGGCCTGCGCCTTCAGGGTGGCCAGGCGCGAGCGGGTCTTGACCACCGTAACCGTGGCCGCCGCTTCCGTCTCGAGGAAGTAGGAGGTCGCGGTTTTAGGCACTGCCAGCGGCGCCGATGCCTTGGCCGGCGCTTTTTTCGCTGTCAGTGTCAATGTCTTGGCGGTGTTTTTCATACTTAAAACTCTCCAGTCGAGGCGAGTTGCGCGCCTGCGAAGTCAATAATCCAGCGGGACCCGCGTACGGGACCTGGGAAAGGGGGAACGGAAGTGGCCCTACCTTAGGGCGGACATGCCAGACTTCAAGCTCGACGCACCCGGTTTTGCGCGCGCCGACTCGGTTTGCGGCTGCGGACAGGTTGGCGATGGTCGATGATCAAAATCGTGCTGTGCATGTCGAAACGAAAAAAAGCCCGCTAATACGGGCTTGCATCTATGCTTCTAGAAGAATAGGGGAAGAGGCACATTATGCCCCAATGCAAGTTTTGGTGATAATTGATAGATCCGATAAGGGATATAAGCAATTCACATATTCACCAGCCCCAGCATCCACGACCGGCTTCCCGGCGGTCTGCGCCGGCGCAAGCCGGACTCAAGGCAAGAGGCGGATGATACACGATTTCGCACGGGGACGCTTCATCCTGGTGCGTGTTTCCCAACATATATAATTGGAACTAGTACAATGCGCGTCTTGGCACCGTGCTATCCTTCGCAATCCAGTTCTTACCATGAAGTCAATGAATACCAATACCCCTGCAGAGTCCGTCGACAACACCGCTATTCCGGCCGCCCCGGAAGCGCAGCAGCCGCAGGAAGCTGCTGCCCCAGAAGCACCGGCAAAGGCTCCGGCCCAGGCGCCGGCGCAAGGCCTGTCGGCGCGTTCGCTGCTCAAGCAGCTCCAGCAGGAGTTCCCCGCTTTCCGTGATTGCCTGCCCCTGTCGATCGGGATCGACAAGCAGCTGCTGGCCCGCATGCCGGGCCTGGACAAGAAAGTAATGCGCGCCGCCCTCGGCATCCACACCGGCTCGATGCGCTACCTGCGCGCGATGGAAAAAGCCAAGGTGCGCTACGACCTGGACGGCACCGCCGGCGCCGAAGTGCCGGAAGCGCACCGCGCTCACGCCAAGGAACAATTGCAGCAACGCTTCAAGAAGGAAGCCGACCGCAAGAAGGCCGAGCGCGACGCCGCCCTGGAAGAAGAAAACAACCGCAAGCGCCAGGAAAAACTGCAGGCGCTGGCGTCCAAGTTCTCCAAGAATTGAAGGCACTGACGGGCGTGGATGGTGGGCCGGATCAGCTGCAGGATGGGCTGCCCGCGTACATCGGCATCGACCTGGCCGACGTGCGCCTGGTGCGCAGCGAAGCACAGGCGCACGAGGCGCTGGCCATCCTGATGGCGGCCGACGTGATTGGTTTCGACACCGAATCCAAGCCCACCTTCGCCAAGGGTGAAGTGTCGACCGGCCCGCACCTGGTGCAGCTGGCGACCGATGACCTGGCCTTCCTGTTCCAGACCGCGACCCCGGCCGGCAATGCGCTCGCCCTCACCGTCCTCAAGCCGGTGCTCGAAGCCGACGGCATCCTGAAAGTCGGCTTCGGCCTGGGCGACGATGTGCGGCGCCTGAAATCCAAGTTCGGCATCGAGCTGCGCCACGTGCTCGACCTGTCGACCGCGCTGCGCCGGCGCGGCGAAAAGAATCCGCTCGGCGCGAAGAGCGCGGTCGAGCGCTTCTTCGGGCAGCGCCTGCAAAAGTCGAAACGCATCACCACCACCAACTGGGCCCTCCCCCGCCTGTCGGACAAGCAGCTGCAATACGCGGCCGACGATGCCCATGCAGCGCTGCGTATTTATCGCCATTGGAAGGCGAACCCTCCGGCGTAAGCACTAGCGCCGCACCATAAGAGGGAGCGCAGGCTCATCAATCCGCGTTATCATTCTCACCATCCTCGAAGCCGGTGAGCCAATGAGAACACGAAGCCTGCGCTGGTCGATTGCTGTACTGTCCTGCATGACGCTCTGTGCGGCCCAGGCCGAGGTGTCACCCCAACATGTTCCCGACACCCTCGAGCAGCGCCTGCTGGCCTGCGCCACCTGCCACGCGCGCGTCGATGCGCACGGCAATCCCGTCAACGACAGTTTTTATCCGCGTCTTCAGGGAAAGCCCGCCGGCTACCTGTATCACCAGCTGCTCAACTTCCGCGACGGCCGGCGCCAGTATCCCCTGATGACCTACCTGGTCGAGCACCTGCCCGACGACTACCTGCGCGAGATCGCCGGGCATTTCGCGGCCATGCCGCCGACGGTGCTGCCGCCGGCGCCCGGCGCGATACCGGCCCAGGCACGGGCACGCGGCCGCCAGCTGATCTTCGAAGGCGATGCGGCGCGCAAGATTCCGGCCTGCGTGTCCTGCCACGGCGCGCGCCTGACCGGCGTGCAGCCATCAATTCCCGGCCTGCTCGGCCTGCCGCGCGATTATGTCAACGCGCAGTTCGGCGCCTGGCGCAACAAGGTGCGGCGCGCGCATGCGCCGGATTGCATGGCCGAGATCACTGCGAAGCTGTCGCTCGACGACGTGGCCGCGATCTCTGGCTGGCTGGCGGCCGAGCCGATGCCGCCTGACCCGCGTCCCGACACCGGCATCAAGCGCCCGCTGCCGCTGGCCTGCGGCAGCGCGCCGGAGGCCCGATGAAAACCGCCCGCATCGTTTCCGTCATTCTGCTGCTGTGCGCGCTGGCGCTGGTGGCGCTGGCCTGGCCGCGCACCCGCATGGTCCCGTCCACCTCGCCGGCCGACTACGCGGCGACGTCGCAGAACATCGCGCGCGGCGCCTATCTCGCGCGCGCCGGCGACTGCATCGCCTGCCACACGGCGCGCGGCGGCGTCGCCTATGCCGGCGGACGCGCGCTCGACACGCCGTTCGGTCGCTTTTATGGCCCCAACCTCACGCCCGATATCGACACCGGCATCGGCGACTGGCATGCGGACGACTTCTGGAACGCCCTGCACAATGGCGTCGCAAAGGACGGCCGCCTGCTCTACCCCGCCTTCCCCTACACGCATTACACCCGGGTCACGCGCCCCGATGCGGATGCGCTGTATGCCTATTTCAGGAGCTTGCCGCCGCAGCGCCAGCCGAACCGGCCGCATGAATTGGACTTTCCCTACAACCAGCCGATGCTGCTGGCCGGCTGGCGCCTGCTGTACTTCCGCCCCGGCGACATTGAAGCACAACCGGCGCGCGGCTTGGCGTGGAATCGCGGCGCCTACCTGGTCGAAGGTCTCGGACATTGCAGCGCCTGCCACAGCACGCGCAACCCGCTCGGGGCATTGAAGGAGGGCCTGGATGGCGGCATGATGCCGACGCTCGGCTGGTACGCGCCGTCGCTGACCTCAAGCGGCGAGGCGGGCCTGGGCGACTGGGAGCAGGACCATATCGTGGCGCTGCTGGGCAGCGGCATCTCGCCGCGCGGCGCGGCCACTGGACCGATGGCCGAAGTCGTGGCGCGCAGCCTGCAGTATTTGACGCGTGACGACCTGGAGGCGATGGCGGTCTACCTGAAGTCGCTGCCGGCGACGCCCGCACCCACACCGGAACGTGCGCCGTCCGCGGGCAAACAGGTCCTGCTCGAAGGCGGCCGCATCTATGCCAGCCAGTGCGCGCAATGCCACGGCGACGACGGCCAGGGCAAGCTGCCCGCCTATCCGCCGCTGGCCGGCAACCGCGCCGTCACCTTGACGCCCGCCGTGAACGCGATCCGCATGACGGTCAACGGCGGCTTCCCGCCCGGGACGGGGGGCAATCCGCGGCCCTATGGCATGCCGCCGTTCGGGCATGAACTCAACGATGCGCAGGTGGCGGCGGTCTTGAGCTGGATCCGGACCAGCTGGGGCAATGCGGCGCCGCCCGTGACGGCGGTCGAGGTGAATCGCTACCGCGCAATCACGGACAACTGAGCAGACAATTAACCTGACCAGCGATCAGACCATGTCCGCGAACGCCACCCGGTCGGTGGTCGCGTTGCGCGCATCCTCGACCCGCACCTTGTGCGCGGCCAGCAGCGTCTCGAGCGAGGCGTTCATCGTGTGGCAGCCCGGATCGATCCCGCTGTTCATCTGCGCGCGGATGCCGCCCAGGTCGCCGTTCTCCAGCATCCTCACGACGGCCGGGCTCGGGGTCAGACACTCGGTCGCGAGATAATACCGATTGCCCTCGACCGACGGCAGCAGCGCCTGGCACAGCACGCCGCGCAGGGCGTGCGCCAGCGCCTGCGCCTGGGCGTCCGAGTTGCCAAGCAGGCGCAGCATCTTCTGCAGTCCCAGCTCGGTGGAGCGCGCGTGCAGCGTGGCCAGCACCAGCGGACCGGATTCGGCCAGCGCCAGGGCTTCCTGCGCGGTCTGGGCGTCGCGGATCTCGCCGATCACGATCACGTCCGGACGCTCGCGCAGCGCGTCCAGCGCACCCAGGTAGTAGCTCTGGACGTCGCTGTCCTCGCCCACTTCGCGCTGCGTGATGATGCATTTGCGCTGCGGGATCAGGGTCTCGACCGGGTCTTCGATGGTGATGATGTGGCCCGAGCGCTGGCGATTGATCTCATCCAGGATCGAGGCGATGGTGGTCGACTTGCCCTGGCAGGTGTCGCCGATGATCAGGACCAGGCCGCTCGTCAGGCGCGCGAATTCGCGCTCGTCGTCCCACAGGCCCAGGTCGTTCAAGGGGATCGGTTCCTTGGGGAAGCGCCGGATCACGCAGCCGATGCGCTTGCCGCCCTGGAAGCGGAAGCAGTTGGCGCGGATGCGCGCCGTGTGCAGGTCGATCGAGCGGTCGAAGGCGCGCAAGGCAATGCGCTGTGGCCAGTTCGGCTCGATCACGTCGAAGAACTCTTCCAGCTCTTCCTTCGTGATTGGCGAATCGGTCACCGCCACCAGGCCCTTTGGCTGGCGCAGCATCAGCGGGCTGTTCTGGTGGATGATGATGTCCGAGAACACCAGCTTCGAATTGAGCAGGTGCAGGATTTGCTGCACCAGGGTCTCGAACACCGGATGGTCTTCGTTTTCGATGTACGAGAGGGTCGGGATCTGCGAGGACTGGTGGTGTTCCATCTGGCCGGGTCAAATATAAGATCGGGATCCGGCCATTATAGAACTGGAATGTTGCAAATTAGAAAAAAATCTTCAGCGTGACAAACTCGCAACAATGCGCTCGCCGAACACGGTGATCGTCACCCCCACCACCACGACCAGCGCGCCAAGGATGCGTACGCCCGACACCTTGCGGGTCGCCATATTGATCATGCCGAAATGGTCGATCGCCATCGAACTGATCAGTTGGCCGGCAATCACCAGCACGATCAGGCTCAGCAGGCCGATGCGCGGCGCCAGGAAGACGCTGCCGAACACGAAGGCCGCGCCAAGAAAACCGCCCAGGAATTTCCAGGCCGGCTGAGAAGGCAGGGCCGCCAGGGTCGCGCCCACGCCGCCGACGCCGCTCTTGGCCAGCGCCATCACCAGCAGCACCACCGTGCCGCAGCTGAACGACACCAGCGCGGCCATCACCGAATTGGCGCCCATCGATTGCGCCAGCTGGCTATTCACGGCCGCCTGCACCGACATCGCAATCCCGATGCAGAATGCCAGCGCCAACAAAATCAGGTTCATTTCATACTTTCTTTTTCAAAAACCGCACGATTTTAGTGCATACCGAGGGTTTGCGTTGGCGTCAGCTTGTCGCGCGCGCATGCAGTTCAGGCCGCGCAATGCGCAATCCGTCGCAAACGGCCACGACCTCCGCTGGGAGCTGGCTACGATGGCGCCAATACCAACATTCATCAGGAGCCACCATGCCCACACCATCCTTCGCCACCCGCCGCCTTGCCATCGCGCTGCTCGGCGCCGTCGCCGTCACTGCCATCGTCCCGGCGCCCGCCATGGCCTGGCCATTCGGCGGCAGCCAGGTCGATGGCAGCGGCAACGTGGTGCGCCAGACGCGCCAGGCCGAGCGCTTCACCGGCATCTCGCTCGGTGTGCCGGCGCAGCTCGAACTGCGCCTGGGCAGCAGCGAAGGGCTCACCATCGAAACCGACGACAATATCCAGGCACTGATCGAGACCGAAGTCGAAGACGGCGTGCTGCGCATCCGCACCACCAAGCGCAACGTCAACCTGCGCCCGCGCACCCTGAAGATCGTGGTCAATGCACGCCAGATCGACCGCCTGTCGCTGGGCGGCTCGGGCACCATCGACGCCCCTGCACTGCGCGCGAAACAGCTGCGCTTCGACCTCGGTGGGTCGGGCAAGATCAATGTGCGCAGCGTGGACAGCGAGTCGGTGTCGATCAGCGTGGGCGGCAGCGGCGCCATCGTGGCCGGCGGCGGCAGGACGGACGATATCTCGATCTCGGTCGGCGGCTCGGGCGACGTCGACCTGGGCAAGGTCGCGGCGAGCAACGCCAGCGTCAGCGTGGGCGGATCGGGCGATGTGACGGTGTGGGCGAAGGACGCGCTGAAGATCTCGGTCGCCGGCTCGGGCGACGTCAATTACTATGGCGACCCCAAACTGAGCCGCTCGGTGGCCGGTTCGGGCCAGGCGCGCCGTCTGGGCGACGCGCCGCGGTAAACCTTATTTAGGACCGCGCAGCACTTCGCGCTCGACCAGCACGGTGTCGGTACCATCGGTCAGCCAGATCTGACCGTCCTGGATCGTGCATTGCAGCTGCATCGAGCGCTGCGCCATCTTCTCGAGCTGTGCGCTGATCTCATGAGGGATATTGATCACGCTAACGTTCTTGGCGCGCTCGATCTTGTTGGCCAGGCCCTTGAACCAGATATTGCTGGTGGCGCTATAGCTGTAGACCACCACCTTGTCGGAACGGCCGGCGGCCTTGAGGATGCGTTTTTCGTCCGGCTGGCCGACTTCGATCCAGGTCTGGATGGCGCCGGTCAGGTCCTTGATCCACATGGCCGGTTCCTCGACATCGAACAAGTCCTTGGTGAACGCCAGCGCCGGATCGGCGTGCAGGGCAAACGCCAGCACGCGGATCATCACGCGTTCGTCGGTTTCGGACGGATGCCGGGCGATGGTCAGGCTGTGTTCCTGATAGTAGTTCCGGTCCATGTCGGCGATCGACAGGTCGGCCTTGTAGATGGTCGCTTTGATAGCCATGTGTGCGGGTGCGCGTGTGTGCGGTGGAATGAAAACCCGCTATTGTCGCATGCGCAGCGAGCGCCGGGCATGCCGCCGGGTTAGACTGGTCGGCCATATCAGACATGGAGACCGCGATGACCAATGCATTTCCTCCGAACCAGCAATTCCTGCTGGCCGCGCGCCCGGTCGGGCTGCCGCAGCGCCACGACTGGCGCTTCCACGAACAGGCCGTGCCGGAGCCGGGCGACGGTGAAGTCGTGGTCAAGGTGCTGTTCCTGTCGCTCGACCCGGCCATGCGCGGCTGGATGAATGAAGGCAAATCGTATATCCGGCCGGTGGCGATCGGCGAAGTGATGCGCGCCGGCGGTCTCGGCATCGTCATGGCGTCGCGCTCGCCGCGCTTTGCGGTCGGCGACCATGTGGTGGGCGGCACCGGCGTGCAGCGCTACTGGTCGGGCGCGGCCGACGACAAGGGCGCCAACCTGGCCCGGATCGATCCGTCGGTCGGCCACCTGACGGCCTGGCTGAACCTGCTCGGCATGCCCGGCATGACGGCCTATTTCGGCCTGCGCGAAGTGGGCCAGGCCAAGGCCGGCGACACCGTGGTGGTGTCGGGCGCGGCCGGCGCGGTCGGCATGACCGTGGGCCAGGTCGCCAAGCGCATGGGTTGCCGCGTGGTCGGCATCGCCGGCGGCGCCGAGAAATGCGCCTTCGTGGTCGAGCGCCTGGGCTTCGATGCCTGCATCGACTACAAGACGGCCAAGGTTGGCGCCGCGCTCAAGGAACACTGCCCAGAGGGCGTGGACGTTTATTTCGACAATGTCGGCGGCGATATCCTGGACGCCGTCCTCACCCGCATCAATTTGAAGGCGCGCATCGTGATCTGCGGCGCGATCTCGCAATACAACGTGACCGAGCCGGTCAAGGGCCCGTCGAATTACCTGGCGCTACTCGTGAACCGCGCGCGCATGGAAGGCATGGTGGTGTTCGATTATGCGGCGCGCTACCCTGAGGCCGTGGCCGAGCTCGGCGACTGGCTCAAGGAGGGGGCGCTGCAGAGCCATGAACACGTGGTCGACGGCTTCGAGGGCTTTCCCGAAGCCTTGTTGATGCTGTTCGAAGGGCGCAACCTGGGCAAGCTGGTGCTGAAGGTGGCCGACGCCTGAGCGCAGGTTCGCGCGCGTCGTTGCGCCGGACAGAACTAACCTCCCTCCTCCATGGTCGTACAGGGTCGGGGCGCCCGCCCCTCCCTCCATGGAGCGTGCCATGTTTTCCTTTCCCGAGAGCGCCTCGCCCAATCCGGCCCTGCGCGTCCAGCTCGATGCCCAGGTCGATGCCGTCACTACGCTGGCCAAGCGCAGCCTCGAGCTGCTGGCGCGCATGAGCGAACTGAACCTGCAGATGACGCGCCACGCGCTCGAGACCGCGCTCGACACCGGGCGCCAGCTGGCCGCCTGCACCGATCCCATGCAACTGGCGCCGCTCGCCATGCGCGGCTGGCAGCCGCTGGGCGAGCATGTGCGCAACTACCAGCAAGGCCTGATGGGCGTGCTGGCCGAAGCCCAGACCGGCCTTGGGCACGCGGCCGCCCAGGTGCCGAACCTGGCGCAGCACCTGGCGCAGGATGTCGCGCAATCCATGTCGCAAACCATGGCGCAAACGATGGCGCAGAACGTCGCGCAGGCCGCCGGCCAGCGCCACCACTAGCGCCCTGCCCCGGCGCGGACGAAGCGTGCTGCACGCGGGCGTGCGAACGGCGGAACTAACGCTCACCACGTTTCTCTAAACGCACGAGCGCAACCCTGCGTTCATGCATCGGCTACGGCTTCTACAACTGACAGCCCCACGGGCACAAGGAGATCGACATGGCGACCAGCAAGGAGAATGGAGGCAAGAGCAGCAGCAGTTCCGGCAGCGCCCAGAAAAGCGGGCAGCCGGCCAAGCGCGGCTTCGCGGCGATGGACCAGAACCAGCAACGCGAAATCGCCAGCAAGGGCGGCCAGGC
>Ga0265797_10010727_pt1 | contig 11614 bp, 8 predicted proteins | sample P2T30metagenome_FD_192433 | JGI IMG/M metagenome (GOLD analysis project Ga0265797, IMG submission 192433) | Plant litter microbial communities from East Loma Ridge, Irvine, California - P2 T30 | ecosystem: Environmental > Terrestrial > Plant litter > Unclassified | place: USA: California... | reverse complement strand
TTGGCGAAGTCGATACTCTGGTTACCGTACGGATTGATGATCACGAACGCCGCCAGCTCCGGGCTGGCTTTGATCAGCGCCGGGAAGTCGTAGCGCCCTTGGTGGCGGTTGCGCGGATGCAGCTGACCTTTGTCAGTCGGCGAGGCAGGCGGTTTCGGCGGGCGTTTGGCAGGCATGCTGATGGATCACACAAAGGGCGGTGGGACATTTTCCCACAGCCGTCCGTGACGTGCTTGCCGGCTTTGCTGCGGCGCGCTGGAAAGCTGCGGCGGCCACGATTGGCGTTCGGCGGCGCACTGACCCAGGTCAAGGGTACGCCGCCTGCCCAGCTCTAGACTGGCGCGATCTAGGGATATGACAGGGAGGCCAACATGGCCTATCTCAATTGGAGCGATGACCTGAACACAGGGATCGCGGTGATCGATGGTCAGCACCGGCGCATCGTCGACATGATCAACGAGCTATATGTCGCGCAACAGAAGAGTTCACGCGAGGGCGTGGCCCAGGTGATCGAGGAGCTGGTGGACTACACCACCTCGCACTTCGCTTTCGAGGAGGCGATGCTCGAAGAGGCCGGCTACGTGTTCACCAAGGCCCACAAGCGGGTGCACGACATTTTCATCAAGCGGGTCGACGACTACCGCACGCGCTTCAAACAGGGCGAGGACGTCTGCGATGAATTGCGCAGCCTGCTCGGGCGTTGGCTGTTCGGCCATATTCGCAATGACGACCAGAACTACGTGGCGGCCGTTACCGAAAACCTGCGTCGCCTGGCCGCCGACAAGACCGAAGACGGCTGGCTGAGTCGCGCCAAACGGCGCTTCTTTCGCGCGGCATAGCGGGTGGTTCAAGGCGATAGCGGCCGTAGGGTGGATCGGGGCGCGTAGCTGACGCTCTTTTCATCCATCATTGCGATCGCAGAGCGGTGGACGGGTCGGGCCGCGTAGGTGAGGCGTCATCCACCCTACGACTGTGGGAGCGGGCCGTGCCCGCGATTCGCGTGCATGAACAACTGGGCGTCCCCGCCCGCTCCCACCATTCGTAGGTTACGCATCATCTGCGCGCATCCCAGGTAGACGTAGGGTGGATGGCGCTTTTTTCATCCACCATTGCGATCGTAAAGCGGTGGACGGATGAAGCGTCGTCCACCCTACGCCTAGAGCCCCTCCCGCGATCGTGAACGGCCGCTCCCGCCACGAACCCGCCGTTGTTCCTCACGTTGAACTAGAGCGGGAATATCCACGGCACCATCACCACGCTGACGATCATCACCAGCACGGTGAACGGCACGCCGATGCGCACGAAGTCGCCGAAACGATATTGGCCCGGTCCCAGCACCAGGGTGTTCACCGGTGAGGAGATCGGTGTCATGAAGGCGGCCGAGGCGGCCAGCGCCACGGTCATCGCGAAGGGTACGGGGGAGGCACCCAATGCTTGGGCGGTGGCGATCGCTACCGGAGCCATCAGCACCGCAGTGGCGGTGTTGGAGATGAACAGGCCTATCAGTGCGGTAACAGTGAACAGGCTTGCGAGGATCACCCGCGGCCCGGACTCGCCCAGCGCGCCGACCAGGCCGTTGACCGCCAGGTCGATACCGCCGGTTTTCTGCAGGGCCAGGGCGAAGGGCAGCATGCCGACGATAAGAATCAGGCTTGGCCAGTGGATCGACCGGTAGGCGCTGGTCATGTCGATGCAGCGGAAGGCGCCCATCAGCAGGCAGCCGATCAGCGCGGCCATCACGTTGGGCACCAGCCCGCTGATCATCAGCCCGACCATTACCATCAGGCTTAGCAGGGCATGGGGCGCCTTGCTGGCGGCAGGCGCCACTTCATCGACCTCGGCCGGCAGGCTGAGCACCAGAAAGTCGCGGTTGAGGCTTTGCAGGTGGTGGATCCGCTTCCAGCTACCGGCCACCAAGAGCGTGTCGGCGTGGGTCAGCTTCTCGTCCACCAGCAGGCCTTCCAGCGCCTGGCCATGGCGACGCAGACCGACCACGTTGAGCTTGTAGCGGCTGCGCAGGCCAAGTTCCTGGATGGTCTTGCCCGGCAAATGTGATTCCGGCGGCAGGGCCACTTCGGCCAAGCCGAGCTCGTGGGAATGCACGCTGTAGTAGGAGTTGCGCAACGGCAGGGCTTCCAGGCCAAGTTCGTCATAGGCGCCGAGCAGGGCGATGGCCGGGCTGGCCAGGTCAACCAGCAGCACGTCACCAGGCTGCACCTGGGTATTGCCGGTGGCCATCAGCAGCAGGGTGCGAAACTGCCGCTGGCGCTCCACGGCGATCACATTGATGCCGTATTGCGAACGCAGTTTCAGTTCATCCAGTGCCTGATTGGCCAGAGGGGAGTCGGCGCGTACCTGCAAGCGCCGTTCGCGCTCACTGAGCCGGTAACTCTGGGCCAGATCGGCCAGGGTCAGGCGCGGCGGCGCGGTCTCGTCACCGCTATCGTCGCGTTGCAGCCAGCGCCGGGTGGCGAGCATGTACAGCACGCCGAGTACCAGTACGGTAAGGCCGATTGGTGTGAAGCTGAAGAAGTCGAAGCCCGGCAGGCCGGCGCGCAGCAGCTCGCTGTGCACCACCATGTTCGGCGGCGTGGCCACCAGGGTGAGCATGCCGCTGATCAGTCCGGCAAACGCCAGCGGCATCATCAGCCGGCCCGGTGCGATCTTCAGGCGTGCGGCCACACCAAGCACCACCGGGATGAAGATCGCCACGACACCGGTCGAACTCATCACCGAGCCGAGCCCGGCGACCGCCACCATGAGCAGCACCAAGAGGCGTGTTTCGCTGCTGCCAGCCTTGGCCACCAACCAGTCGCCGAGGCGATAGGCGATGCCGGTGCGCACCAGACCCTCGCCAATCACGAACAGCGCGGCGATGAGGATTACGCTGGGGTCGCTGAAGCCGGCAAGGGTCTCCTGAATGCTGAGCACGCCGGTCAGCGGCAAGGCGACGAGAATCATCAGCGCGACCACGTCCATGCGTGGTTTGTCGAGAATGAACAGCACCACGGCGGTGAACAACAGGCCGAGCACCATGAGTAATTCGTAGGTCATTCTGGCTCCTTGCCAAGGAAGTTTCAGCGCCCGTTCAAAGGCTCGCGAGCGATAACAGTACGAGGCCCAGGCGGCTTCGCGAAAGAGGCGAGGTAGCGGAGTTCACAGGTATAAGTGAGCATTACCGCTTCGCGTCTGGCAGCACTAGTGTGTGTTTGAGCACGTGGTTGCCAAGTCTGCTGTTAACGCCGCAGTGTCGACAAGCAGCAGACGTTGGGAGTTTCTCAGGGATAGCCGAGCACTGCCTTGATCTGCTGCAGGTTGGCGGCGATCCAGTGCTTGTCGATGGCGCCCCAGTCGCGGATCAGGTAACGCCCGGCGTTGTTGCGTTCGCCATCCTGCTGCTGGAATTCGCAGTGGATATCCAGCTCTTCCAGCGCAGTGAGGGTGTCCTGGGCGGTGCGCCGTGGCATGCCGGTGGCGGCAATCAACGCCGGCACGCTATCGGCCGTGCCGCTGTCGATCAGCCAGGCGACGTAGAGGCGGCGGTAGAAGCTGGTTTTGGTCTTGCTTATGTCCATGCAGGTTGTCCGTGTTGGGCCAGGGTAGGGCGACTATAGCAGCGCTGACGGCGCGGCCCTACGCAGCGGGACAACCCGCCAGCCGCGCGCAAACGCGGCTGGGCATTCATCTTCATCAACCGGCCAGTTGCACCAGCGCAACGTACGTACCGGCGCCAGCAAGATAACCGAGGAAGGCCAGGCCGGTGATGCGCTTGAGGTACCAGATGAAGTTGATCTTCTCCATGCCCATGGCCGCAACGCCTGCCGCCGAGCCGATGATCAGGCAACTACCGCCTGTGCCGGCGCAGTAGGCGAGCATCTCCCAGAAATTGCCGTTGATGACGAATTTGCTCAGCCAGGGCAGCTCGTCGACGTCGGCGAGGCTGAGCATCTCGGGGGTAACCAGCGGGTACATCTTCATGGCGCCCGCCACCATTGGCACGTTGTCCACCACGGCTGACAGCAAGCCGATGGACATCGCGATGCTGTAGACATTGCCCAGGCTGTCCTTGAGCAGCGTGGCGACCTGAATAAGGTGCCCGGCGCTCGACAACGCGGAGACGGCCAGCAGAATGCCGAGAAAGAACAGCACGCTGGTGATGTCGATACGGCGTAATACGCCGACTACCGACAGTGGGTCCTTTTCTTCACTGTTCTTGCTGCGATGGATCACCTCGGTCACCACCCATAGCAGGCCGAGACCGAAAAGGATGCCCATATAGGGGGGCAGATGGGTGATGGTCTTGAAGATCGGCACGAAGATCAGCGCCCCCAGGCCCAGGCCGAACACCAGATTACGCTCGAACGGCGTGGTCGGGTCGCGGCTCTCGGGGCTTTCCTGGAGCGGTGGCTGCTGGATCTCACCGCGCAGCCTGAAGCTCAACAGGATCAGCGGTGCCAGCAGGCAGGCCAGGCTGGGCAGGAACAATTGGGAAATGATGCCGGTGGCGCTGACCTGGCCGCCGATCCACAGCATGGTCGTGGTCACGTCGCCAATCGGCGACCAGGCGCCGCCAGCGTTCGCGGCGATCACCACGATGCCGGCGTAGAACCAGCGTTCGTGCCGGTCGGCGATCAGCTTGCGCAGCAGCGAAATCATCACGATGGTGGTGGCCAGGTTATCCAGTGCTGCGGACAGGAAAAAAGTGATCAGCCCCACCAGCCACAGCAGATGCACACGCTTGTTGGTGCGGATGCGGTCGGTGATCACCTTGAAACCTTCGTGGGCATCGATCAGTTCAACGATGGTCATGGCGCCCATGAGGAAGAACAGAATCTCGGAGATCTCGCCGAGGTGATGGCGCAGCTCCTCGACCACACGATGGGTATTGGTGCTTGAACCGGCGGTGCCTGAACCGATCATCGGCATGATGCTGTCGGCACCCAGCACCAGCAGCGTCCAGGCCACCACGGCGGTAAGCAGCGCAGAGGCGGCCTTGTCGATCTTCAGCGGATGTTCAAGGGCGATGCACAGGTAACCAAAAACAAAGATGACAGCCATCAACGCATACATGGTGGGTCCGCCTGATTTTTTATGAGTGTTGAGGTCGGTAGGCGGGGGAAGATGCCTGAAACACCTTGAAAAAGGAAAGCGCTAAATGCCGCACTGAGGAGCTTGCGTCGCTCTCAGGTAAGCGCCTCCCGAACGGGTCGATGGTGCACTGCGCTGCGTCGTTCGGGCGCGCCTGCTAAGCGCGACAGGCTTGTCGCCGCCGCCCCAAACGCCGTGCAAAAAAAGACCCGCGCCTGTGAGGGCGCGGGTCGCTATGTCGCGTGCGGATTTACAGGCTGGCGATCTTGCTGCGCTGCTCGACCAGATTGGCCAGCGCCTGCTCGGCCTCGGCCAGCTTGGCGCGCTCCTTCTCCAGTACTTCGGCTGGCGCCTTGGCGACGAAACCCTCGTTAGCCAACTTGCCGCCGACCCGCTTGGCTTCACCTTCCAGGCGCTGGATTTCCTTGTCCAGGCGCGCGAGTTCGGCTTCTTTGTCAATCAGCCCGGCCATCGGCACCAGTACCTGCATGTCGCCGACCAGTGCGGTGGCGGACATCGGTGCCTCTTCGCCGGCTGCCAGTACCTTTACCGACTCGAACTTGGCCAGCTTGTTGAGCAACGGGGCGTTGTCGTTGAGGCGGCGCAAGTCTTCGCCATTAGCGTTGGCAAGGATCACGTCGATGCGCTTGGCCATGGAGATCTTCATTTCGCCACGGATCTGCCGCACACCGAGCATCAGCTGTTTGACCCACTCGATGTCGCCTTCGGCCGCCGCGTCGATGCGGGCCTCAACGGCCACCGGCCAGGGTTGCAGCATCAGCGTTTCACCGCTGACCCCGGCCTGGCCCTTGATGCGCTGCCAGATCTCTTCGGTAATGAACGGCATGAACGGGTGCGCCAGACGCAGAATTACTTCCAGCACGCGCACCAGGGTGCGGCGGGTGCCGCGCTGGCGTTCGATCGGGGCGTTCTCGTCCCACAGCACGGGCTTGACCAGCTCCAGGTACCAGGCGCAGTACTCGTCCCAGACGAATTCGTACAGGGCTTGAGTGGCCAGGTCGAAGCGGAAGGCGTCGAGGTGGCGGGTGACGTCCTGCTCGCAACGCTGCAGCGCGGAGATGATCCAGCGATCAACCGGCGACAGGTCAACGGATTCGCCATTCACACCGGTGTCTTGGCCATCGGTGTTCTCGATGACGAAATTGGCGGCGTTCCACAGCTTGTTGCAGAAGTTGCGGTAACCCTCGACGCGGCCCATGTCGAACTTCACGTCGCGGCCGGTGGTGGCCAGCGAGCAGAAGGTGAAGCGCAGGGCATCGGTGCCGTAGCTGGCGATGCCTTCTGGGAACTCGGCCTTGGTCTGCTTGGCGATTTTCTCGGCGAGCTTGGGCTGCATCATGCCGCTGGTGCGTTTCGCCAGCAGGGTCTCGAGGTCGATGCCGTCGACGATATCCAGGGGGTCGAGCACGTTGCCCTTGGACTTGGACATCTTCTGGCCCTGGCCGTCGCGCACCAGACCGTGCACATAAACGGTCTTGAACGGAATCTGCCCGGTCAGATGGGTCGACAGCATGATCATCCGGGCGACCCAGAAGAAGATGATGTCGAAACCAGTGACCAGCACGTCGGTGGGGTGGAACGTTTTCAATGCTTCGGTCTGCTCGGGCCAGCCGAGGGTGGAGAAGGTCCACAGGCCGGAGCTGAACCAGGTGTCGAGCACGTCGTCGTCCTGGCGCAGCGGCCGGTCGCCGAGGTTGTGCTTGGTGCGGACTTCATCCTCGTCGCGCCCGACGTAGACGTTGCCTGCACGGTCGTACCACGCCGGAATACGGTGGCCCCACCACAGCTGACGGCTGATGCACCAGTCCTGGATGTCACGCATCCAGCTGAAATACATGTTCTCGTACTGCTTGGGCACGAACTGGATGTCACCGCTCTCGACCGCGGCGATGGCCTTTTCGGCCAGTGGTTTGGTCGACACGTACCACTGATCCGTCAGCCACGGCTCGATGATGGTGCCGGAGCGATCACCCTTCGGCACTTTCAGGGCGTGGTCGTCGATCTTTTCCAGCAGGCCGAGCGCATCGAAGGCGGCAACGATCTGCTTGCGTGCTTCGAAACGGTCCAGGCCGGCATATTCGGCAGGCAGGCTGGCATCGAGCAGGGCGTTGACGCTGCCGTCGATGTTGAAGATCTGCGCACCCGGCAGCACCGCGGCGTCCTGGTCGAAGATGTTGATCAGCGGCAGGTTGTGGCGCTTGCCGACTTCATAGTCGTTGAAATCGTGGGCCGGGGTGATCTTCACACAGCCGGTGCCGAATTCCGGGTCGCAGTAGTCGTCGGCGATGATCGGAATGCGACGGCCTACCAGCGGTAGCTCGACGTAATGGCCGATCAGCGCCTTGTAGCGCTCGTCTTCCGGATTCACCGCAACGGCGGCATCACCCAGCATGGTTTCCGGGCGCGTGGTGGCGACGATCAGGTAGTCATTGCCTTCGGCGGTCTTGTGGCCGTCGGCCAGTGGGTAGCGCAGGTTCCACAGATGGCCTTTCTCATCGTGGCTTTCGACTTCCAAGTCGGAGATGGCGGTGTGGAATTTGGTGTCCCAGTTGACCAGGCGCTTGCCGCGGTAGATCAGGCCGTCCTCGTGCAGGCGCACGAAGGCTTCCTTGACCGCTTCGGACAGGCCGTCGTCCATGGTGAAGCGCTCGCGCGACCAGTCTACCGAAGAGCCCAGGCGACGGATCTGGCGGGTGATGTTGCCACCGGATTCGGCTTTCCAGTCCCAGACCTTGTCGAGGAATTTCTCTCGGCCGAGATCATGGCGATCGATGCCCTGAGCGCCGAGTTGGCGTTCCACCACCATCTGCGTGGCGATACCAGCGTGGTCGGTGCCTGGCTGCCACAGGGTGTTGCGACCCTGCATGCGGCGGAAGCGGATCAGCGCGTCCATGATCGCGTTGTTGAAACCGTGGCCCATGTGCAGGCTGCCGGTCACGTTCGGCGGCGGGATCATGATGGTGTAAGGCTCGCCGGAACCCTGCGGAGCGAAGTAGCCCTTCGCCTCCCAGTTTTCATACAGCGCGGTTTCGATGGCGTGGGGCTGGTAGGTCTTGTCCATGCGCGGCGGGACCCTTATGGCGTCTGATCGGAAAAGCCGAGCAGTATAACCAACCGCCAGGCAGTTTTCCTCCGCTCTCGAGGCTATCGGTCGAGCGGAGGAGGGCGGTGCGTCATCGTTGAGGCTGTGGTGGCGCGCGGCCGCTTCTGATCAGCGGCGTGGCGGCAGCAGGCGATGCAGGCGTGCCTGCAGGCGACGTTGGAGTTCAGCTTCGATCTGCGGCACGAAATCATCGATCACGTCTTGCAAAAGCAGCTGGGCAGCCGCGCGCAGTTCGCTGTCGAGGCGGTTGATCTCGTTGTCACGGCCGATGGCGCGCTGCACTGTCTGGCGCAGCTCGTGTTCCGAGGCCATGCCGGTTGCAGTGCCAGCGGCGACGTGCGGGCGCGAGTTGGCCACGGTATGGGCGGCCGGGACTATATCGGAGAGCAGCGGAATATCGTCGGGATCGAATTTTTCGGTCAGCAGGGGCGGATCGAGATCATCATCCAGCAGCTCGCGAATCGACTCTAGATCGTTCAGCAAAGCGCCAGGCTTGTGCGGTGGTTTCAGGTTGTCCATGAGGGGCTTTTACAGTTCGACACGTTTGGGATCATAGCCCCGTTGACGGTAGCTGCGGAAATTCTCCCGGCAGGCGGTCAGCAGGTCAGGTTCCTGGTTGACGATCTCGATCACTCGGCTGAAGTGCTCGATGTGCGGGCTGAGCGTGCTGCCCAGATTGATCAGCACGCCCTGAGTTGCGTCGGGCGTTTCGTCGATACCAATCACCACAGGTGATTTGGGGTCATCCTGGTGCAGGGCGTGGGGGATGAAGCTTTCCTGGCGAGCGTGCCAGAGCATGTCGTCGAGCTCGGTACATTGCGCCGCGTTGCTGCCGCGCAGAAACACCGGCAAGCCATGGCGCCAGGCTTTGCCGGCAAGCTGGCAGGCGGCACGCAAGCGCTCCGCCGTGGTGTTCGACGACAGTACGTAGAATTCTATTCGGGGCATGAGGGTATCTGCGGATATCCAGCGAGCAGCGCGACAGGGGTGGCGCGCTGCTCGCAGTAATCAGCGTTGCTCCTGCTGCAGGCGGTCGAGCAGGTATTGCGTCAGCAACGGAACAGGTCGGCCGCTCGCGCCCTTGTCTTTGCCGCCGCTGATCCAGGCGGTACCGGCAACGTCCAGGTGCGCCCATTTATACGATTTGGTGAATCGCGACAGGAAGCAGCCGGCGGTAATGGTGCCGGCCTTGGGGCCGCCGATGTTGGCGATGTCGGCGAACGGGCTGTCCAGTTGTTCCTGGTATTCCTCGTACAGCGGCAGCTGCCAGGCGCGGTCATCAGCCTGGCGTCCGGCAGAAAGAATGTCCTGCACCAAGTCGTCGTCGTTGCCCATCAGTCCCGATACATTGCTGCCCAGCGCGACGATACAGGCGCCGGTCAGGGTGGCGATATCAATCACCGCTTGCGGCTTGAAGCGTTCGGCATAGGTCAGGGTGTCGCACAGCACCAGGCGGCCTTCGGCGTCGGTGTTGAGAATTTCAACGGTCTGCCCGCTCATGGTGGTGACGATATCGCCAGGGCGGGTGGCGTTGCCGCTGGGCATGTTCTCGGCACAGGCGAACAGACACACCAGGTTGATCGGCAGCTGCATTTCCAGCACCGCGCGCAGGGTGCCGAATACGCTGGCAGCGCCGCACATGTCGTACTTCATCTCATCCATGCCGGCGGCCGGTTTGATGCTGATGCCACCGGTATCGAAGGTGATGCCTTTACCAACCAATACGTAAGGTTGTTCGGTTTTCTTGGCGCCCTGATAGTTGAGGACGATCAACCGCGGTGGCTGGTCGCTGCCCTGGCCTACGGCAAGGAACGCACCGGCGCCAAGCGCCTGCAGCTTCTTCTCGTCGAGAATCTCGACCTTTAGGTTCTTGTGCGCTTTGGCGAGGTCCTTGGCCTGCTCGGCCAGATAGCTGGGATGGCAGATGTTCGGTGGCAGGTTACCCAGGTCCTTGGTCAGCGCCATGCCGATAGCGATGGCGCGCGCCTCGACAGTGGCACGCTCGACATCGGCGACGTTGGCCTTGTCGGTGATCAAGGTGATTTTTTTCAGTGCGCTCGGTGTGGCTTTCTGGCTCTTGAAGCGGTCGAACTGGTAGCCGGCGTCGGCCAGGCTTTCAACCAGCAGGCGGGCCGTGCCGTAGGCGTCACGGTTTTTTACCTGAGCATCCTGCAGGGCCAGCACGGCATCGCTGCCACCGAGATTTTTCAGCACGCCGTAAACCGCCGCGATCAATTTACGCAGCTGGCGGTCAGACATTTCGGCGTCTTTGCCGGTGCCTACCAGCAGTACGCGCTCGGCCTTGAGGTTCGGCAGGCTGTGGGCCAGCAAGGTCTGGCCGGGCTTGCCGGCCAGGTCGCCACGCTTGAGCAGTGCGCTGATGGCGCCGCCGCTGGCAGCGTCCAGCGCTTGCGCGGTTACGCCAAGGCTGCCGCCTTCGCCAACGGGGATGACCAGAGTGGCGGTTTTCAGTGTTTCCGGGCGAGCGCTTTTGACAATAAATTCCATGCGTGGTGTCCCCAAGACAACGAGTCGCGAATACAGGATAATGACGACAATTTTTTCGGCCGGTTCGCTAAATAAGCGTACTAGCATGCAGTGCGGTTAGTTTGAGCACAGCCGCCTGAGCCTGACAACCCTGGAGTGTCTGTTTGATCGTCTTCCGATATTTGTCCCGAGAGGTTCTGACTACCTTGAGTGCGGTGAGCGCCGTGCTGCTGGTAATCATCATGAGTGGTCGCTTCATCAAGTACCTGGCCCAGGCGGCTCAGGGGGTGCTTGACCCAGGTGTCCTGTTCCTGATCATGGGTTTTCGTCTGCCCGGCTTTTTGCAGCTGATCCTGCCGCTGGGGCTGTTTCTGGGTTTCCTGCTGGCGTACGGGCGGCTCTACCTGGACAGCGAGATGACCGTGCTGTCGGCGACCGGCATGAGCCAGCAGCGACTGTTTCTGTACAGCCTGGCGCCGGCGACGGTGGTTGCACTGTTGGTGGCGTGGCTGAGTATGGGGCTGGCGCCTCAGGGCGTTTCCCAGGTCGCCAAGATATTCAACGAGCAGGATGCGTTGACCGAGTTCGACACGCTGGTACCAGGGCGCTTCCAGTCGATGCGCAACGGTTCGCGGGTCACCTATACCCAGGAACTCTCGGAGGATCGCACCGAGCTGGCTGGTATTTTCATCTCGGACAAGCGCCTGTCTCGTGACGGTGACAAGGATCGCGGCATTACCGTGTTGGTGGCCGAGAGCGGCCGTCAGGAAGTGCAGGCTGATGGTAGCCGTTACCTGATTCTGGAAAACGGCTATCGCTATGACGGCAATCCCGGCCAGGCCGATTATCGCGTGGTGCAGTACGACACCTACGGCGTGCTGCTGCCCAAACCCTCGGTTGCCGCCGATATCAGTG
>Ga0265797_10010726_pt1 | contig 11615 bp, 5 predicted proteins | sample P2T30metagenome_FD_192433 | JGI IMG/M metagenome (GOLD analysis project Ga0265797, IMG submission 192433) | Plant litter microbial communities from East Loma Ridge, Irvine, California - P2 T30 | ecosystem: Environmental > Terrestrial > Plant litter > Unclassified | place: USA: California... | reverse complement strand
CAATGCTGACCATGCCGACGCCGCTGATCTGCGCGATCTTTTGCGCCATGCGCGTGTCGACCAGGTCATTGAGCTTGGGCAACAGCATGGTCTTGGAAGTAATCGCCAACGTCAGCACCGGGGTGTCCGCCGGGTTGACCTTGTTGTACACCGGCGGCGCCGGCAGGTCCTTGGGCAACAGGTTGGTGGCGGCGTTGATCGCGGCCTGCACCTGTTGCTCGGCGACGTCCATGTTGATGTCGAGGTTGAAACGCAAGGTCAGCACCGAGGCGCCGCCGGAGCTGGTGGAGGCCATCTGGGTGAGGCCGGGCATCTGCCCGAACTGGCGTTCCAGCGGCGCAGTGACCGCGCTGGTCATCACGTCGGGGCTGGCGCCGGGGTACAGCGTCATCACGCGTATGGTGGGGTAGTCCACCTGGGGCAAGGCCGACACCGGCAGCAACCGGTAAGCGATGAGACCGGCCAGCACAATGGCCAGCATGCTCAGCGTGGTGGCGACCGGTCGAACGATAAACAGGCGCGACAGGTTCATGCGCCGACCTTTTGCGCCTTGCCGGCGTCAGTACCGGTCTCCCCTTTTGCCGCGGGCTTGCCTTGCAGGTGTTCGGTCGGGGTGGTCGGCACTTGGCTGCTGTCGTTGACCACTTCGATTTCGCTGCCGTCCTTGAGCCGGTCGGTGCCTTCCATGACCACCCGATCACCCGCCGCCAGGCCTTGCTTGATCACGGTGTTGTCGCCGTCGGTGTCGCCCACCACCAGCGGCTGGACCTTGACCTTCTTGTCGCCATCGAGCTTGTAGACAAAGGTGCCGTTATTCCCGAACTGGATCGCCGCGGACGGTGCCAGCACCACGTTGTGCAGGGTATCGGCGAGCAAATGCACGTTGACGAACTGATTGGGAAACAGCGCTTGATCCTTGTTATCGAAGCGCGCCTTGAATTTCAGGGTGCCGGTGGTCACGTCGATCTGGTTGTCCAGGCTTTGCAGCACGCCCACCGCCTGCTGTTTCGCGTCGCCACGGTCCCAGGCCTCCACCGGCAGTTTGTTGCCGGCGTGGTAACGCTGGAGGACGGTGTCCAGGGTATTTTCCGGCAGGGTGAAGGCCACGCTGATCGGTTGGGTCTGGGTAATCACCACCAGGGCGGTGGTGTCGTTGGCGGCCACCAGGTTGCCGACATCGAGCTGACGCAGGCCGACGCGACCGGCAATGGGTGCGCGAATTTTGGTGAATTCAAGGTTCAGCTTGGCATCGTCGACCGCGCCCTGGTTGGTCTTGACCGTGCCCTGGTATTGCAGGACCAGCGCCTCGGCGGTGTCCAGGGTTTGCTTGGCGATGCTGTCCTGGGCATACAGGCCGCGATAACGTTCGACGTCGACCTGGGCGTTTTTCAACTGGGCCTGGTTCTGCAGCAGCGTGCCCTGGGCCTGGAGCAAGGCGTTCTGGTAGCTGCGCGGGTCGATTTCCGCCAGCAAGTCTCCCGCCTTGACCATCTGCCCCTCCTCAAAGGCGATCTTGACCAGCTCGCCACCCACCCGGCTGCGCACATTGATGGTGTTGAGCGCGGTGACCGTGCCCAGCGCCTTGTAATACACCGGGAACTCCCCCACTACCGCAGGCGCCACCCGCACCGGCACCGGGCCGGTGGCGCCGCCGAAGCCTGGGCGCGCCATGCCGCTCTTGCCGGTATGCCCGGCCGGAGCATCCTTGTGGGCCGCGCTGCCGGGCCAGAATTTCCAGCACAGGCCGGCGATAACCAGCAGCACGAGCAGGCCGAACAGCCAGCGGCGGGAGTTGCGGGGGGAGGATTGCATGGATTGATCAACCATTGGGCGCGAGAGCTTCTACTTTGGGAGGCTGAAAGATAAGCACTGGGGCACATTTAGAAAAGCGCCTTTACCGGCTATTTACCTTGGGCTTACAACTTTTCAGCGTCGGGTTCTGGTGCATGGGCTGTTTCGCTAAGCTGCTGACACCCAAATGAAAACGGCCTGGACTAGGCCAGGCCGCAATCGTGCACGACGCGTGTTACCGCCAAACGACAGTCATACGCGCAAACAATTACTTCAAAACAGCCAGGGCTGCTTCGTAGTTTGGTTCCTGGCCAATTTCGGCAACCAGTTCGCTGTGCAGTACGTTGTCGTTCTCGTCCAATACCACGACAGCGCGAGCGGTAAGGCTGCGCAGCGGGCCGTCGACGATGTCTACACCGTAGTCCTGGGAGAACGCGGCGCTGCGGAAGTCCGACAGGCTTTTCACGTTTTCCAGGCCTTCGGAGCCGCAGAAACGCGCCTGGGCAAATGGCAGGTCCGAGGAAATGCACAGTACGACGGTATTGTTCAGCTCGTTGGCCTGGGCGTTGAACTTGCGTACCGAGGTCGCGCAGGTCGGGGTGTCGACGCTTGGGAAGATGTTCAACACTTTGCGCTTGCCGGCGAAGGTCGCCAGGGTGGCGTCCGACAGATCGCCGGCGGTCAGGGTGAAGTCTGGGGCCTGGGTGCCGGTTTGCGGCAGTTCGCCTTCAACCTGGACAGGGTTACCACGGAGGGTGACTTGAGCCATGATCGGAATCCTTATGGTGGGTTTGGTTAAACGAATTCGAGAGGCGGAAGTTAACCACAAAGTCGGTTGGCTACCTACCGCCAGACACAAATTGTCATATCGCCGGGTTGTGGTTTAATTGCGCGCTTTTTTTGCCTGCACCTCAAGGAACCTGTCGTTGATGAATCAGCCCGCCACCAAAGTCCTGGTCATTGGTTACGTCTGGCCGGAGCCCCGTTCCTCGGCCGCGGGCGGGCATATGATGCAGATTCTGGAGAGTTTTCTCACACAAGGTTGGGACATTACCTTCAGCAGCCCCGCGACCATCGGTGAGCACAAGGCTGATTTGCCGGCGCTGGGCATTCGTGAGTGCGCCATCGCGCTCAATAACAGCAGCTTCGACGACTTTATCCGCGAACTGGCGCCGGACATCGTGCTGTTTGATCGTTTCATGATGGAAGAGCAGTTTGGCTGGCGCGTGGAAAAGTGCTGCCCCGACGCCCTGCGCGTTCTGGAAACCTCCGATTTGCAAAGCCTGCGCGACGCACGGCACCAGCGGCTCAAGGCAGCGCTCAAGGCCGATCCGGACACTGATGACTTCACCGCCCTGTTCGCCCCGGGCCTGGAGCAAGAATTCCAAGGGATGGCCGACACCGACCTGGCCAAACGCGAAATCGCCGCGATTTACCGCTGCGACATCAGTTTGATGATCTCCGACGTGGAAATTCGCTTGCTCACCGAGCAGTTCAAGGTGCCCGCCGCCCTGCTCCACTGGTGCCCCTTGATGATGGAGCCCCCGACCGACGCCTTCGCGCCGTTCGAAAAGCGCGCGCACTTTCTCAGCATCGGCAACTTCCGCCACGCGCCTAACTGGGACGCGGTGCTGTGGATGAAGAACCGCCTGTGGCCGTTGATTCGCCAGCAATTACCCGGCGTCCAGTTGCATGTCTACGGCGCCTACACCCCGCCCAAGGCCACCGCGCTGCACAACCCGGCGCAGGGCTTTCATGTGATGAACTGGGCCGAAGACGCACTGCAAGTGATGACGGCCGCGCGCATTTGCCTGGCGCCATTGCGGTTCGGCGCCGGGATCAAGGGCAAACTGGCGGACGCGATGCTGTGTGGCACGCCGAATGTCACCACGCCAATCGGCGCCGAAGCCATGGGCGGTGAACTGCCCTGGCCCGGTGCAATCGAGCACAGCGCCGCGGCCCTGGCCTCGGCGGCTGTGAGCCTGTATCAGGACCGCGAGCGCTGGACCCAGGCCCAGGAAAACGGCCGTCGACTGCTTGCCCGGCGCTATGACCAGCACATCCACGGACCAGCGCTGATCGCCTGCCTGGAACACTGCCGCAGCCACCTGGACGCCCATCGACGGGATAACTTCACCGGCAGCATGCTGCGCCACCATGCGCATAAAAGTACCCAGTACATGTCCCAATGGATCGAGGCAAAAAACCGTAGCCTTTAAACGCCCGGCGCTGGCAGGGTTGCGCGCAACGGGGCATTATCCTACGCAGCAACCACAATAAAGCGACGGCAGCATGACCCGAGCAACGCGCATCACCGACCCTTCCTACGAGTTGATGGACGACCATAACGGCCTGTCCATCATCTATCGCCAGCACGGCTTTCCGTGCCCGCTGGTGCGCTGGCACTTCCATAAGGAGTACGAGCTGCACCTGATCGTCGCCAGCTCCGGCAAGGTGTTCATCGGCGACTACATCGGTAATTTCTACCCGCAAAGCCTGTTCCTCACCGGCCCCAACCTGCCCCACAACTGGATCAGCCAGGTGGAGGAAGACGAGGTCATCCCCAGGCGCGACATGCTGGTCAATTTCACCGATGAACTGCTGGAGAACGGCAGTCATATCTTCAATGAGCTCAAGACCCTGTCGCCGCTGCTGGAGCGCGCGCAATACGGCATCGAGTTTCGCTGCAAAAACACCATCGCCAAAGCCATGACCCTGATGCAATGTATCGAGGACGCCCAAGGCATGGCGCGCCTGGGGCACTTCTTTATCTTGCTGGAAGTATTGAGCAACTGTGAGGACTACCAGTTGCTGTCCGGCGTGACTACACCGCAGTTGGCCGATGAGCACAGCATCGACCGGACTAACCGAGCCGTGGATTACATCTTTGCCCACTACGCACGGGAATTGCCGCTGGAGGAAGTCGCGGAATACCTGGGGATGAAGCCGACTTACTTCTCGCGCGTGTTCAAACAGGCGACCGGGCGCACGTTTATCGAGTTCGTCAATCGGTTGCGTATCAGCAAGTCTTGCGAACTGTTGGCCGATGGCGATAAAGCGGTGACGGATGTGTGTTTTGAGTCGGGCTTTAACAACATCTCCAATTTCAACCGACGCTTTCAACAGCTCAAGGGTATGACGCCTTCCCATTATCGGCGTTTGGCAGTGCAACGACTCACAGAACAAAACCTCGCATAGCCCTACGCCGAACAACAAGCAACGGTAAACTTGAAACATTCAAACGCCGCTGCTGCTGGAACCGCTCAATGCCCGCTGCCACCTAGCTACAGCATTCCCCGTCTTTTCATGCAACGGGTAGTGCTTTTTCTAACTGCGCAGCCAAAAGGGCCATTCATGATTCACACTCGTCTGTCAGCTATTCTCCCGTCGACAAACCGAGCTAACGAACCGGTTACGCCCTTGACACCTCCGCGGTCGGTGACATCACGGGTGATCGAGCTTTTTCTCAGCAAGCCCGCCACGCAGAGTGCGCTCTCACAAGCCAGCACTCTACTGCGCCAGCGCGTCGAACCATTGCTCCGGGACGAGGTGACAAGAGAGCAACCCAGCCTGGCCGAGCAAATCATCCAGCTGATAAAGAACAGTCCTGAGCCGCTGACAGACACCATGCTGCACCATGAGGTGGAGCGGCGCCTGGGCCAGCCAAGTGCGCCCGATCCGCAGAAAACCTATGCCCAGGTCATTCAGCAAATACTCGAAAGCCAGCCACCCAGCGCACCGAACGGTCACAGCCTATTTCCGCGTTCACGCCGAGATCTGCAAAACCCGACCTCATCCCCCTCCCCACGCCAAGCCGCTCTGCAAAAATTCGCCGACGCGCTGGTAGAGAGTGGCGACCGACAACTGGCCATCGGTGTCGCTAATAGTTTGGTTCTTCAACGGCAAGTAGCCGAGAACGGTTTCAGTAGCTCCGCCGCGGAGCACAACGTTACCGTCCCGCCTGACTCCACGTTCGGCCAGGCCTGGGCTGAGCTTGCTGACGCGCTGCATTCGGAACCGTTCAAATCGTTTGCCGAAGCCAGGCGGATCGATATTTCCAAACTCTTCATTAGCCCCGACGGCACCCTGACCGTGACAGGCGTTCATCGTGACGTCAATTTTTACCCGCACCGGGACACCGACTGGGCTGGCGCTTCAACTGCGGTTCTAGCGGCCGTCAAAAAAGTGGCCGGTAGGAGCTTTGCCGTTGCATTCGTCGACCGCAATCACGCAGACGCCTATACGGTCGCCCAATTCTACGGATTGAACCTGGGGCACATAAAAAACGGCGATACGCTGTTCGCCATTGGGCAACTGTTTCGGGACGGCACCTTCAAGTCGTTGATCAGCTCCGACCCGCTGTACGCGACACGATACGCACCCATAAAACAGCACCAACAAACGGCCAGCCAACGAATCGCGGATTTACCGCAAGCGCAATTGAACCAACGCCTTGCAGCGCTCGCCCCCCAGCCGGCATCAAAGGCGGTTGAGGAAGCCGATCGTGAACTGGCACAACGGTGTAGCCAAGCGTTATTGAAACTGTTGCCGGAGTCCCAAGACGCAGCGATTGAAGTTTCCATTCTGGTCAACGATATCCCCGAGTATTCGACATTCAATCAGGTTCGCAACAACCTCCTGGACGCGCTGCACGGTGAGACTTTCAAAGCCTTTATGGTCGAGGAAAACCTCGACCCGACCAGCGTACGCATCAACCCTGACCGATCTGAACTGACCGGCAAAGTGGACGGCGTCGATACCACGTTCACCTTGAATGATTTGTCGAGCTGGACCGATGCCTGGGTCGAAATCATGAATGCGGTCAAAGCGTGGGCCGCCGGATCGAACGTTGACGTTCAATACCCTTCCACAACCTCCCCGAAGTTGTATGACCTCATGCGCTTTTATAATGAGCCGATCCCTCGCGAAATCTCCTCTCGGGAAAGCGGCTGGCTGGAGCAACGGTTTACCAGCCATCTCGGTCGAGTGGCCAACATGATCCGGAATAACGGCTTCAGGGCTTTGGTTAGCCCAAGTGCCAACGACTCCAACTCTCAGGACGTCCGTAAGCGACAACAGGCGGTCATTCAACAGCTCACTGAGCAGCCACCTACCCGCTCACCGCTTGAAACCCTCGCGGCGACTGTTCAAACCCATGCCGACGCACCCGTTGAGAATGCTGAACTACCCGTCGGTGACGTGCCGAGCCCCGAAAACGCGCTCGCCGTCGCCGTGCATCGAAAGATGCTGCTGGTGAAAGCCGACGTGACCCAAGCCGCCACCACAATGATCGACGCAATCCCCGCAGAGAGCCTGTTCGGCCAATGGTGGGATTACCTGGGCAAAGCCCTAAAAGCGCGTGGTTTTACCGAATGGGCACACAAAAACCATGTTGACCTGGCCTCCCTGCGTTTTGACCCCGCAGACAATGCGCTGATCGCCAAGGCCAATGGCGTGGACACACGTTTTAACGCTGCCGACTTCCCGAAAAAAAACCCCGAACACTTTGACGCGCTACGGTATGTATTGAGTGCCGCTCAATCATTCACGGCGCAAGGCCGGCCGATCACGCTGGCTCATACCGATAACAGCGCACCCTTCAAACTGGTGTGCAATTTCTACGGTATCAGCACCTACTACGCCAGCTCCGCGTTTGCACGAACCTTGCAAGTGATGGGCAGCGCTCGGCAGTTCGCGCAGCCCGTGGAAAACCCTGAGCGCATCGTGAGCTGGCTGAACCGCCAAAAAACCGAGCTCGGCGATAGTAACGACCGGTATGTCTTAATCACTCAGTTGAAGGCTGGGATACTCAATAACGACGATGTGCGCCTCACCGTCGATGCGCAATCCAGTCATCAGCCCAAGGGCGTTAAAACGCTAGGAGCCTACCTCAGTGATAATGGCTGGAAGGTGCCGACAACTCAGGCAGACCTCGACAACCTGTTATTGGCGCTGCGCACCCCTGTGCCGCAGGCCCCACCGCTCGGCAATTATTGGGGGTTCCTGTCCACGGACCTTACCCTGAGTACGGGTCAGCGCGACCAGGTCACCTGTTTCGTAAAGAATGCGATTGGCGCCCATGACAGCCTCTTGAGTTATTTAAGCGCCAGCATTTCCCCCCTTAGTTCGGAGCCGGCGCAAGCACTCGACCAACTGCTGTCCAGCAATCGTGCCCTTGAACTCGCAACCAGCCTGCAAACAGAAATGGCGGGCATAACCACCATGACCAGCCTCAAGCAGTGGCTCTTGACCGCCCTGGTGCTGGATCTGGACCCGGCGGCTGGCACCTCGCGCAGGACTGTCGCGGGCTTTGACTGGCAGCAGCGAGCCAACTGGGGCCTGGGCACGGATCAAATTCAAGGGCGGTTCATTCAACATTTGACCGATACGATACACGTTGCAGCCAACCTGGCACCGATAGCCGCGCACGTGCTGATGGCGGGCTGGGCGCAGCTGCTGCTGGTTAAGGAGGTGCCGCAGGCATTGGCGCTGGGCTCCCGCGAATGGACCAGTTTCGCCACGGCGGTAAACCGGATAGAGCAACTGGCCGCCGGCGCCACTGCGACTATGACTTATCAGCAGGTCATGGATTTCCATAAGATCCACCCCATCTCGGAAGATGAAACCCGACTCTTGGCCTTTGCCCAACTGAACCCGGTAATGGATTGGGCAACCATCAATCACCACGTCGTGAAGAATGACAAAGACGAATACACCTTCGAACAACTGACAGACGCCCAACAGGCGCTGCAAAAACAGACTCGAGATATGTCCGAAGCCAGGGATTACCTGGGCAAGGTCCAACCGCCCAATAGAAGGCTAATGGCCCTTGAAGTGCTTAAAAAACAATATGGAGCCGACATCGACTTCAATAAGAAGTGTCTGCTCGAGAATATCGCTGGAGGCGCCGTTGTTGGGGTCAGGGCAAGCATCGTAGAAGCTTATGAGGCAGGCCGCCTCAGTGAACGCTGGGTCCTCGAGGAGGGTGCAGGGCTGGATTTTGAAACCCTGCGCGCAAAAGCCTCAGAGTTGCCGGATATCAACGCAGAATTTGACAAAAAAATTTCCGAAGACTTCCCGCTGCGCAGGAAGCACACAGTAACCCTGTTCAAAGACATGATCAGAACGCTGTCTGCGGACGAGGCCGAGAGTCTCAGGTTCGGCTCGGTAGAAATCCTCCAAGCAAAAGGTATAGGCACTGGCGTCGTGCTGACCAGCGACTATCGAGGGCAAGTAAGGCATTTTGCGGTTTACCCAGCCGTTGAAAAAATAGTCAGGATCCCTGACATTCCCGCATCCACAGTGCTTGGCCACAAGGCCAATCTCACTATCGACACTGAAGCATTCGAAAATGGCACCCCACCAAAAGCCGGCGTCAAATCGGAGGTTATATTAAGGCAATACCCTATTTGGATTCAGCAGGACGGCGCTGATAAGCCCTATCTGCGTGAAATAAATATCAACGAGCGCGACCCGCTCACGTTGTCCCAACCCTATGGCGACTCCGGCCTCGAACTACTGGCCAGCGCGCTGATTGACACCGTCTACCTGCCCAAAGACACCTTTGTTGCCACGCAGAGTGGCAGGGCGGTGAACCCGGTTGAAAATGCAGTAGAGCCCATCGATGCCTTCAAAGGCGCTTTACGGCTCTTGCCGGGGGGCTCGAGCCTCATTGATCTGTATCACGGTGAGTTTCTGGAGGCGGCGGGAGACCTTGCCATTGATATTGCGCTCTACGCAGCCACCGAAGGTGCCGGCAAACTCTGGACAATTGCCAAATCGGGTGTCGCCTGGGCGGCAGCCAAGGTCTCGAGCAGGTTCATCGAAAAGTTCGGGGCCAACGAAGTCGAGCACATTGCGTTCAAGGATCTGACCACTGCCGCCAGTTCGGAGTCGTTCAATTCAGCCAACCGCCTGCAACATCACACCCTGAGTGAAAAGGCGGCCAACATGGCCGACGGTGCACTGACTCGCTCCGGTACCACTGGCGAGGTCAACATCACGGCGGCACTTCACGACGGCCGGTGGTACGCCTACGATGCCAAGACCATGACGGCGTACGGACCCGCGCTGGAAGACTTTGTATCCAATACCTCGTCCGTCCTGCGTCAAGAGACCTTTTCAGACGGCACACAAGCACTGGTGACCGACAAAGCGTTGGCACCCGACGCCCTTACTCTTGCTCGCTCCCATGGTTTCGATTTGGTCAACGAGGGCGAGGTTTACCGTTACGACCGCCGCAATCCTGGCCTGCTGACCGATCTGGCCTCAGCCGATCACTTTAAACCGCTGGAGGGATTCGAAGCGGTCTGCTCCCTCCCCTCAGTGAGTGGTGGTAGGCTACGACGCGGAGCCAATGACGACTGTTTCTCCAAAGTCATCGAAGACGTGACTGGCGAATTGGCTCAGGAGCTTCAAGCGCTTGAACACGTACGCCTGTTCCCCTCGAAGGCAAAATTCTACCGAAGGGAACAATCTGTCATTTTCGAACAACGTCGGTTCAAGATGGTGGAGGGTGAAATGGGCCCAGAGCTGAAACCAACGCTTGATAACAAACGTATCACCTACAAGACCACGATCAGCGGCAGCATCAAACAAGAGCCGGAGTTCGGTTTTCACGTCACCGCAGAGAATGATGCATTGGCGCAAAATACCCGTGTGGTCAAACTTAACAGCATCAGCGAAATGTGCGACGACAAACGTGAAGTCCGGGCTGTGATTGTTCGCGACCCAGCCGGCGGCGCTGATAGATACCTGGTCCTAGAGGCAGATACGGCTGAGTTTTATTTCGCGAAATACGCACCTGCGCACACTGGCGAACTTACGTTTTTTAAATGCACCCCCAGAGAGCTGCCATTAGTCGAGGGCTACAGGCATGAATTCAGCATCCGTCAGGATGTAACCAGATTGCCATTTGACGCCAACTTCATTGCCCTGCCAAAGCTGAACGCCGCGTTTGATGGGCTGGAGCATTTGGGCTACCTGAAAAAAGATGTGGATGAATTAAGGGCTTCCTGCACAGGCCTGACCGAGGAACAACAGCGCGAGGTCGTTTATCACCTGCAACGGGTAAAAGGCCAAACAAATATCGCGCTCCAGCCACATAAGGTGTCCGCTTTGCCCCAACCCGCAGACTTTGCAACGTGGCCCGCCGAGCAGCAGAACAAATTCTACGCAGAACAAACCAAAGCCAGCGTCGACCGCAGCATGAAAGCCACAGGGCTGGGTCCGGGCAATCAGGTGCGTTCGAAAGCGGATATTGAACGGGCAGAAGCGGCTACCACGACACTTACCTGGCTGCGTAAGACTGTTCCGTATAACGCTTCCAACCGCGCCGACGTGGTGCTGAAATCCGGCGCTGGCAACTGCGGCGAAATGGCGCTGCTGTCCAGAGACATCATCAAAAAGAGCGGTGGCCGCGCTTACGAATGGGAGGCGTCAGGCGCTCACGTGTTTACAGTGGTCGGCGGTCCCGCCGAGCGGCCTGCAGGAACGGTCGCTTTCTCGGGCGAAGCTTGGGCGGACGCCTGGATCGTCGATCCCTGGGCAGAAATCGCCTGCCCTGCTCGCGAGTACACACAGAAAGTCAAGGAAGTCATGACGCGATGGGCGGGTAAGAACGTGAAAATACTGGAAGGGAATGGGTCGATCAGCCCTCTGGACAATGAGTGGATAAACAAGCTCGTCACAAGGCCTAAAACTCCCTTCGCCCACGGGTATGTAAGCGCGTAAGCCAACACGGGCCGGGCGAAAGTGACTGTCGGTCGATGACAGTACTTTTCGCCCGCTTCAGATAAAACGTTTCAGCCAATCCACAGGCGAGT
>Ga0265797_10010724_pt1 | contig 11619 bp, 11 predicted proteins | sample P2T30metagenome_FD_192433 | JGI IMG/M metagenome (GOLD analysis project Ga0265797, IMG submission 192433) | Plant litter microbial communities from East Loma Ridge, Irvine, California - P2 T30 | ecosystem: Environmental > Terrestrial > Plant litter > Unclassified | place: USA: California... | reverse complement strand
ATCTACTCCACTCTCAGCAGCTACAAGATCCCCGGCCCGTCCCTCTCTAGCATCAAGAAGATGGCCCGTCACGTCCGTGACTTCGGTGTCGAGGCATAGATGGCATATCCAGTTCGAATAGGACGATAGTGAGAGAGCAAGAGTCCGTCCGTTGCTTTGAGATTTGGCTACAAGATTATTCGTTTCAACTCGTATTTCTCAGAAAGTAGTAGACGTTAACAATTCGATTCCTGCGCTTTCTTGACCACGCTCTATCCCCTCGGTTGTCTGCGCTTTTTGTCAAAATATCGTGGCATGCTGCAATTTGCCATTTGTCTTGGAGATGACTCGGAGCTTGTGCTCACTGAAGTAGGCGCAGCAGTCGGATAGCTGCACATTTGTGCACCACTTGTGGTCAATGTGCAATTTGTTACATCCTCGGCCGCGTACCCCAGCCTATCAAGTAACTACTGACTGGTGTCAGGTAAGTCAAAACTGCTTCATGCTGGCACTGGCACGACCGGTGACTCGACAATTCGCTACAACTCGGCACTGGACCTCTCACAAAGTCACTTCACCAGGCTGTCAGCGCGGTCGCGCATCGCTCCTTCCACGACTTTCACTTGCCTCCAAGCGCACTTCCTCGGCGTCCCATGACTTCGCCAACTTTTGTCGCAGCTGTTTTCCACATCCAAACACAAACATTTCTTGCGCTCGATCGACGCATCTCTCAAAATGTCTTCCGCCGACTCACAAACGCACCGGGCTCGGCAAGACGATCCGTCCACCATGGAGATGCGAAACATGTATGGTTCAAGATTAGAGGCGGGCAAGTCGCATATGCTGATGGATGGAACTGCTAGCAGCGATAGACTGCTCACCGAACCTGGCCGCGCAGAGACACCAAACACCAGCATGACACCATGGCAAATGACCTCGACCATCATCGCTCTGGTCTTGAGCATCTTCCTTTGCTCACTCGACCTGACCATCATCGCGACTGCGATCCCACAAATCACAAAAGAGCTGCACAGCCTCGAAGATGTCGGCTGGTACGGCTCGGCGTTCCTCCTCACTGTTGCAACCACTCAGTCCTTCTGGGGCAAGCTCTACAAATACTTCGACCTGAAGACAGTCTTCCTCACAAGCATCATCATCTTCGAGGCAGGCAGCCTTGTCTGTGGCCTTGCGCGCAACAGCGATACCCTGATTGTTGGCAGAGCAATTACTGGAATTGGTGCGGCGGGAGTGATAAACGGTTGCTTTTGTATCATCGCTTGCTCTGTCGCAGCGCACAAGCGCCCGGTCTACACTGGCGTACTCGGCGCGACCTATGGCATCGCAAGTGTGATCGGTCCTTTACTCGGTGGCGTATTCACTGATACGCTCTCATGGCGCTGGTGGTAAGTGATCGCTTCCTATGCTATTCTTGACGCAAATTCGTCTCACGGGAATCACATTTCGGCAGTGTGCTAACAATACTATAGTTTCTACATCAACTTGCCTATTGGTGGATTCGCGGCTGTTATCATCTTTTTCACATTCTCTACACCAGAGGCTCAAAAGAACAACCCTGACAAGAGAGCTTCCTCAAGAGAGAGATTCCTCCAAATGGACTTCCCCGGCCTCATCCTCATCATCGGCGCAGTACAGTGTTTGTTGCTGGCGGTTTATTGGGGTGGCATTCTGAAGCCTTGGAACCACAACGATGTCATCGGAACATTACTCGGATTTGGCCTGCTCCTGGTGGCTTTCGCAGCCGTCGAGTACAAGCAAGGGCAATACGCGATGCTGGTTCACAAACTCCTGAAGAAGCGCGAAGTATTGGTCGGCGCTATCTTCTCGTTCTTCATCAGTGGCGCCCTGTTCGTACTCATTTACTTCCTGCCGATTTACTTCCAAGCCATCCGCGGTGCCTCCGCCGTGGGAAGCGGTATCCGAAACCTCGCGCTCGTGATACCGATCTGTGAGTATACATCTAACGTGAGAGCATTATCGAGTCGATTGACTAATTGGGGTTTACAGCGATCTGTACGATCATCGTGGGCGGACTGGTCACACTATTTGGCTTCTTCGCTCCGTTCATGATCTTCGGATCCTGCGTTTCGGCCATCGGATGCGGTCTCATCTACACGTTCACCGCACAATCGCCTGCATCCACATGGCTTGGCTATCAGATTCTCACGGGCATCGCTTTCGGCTTGTCGTTTCAGACGCCGATCATGGCAGCTCAAGCTCTGGCTGCTTACGAGGATGTCGCCACGACCACTGCAATCCTTTACTGTACGTTACTCGATGGTTGTCAAGCTTATCGGCAAGGTCACCCGTACTAACACTTCATTAGTCTTCCAGCTCGTCGGAGCTGCCATTTTCGTCTCCTCGGGAGAGTCCATCTTCTCGAACATTCTGATCTCGAGTCTACGCAAGACGGTCCCTGCCGTTGATCCTCTACAAGTCATCGCTGCTGGGGCCACCGGGCTGCGTGAGGCGTTCCCGGCTGAAGTTCTCAGCGGCATCATGACATGCTACATGGATGGTCTAAGCGCGACTTTCTTGCTGTCGGCAATTCTTGCTTGCTGCGCCTCACTGGTGAGCTTCTTCGCGCCATGGGTGAGCATCAAGGGTAAGACCGGGATGGTGGCGGCTGTGTGACCGAGGCATTGTGCACGGGGATCATGGCAAAGACAAGTACGCTTGAATTATCATCGTTCAAACGATGAGAAGGTGTTCCGAATAGACGTTTGACGCAGAATAAATTGTGAAGTAACATCAATACATTGCATTATCATGCTTCTAGAGCACTCTATCATTTTGCTTTTTCGCGGTGTGTGCGATCCTGTCCTTATTTTATACCCATTCATGGTTCGTGTTTCATGACTCGTTTCCTCCAATGGCAGTGATGCCGGTCGTATTACTCGATCTATCGTAGGCTAGTGTCGATCGCCTTAGATGCAGTGAAGCTCACCGCCGGCGTGGGTGTGGCAGTGCTGTGAATTTGTCAGTACGAGCTCCGAATCGTTCGAGGATCGATGTATTGGATAATACAACTTACAGACTGGGCAGATTCAGTGGCAGACTCGGTGGTAGACTCCGCGGCGTCGGTGGTGCTGGTAGGGGCGGTGACGGAGGCGGCTTCGGCGCTGCTGGTGGAGGAAGAGGCCGCGCTCGAGGTAGCAGAAGAGCTGGCACTTGAAGCAGATGAAGCAGTAGCCTCAGACTCCTCTTCTGCGACGGGTTCGCCAGTGCAACCTTGTCCAGGGACGGAAATATCGTATGCGTAGACGTCTAGGGCGAAATACTGAAGAGTGTGTGCATTTCGGACCGCCAACTTAGAATCAGACGTGGCCAATTCAAGGCACTGACTGTATGAGTCTGCATAGTGGAAAACGGTCTTCTCGCCAATCTTATCAGTGTGGAACAGGCGGTGGATCAAGTCAGAGGCGAAGAAAGATGCCAACTTTCCACCAGCGACGGTGTATCCGTAGCCGCACAGACCATTGAGGTTCCAGCGAGAAGTGTAAGAGAGCTCGCAAATAACAGTCTCGTCAGAGCCATTGCTTCCACGCCAGTGGCCGGCCCATGCTGTAATAGATGTTAGTAGGAGGAAAGGGGGGGAGAGGGATGTTTCGGCTTGAACGCCTGAAGTCACATACCATCCTGAGTCGCACAGTTCTGGTCGATATCGTCACAACGGAAGAGCACGCCAGACTTGTCGCCGTTCACAAGTCTGTCATACCAGCCAGCAGGCTCAGCGGTAGGGGCGTTGCCAAAGTACTTCTTGTAGTAAGAGGACGAATTGCCATAAAAGAGGATGTGGTCACGCGCGTGAGCAGCAAGAGTCTCGGTCTCGGTGATGGCCTGACGAAGCAGTGCACTCTCAGTGGCGTTGCAAGACTGGTGAACCTCGTATTCCTTCACAAAGCCCTTCGACCAGTCATAAGTGCTGGGAGACTGAGCCAACGAGCTGCCGTTGTCCTCAAAAGAGCCTTGCGAGTGTCTCGCGGGTGGCAAGCCTTGAGGAGCTGCGATAGCTGATGGCAATACTGCCGCGGCAAGTGCTGTGATAGCGAAAGAGTACATCTTGATTGAAAGATGAGGGTTTGGATTGAGAGGAAGAAGGGATGAGTTGTGTCGATCAAATCCAGCAGAATACTTCGGACCTTATATACTCCATGACGAGAATACTGACAGTCAACAATTCACCAGATTTCCATATCCCTCATGGCCTCGCCATGGCTCTACGAAGGTGGCGCATATCGAAGCGATGCTGCCAAGTCGTAAAGTACTTGGCGAAGGAGCCATCCATCAAGGTAGAAGTGAAGTCTCTACCTCAACCTGCCTGTCTCGGCTGCAAGGTTACAGTAGCTGAATATGATCCAGCTGTACTGTAATGTTGACGATCGGCATGCCACTGGAGCACATGGTGCCAATGCTTCTAGAATGTCACCGAGGCGTCGCTTTTTGCCGCGATCCAACCTTTTGAGGTGTGGGTACCGACACATGGTGTCTTCAGCCAACGCCTTTGCAACCGACACTATTAGTATAGTCGAAGCGATCGTTTTCATTACTTGTTTTTGCATTAGTCCGTGAGTGGATTATCTCAACCGACAGGGCCTGAGGCCCCGCTCTCGATCAACGGGATGAATTGAGTGTCCATCTATTCGATCTCTCGAATGTCTTGTCTTATATCCAGAGGGCGGCGATTGCTCTCGTTGGTATCCGGGTCCGGTTCTACGCTCTGATCTGGGAAAACTAGCACGTGTATGTCTGGGATATGACATCGTCCAGCATACGCCACAGTATATGCAGTCGACGTGACTCGATCGCTTGTCGATTTGCCATGCGTTGATGATCCGGACCCTGCGTTCAAAGGCGTTGACGGTTGCGATGCTGCACGCGTGCGCTAGTCAGAGGACGTTCTCTCGGTTCTACAGCCTGCCATCAAGGTGTTTGCTTGGCACCTGAATGCCAACCTCGCTAAATGTCCAGTTCAACGCTTTGCAAGACGCCGTCGTTCTTGTTCTCCCTTGGCAATACATCCACCGCATCAAATAACTACGAAAACACCTTGATGGCTGGCCTATGGCCGGCATCACAGCCTCATTCAGGGCACACGGCCAAAGTGCTCCATCCTCAAGCATCAGCCAAGCTCTTGGTATGGCCGACAGCGTAGTAAACCGCAAATACTCGGCATGCAGACCTTGATGTGGAGAGTAAGCGTATATACGCTGAAGATGCTCGTCTTGGAAACGCCTCTGCCTTCCGCACCGCTGTCAAACTTCTCCCTAATTTTCCCGTGCCGGCATCAGACCTGACTGCACCTTAACAATTTGCACAATGGTCTCTTTGCGTGTGCTCGGTCTCACGGCCTTTGCTGCATTCGTGTCGTCACAAGATGTAGCTGCGCGTCAGGAAGGCTTCTTTGAAGTGACCAGCTGTCACGCACATGGTGCTGAGACTTTCTGCATCTACGATGGCAACGAGTGGGAGGTCACAAGCGGCGTCGACTCTGGCAGCGAAGCAGAAAGCTTTGAGGGCTGCCACAACCACTCCGAAACTCAGATGTAAGCTCCTCTCCGGAAGATATGACAAAACCGATGTGACTAACAGCTGCAAGACACTGCGTGGATGCAGCCCAGACCTACGACGTCTCTCTGACGAAGGAGGGTGGAGATGAAGCGGCGCATGCGAGTGAAGAAGATCATGACCATGCTTCCACCACCAGCACTGCAACGACCACTACTGAAACGGCTGCTGCTGCCGCGGCTGAGATCACCGAAGTCACAAGCTGTCACGCGCATACAGACACGATGTACTGCATGGCAGGCAGTGAAGAGTGGCAGGTTACCACTGATATCGATGCTGCAAACCCTCCGGATGCTATCAGTGGCTGCCATGCGCACGGAGAGAACGAATTGTAAGCTCCACAAATCGCAAGCGGTGCTGTACTGTATGCTAACTCTGATAGGCACTGTACCGAAGGCGATCTCGAAGTCAGTCTCTTGCGCGCTGGCGCCACCGCTGAGGGCGGCCACAGCGAGTCTTCCTCTGAGTCTGAGTCCTCGTCTTCGACTGCCGGCGGTCACGGTGAAGCGGTCGACTGTCACTCGCATGCAGGTGTCGAGTAAGTCTTACAGTCTTATCACTATGAATATTGCTAACATCTTCCAGACACTGTGTTGATGCTCAAGGACGAACCGTCGACATGGGTTGCGCTGCACCCAACCACGACTACGATGTACCGCTGAGAATCGGCCTTCTCTTCGTCATCTTGGTTACCAGCGCCCTTGGTGTTTTCGCGCCAATTCTGACGTCCAGATTCACATCTGTCAGCATGGACGGCACTATCATTGTCGCCATGCGCCAGTTTGGCACTGGTGTCGTCATCTCCACAGCCATTGTTCATGTGAGTGTCTTCCACATCTGATTTTTACCACCCACTAATCTTTGCAGCTCTTCACACACGCCGAGCTCTTCTTCTCAAACAAATGCATTGAGGGCATCCAATACGAAGCCACAGCGGGCGCTATCTTGATCGCCGGTCTGTTCGTCACTTTCATCATCGAATACGTCGCTCACAGATGGATCGATAAGAAGCGTCACATGTTCGAGAGATCTTCTCCTGCCCTTGTCGTAAACGCCGAAGAACCAACGAACCAGAAAGGAGCTTCAGAAGGAATTTTGTCTGAATCCAGCTCGGCAGAATCGCACTATACGCCAAAGTCGATCGCGCTCAACACCGCCGTCATGGAAGCCGGCATCATTTTCCACTCCATCCTTATCGGCCTAACTCTAGTAGTCGCCGCCGATTCAGGATTCATCACGCTGTTCATCGTCATTTTATTCCATCAGATCTTCGAAGGCTTTGCCCTTGGTTCGAGGATTGCCATGATTCCGAGCAGCTTCCTCCGCAAAGCTATCCTCGCAGCCGCATTTGCCGTCACGACTCCCATTGGCATGGCAATTGGCATTGGCGTTCTTTCGTCGTTCAACGGCAACGATCCCTCGACACTCATCGCTATTGGTACTCTCAACGCATTCAGCGCTGGCATCCTCTTGTGGGTTGGTTTGGCCGAGATGTGGTTCGTGGAATGGTTCCACGGACCACTCGCACACGCTGGACCTCTCAAGGCGGGCATCTGCTTCACAAGCCTTGTGGCTGGTCTGGTGTTGATGAGCTTCCTAGGCAAGTGGGCCTAAACTTACGATTTACCCATGAACCTATGAATGATATCCTACGACACTCATATAGATATAGACACAATATTGATACTACCCGGTTTCGCTGACGAGACCAAAATCCTCACGCTGGTTTGTCCTTCTAGGATTGGACGTGAGTTATACTTTCAGAAAAACAGAATAGAGTCCCCCCGTTGCTATCGTGCGAGCGTCCGGTCCGAACCAAAGTCACAAGCTCACCTCGAATGATCAATCGCAGACAATGGCTTTCACGTCACGTCGCACAGGGGTGCCGCCCCAAGCTTCCGCTTTCGCACGTTTTGCATACCACAGATGTGGCGCCATGCATTCCAATGACCCCGTGCGCCACGGCTTTTCCAATTCGGCACTCCTCTGGTCAGACCTCATGGACCGCCGTCCGTGGCAACTGTATAGAATCAAAAATAGCGTGCGAAGGATTGTGCAACGCAAGCTATATGGACAATACACTTGTGGTCGCTCGCAATGACTGTCCGGGTCTCCTCGGTGGTTTGGTTGTACGATCGGCAATAGGATGTGAGCTCTCTGGCATGCAAAGTGTCGGTCGCATTCAGAATGTCTTTGATCCTTTGTTCTCTCGACGCCTTCCACATGCGGCTTGAAGCAGAATATCACGGTACCCATCAGGCAGCGGCTTCACCCATCGTTTTGCTCTTACATTTCTCAAGTTCTCTCTTACAAGTGCTACGCATAGCTCTTCTGCACACCGAGTATGCCTTTTATCGGAAATCGACTGTCGTCCGAAGTCGTGGCGGCGCCGACGTCTTCGGACGTCTCCTCCATTATCGAGGAATTGGGTAATGACCCGCTCAGCAAAACTACTGGCTTGCCATTCAGAGGAACTTCGAGATCACTAGCGTACAGAAAAGAGGCAGCAATTGGGGAGTGTCCTCAAGGCCAGAATTACTACGTCTGTAATACAAATGGCTTCCGAGGATGCTGCTCGGAGAATGCGTGCGATCCAAACGTTGTCTGTCCTGAAGGCAATGGCTCTGCAGTCACGAGTTCGAAGGAGACATTATCGCATGATTCGCAACCTACGCCGAACTCTTTGAGCGATCAAATCACCGATCTCTTGACCAGCTCCGCCAATGCGACTACCACCACAGCAGGCATCAGTCACAGCCAGGACGAAACTCGAGAGGTCAAGTCCGTGGTCACATCTGCCTCTGGAAAGCCTGCAGAGGCTTCGTTAAGCGCTACTGCAATCCGTGCCACAGAGGATGTAGCGTCTGCACCATCATGCCCGAAAGGCAACGGAACGACCTACAGCGACAACAAAAACATCGCATACGTCGTTCGTTGCAATAGCGACGATACAAATCCCTCGTACGACAACGTGCAAGTCTCGATCGGAGGCTATGCGCAATGCTTCTCAACCTGCTCTACTTCTGGCGACTGTGCCGGGTTCACGTACGTTGGACTAGACGGCGGCACCTGCTACTTGAAGGCAAAGATGTCAAATGATACCTACGTGGCAAAGTCCGGCAACAACTACGTCTCCTGCGCAAAGGTCAATCCCAACGCATCCGCTCCACGACCAAGCGCATCAGCAACACCAGCTCCATCAACGAGTGGGCCAAATAAAGGCGCCATAGCCGGAGGCGTAGTCGGCGGCATCGCAGTCTTCGGCCTGTTTATCTTCCTGATCGCCTTCCTCGCTCGCCGCCGCAGGAAGGATCTCGAGAGCAAGCGAGCCACTTTGACGCATGTCTTCGGTGGAGCCATAGAACCCGGACGGCGCGGCGACGATGACCACCAGTCGCTGCCTTTGCACCATCACCATATGGGCGATGCTGGTACTGGTACCTTCGCGCCATTTGGAGGTACGTATAGTCCCCAGTACTCCAGTGTACCCATGTCGCAGCAGCCGCAACAGTATCAGCATACAAGGCAGCGCTCGACGTACCGGCCACATGACGAAACAAATTGGCTCTGACGAAATTGGTATGATGCAGGATACCGAACGGACCACGGCAGTATTGCCAGAGATTATGCAACGCATTCCAATACTACCAGTCCGGCAAGCAACAAAGGCGGCAGCATCAGTGTCATGGCCCCTCCCAAACCGCCTTACCCTGACTCCGCCACTACGCCTTACTACCCGCCAAACGACACGAAGACCTCTCCAGAAACGCCATACTTCCTGCCAGCGACGACCTACCAGCCTCCATCTCGTTCCTCTCCAGAGCAGATCCAAATGCTAGACAGCACGCCCATCCCTCACAATAAACCTCGCTCTCCGCGGTTCCACGAACACATCTCCGAACTGGCAGACACTTCTTCACCAGCACCAATCCCCACGCCCAACGCCAACGCAACACAATGGAATGGCGGGTCGTACTTCAACGGAGACTCAGGTTTTCCCCGAACAGAGGCAATCTTGCCAGACCACAACGTCCGGCTAGAGGAAGCGCGCAGGCGACAGCAGCAACTGCACCTGATGTCGTGGAACAACTACGACAACAATCGAGCTGCCGAGCTTCAAGGTGGCGGTGGCGGTGGCGTTGAAGCAACGATCGGACGAAGTCAGATGCAGCAGGGCGATCATGCGGACAGGAAGCAGGGTGAGGAAGTTAGCCCGGATGAGAGCGACTCGCCTTTGGATAGGAAGTTCATCGTCAGTCCCATGGGGACTTTGGACAGGAATAGGAGATAGGCTTGGGTCATTTTTAGGTACTCATCAACTCGTTTTGATACCGTCGTTCCATTGCAGTGTACGTGAAGTATCAGGCTGCAAACGATATGGTGTCTCCATGGCAGCTCACCACATTGCTGAAGTTGCAAAAGCGTTCATTTCCCGTGCCACCAACCGTGCAAGAATCGTGCGGAAATTGTATTCGAAAACCTGGTGTATCAGGGAACTCGTTACTGCACGGCCTTTTATCCACCTGAATGTTACTTCCGATGCCGCAACGTACATCAATAGCCTTCATCCTTCCCATTCATGCAGAATTGCTTGTATCCCAGACCTGGCTCTCTCAACTTGAGATTTGAGATCCCTCGTCACCAACCGGTTTTAGGAGCGGGAGGCTCGGCAGCGTTGAAGCCGGTATCCTGTCCTGTAGTGCCTACACCTTCAAGCTGCCACCCAGTTCCGGTAGCAACTTGGCCACCCTTGTCATTTCTGACTGATGCAGGTTTGAATCCTTGATCTTGCCCAGCCGCTGGCTGAGCTTTCTGAGCAAACCAATCACTCACGCTTTTCTCAACTTGTGACGGAGCTTTGTTGCTCCTTGCTTTCTCTGGCGCCGGCATTGGAGCTGCGTCGTCGCCGTGTCTCGAACCGTCAGCGTCTCCGCCAACCGGCGCTTGGGCTTGAGCCTTCAGCAGCTCCTCCACCAGCTTCTCCTTAGGCAAATTCATGAGAACGCTGTGTCCCACTTCTTCGGCAATTGATGCCAGATCTCCCTTAACGTCGTGGCGGAACATGTGTTCCAGCTCTTCAGCACTCCGGTAATTGAATACGAACACTGCGTACGGATCTTCGACAGTGTCCAGATACTTCGGATGGTATACCTTGTGCGAGTAATCCGCGCCTCTGCCCGCACGTACACCGTGGGAGCGGTTGCCGACTCGATCGGCGGGCAGGTGCGGAGTAGGAGCAGGGCCGTAAGCATACGGCTCGCGCGGCTGGCGAGGCAGAGGCTTTGCTGCGGGACCCTGTCCGTTGCCGCGCCATGTCTGGAAGAATGGCTGGACGTAGGCATGAGGGTTTGTAGACCTTGACGACACGCTGCGGTATGAAGATGGCGCGTGGCTTCGAGCTTGGTCAAGAGGCATGCCGTCGCCTGTGTTAGGAGCCACGTTCTGAGGAGCGTTCTGCCGGTCTGCGTTAGGGGGCTCGTCCTTGGGGACGCTCTGCTGGGCAGCGCCCGTGTCTTGAGTGCTTACCTGGTTATTGTTGTTGTTTGCAAACATGTCACCCCCCTGATTGTTCTGTTGGCCGTTGCTATCATCCCATCCGCCGGGCTGGCTACTTTGCCCAGCGGTATCCCAATCTCCGCTGTTCCCCTGGTTCGACGTGTTCGACTTCTGTGAAGAGCTCGAGCGACTTGAGGAGCTACTACTACCCGACGAACTTGAACTGCCCGAAGAGCTCGTACTACTCGAGCGTTGCGAACCCGTTGAGTGTTTTTGGCCATCGCTCTGGCTCTTCACGCTGCCCTTCTGGCTCCATTCGCCACTGTCGAAGAACGTGATGGTGGGTGATGAGCTTCTACTGTCTCTGGATCCTTCGCCCTTGTGCTTGTCTTTGTGCTCGTTCTTGCCCTCTTTCTCGTGCTTCTTGTCGTCTTGCTTTCCCTTCTTGTCTTGTTTGTGCTTTTTACCGTGCTTGTGCTTGTGCTTCTTATCATGCTTGTGGCCATCTTCCGACTTGTGGCCGTCGTCAGACTTGTTCCAGCCACCAGATTGGTCTTT
>Ga0265797_10010723_pt1 | contig 11620 bp, 9 predicted proteins | sample P2T30metagenome_FD_192433 | JGI IMG/M metagenome (GOLD analysis project Ga0265797, IMG submission 192433) | Plant litter microbial communities from East Loma Ridge, Irvine, California - P2 T30 | ecosystem: Environmental > Terrestrial > Plant litter > Unclassified | place: USA: California... | reverse complement strand
ACTCGCTTATAATCTATGTTAGGGCAGAGAAAATTCACAAAAGGATTATCTCTACAAACTTGGTGCTGCCACTCTCGAGCCTGCGGCATTCCATCTGCTGCTATATTCCTCCGTTACACCCAGTTTTACATTCAGATGTCTACCCACCTCACTATTCCTGCACTCCACTACTCCTTCACCTCATTGTTCTCGGCGGTCCAGTCCATATCTAGTACGCTCGGACGCAAGGTCTGCTTTGCCTGCTCCCTGTTGAACGAGTGGGCGTGGCAGGCTCGGCCCTTGCTCAGGATACTCTTCTTGCGACAGAGTTTGAACTTTTTCGGCGCTGTAGTCGTCTAAGTGGTAGTTGGAGCTTCGGGAGGGTCGGCGACAATCGAAGGCACTGTAGTCGTCGGGGTAGTGTCGGGGGAGGGGACGAAGCGGCGCATGGATCGGTCTGGGAGGATATGAGCGGCGGCAATCTCGTTGGTGTTCTCTGCCCTAGCGACTGCCTCTGCGCCTTGGAAGCCATTGTCTTCGTTCTCGTTCTCCGCCTTGGCCAGTTCGTCTGAGTCCCCGGGGTCAGCTTCTTCGTCTTCTGCATCGGCGAGCTTGTCGTAATCGTCAGAGGCAAGCCCCCAACACGCTCCGCTATGGAATGCGGCCCAAGCTGCCATCTCTTCCTCTCCTTCCCTGTCGATCATCTCCTGTTCCGCATCACTAAGCGTGAGTGCTGCTCGGAACTGCTCTGTTGTCATTCCCACTAGTTCCTTCTTTTTGAACCCATCTAGCTCGTCAAGCTCCTCGCGCAGTTCATTGAGCGCTTCAAGGGAATCCTTGTCACCCTTGCTGGTTGCTTTCACCAAGGCCTCTTGGTAGACTTGCTCAGCTGCTGCCTTCCAGTCATCCGCTTCCTCCCAGGTATTGGCGGCGCAGGCGATGAGGAGGCAGTTTTTGATGATGTAATAACGCGGCATAGTCTCGTCGCTTCTATTGTGTTAGTGGATGTATACAGCAGATGACAAGATAGCTCTTACCTGAGGTTCTTCTTGGCTTCAGCGATACACTTCTCGCATTCATCCTTATCGAGGAGGTCCCAGGCAGCATTGAACTGCCTTGCATAAGCGTTCGCCATCGAGGATCCAGAACGAAGCCAACGTAGGGTAGAGAAGAATGATGGAGTCTCTCGGTAGCCGTTGAAGTTGTCGATGTACTTACCACTCACTTACCACTCACTCACCACTCACTCATCACTCACTCACCGCTCACTCACCGCTCAAAAACGTCAGGCTATCGCAGGAAGGTAAGTCCTCGCCGGAATTGTGCGACATTGCTATCTTGAATTGAGAAAGTAACGGGATGTTAGCAGACGAAGCGTTTGAGCTACGTGGGGATTCTTTGCCTGACCTATCTGACGTAGCTAGCGCACTTTTGCCTTTAGGTCCGTACCAGCATACGATGCACCAACTTTTAAGAAGTTTCTGACTGCGCTACCCACGCTATCAGAGACCAAGGAAGTGGAATCAAAAGTCTGCAAGCATGGGAGAACGTGAGTTAGTCCACTCATTCAGCTCCCCGACATGCCGGGCCGGCGTTCCCTCTACAAAGTGGAGCTAGTCGATCTAGAGATCAATTGAGACCTGGCAGACGGAGAAAGAGAACGTCCGGATAGACTCACAGGCAAAGAATGACGTCTAGCGATTATGAAGCACTGATGAAGCACTGGACGATCATCCCGACTGGGCGGGTATGGGTATGGAACAGTGCGCTTCCAGTCGCCGAGCAAAAGGAGCTGCGACTATTTCCCGAAGTTCAACCCACAAAAGCAAGAGATATGCGGATATGGGAGAGCGAGACGATCAGGTTCGAGGCAGTACTAGGAAGGAATTCAGGGAAAGAACCCGCCGACAGCGAGAGGTATTGGACCTGGGGTGGCCCATATACCTCATCAAGTCGTATACATGCCGTGTTGCTAGATTTCTGTGGATGTGGAAAGAAAGACTCAGGCGTCTACAACGACGAAGACTTCGTCGGAGTTGATGGTTAGTTTTCAGAGGATATACACGTTGAACCCTGGGAGATGGTCAGAAGAGATGCTGATCCTATCAACGAGTAGGACAACGGATAGGCGCGGTCATTTAAATTCATGGTGAATAATGCTACTGCATGCGTCGATACAGACAGTCCACACTCGTTTGCATTGGATTGAGGGTTTGTTGGGTTGCATCGTCAGCGTCGACACCGCTTGTAGACCAACGCATTGTTAGCGAAGGCAGTATCACCCGACAATAAGAACTCCAGTAGTCGTCCGACTGAGCCACTGCCCCACTGACACTCTAAGCATACTCACATCAGAAGCCACCATAACATCCCAACAAGCCCCTTTGCCATCAGAGTATCATCCTTAACTTCCTTGCGCGACAACAGTATGGCTAAAGTCCTACGGCCCTCACTAAGCTCCATTTCCTCATCCTTCACCTCTTGCTGCAATCTTCAGAAACCCTGCGCTGTTCGTGACTGTAGTAGTAAAGTGCGATGGAGGCCAGACGTAGAAAGGAGAGGTGGCTATATATGCAAGCGGCATATGAAGGAGCTTATCAACGTTGCGACAGTGGTTGTTGAAGATTGGTATTTTACGCAGATGCTTGGAGAGGGCGGTCTAGGTGTATTGGATGGTTCTGAATGGTGGTAGAAGAACAAGAGATAGTGACAATGCCTTACTGTGGTTCACGTGTCAAAGCCTATTAACTATGACTTTAGCAATACGAGTTCTTCGGAATGTCTCGATAACAGGGGGCTGGTGACGCGCTCCTAGTGCATTCACGTTAATCGCTATGTCATGACCTACTTAATTGCTGGACCATCACGTTTTCAATAAGGCCAAAGGGAAAAGCCATAGAATTTAGGGCCGAAGTGCGATTGCCACTCCCTGCGTACATGGGGTAAGTGCAGTGGATGACCTTCGCGCTAATGTTATCGCGGAAACCGCGGAAACCGTCCGCTTGCAACGTACGCAATACTTCCAGCTAAGATAAGACGCGTTAAGTCATTACTCGCCATATTCTACAACAACGACTGAATAGTCTGATAACAGATAGTTGTCGCGTCTAATTTGCATAACATGCAGACTCAGCATACTTGCATTCCTACAGGCCGAACCACACGTAAAGATCGAGCGTCACTGGCCCCGAGCTGCGGCTCATCGGTTCCACTACAACTTCTTTCCAAGCATGCGCAGTGAGCGCTGCGGGCTATGACGAAGATAAATATGGCATATACACAAAACCGTTTCTACCAGAACAAAGACGGCAGAGTTCCGCTACAATTGCAGAACAACTAGTCTGTGCCGCTCCCCGCAAAACCGGTCTCTCCCGCTGTCATAAACTGGTTGACGATTGGACGAAGTGAGATGCATGACTTCCTGCCTCGGGATGATAGGCAAAGCGTCGGAAATCGCCCTGCATCAACGCCAGACATCTAGCATGGAGCTCCTTCACTAATCAGGGCAAGTGGAGCAAAGATAAGCACATCCTGATAGGCCTGTCAATTCTCTCCGATTTGATCATAGTCACTTTTCCAGCCCAGGTTGTTCGGACTGCTTCCGCACATGGTTGATAGTAGTAATAAAGGATATGCATCGGTGGCACTCTACTTCTCCAACCAGGCGCGTCGCGGGTTACTCTGGAAAAAGGAAGAAACATGAGTGTGCAGAAAGACGATGATAGTAAAGAGAATGGAATGTCAGCTCTGGCCTTGCAGCGGACTGTTTCCGGGAAGCATGAGCAAACACAAGCTCCGCATCAACATCTAGATGTAAGTCACTAGAATATGGTCAGTCAAGCTTTACTTACGTAGTAACAGCAAAACTTTAACGTTTTGTCTCTCATTTCGACTGCCACTTCTCTAATTGCTACATGGGAAGCACTCGGATCTACCATGGCCACCGGCCTCATATCTGGAGGCCCGGTGTCACTGGTATTTGGGTATATATGTTCGTCTCATACGCCCCCTGAGATAGCCTCCTTTCTAATATAAGATGCGACAGTCGCAGTCTTAGGAACTTTGGCGACGGCGTTGAGCTTGTCTGAACTTGCATCTATGTAAGTCGAGAACGCATTCGTTGGCAATAACATATCCTAACCTGCCTTTTCCTGACCAGGTACCCTTCAGCTGGAGGTCAGTACTACTTTGTGGTTCAGCTTGCTCCCAAGAAATTTCGAACAGCATGGGGATACGCCGCTGGCTGGATCTCCGTCTTTGCCTGGCAAACCTTCACTGCAAGTGCTCCGTTTCTTGGTGCAACAATGCTTCAGGGTATCATCGTACTCAACTACCCGGATTATTCATATCAGAGATGGCATGGGACGATGCTGTACTGGGCCTTTCTTGGACTTGCAACACTTGTTAATGTCTTCGCCATCAAGAGCTTGCCTTGGGTGTTGCATGCAACATTCTTGCTCCATGTTGTACTCTGGCTTGTTTTAGTCGTCGTTATCTGCGTTATCTCGCCCACTAAACATACCGCCGAATTTGTTTTCACCACTTACGTCAACGAGTCGGGCTGGAGCAGCGACGGTGTAGCCTTCAGCATAGGCCTTCTGAGTAGCACGTATGTGCTTGCTGGTAAGTCTGCGCATACCCTACCATTGCTCGCACAGACTAACAGTATTACCAGGATACGATAGCGCGACCCATCTCACCGAAGAAATCAAAGACCCGGAGCGTAACGTCCCACGAGCTATGTTAGCATCCATCATCATCAACGGCGCGATAGGATTTGGATGGCTCCTCGTCATCTTATTTTGTATGGGCGATATCACCGAAGCGATGGAGACAACGACCGGATACCCGATTATCGAGATATTCTATCAGATAAGCCGTAGTAATGCAGCGGCCTCTGCCATGACCTGCGCCCTCATCGTCATGGCAGCTCTGGCAACGGTACCTCTTGTTCTGACCGCATCTCGAATGCTGTGGTCTTTTGCCCAGGACGCCGGACTGCCTTACTCGAAGACACTTAGCAGGGTTAACGAGAAACACCACGTTCCCCTACCAGCGATAGCAGTGACCAGTGTATTTCTTATCTTGATCGGTCTGCTAAACATCGGTTCCACTACTGCCTTCAACGCCATCGTCTCTTTGGGTACCGTCGCCCTATACATCTCATACCTGATGCCCATAGTGCTCATATTTTATCGACGGATAGCTCGCCCAAGCTCACTTTCGTATGGTCCTTTCCGGCTTAGGAAACTTGGTATTGCCATCAATCTTGTTTCTATTGTTTATACTGTTTATGTATCCATATTCCTTCTCTTCCCACCATACCAACCCGTTACGGCCCAGAATATGAACTACGCACCGGTCGTGCTGGGAGGCGTTCTCATATTGAGCGCTGTGTGGTGGTTCATAAAAGGAAAGAATGAGTTCGTCGGGCCGGTCATGGATACGATAGAAGGTCGACCTGCGCTGAGTGGTGCTCAAAGAGACGTATAGCCGAGACTGGCGATTGCTTGTCTGTGTAAACATGGTCATTAGGATCGTCACTCTGAGGTAGCGAGGTTGTTCCTAGAATAGCTCTCACCTTGGACAGAATAGCGATCTTCCATAGAAACTCAGTAGTTTTCCCAAGTAGCATCATCTATTGCAGACGCTGATACTAATGAATGTGATACACCTATGAAAAATAATGTATGTCCAAAGAAAGAAAATATATACACAACGCGCGATTATACACGGCACAATTTGCCGTTCTCGTTTGGTAGGCCATCAACACTCTCCACTCGCCACCTCTCACTACCCACACTCGTGGTCGCGAAGAACACATCTTGTGGATCAAGCTTCTTCTTCAACTCCAGCAACCTAGGGTAGTTGTCACCGAAGAACGCGTTACCAAAGTCAGGCTCAAGACGATCAGCCTCAGCAAGGTAGGATCCAGCACCAGGGCTAATGTCTCTCCAAGACTGCATATCGCCCGCTTGGAAATCTTTACGGATCTTCAAGATCTCCTCAGCGGTGCTGTTGATAGGCCAGCGCACAGATTGCATGCTGAACGAGACCAGGGGGCGCCAATGAGTGTTTACGGCGTTGTCGGTGTTGTACGGGTCTTTAGCCTGCATGTTGAAGTGGACTTGAACGCGGTTTTTCTCGCTCGATGCGCGGATGCGCTCATAAACCTCTTGACGCTTCTCAGCCGTCTCGAAGTTCGCGCGAGGGAACAAACGCGATGCGGTCGCTACGTTGGGCTTCTGAACGGCTTCGAGAGGGAAAGAGTTGCGCCAGGCATCGTAGTAATTGTCGTAATGAGTGATGTTGGGGTCAAACTTAACGCCCAAATCATTGAGTTGATCGAACCAGGGCTGCAGGAGCGCAGTTGCTTGCTCTACGTTCTTTCCAGGCGCAAAGAAGGGCGAGAATGCAAACGAAAAGGTACCATTGGATGGAATCAGTGTCCAGTATGTGTATGTTCCAGCGTCTGCGTTGTCAATCCATAGGTCGACGTAAGCGCGGATGGCAGCCCAGAATGTCTTGTTTCCGGTTTGGGCAGAAGTGAAGCCAAAGCGGGAGACTGTGACTTCGAGATCGGGATGGGCCTTGACAGTCACAGAGGTGACGACACCGAAGGTACTGCCACCACCGCCACGAAGAGCCCAGAAGAGGTCAGTGTTCGAGGTGCTGTTTGCGACAACAAACTCGCCGTCGGCTGTAACGACCTCCATGGAGAGGACACTATCAGCACCGGTACCGTACAAACCAGTTAATGGGGAGTGGCCGCCTCCTTGGATGTATCCTCCCATGACTCCGACTGTCTCTCCTTCGCCACCAACGACGATTCTGCCCTTCTCAGCGGCAGCCTTGTAGATCTCGAAGGCTTGCACACCGACACCGCTCTTGAACGCAGGGCCGGTCCAGTTGAGCTTCTCATCGACATACTCTTCGATATACTCAATATCCTTCATGTTGTGTGTCCAGATACTAAGAGCATCCTTACCACCGCTCTTGCCTAGAAAGTCGTGGCCAGTGTTTTTGATAACGAGTCTGACACCAGTGTTGCGTGCGAAGTTTACCGCAGCCTGTACGTGCTTTGGCTCAGTGGCGTTAACAACGTACATAGGGAAGCCTCCACGGGTGCAGCCATGGGAGTCGAAGAGTACTGGTGGTGTGCATGTCATGCCTTGCGCGACCGGAGACATGATTTCGATGGGATCGATCATATGGATGTACGACTTCTGCCACGCTGCTACGGTGTATTCGGAGCATTTGGCAGCATTGTAGTCGTCGCCAGGATAACACACTGCCGCAAGAGGAGTGGGTGCATTGATAACACGGTCACCTGTGACTTTGTTGAGTTGTGACCAAGCTTCGTCGGACGGCCATTGAGGATCATCGGGGTAGACCTTGCATCTCGAAGTGTTTGTGGGCGTTGTAACATTAGGTGAACCAGGGAGAAAGAGCGATCTGACTGCAGAAGGAACACCTTGGAGGTCCACATCCACGTTAAGGGTGTTGGTTTCAGCCTTGGCTGATAGGACAGGCGATGCTGTGGTTGAGGCAGCAGTCAGAACTGCGAGCCACAAAGCGACAGAGGCCATCTTTACGAGTTCGTCTGTAAACCAACGACTCAGAGTACAACCGAGTTTACCAGTCTTTGGAAAAAGATCGTCTCCCGTTGAACGGCTGCAGATCTGTATGTCGGTCAGAAAGTTTCTTTGTGCGTCATGAACGACCGTTTCTTACTGTACCTTTCGCCTGGGGCTTGCGGCTGCTGGCGTGTTACGGACCGTTGCGCACTGAGACGAGAAACAAAAGGATAGTCATATTGGTCATCTCAGTGACTGACTCGATATAGGAGGCAACGCCCAATATACCGTGCTTGGCAGGATGTGGGCTAATGCTCTTTGCCTTGAGTGTGACTGCTGATCTTCTCTAGAAACTGTGTTGACAGCTGAGATAGCCAGGGTCGACGACAAGGTATTGACTTGGTTACGAATCTGCGACCTATCCGCACTCCATGAGGGTTCACGTATGCAGCTGTTGCGTAACGCGCATTTTCTCACCTGCATATTCTCCTATATTAGACCTATCACAATGAACGATCAACAATTTCTAATGCAAACTTTGTACGCGCAAGGCTGTGAAGAGAGTATCGAATGCGCCCACGTGCGCTCGAATATGTCGTTGGGACTAGTCTCCGGCACATCGTTACTCGAGTCGTGAGGCTTGTCGTCCAGGGTCTGCTTGTTGGTGCCGTTCAAGCTGCCGGTAGTGCGAAGTTTGAGAGTCATGGTCGCATCCAAAACGGGAAGGAGCCGAAAATACCTTACTAACGCGCGAACCTGCAGCTCAGAATTCTCCTTTGAGCCGCGTTCCTGACCACGGCATCCGAACGCATTCACCACTATGCCAGCTCACGTTGCAATTGAGTTTGTTTTCTCGGGGGAAACACGTGTGCTGACCCGCCCTCCACGGCTCGGGCAATAAATTCCCAGCGCGGGATCGACCTCCGTCAGCCACCCGACAAGCCTCCAACATCATGTTCGGAGGATCGGCATATCTACTTCCCCTAATCGCAAGCGCTTTCAGAATATCGACTCGCCGCATCGCAGACATAATGCCTAGCGGAATAATTGTCCATGGCGTTGTCCAGGCTCCTCGCCAACCAACAGGGTGAACAGGCATCCAACCCGCGATTGAGGCCCGTGTTCAGGGCTGACCTGGACATGTCAGCCCGAATTCGGACCGTGAGGAACCTCTTTCGACTTTATGAGACAGCCTAGTCCTTGTTCTGGTCAAGCGAGAGGGGAAGTTACGAGCGGAGGGTAACCATGTTGCCGCGATTATGGCCTGCATGATGAACAGCCTCGCTTTAGAACGACGTCTCCCGCGCCTGGCAGGTTTTCATCCTTGAGACATCAAGAGTCTAGAGCAGCGGCTGGTCCGATGCAACTTTTCACCTCGCCGTGCATCTGTCAGTCGTTAATGACAGCATCCTTCTTGGCCACCAAAGCATCTGATATTAAGGGATTGTACGTGCGACTACCCGCGTGGAGCGCTGGAGGACGCGGCATATACTAGTCACATAGCAAAAAACTTGAGCGTGTCCAGACGCGTTGCGGGTACATTCGACTTTTTCCTGAGTGGGCCAATACTGCCTACATTACCCGTCATCCCTTCAGATCCTCACTGTTTGCGTCACTACTCCACGTTCGCTTCTCGGTGCGATCTACCGTCGTGGACCCACGATCTTCATCAACCCTCTGGTTCTCCCGGTTCACGATCGACTGAACAGGCGGACACTGGACATTACCCCGTGGGCTTCAACGCCTGTTGCCCATTTACGGACCGAGCACTCCAAGATTGCACGACTACGGCGACAAAACTCGGCAGTACCATGGTCGAAAGCCGACAATGCGAGGTTCTGGCCATTGTGTGTACTTTCACAGTCGTCGCTTCTTTTACAGTCTTCCTTAGAGTATGGTCGCGCTATCTCGGACGCAACTTTTGCTGGGACGACTGGTTGATTCTGGCTGCTTTTGTGCTCCTCATAGCGGATACCGTGGGAACATGGATGTACATCATATTGAGTGGCACTGGCTACCATATCTATGATCTGCCTAAGAAGTCGATTGAAGAGCAGCTTGTGGCGTTGAGATGGAACTTCACTGTACAAATGCTGTACCATCCACGTACGTATCCCTTGGTCAATCAAGAGACTTCGCTAACAAGTTTGATCCCCTTCCAGTCATGGGATTGATTCGGGCTTCTATCATCATGTTTCTTTTCCGCATGAAGGACGGTCGTCGTCGCATAAGATACCCATTACACGTTACTTTCTTGCTCAACATCCTCTACTCCATCGGATCAACGATAGTCAACGTCGTACAGTGCACCCCCAGAGCCTATGCTTGGTCCAGGCCCGCCATGGATAGCATTGATGCTAACGGGAATGTCGTACCAGGCGGTACATGTATCGACTCGCGGACATTCGTATTGGTATCTTGTGCTCTATCGATTTTCATGGATCTCATCATCATTCCTATACCTTCCGTCATGGTGTGGGGTCTTCAGATGCATCGACGCACAAAGATTCTGGTAGTGATTGTGATGAGCCTGGGATGGATTGCGACGGGAGTGTCGGTAGGTAGGTTTATCGTATATTACTACCGATTTGCCCCTACCAACAAAGACCGTACCTGGGATATCGGTATTGGAATCAGCATCGCCGAACCTGCCGTACATATTATGACAGCATGCGCACCGGCGACTAAGTGCCTCTTCCGATACCTATTCCCACAGTATGGCACGAATCAGAACACGTCGTACTACCAGAACCGTACCGCGGATACAAACCGACACAATACCAAGGTATTCGGGAATTTCCACTTCGGATTATCCAACAACATAGACGATGAGATCACCATGGAGGGAATGGGAGGTGCACCGAGGACTGCTCCGCTTCCGCCAGTGAAGGATGACTCTGAATATGGGCTGAAAGCTATGGGAAGCTTTGAGTCAAAAGAGTATGTTGCAAGAGGAATAGGCAGGAAGAAGAGTTGTTCGAAGACGGCATGCACGGAAGCAAGCGAGCCAGTGGAGATCGAACCGAAGCATTGCCTGGGGCAAGCTCGGTGATTTTGTTTAGGGTCCTGCGTTGATGAGCGATGATAGCGTTTGATACACCGTGAATACCTTCACACCTCTTGCAGCACATAGTAGTAATCGATGACGTTTACGACCAGTGGAAACTTGAGCTTCTGAACTGCATTATCCCAATAGCAAGTGGTAGAGGTCGAAAGTGACGATTGTACGCGTGATCGCGCTGCCACGTGAAAGCCTAGCGCGTTATGGTGGGGCGCTACCGAGACCCTTGCCCAGGTGAGACGGAATAACAAACATTGGCAGCAGCGTAATTCAGCACGACAGCACATGCAGCCACCATGAGGATTATAGAACTTGTAATCGATGTGAGCACTGCCCGAGACTGTATTTGGCGCCTTCTAACATGAATCCAGGGCTACAAGTCATACGCTGTCCGAACAGTCATCTCTGGCTGGTAGGGCTTGTTTACGCTCCCCTTGCGAAGAGACCGGCGACTGACAACTGGGCAGGGACGAGAGCTTCAATTCAATCACGGGTCTCAACGGATCTGGAAAGTCGAACATTCTCGATTCGATATGTTTCGTGCTGGGAATCAACAACTTGAGCGTGGTGCGGGCGCAGAACTTACAGGTGGGTGTAGAGAGGGGAAGGACCATGCGGAGCGAAAGAGCTTACACCGCTGCAGGATCTCATCTACAAGCGCGGCCAAGCAGGCGTTACGAAAGCGAGCGTTACCATCGTGTTCGACAACCGCGACAAATCGAAGAGCCCCGTTGGCTTCGAGGAACATGCGCAGATATCGGTGACAAGGCAGATCGTGCTCGGCGGCGCGAGCAAATACCTCATCAACGGACACCGCGCGCAGCAACAAAGCATACAGAACCTGTTCCAGTCTGTGCAGCTCAACATCAATAACCCCAACTTCATGATCGCACAGGGAAAGGTTATGCAGGTGCTGAACATGAAGGCCAAGGAGATTTTGGCTATGCTTGAGGAGGCTGCTGGAACGCGCATGTTCGAAGACAGGCGGGACAAGGCCTATAAG
>Ga0265797_10010721_pt1 | contig 11620 bp, 12 predicted proteins | sample P2T30metagenome_FD_192433 | JGI IMG/M metagenome (GOLD analysis project Ga0265797, IMG submission 192433) | Plant litter microbial communities from East Loma Ridge, Irvine, California - P2 T30 | ecosystem: Environmental > Terrestrial > Plant litter > Unclassified | place: USA: California... | reverse complement strand
CGCAAGATCAAACAACGCCATTTCCTGCTCTTGTGTGTATTCGCCTTCGGCCACACCGAGACTCTCATGCGGTTCGGGTATTTCATCCGCGCCGAAGAAGGACTCGGAAGGGGAGGGAGGGGAAGGTGGCGGGTGTGAGGGATCTGAACGGGGTCGTTTGGATGGTTTGGAGGGTTTGGGACTGCGGCTGCGGCTGCGGCGTTTTTTGCGGTGATGGTGTGGACTGGGGCGACGGTCTCGACGATCTCGACTACGCCGGCGATCTTTACCACGGCCATGTGAAGAGCTGCGACGACGCTGTCTACTTCCCCGTCGTTCCGCATCTTTTCTTGGCTCAGCACCACGGCTCCGCTCTCGACTCTTCCTCACCCTTCTACTCCTCTCCCTCTCCCTCTCCCCCTCTTCTCTCCTAACCTGCCCAGAAGGCGGCGGACTCTGTCCGCGCGGCCGCTGCAATACCCTTGACCCAGCACGATTATTCTCTCTCCGTAGCATATCCATACGATCTCCACTCCCTCTATACCTATCATCCCTCTTCACCAACGACCTCGACCGACTCCTACTCCGACTCCGACTGCGACTCCTACTCCGACTACGACTGCAACTTCCATCCCCCGACCTCGGAGAAACATCACAACTCCCCCCCATCCCCATCGTCCGGTGTCTCCTCGCCATCCTCTCCAATTCCCCGCTAGTAAGACCCCTCCGCCTCCTCCTCTCTTCAGACCGCGTGGTACGGCGGGGCGGCTGGTAGTGGTCACAGTCTTTCCCATAGCCTTTCCCATAGCCTTTCCCCGGGGGGTCATCTTGTCCTAGCCCCCGACGTGCACCAGGACCCCTTGGCCCTTCACTCAAGGAAATGTATGAGATGAGAGATAGTTCGTCGTCGTCTTGCTGCGGAGAGTAGTAGCCTGATCCTGAGCGGAACTCGCGGTCTAGTGCGTGCAGACCGGAACTGAAGGATATTGGGTTGGCTTTTGTGCCTGGTGTTGGTGTTGGTGTTGGTGTGTCGTGATGTGCGCCAGACATTCTTTTTTTGTGGTAAGCGGAAGGGTCTTGACGGGGCTTTGATGTGTTTTCTCTGGGTGGTGCCATGGCATCTCGGCGTTCTTTCGACGGCGTATCTCTGGGAAGAGGAGGTGCGTCGCGCAATGACTTTGATACTATCGGTTTCCCAGTCGCCATCGATAGTGGCACAGGCTCTGCGTGGCGGGTGGAGCGAGGCGGAATGCCCGTTGGATTCGATGGCGTTGCGGTCGCGATACGGGCTTTTACTTCTTCAATCTCTTTCTTGTTGGCCATGGTGAAGTGCTTGGTTAGCATCGCTGGGTCTAGTTCTCTTGGTCTGCGCTCTTTGGAACGCCTTGCTTCGTCATTTTCATCCACCCGGGATCGTTTTATGAGAGGCTCTCCGAGTATTTCACCGCCGCCGAATGGTCTTTTTCCGGTTTTCGATGGCGGTGGGGGTTGTGCACTGGTTGGCTGTGTTTTATCCACTGGTTTGTCTGACGAGGGAGTAACACGGAGGAAACCGCTCTTCTCCTGGTGCGAGAATCCTGCAAGGGGGGATTGTTCGTCTGCCATGATGAGTGCAAGATGAGGTGATGATCGTTGCTATACAGAAAGATTTAGATGCGCTATACGAGAAGCATGCTCTTGCGACGAACAAGATGCTCGCTCACTTGCTATGTATGTTGAAGTCTTTGTTCACTATGCGTCTTTGGCGGACAATCACCCTCCTTCTTTGCTCCTTTCTTCCATCGACTATCATACTGAGGATAACAAAGACTCGATCGATCTCAAAGCATCACAACAATCCGCGGTGGAGTACAAAGCCGTTCGCCAATGCTGTTGCGAATATGTGGAATGCTGCAGATTCGCTTCTTGAGCGTATCGTCGAAGCTATATGTGACCCTGCCTAGTGGGTGTCACGTGACTGTCAATATCATCTTCGCGATACGGAAGATGCAGTGAGGTCGCTAGGAGTCGTGTGTGAGTGCGGCGGAGCTGGCGTACTCAATATGTAGCCTACACGCAACTACTCATGCCCTTGATTTTCACGATGTGCGCGCGTGTATGCACCTTCCTCACAATGTGCAGCCATGTGAATAAGGCAGTAGCGGTGACTAGTTCCTCGCCTCTGCATCAGAATGAGTAGAGTGCGCCTTTGACTCAGACTGCGGTTTGGTACTCCGGGCAGGCTCGCATCGTAGCATCCATTCGCGCATGCCATATGTTCCAGGTTTGGTGCCAAAGGTGGAGGTAAAGTCGTCGCGTTGTCGCACGGTGGTTGGGTGATGTCGGCGTCTAGGGCGCGAGGGGTCGCGAATATCTCCGAACGTAGGACCTGTTGACTCAGAAGGTATATTGGGAAGCTGCACGCCAACATCTTCAACCACACACTCTGAGTCGTCAATCCAAGCACAAGATGGACTCAAAAATCTTCCAATGGGAGCGCACTGTCGCCTCGGGCACCTACCTCATATCTTCCGACCGGTCGCTCCTTCCGTACACCTTTGTCCAGGAAGCCTACGCAACAGACGCAATGTTTTGGGCGAAACCGCTCTCCTTCACGGACCTGTCGACCATGCTTGACAACAGCCTCACTCTCGGCGTGTACTCTGTCTCGGATGGCGTCAAGAAGCCTATTGGCATGGCGCGCTTCATTACCGACTACACAACACTCGCCTACCTCACAGACGTCTACCTCGTCCCCGAACACCAGGGCCAAGGACTCGGCAAATGGCTTATCGCATGCTGTCGCGAGATCTGCGCCGGAATGCAAAACCTCCGGTGGATGGTCCTCTTGACCGGCGGCGAGCAAGCGCAAGCGCTCTACAGAAAGGAATTGGGCATGACAAAGCTTGACGGGGTGGAGGAGGGGCTGGTTTGTATGGGGGCTCGGCGGGCAAAACTCACCGAAGCAGCGGGCGCTCCGCCCTCAGCATAGCGGGACCTAGCGGTTTGCCGTCTAGGCACGTATGCAGTTCCCTACCTTAAACATGGACGACTATTCCTCGCGATCAGACGCTACAGTGACAGAAACGTGGTTTGATGGTTGGTCTCGACTGATGACAACGGCTATCTTTGCTTCCGGACTAGTCGCGGGCCCATGCTGCATGCATGTCATCTCTAGCGTAGATATCGCCATCCATTTTTCTTTATCACCATAGACTACTGGTCTGGCTCGCGCCCTCGGCCTTCTGGTATGTTCCGAGTAAGCGGACGACGCCTGAAGCCTGTTTCGAGCCGGCATGCGATGAATTGTCATCATGGAGGGGCTGTCAGGCCCTCCAGGGCTTGTTGCAACTCCGTCTGGTGGTTGTGTCGCGTCGCGCTGCTACATCGATAAGTGTATTACGCCTACTAAACTGGGATCCGCCTCCGATGCTGCCCGAGGAAGACTAATCTAGATCGCGCATGTGTAGACCTGTCGCATAGATCGCCAGGGCCTTGTTGATATACAGCTGCAGTTGACCCTGCGTTCACGTCACGTCCGCCGATCTTCCACATTTCACACCAACATGACCGCGACATTTGAGACCTCTCCACTATCACGCACATCGTCCCCGCCAGCATCACTGAAGAGAAAACGAGCGGGTTCTGATACCCAACCTCTTACCCCGCCGTTGGCTGCAAGCGACTCTGAAGGATCGCGTCTTCTCTCGCGCGCCGTCCACGTTCTTTCGACTGCTGCCACTGCGCTCTCGCAGGTCACTTTTCTATATGAGTCCGACCATGTGGCGCGCGATGGTCTCCTCCAGGCTGTCGAAGTCATTACGAAGACCAGCCAGACTGGCGGTAAACTCATAATATGTGGAGTGGGCAAAAGCGGCTTGGTGGGGCGCAAGATGGTTGCGACGATGAAGAGTCTGGGCATAGCGAGCTCCTTCATGCATGCTGCTGAGGCACTGCATGGGGATCTCGGTGACATCAGGAAGGTGAGTTTCGTCTCGAAGCCCAAATGACGAAGAAGTACTGACTAGGAGTAGAACGACGCAATCATGTTCATATCCTACTCCGGCAAGACAGCAGAGCTCATGGCCCTCTTGGAGCACATACCCGCACACACACCTATCCTCGCCATCACATCGCATACGAAACCCTCAGACTGCCCGCTCCTCGACGATCGGCCGAACTCCATACTGCTGCCTGCGCCCATACATGAGTTGGAGGAGCTCTCATTTGGAGTCTGCGCGCCGACGACCAGCACCACTGTCACCATTGCGGTGGGAGATATGCTGGCGTTGACCGTCGCAGAGGCGCTGCATCAAGATGAGACGAAGGCTGTGTTTAGAACGAATCACCCTGGCGGTGCGATCGGTGCGAAGTCGAGACGGATAGAGAAGGAGGATGATACCCAGGTGGAAGCGAAGGAGTGCGATGGGCTGGTTACGCCGCCGGCTACCTGATCGTGCTCAGGAGGATACCATGCTCATCGGGAGACCGTGTGCATGAGGAGATCTTGCTCACGAAGATACCACAGGTGAGGAATTTGGAGACGTGTAGATCGTGTAGATCATGTACATGCGCAAGGAACGGCCCGTAACGAACCAGAGGGACTTTTTCCTCATGTCTTTCAGTCGAGAACTGATCATCCCTGGTGATGTTTCGCGGCAGCTCGCAGGCAGAAGAGCACAGTGATGTTGCGACCCCACGCGAGCACTTACACAAGGAAGGGACTAAACAGGTGCGCCGCAGTCAACATTGGCCACCAAATTGGAACGCCGAGAAAGCTCTAGGGTAACGTAGACATCTAGGTTACTTACCCTTCTTATCATCTCCAGGGTCGTGGTGGGTGTCCGGCTGTTTCCTTCGACAAAGGTGCAGGGTAGTGGGTGGTACCTTCCCGTTCTATATGCGGCCTGCACTCGCTGTCCACTCACTTTCCACCCTGTCCACTCCACTCCAGCTCACTTTTCGTATGCGTCACCATACAGGTTTCTCGCACACAGCCTGCATTACCGTGCATAGATTGGACGGCAGCGCTGATCGACGCGCTCACATTGGACGACTGCATGATTGCGGCACAGCCTCGCTATGGGTGGTGCAATGAGGGGTTGTCTTGAGCACCTTCTGTCTCCCATCTCAAGTATTTTCGAATTCACTCACGACGTGCCATCTCGGCCTTCGCGCAGCACCTATCATGGAAGCGCTAACAGCTATTGGCTTGATCGCCAATGTCATTCAGTTTGTCGACCTCGGCGCGAAGCTTGTCGGCTCTGCGAAGGAAATGCGCAACTCTGTTAGCGGCATGACGTTGGAGAACAAGAGCCTGGAGGAAGTCACCATTCAGATGCGCGATCTAACTTCGAGGCTGGAGCCCCCCAAAACGCACGCATGCACCCAAGATGAAGAAGACCTCCGTCTGTTGGCTCAAGAGTGCCGTGAGCTGTCAGATCAGATTCTCCGCCTCTTAAGGAAAATTGCCCCTAGCAAGCCAAACTCGACCCTTCGTTATATGCGATCTGCGTTCAAGAATATCAAGTACAAGGACGACAAAAGAGAACTTGAGAACAAACTATCTAGATGCCGTAGCCAGCTGCATCTGCAATTCAGCAAGTTAAACAGGTTAGTCAATGTCAGAAATTTGCTCTTGGCCCTTTCTCTGATACGGGAATAGTTCGGAAGTACATGCGCAGCTTCAGGCCCTCGGAAATCTTGCGCAATCAAACCAAGCAATCTTGCAAACGTTACCGCAACAGATCGAGCGTATTCGCCGCGGCACATGTGTTGCTTCCCTGGGTGTTGAAGCCCTAGATCAGTTGAAAGACCTACTTGGATTGACTGAAGTAGCTCAAGAATCGGTCGTAGCTCGGAGTTTCCTCAATGATCTTGCGTTTGAAGGAATGGATGCCAGAGTTGATGTCATCGCGAAAGAGCACAGCGAAACCTTTCGATGGATTGTGGAGCAAGATGCAGACGTCGACGACGTTACATTGAAGACTAACGCTCGCAAACTATACCTTTCATGGCTACATCATGCTTGTGGAATCTTCCATATCGCGGGAAAGCTGGGGTCGGGCAAATCCACACTCATGAAATTCTTGTACAAGCATCCGGAAACACGTAGACTGCTGTTGGCGTGGGCAGGTACGTTGTTCTTCCCTGACTTATAACGTGCCGATTGACAACAACAGATAATGAAAAGCTGGTGATGGCAAGCCACTTCTTCTGGAAACCCGCGAAGCTGCATTTACAAAAGTCACTCAACGGATTGGAGAGATCGTTACTTTATCAGCTGCTGTTATCCAACCAGGAGTTGACGAAGAAGGCATTCCCAGAGATTTGGGAACAAAGAATGAGCATCAAGGACGGTCGGATGGAGCTACCACATAGCCTGTCCCCGGATGAAATCCACGATGGCTTCATGGCCCTCCTAAGAGACGAGGCCGTTCAGCAATCATACCGATTCTGTTTCTTCATCGACGCTTTGGATGAGCACGAGGATATACCCCAATATGATCACAAATACATGGTCGACGAACTCCGCAAGTGGACACAGATCTCTCCAAGCTCCATCAAGCTATGTGTATCCAGCCGGGAAGAAAATGTGTTTGAGAATGCTTTTGCTAAAGATCGAAGGATACGACTACAGGATCTCACGAGGCACGATATGGAGTGTTTCGTACGTTCTAGGCTCGAATCTGTGCAAGACCACAACACCCGAGAACGTCTTACAAGTGAGATTGTCAAGAAATCAGATGGCATCTTCCTCTGGGTTGTACTTGTCATCAAACAGCTCCGACAAGCGTTGGAGGACGGTGATGCTGTCTCTGTTTTTGAGAGGGAGTTGGCCATACTGCCTACTGAGTTGAAAAAGCTGTTCAATCATCTTCTTGGCTCTATCTCCCCATTCCGCATGGAAAGAGCGCGTCGAATCTTTTCTATGGTGCTGATACACGAGACGTTGCCGATCAAACTATCGCTGCTGTCTTGTCTACACCTCGATGCAAATGAAATGAACGCACGATCATCCATGGAGGAGCCTGATATATTGCCTGTCCTGGACTATCAAAACGGACAAGACCCACACAAATGGTACAAAGCGCATGAAAAACAAGCTCGGAGACAACTACAAGGGTATTGTAGAGGACTTGTCGAGGATCGAGTCAACCCTGAAGTCTGCAAGCAAAAAGGGGATGCCGAGCGCCTCAGACCTGAACCCGACCCTTCTAAGCCCGCCGGATCGAGATGTATCCTGTTCGTACATCGCACCGTCATCGAATTTCTTGAAGAATCAAGAATCCTGGAACCCGTAACGCACCAATTAGGCGCGTTCGATGCGATTGAAGCAATCTCCCAGTCGCATTTGGCAGAGTTTCAACGCATACCTTCTTCTCTTATCGACCCGCTGTACTGGCCATACCTATACGGTAGAATTATCGAGCTACGGTTCCACTCTGGAAAAGATAGGTCGCAGTTCGACTTCCTTGTGCAGCTGGAGCATTTAATCTCACGAAAATTTCCGGGTTGGCTGGAGAATGAGCTACCTCCCGCCGAGCAATGCGTTTCGAAAGCATACGATCACTGTGTTTTGTGCGATGAAGAAACAGACCCCAAAGTATCGAAAGGCAGTACACGTCCTATCCGACCCAAAGCTCCAGCCTCTATCTTGGCCTGGCTAGGTAACACTTCATATATTCTTTGGCGGGTTACAAGACTCGGCGAACCATCGCTATCTGATCAGACACGTGGCATCGTTCTACACTGTTTGATGCGCAGGTTGGACATGACCGAAAAAGCTGAAGAGCTTGAGGGAATCGTGGCCTGCTTTAAAAAACTCTTGAACGAACGCGCATCTCCTGTTACACGCTTCTTGTGGGGCAATTTTATCCAACTTTGTTCTACATCCCTACGCCACAAAAATCCCTTGTGGTCTCGTACTATAGGTCAGCTCATCGTCCTATTTTTGGAAAAGTACGAGAAGAACGTTGTCCACAGAACGGAAATTCGTTTTGGGGGACGGGGAGAAGCCGGAGGATGGGAATATACAATTATGAATGTGAAAGTACAAGGCAAGACGGTAGTGAGTATGAGTTTCATGCAGTTTGAACCTGGAACCACTTGCTATACTCTTGACAGCCAATTCGGCGGCAACGCCTCAATGGAGCAGCTGGTGAAGTTATGGCATCTCGAGAACGAGCGAGAAATTCTTGGATTGCTAGAACAGGAGCGTGAGGCAATGGAAAGGAAGGAACAAGCCGCGAACCTGGTCGTCACGGCCCAGGAAGCCTCTGAGGAAAGCTCATCCAACGGTACCCCCGCTTCCGATACAGTGTCTAGGCGGCTTCAAAGGATCGACAGTGCAGCCGAGATTCGGGATGAAGGCGGCGTAACAGCGTCTTGTCTGCCCGTCGAAACCAAAGCAGAAGTCGATCCACCCCAACCGAAGGCCGCCAAAACCCGCTCTATTCATGCATTGGGCATCGCGACAACCATCGCTCTTCTAGGTGAGAAGATTTCATTGAGAAGCCGATGGGCTTTCGCTGACGTGGACTCCAGTATTGCTGTCAGCTTTCCTCATCGCGCACCAAGACTATTGGGGTCGATGGGTTTCTGGTATGATAAGCTGAACAGGTCTGGAGCCTACATCGACGTTGGAGGTAGTCACCGCGACTGCCTTTTTCAAATGGCGGCACTTATGTAAGGAAGGTGCATACATACGCGTACACCGTCAAGATTATGAGAACAAGTAGTTGATTACACGCTACATATAGCATACGTCCGTTTAATCGCGCTTACCCAGTCACTTGCAGTAAGCTGTGAGGATGTCTACTCCCAGTCGCATTATGACCACCTGCAGTCACGTGTCGATCACCACCCTGTTCTTGGTCAGTACGGCTTTTAAATACCAGCAGGACTGACCTACAATCTCGGCCTTCGCAATGCGCCATCAGCGTGTCTTTCCAAACCTCTCGGTCCAGAGTCGCGGTGGTGACGCGAAAATCTTCATACCCATCGAGCGCCCCATACAACTCATAGCCAGCCTCGATCAGCTGCCGCATCAGAGGAAATAGCGCGCTCACGCGTTCGGAGAGGAGGCACATGGTGAATTCCTCGTCATACGTGTACTCACCATAGCCATAAATGTATTCGACTCGCAGGTGGAAAACGATCGATGCGCCAGGCGCGAGCTTGAATAGGCATTGTCGGAGTGGAGTGGCGTCGTCTTCGTCTAATTGTTCGCACAACTCGACCTCGACATGGCGCAGCAGACGATCGCCTTCCAGACCGAGACCCCAGATATCAGTCTCGAAGAACTCAGCGACCTCCGCAGGTGTGAGATATAGCCACAATTTGGTATGATAATACCAGCGACGTGCAAACTCGCTCATAGTGTCCAAATCGACAAATTCCTCGCTACACATATGCGCGTATCCGTATCCGCGTTCCTCGGCGAAACCCGCAACAATGTCCCGGTATGGCTCGTCGACGTCTTCGAAGTAATCGTTGTTGATGAAAATCGGTTCATCTCGAGCAGGGGAGAGGATGTGGTCGTAGATCATGTCCCTGAGCTCGCGGGGGAGCTTACTTTGCATGGCGGTACACAATGCCCGACAGGACTGCTGCGCGTAATTTTCGATATGGCAATCGGCGAAGTCTTCGGTTTCTGACTGCGTACGATCCAGATTTGCGATTTGGGACGCCGTGAGTAGTGGACTGTTCTTGTCCAGAACATGGTCGATGAGTGCGCATCTCCTGAGTGTGCTGGTCCTCATATTAGCACTGAACAGCCACTCCATCAATGACCCAGGTATCTACATTGCCTTCAGGGTTATCGCGACTTTCATTTTTGTCCCCATGTATGCTGCAGCTCGCCTGTTCAGATTCTTGTATGAGGCTTTTGAGATGACTTACATGTACACGCTTTCACGATCCAAATCGATTGTGTAAGCCATGTTGCTTTCGCTTTTGGGAGGCTTAGATGATGGGGTTGAAGTTCTAAGAGATTTGGTTGGGTTGAATCAGGTCTGCAGACTACATTGAGCTAAAACCTTGCAAAGTAGGTAACCTAACGTTAACGTAGGCTCTGGGCTGTTTGGGCTTTTTCTAGGTTGGCGTGACTGACCTGTAATCCACACATTTCACTCCGTAGGTTGAGTCTCTGGTCCGTGTGTTCTTTCCCTTCACATGCACTTTGGATGACTGATCGCAACGCCGCGTTGAGAAAAGCACTCACCCTTCGGTCCCTACAGTCTCAACTACCCGCCCCGACCTTTCTTCAACCACCTTCTCGACTCACTAGTTATCCAGTTACCATCATGGAGGTGCGCACTCCGCCCGCTGTAGGATTCTTTCTCGACCATGACTACGTTTCCCAGTAAGTTCCATCTGGGGCCCACAAAGCTAGCAGCTGCTAATGGTCCCAGTACCCTCAGGCATATCCGTATCCTGAAGCACATCGAAGCACCCGACCGAGCTAAGCTCAATCGCACAAGGCCTCATCAAAGGCGTAGCAATCTTACGTTGAAGACCCGACAACGATTCCAAAATCTTAAGCAAAAACTGGCCAAAATCACAACAAAACTAGACCAGCTCGAGAAAGTTCTTCAGCAGTACTTGGAGGATTTCACGACTTACCGTCACCGAATCGTCTTGGAACTGCTAGAAACAAAGTTTGCCCGAGAACTTCGCGATGAAGTATACGGCTACATGGTCGGCGATCAAATGGCGATCAGTATCAACCTTCATGACCTGGTGGCGTCTGCCTCGCCAGTATTCGCCATACCCGGTCACACGAGCGCGAGTCGTTCGAAGCACTTCCAGACGTCACTCGAACGCAATGGCTACGGCCACTTACTCGAAGCGAGGGCAATACTCAAGGACACGATGCTGGAGCTAGCTCATGCATGGTACAGGCTCTCCACGTTTCGCTTCATGCAAGCCCACCACGTCAATCTGTTTCTTGAGACCGATTTTCATGGCTTCGGCCTCGATACGCAGAAGCTGATCCGGAGTATTGAGGGTAAAGTAGCTGCCACGAACAGCTCTTGAGTTATTTTGCTAACTTTTTACTAGTATGTATTCTCCTTGCTACGCTTTAGCTAAGGCAATTTGAAGACATCTTACCTATTGTCTGTGCTAACAGCTTGATAGCTATTCACCCCTGTCAACTCGTCAGCAGATTGCGTCAAACTAGCTAAAGACTTGGCCGAACTTCACACGCTCAAGACTGGTGCCAACATCTTGTTGAGCTTCCAGGCCTTGCCGACAGTGATGAGGGAAGTAGCAGATTCCAGCGCAGCAGTCCCGCCTCGCGATCTTGCACTTCTTTTTCCAGGCATCCAGAAGTTGATTACAGCCGAATACCGCGTCACGGTGAAGCTGGGCTACCACTTGAAGTTCAAGGTTGTGAGCGAGGAGCTGACGGAAGAGTGTTGGAAGGAGACAATTGAGAAGCATTACAAAGTAAGTCCCTTCCTTGGTGTGCTGATAGTCACTCGCTAAACTCGTCCCAGGCAATGCTTGCGAAACGCGCCCGCCGTGAACGAGCGGCCAGTGATGATTCTGATTCGTCTGAAGAATTTGTTGAGTAAGCATTGTAGACTACAAGGTGATGGAAGAGGAAGACGTGCAGGTAATATCTTGTGTTGGAGATGACATGGCGATGCAAGGG
>Ga0265797_10010720_pt1 | contig 11621 bp, 13 predicted proteins | sample P2T30metagenome_FD_192433 | JGI IMG/M metagenome (GOLD analysis project Ga0265797, IMG submission 192433) | Plant litter microbial communities from East Loma Ridge, Irvine, California - P2 T30 | ecosystem: Environmental > Terrestrial > Plant litter > Unclassified | place: USA: California... | reverse complement strand
GTCCCCCCCTCCCTCCGCACACCCTTACTCGCTCTCCTATCCGCACGTTTCACACCCCTCGACACCCACCTCTCCGCCATCGCAACCCTCAAATCCGAAGCGCTGTCTCTACGCAGCATATCGGACAATATAAGTCGTAAACGCGCGATTGAAGAAGACGAAGAGAAAATTGCCGAGAGGGAGGAGAAGAAACGAAAGAAGGAGGATGAGGAGAGGAAGAAGAAGAGTGAGGGGAGGGGCGTTAAGGCGCTCAAGAAGGTGGATACGAGTGGGATGAAGAAGATGAGTAGTTTTTTTAGTGTTAAGCCGAAGGGGAAGTAAGGATGTTTGGGTTCAAATAGGGAGGGGTAGGAGGTTTGGGTATGTAGGGGAGGTTGGATTGTATGTGTACGATAGTAGGGAAGTTTTGAGGTCCTGGGATCTTGCTGTTGGAGATCTAAGGGTGGTGATGGTGATCATCATCATCACTCAGGAAATATCAATCAGCAGTTCCGCGAACGAGCAGCGCACTCCATATCGTCGGCGACGTGTACTTTTGGACAATAGCCAGGAAGAAAGAACAAAGCCAAAGTCATACGTTTTTCCGATGCCCGTTTTTCGACTCCAGAACTGGAGGTGTTGGGAAGAAGAGTAGAACAAGAACCCCAAGGGGTATTTATACGCATTCCAATCCTGCGCTAAGAGCATGTATCTCCCGACGTGAAATTTTGAAAAAAGAGAGCAGCGCACTCCACGAAGTTGTTGAACCATAGTTTTGGAAAATAACCCAGGGAAGGAAGGACAGAGCCGAAGTCATTGAACTCACGCTTCTTTGTTTTTGGACTCTAGGATCGTGGATGTTGTAGAGAAGAGACAGACAGAAATCTGAGGAGTGTTTATGCACGTCCAGGTTCTGCGCCGAGAACATCGCCAATTTGTCGTAGGATTTTAACACCGCGAGCAGCGCACTCCATTAGCGGTTTGAAGAGGTGTTTTGGAAAACGACCCAGAAAGACAGACAAACTCATGACGACCCACCTTGGTCCTTTTGGACTCCAGGACTGGAGGTGTGGTAGAGAGAAGAAAGGCAGACCTAAGAGGGGTACTTTACACACGTCCTAAGCCCTATGTCAGGACCATACGCTCTAGATATGAATCATGAACAGCGCGAGCAGCGCACTCCATTAGCGGCTTCAAAAAGTGTTTTGGAGAACGAGCCAGAAAGACAGACAAACTCCTGTGAAGATTTTTTCCTTTTCTTTGGACTCCAGAAGTGAAAATGTTGTAGAGAAGAGAAAGGCAGACCCAAGAGTGGTATTTATACACGTTCTAGTCCTCCAACGAGAACATTCGAACTAGTTCGCCTTGTTTATGCAGTGCGAGCACTGCTCTCTCATGCGATGTTGCGAGAATGCTTTTAATGTTTTCGACAGTTCAGTTCTCTCAACATTCCACAGTCGCTCAATCTTTTTGATCGCTCTCTTGCTCCGCTCTTGGTCATGTACTCCATGATGGCAATTCTGAAGCGTCTCAGAACCATGGAGAGAGAAAGAAAGAGTTTTGATGAAGTAGATGCAGTCCAGCGGACAGTCACATACCTCGTACAACCATGTTTTTCGTGTAACAAGGTTGTTGTGGTGCAAAAGGCAGGAGAACCACCAGAAACAGACATGTCTGTATCTGTCTAGTGTTTCTGGGTATATCCGACATAAGGGAGAACCGCTGTTGTTTTGAGAGTCGACGAGAGGAGCAGACATGCGGGAGCGGGAACGGGGTTTTGGACAGAACGACATGCGCCTAACACGAATCCATTTTAGTATATGGGAGGAATGTTTGAGAAGAGAGAAAGCTTGCAGCTCGCACGGCGTTTTATATCCCAAGTCTGACCCCATCTTCTGGTATAGAAGTGAGAAAGACTGTCAGAAAAGCACATGAGCGTGTAAGTCAGCGCTTTTGTATGCATTTGAGCCATACATCAAAGATGCTGTTGTCTTGGAAGTCGAACGGAGGAGCCGCCATTATCTTTCTCTGCAAATCTTTTGAAACGGACGACATGAGCCATACCCATGGCCGTTTTGGTAAAACGGGGTAAGCTTTGAGGAGAGAAGAAGCTCGCAGCTTCTACCGCAGTTTATAACTTGTTTCTGACGCTGTCACGTGGTATAGAACAGAGGAGGCTGTCTGGAAAGATACATTTGCTTGTAAGTCTTCTCTTTTAGATACATGTACGAATGGTATTACGTTGTTTTGGATAGAAGGGTGAAACAGACATGTCTTCTGCGGTCCGTGCTCTTGACCCGGACGACATCGCCGGTCAAATTTCTCATTTTGATCTTTTAAAGACGGATTGAAGTAGAGAAAAGGCTCAAAACCTCCACTGCTTTCATAGCTCGAGCCATAGACTGCTTTCCGGTATGCAAAAAGGTCGTTCAGCCGGCAAAGGCCATGCGTCTTGCTATTCTAACCGTTCAAACACAGGTCGCAAACATGTCAGTCTTTTTTTAAGGCGATCGCAGGAGCAGACATCGCCTTTCAAAAGCGACCGTTTTGGACAGAACGACATAGCTTCTTCATCGCGACCCTTTGGTATAACATAGCAGGTTGTGAGTAGATAGAAGGCCCGCAACTCCCACTGCTTTTATGTTCACAATCTGTGAGTATCTTGGCGGTCGCTGGTACTTGGACAATACGTCGTGGCCGGATATGATGACACTGACGAAAACATAATAAACAGGCCATCGATTTTGAATCCATATCAGGGCTGGTGAAAATGTAATGGCCTTGGAATATGGACTGCGGCCATGCGGAGAAAGTTGCCGACTCTCGAAACAGTTGCGCGTGTCGAGTTGGAAGAAGCGCAGCACGCTCATATTCAGGCCGTATTGTGTTTTCGATGAGCTATCAATGTGAAATTTTTTCGAGAGAAGCAGCATGAGGAACTCGTTGGCAACTTTGGAGTCGAACAGCATGGATATGACATTGCTCAATTTCGTTACATAGACTGCGGACTGTAAGCCCGGGAGGACATCCGAAGGTCTTTGTGCTGTTATCGATCTATCCAGGGAGACCCAAGGAAAAAGTCATGGAAGTTAATCTCGTGGAATGCTGAAAATCGCGCTGTTCTTTCGCGTTTGCTGCGTGGCTTCCGAGAGAGCCAGAAAGCATGGCTTTGGTATTGGCTGCTTTTTTACATTTATGTCGAGAAAGAGAGTGGAAGAAGAACAGGAGAAGAAGACATGTAAATTCTTTGATCCGCTTTTGGTGCTCGCTCTCGCAGAAATCAGACATGGGCGCCATGCGTGAACGTTTGGTTTTAGAAATAAAGGAATTGAATGGTCAAGGAAAAAGAGCAGAAACAGTAGCTTTTACATCTGCTCAGCAACGACGCCAGCTCATCTGGGGCTTTTCTGTAGTTTTGCCAGTTGTCTAAACGTGTTCAAGGGGTTTACATAAGCATGTACACGACGACATCGTGAGATTCGATCCATTCCATCCATGAACGTGATGTTTAGTGTTAATTTTGGATGCATATCAAATAGAGATAGCAAAACGCCGGAGATCGTTCATGTAGAAGTTGGGGTAGACTTTCGACATAGCCTCTCCCTCCACCAATTTCACCGCTCGAGAGAAGATCAGTCCATTCGATATTCATGACGACTTTTCATTTTCAGAACATGCCAACTTTCATCGTCTATTTGAGAACTGCAGGCCTTTAAAAGCTTCCAACACATCCAAATATCTTCCAGACGTTTTTGAGGTTTGCGTGTTTCTGATGCCTTAGAAGAGGAGGAAGAAGCAGGTATCTTATAGCAGAAGCGATGGAGCCGATTGGTCCATGCGAAACAGAGCATGGGGTTTTTGCAGAATAGCGGAGTGAGTTTTCTCTCGTCGGTCCGCTGCATGGTAGTCTTGTATGCAGTTTTGATGTCAATGGAATGCATGTCAAACGCATAGCTCGTATTTTTGACCCGCGCGGAGATGTTCGACACATCAAAATACTTGTTGAACGTTTCGGAAGATTTGGGAGCTTCCCAGGAGAACGGACAACATCCAACTTTCCAGTTTCGCTTTTGGTAAAACAGAAAGATAGTGTGATGAGGAAGAAGGTCAGCCAAATGGCGAAGTTTATATAGTGTTTCCAAGCTAACAGCCCCGCTTTCCCGCAGCGTCATGATAGCCGTGACCACGAGAGTACAATCTTTCATGATTGAACTGCATTCTGGTTTTGAGTAGCGTCCATCTTAGACAGAGTGTTTGCCTAGGGCCGGATGTGTCGAAAGGCCAACATATCGTAATGGTCTGGTATTTTGAAAATGACAGTTGCGATCTCATTTCCTCCCTAGCTGGCGTAGACACAACGACTGCGAAGGACAGGCAGGTCTCATGGCGTTGGTTTTGAAGCTTCCAAGCCCAGAAAACATGGAAGAGGTACTGTCCGCTTTCATGTCCTGCCCAGGACAAGGACACAGCCATGATACCTCGGCAAAGTGATTTAAATGTTGTTAGAGGCAACGGCAGATTCTCCGAACATGGGGCACCATCTTGAGACAATTGGAGCATCATGGAAGAGAAGTATGTGAATGAGGAAGTGAGGTGCAGTACCAATAATGGAAGACTTTATACACAGTCTGCCGACACTTCCCCAGCGCGACATGACCTATTCTCCACCTGGGTTGGATCACGTAGCGGTGTATCGATGTTTTTTGGGTCCGCAGCAAGTCCATGCATGTCGAATGTGATATCTTCGGAAAGACTGCCAGAACCAGAGAAGGCGGAACCATGGGCAGCGAGTATCGTAATTTTGGTGAAGCAGGGAGAAAGATGTGTAGTGAAGGAAACAGAAGGTCGGCAGCCGTAAGGAGGTGTTTATACATCAGCCCAGCCCCGGTCGCACGTGACCGTCATTAGGACAGATGGGAATGACAACACCGGCGGCTGGCTCATCCGCCGCGGCGTTGCGTGTTTAAGGCGACATCACGCTACGCTGTATTTTTTTACGAAAGCACCGCGGCAAGCATACATGCAACACCAATATACCGTTATTAATGTGCCATAAACCAATTGTGACGATATTTGGCGCGAAAAGGAACGAAAGTCTCGCCTATGGATCGAACCAGTTATTGTTTCGAAGACTACGGCGTTTTGAGGAAGTGGCGTTCGAGGAGAGGAGACACAAAGTTGATGAATTTATCTGTCCCTTGTCAAGTCCACGCATTCGTAAAGTACGGTACTGTCGGATTATCGTCTCATATATGATAGTGTGCGGGATTTTTGAGGGGACGCGGCATATCGCTGGGGTAATACCATTCTAGTGGCATTACCCTTCTCATGCCATCTTCGCTGAATATTTTAAACAGTTCAGACGAGCTTGCAGACCGCAGCGAACATGGCAATCTTCCAAGATTGGTATTAGATTTGGAAAAGACACCGAGGCCATACGAAGGTCCAACGGTGGTTTTGGAAGTATTGAAAGAGAACGGAGAAGAGCCAGCCATCGCGTCGACCAAGTAACCTTTTAGAAGTTACTGGAAAGCCAGCGAGTTGTTGAAAAGACGAGAGAGAGCCCGAAGAAGAGAAGTATTTATACACAACACACTACTGCACACCATCAAGTATCGACATGTGCATTTTTTGTTCCAGAAGCGACGCAGACATCGAGAGACATCGTAGCGTTTTCAGACATGAACTTTCTCCGGGAGATATTCCAAGTATTGCTCGACATCTTCCGCAGAACAACATGCGCCCATAGTGCGTCGTTTTCAAGAGTGCACAGCCATGGCAGCAGGAATTATGATTTTGAAGATTTTGGGACAAAGAGGAGGGAAGACGCCGCACATGCTGGACTGCGCTAAGGATTTTGATCAACAGTGTTTTGGTATTTGATCTGTGGAAGAAGAGAAGGAACAGCAGTGAAGAGGAGCTTTTATATGCCACTCAAGAGTCGAAATACCGTAGAAGTGCGAATGACAGCAGTAAACCTCTCTTGCTGCCATACAACTTTGGATTGCGACTTTCGCAGAGACCAGGGCAGACCGGACAACATTAAATGCTGATATTTTTCTTTTAGAAGCGCCCTTCTCGTCTTTCATATACCAGTATGATCAGATTTTTAGTAATGCGAAGGCAGAGACGGAGGGACGATCCCATGGCTGATGTTTGTGCCACATTTTGATGAAGCGAGGCCAGGCGCAGAAGGCGGACTATTGCATCGCTTTCACTGTGTTTTGGGAGTGTGATGGAAGAGACAGAACTTTCCCATAGGCCTTTCTGACGACGATTTTTGGAAATGCAACAGCAGGACCGCAAAGGCACAGCCATGCTTTTGGCCAAATCGGATTTTGGAATAAAGCACAAGAAGCTGTAGGTATAAAGAAGTAAGAGACCTCAGCCCAGGAGGTGTTTATATAGACGATCACCAGCTCAAAAAGCCGGGAGACCATGTGCCATGTTTGGATTTATTTTGTGAGAGAACAGAGGAAGCGGATGACCTATGAATGGCACGTGATAAATTTTGAGCAATCATTTTCTGGAGTCTGTTTAGTTTTGATGACTGCTGGGGCTGGCAGGAGACGGAGACCATGAGATCTCGACAGACAATTTTAAAGAGGTAGAGCGCACTCATCCGGACTTTCTTCGTTAGTTTTGGTTGGAAAGAGGAGGAGGCAGACATGGCGAGCAGCCGCAGTTGCTTTTTGGAGTATCAAATGAATGTGGTGTGATGAAGAAGTAAGAAGAGCAGCAGCAGAGCAGTGTTTTATACACCACCAATCCACTAGCGCAGTCATTCGTTTTGCTTTCTTGGGGTTCGCAAGTCCGAAGCATGACGCAGATATCTTTTGGTTTTGTGGACATGGCTGCGAGGTTGACCGATTTATAGTCGTTTTCAAACGTCCAGACAGCCATAAGTCCACATTGATGCGTTTTTGGAGGCCAGCAGGCAGGAAAACATTCAGGATGTTTGTAGGCGCTGTGGAGGACCAAAACCACACATGGTGTTTTTGGGTGGGGTTTTTGAGACCGAGGAGGCAGGAGAATGCCATGAAATGAAGGCCATATTGTTTTGTAAAAACACCAGAGGTGTGTGAGATAATGAAGATAGGAAGAACCGATAAAGACGAGGTTTTTATACTCCATATATCCACCAAGCACCGCTCATGGTCGATGAAATGGCATTCTTGGTGGACCACAACCACACATGGCTTTGCAGGCGGTATATTTTGAGAGGGAGCCTTGGAAGAGGCCGGAGAACACCATATAGTGTAGCTTTTTGATTTTTGGTAAGAAGGAATCAGAAGTGTAGGATAAAGAAAACAGGAAGAGCCAGCGAAAACGAGGTTTTTATACACCACCCACGCGCCAAGAACTGCCCATTTTCACCATGTCATGTACTTTTTCGAATCGTTGCTGAGTTGTAGAGCCGGGGTCAGAGTCGGCACACCGCCAGCTTGTAAAATTATTTGTGGAAGCACAGGTTCTCACATGCACCTCATACAAGGAAAAAACTGAACAGGCCTGCAGCCTACATCAACATGGAAACATGCAAAGTAGGTGACCTAACGTGGATGTAGGCTGCAGACCTGTTCGGTTTTTTCATAGGTTGACGTGCATGTGTACTTTGTTCTTAGTTTTTGGAAGTCGAAAGAGGAGGACGAGCACATGAACATGTTGTTTAGGTCTTTTGTTTCCAGAACGACACACACGCACATCGATTGTATTGATGCGTGTTTTAGAAGTCCACGGAAGGAGGAACGCACACCATCAGATATTTATCCATGATGTTTTGGTCAAATTCAGGAAGAGGGAGGAGAAGCGAACACCATGGGCCATTTGCATGAGATTTTTGGTAAGACACAGGAAAGTGTGGAATGTAGACGACACGAAGCCAGAGGACGCGGTGAGGTTTTTATATCCGCTAGACTGACACATGGACGAGTTCGAAAGATCTTTTCTCACAGCATCTTGGTATGGCCATGTTCTTTTGGGGAGAGACAGCTCATGTCGCATTCGTATGCTATTTTTGACTGCTTCTCAGTCATGCCAGTAGTTCCGGAAGTTTTGGATACCACATGCTTCCTCTTGCTACAGCTTTGGAGAACAGCGACCAGCCATGATAGTGACGAAGAACTCTTCTCGACCGGCCACCGTCATCTTCGACTACAATTTCTCGACTCTTCCCACTGTCATGGCGTCCATAGTAATATGTTCTTGGTGGTTCCGGAAATGGAGACATGTCGTGGTTATCGTTGTTTTTTTCGAAAAGACAGGACAGTCGCCAGCACATGCCTTTGGATTTCGTGTATTTTGGATAGATGGCTGTGTCATGAGAAGGCACAGGAGGGAGCACACACCATCCAGATGAGCCCAGCTCGTTTTGGATAAAATAATGGACAGGCGCAGGAAAATCGCACACCATGGTTTCATCCAACTTCGTTTTTGGCGAAGATGATGAAGGAGCACAGGACAGAACGCACCACACATATCGCAGTGAGGCAAACTTTTGGATAGAATGATAAAGAGGCGCAGGAAGCGCACACCATGGCATAAGATCGAGACAGTTTTTGATAAACCCCGGAGGAAGAGGCGGAGGCAGAAGCACAGCCCATCACAAACAGCCGTGAGGGATTTTGAGAAAATGATGGAGAGGCGCGGGAGGAAGCGCAGGCCATCGACAGAACCACTTTTGTTTTTGGTAAAACCCGAAATAAGGGTGAGGGATAAGAAACAGGAAGCGAGGGAGTAAAGCGAGGTATTTATACACGACCAGTGCGGCACGTGTGGCCCTCGTGAGAGGAAGTTCGGACGATTCGAGATCTTCAGGTCTTTCAGTGTCTTCTAGGAAGGATTACTATCATAGTGTAAGCCATATCGATATAGTATACATAATACCCATGCCCCGCGCTTTTGTGCCATCCCGGCACACCTAGACGCCATGCCCACCATGCCCTCCCTATTTCTTCCCCCTACCCTTGGATTTACTCCTCGTGTTCCGACTGGGAGGGGGCGTATCCTCTCCACTGCTGTCCGCCTCAGCCTCAGCCTCAACAACCACACCCTCATTCTCCGCCTCTTCCATCTCCTTCACACCCTCGTCTCCACTCAGCCTATCCTTCGCCTTCCTCTCAGCCTCCCAATCCCGCACAAGCCTCGTAACATCATCTTCCCGCGGTTTCTCCTTCCCATTCCACGCACTGCACCCACCACATCTCCACCTGCCAACATCTTCAAGCGTGCGTGCACCGGGCGGCGCTTGCCCGTTCACAAGCCGACACTCAGAACAGATCAAGACAAAGCGGTTCTTAGCCTGTGTTTCGTCTTCGCCGAGGAGAGCGTCGAGGATGCGGTCGTACCAGTGGGTTTGTGTAAAGGCGGCGGGGGAGTCGGCGGTGTACTGCTTGGTCAGGTCGACGGCACCGGTGTTGAATGCGTTTGGTGCGAATTCGGCGCCGGGGGCTTCTGGTGGGGGCAGTTGCTGTGGCGGGGATGGGCCTTGAGGGGACGAGACGTTTGATGGCGCTTTCTGCGGGGTATGTGGGAGTTGCTGTGGCTGGGGTCGCTGGATGTTTGCCGTTGGGGGAGGCGGCATGCCAGTGCGGGGACCTGGTGGCGGCGCTGGCTTCTGGGGGCCTTGGGACTTTGTGCGACCTGGAGAGTTGCCTTGTTGTAGCTGCTCGGGTTGTTTGGGCGAGGCGCCATATTTCTCGAGTAATTGCTGGGTCGAGTTGTACTTCGTGGCCTCCTTGAGGCGCTCAATGGTAGCGTCGCGTTCCTTATTCAGCTTCTTGAGGTAGGCCTCAGTGTTGCGGATGCGGTAGTCGAAGTAGCTCATGAGCGCATAGCGGAGGCCATAGATCCTGGAGGGTTAGATGGTCCAATACCGCGATGACAATGGACATACAAGACAGGCCCGCCAGCCACCACACTTCCCTCAATGGGACCCCAATTCTGCCAGCCCGTCACGAAAGTGAGCACGACCGCGACCAGAATATACGCGAAGCCGGTATACAGCGTCCACATGACGCGCGCGCGTCGCGAGAGCTGCTTCTGTTTGTCATTGCGCGCGGCGGCTCTGTTGATCTTGCCAGTCAGAGTGTTGAGCGTCCTCTCGAACGAGGCGGCATCTTCGCTACCCTGCCACAGTCAGCAAGCGTATTAGCGCGTAGTTAGATTCGACGTACCTTCCAAGGCCAGAAGGACACCATGTTGGCTCTGGTAGATCGCAGCCCGGTGTGAGAGCTAGATTTCTACCGTTGAGGCCACCGAAGCGTTGCTCGTGTGTGGACCACTTTCAGCTGCGCGACGTCAGCGGGTGTCGGATCGCCAACCGGGGGGACCCTGGCGAGAACGATGTCACGTGTGGCAACTTTCCTCGCGGAAGTTCCGAGCGGAACTGGTCGTTCTTCACACGCTTCGATTCACTACATACACACCGCCCCAACTTTACACAAAATGGCGTTAGTAGCATACCGGAACCTGCTGCGATCCGCGCGCATCGCCTTCCAAGGTACGAAATGCGACATTGACCTACTTCCCGCGCTCACACAGCACAGGCGACATGAACACCCTCTTCGCCGCCCGCACCGAAGCCCGTAACAAGTTCGAGGCGAACCGCAACCTACGAATCGGAAGCGAAGAGTTGCAATCGTCATTAGTACATGCCGAGGAAGTGGCCAAGTTCCTACGGGAAAACGTGGTTCAAGGGCAAGCAGCGGACCCAGAGGGCGAAAGCTACAGTATGCTTGCCATATGTTGGTATTGGGGGTGCATGGCTAATACAGGCAGAACTGCGGATACACGAGCATACCGAACGAGGCGACAACGAGGATATCAAAAAGGGTAAGGGAAAGAGTACATTGGGAGGCACAAAATGCTGTTCCTCCTAGGCTTTTATGCACATCGAATGAATCATGATACCCATACGATCCAAAACGCCGACCCAATGCAAGAAATAAAGACCTAGTTTCCGGCCAAGCTGGCGTACTGGACATCGTCGTCCGCTCCTGGGGGTGGTGCAACGACCATGCTGTCCAAACTGTTCTGTGGTGCGGCCTCAATGGCAGCTTGAGAAGCAGCAGCCCGTCGTGATGAGCCAGCTACTTGCCTTCCTTCCTTCGCGTACTGCATTCTGACGTTCTGGTCCAAGCTGTCCAACTGCTTCGGCTTGCCCCAAGTGACGCGCATAGGACAGCCTTTAATAACCACCTTGCCCTTCAGTGTTCCCGCTGCTGTCTCGGCATCTTCTCGCTTGACGAAGTTGACGTATGCGCAATGCGCTCGATGTGAGCATACCAGCGACCGAAGTTGGCCGTATTGTGAAAAGTGTTTGCGGAGCTCGTGTTCGGGAAGGTCGTCTTCCACACCCGTGACAAAGAGCGATGCGACATTGGGATCGGACGGTGGCAGCCAGTCTTGCGGGTTTGGCTCTGCGGATGCGCCGCCCATGCGACCTCCTCTTCCGGGCCTCATGCCTCCCCGCGCAGGTGTTCCTCGTGAATCTCGCGTTCTGATCGGTCCGGGGACGTGACTGCTCTCGCCTCCTGCGCCACCTCCGCCGGGCGCGGGTAACGCCTTTTGCCCACTCTCGCCCTCCTCAGCCTCTATCCGTCGCTGCTTCTTGTAGTAGGGCTCGCTCTGCGCCAAACGCT
>Ga0265797_10010719_pt1 | contig 11621 bp, 9 predicted proteins | sample P2T30metagenome_FD_192433 | JGI IMG/M metagenome (GOLD analysis project Ga0265797, IMG submission 192433) | Plant litter microbial communities from East Loma Ridge, Irvine, California - P2 T30 | ecosystem: Environmental > Terrestrial > Plant litter > Unclassified | place: USA: California... | reverse complement strand
CTCTTTTCTGGATCGTTGATCTTGTCCAACTACGCCTACCTCAGCCTCAGCGTCTCTTTCATTCAAATGCTCAAGGTCAGCTTACAGTGCATGAATGAAAGGCGTTGTGCTTATACCAGGCTTTCAACCCTGTTGCTATCCTCCTTATTTCATTCGCTTTTAAGATCCAAGAACCCAACATGCGCTTGATCGCTATTGTTTGCGTATGTCTCTTCCACCGAAACGACTGAGTGAGATACAGGGCTGACAGACAGATGATCTCGGTTGGATGTTCCCTCGCTGCCTACGGTGAACTACATTTCGAAATGTTTGGTTTCCTGTGCCAGGCGGCAGCTGTTGCTTTCGAGGCCTCTCGACTAGTCATGATCCAGATCCTCCTACACGGCCTCAAGGTATGTCAGATTCGTGCGGTCCAACTTAGAGCTGACATGTAGATGGACCCGATTGTATCGCTACATTACTACGCCCCAGTCTGTGCCGTTATCAATGCTTGCATCATCCCCTTCACCGAGGGTCTTGAACCATTCTACGCACTACACAAGGTTGGACTACTTGTCCTTTTCACTAACGCCGGAATGGCTTTCGCCTTGAATGTCAGTCCCCTTACTTCGTTGAAAAAGACAAGCGCTGATATCAGGTTGCCGCTGTATTCCTCATTTCGGTCGGATCGGGATTGATCCTGACCCTTGCTGGTGTAGCCAAGGATATTGTATGTCTGTTCATAACAGATGAAACGCATAAACTGACAACGTAGCTACTCATCACTGGATCGGTCATTGCTTTCGGATCTACCATCACCCCACTACAAGTCTTTGGTTACTCGATCTCTCTATCTGGTTTGATCATGTTCAAGACCACCGGTGGAAAGTAGGTCATTGGCATATGTGCCTTGGCGTGCTTGAATGTGGGGGGTAAGGAGCAGGCATGTGATTAGTTCGCATGCATTTAGACTATATCATCCATTATACATCTCAGAATGGCATCTTTATAACTCGATATCACGCTGCCATCCAGTACGAGTAAGGTCTATGAGGGAAAGCCGAAAAAAGCAAAGCGGCAACCGGTCCGACAGTTCCCGGTGTGAGTGACGGAGATCCGCTCGGTAGAAGAATCGTACCGGATATTGTCGGGTCAAGCGGTATTTCGAGGGGTGTTTGCATGTTAGTATCGTTGTGAACAGTGGATCGAGCACTGTATACTCATATACCCAGGAAAGTCGTGTATAGGTACTACAATTGAAATTGACTTGTTTGGTCGGTCGACAAATATCCTACGCCCAACCCCAATCAGCCCCGACTCCGGTACTCCATACTCCACACCGCCTCCACATCACAGCTTGTACCTGGTCAAGATCATCGTCACCCACTTTGATCAGTACTTCAGTTCATATACCCTTCAAGAGGACTGTCCACCCCTCACTCGGGTTCATCGACAATTGTATCGACCAGAGTTAATCAGTCTACGATCAAGATTAGAGGACCACGTCATATAACTAGTAAGTGATTCCCGTCCCGCTTCTGAAACCGGTATTCTTTGGAGGACGTCATTCTTTCTCTGGAATCGGCAGTATTTCATCATCATCATCTAATCGCAATCACCACAGATCATAGACCGGCTACGTACCTTTGTATACATAGACCGGTCGTGCGGGGTTGGTAGACAATCAATCAATCATTCAATCAATCGATACCTTGATCGATACATTCAATCCTCCCTTTCACATTTATTGTGACCTGTACCCCCTACTGCATCCCTTTGTTGTATACCCTTATCACCCTTACACATACATAATTCCGATCATATATCCGCACGGACTCACACAATAGAACCCACATCAAAGGAATCTACGATTCTGCAAAGGATCGTCGCGTGACCACCCCCTTTACCCTTTGTCCTCGATATCAAGGTTACCGGCTCTCAACCTTACCGAGATCATCTCCACTTGTCTTCCCATTCCCTCCCCACTGTTCTATATCACACAAGGCGACTCGCTATACGAACAGAAACACAAACCAAACCAACGAACCACAGTATGATCATGACGACCTCACCTATGCTTGCACATTCGACTCCGCCTACTGGCAACTCCCCCTCTCTTCGGGCTAACGGCACAAAAGGCAACATGACTCCCATGTCACTTCCCGCTCCGAGTCCAGCATCTCAATATCAACAACCCAACTCGGCTTCTCCTCGATCATATGCTCGAGCACCGCCAATCAGGCCATATGCCTCGCCCTCGCTCAGAAGATCAAATGCCAAGGAAGCCGAGGGCGACACCAAGAGGTTCGGAGAGCTAGTAGCACATATGGTTGAGGATAGAAGTAGGAGAGGTAGAAAAGGAGATGAATTGCAAATGGATGGGATTGAAGAGACAAAGGGCGGAGGTAGTTTGTCGGGTAGTTGGGAGAAGGAAAGAGCTGAACTGATTGTTGATGTCCCCGTTTGGAGTCCTGGGTGCTTTCAAGGTACGTTTTCTTTGCGAGCTTGAATCGTGTAACTGATCGATAGACCTATCGACATTACATGCGCTGAGGGATACTACCCTTGCCCACACTCATTCGTTATTGGCGTACCTTCAGAAATCACACTCGCTAGCAAGCTCTTACCGCTTGTTGGCAAGATCAACAGTTGGCGGAACCCGCCACCCGGTCGGATGGGGATGTATCAGGCTAGCACCTTCCAACTCATCTCCGGCAGCTCCTCGAAAAGAGCTGAAACCTCAAATGAGGCGATCTTCAACCACCTTGACCGGTGGTAGTGGAAGGAGGCGATCTTCCTTGAGCCCCTCGAACCAAAAGACCGAGTGGACCCCGACCGCACCAGAGCATGCTATTGTCGATGAAGATGATGAAGATGTAGAAGTTCACTTGAAAGGTGGATATAAATCTGGGACGGGAAGTGACGCAGAGGAGGATGAGACGGCGGATGAGATTATTCTGAGAGAGGTAGAGAGGAGGGGTGCGAAAGAGGGGTGAGTTATTGTACTGTATTTATGGGTCATCGCTAATATCAGGTCTGCATTCTTGATGACTGTCTTTGGACAGCCTGCTCTTATTCTCACATAGATCTCGTTTCTTGTTTCTTGGAATCGGACATGTACTGTACAACCACCACAACCTGCCACTCTATACAACTCTTCCTATCAGACCCTACTCTCTTGCTCAATTATACCTTATACACATCTCCGTAGCATAGTCCGTTTGAATCGCTTCTCCTATGTATAATTATGAACAGACTAGGCTTCTCCAGTCTCTGCACACCAGCGACTCGTTTCACTGCTAGCGATTAATTACAGGGCTGTTTTGCTTATTGAGCGATCTCGGGGAAAGGCAAGATTCGTGGGTATGTGTGTGTGTTTCGGAATAGAGATGAGGACAAAGGAGGTAAACACTGATGAGTTACGTCCGCTACGCAATCGCTGTGATCTGTATCTTGACGTGAGCTTGTCCAATAAGATAGAGACCGTACTAGTCGATATGCCTGTCCTACCACTTCCATCGGAATTGGATCATGAAAACAGGCCATTATGGTGGAAACGACAGCTCGCCCTACCAGCTCCCTTTCAAACGCCCATTCCCGTGACTCCGGCCGATGACCCTCCAGGTCCAATACAAGCTCCTACGACTGTCACAACAAGTCCACGAACAGCGCCGACCGCTACGACTTCGCCTACTACCGCTCGAACTACTGTTCCTACCAGTGTTCTGCCGGCGCGACCGACGACGGTTGATGTCAGTCGTAGCGGTAGTACTGTCAGCTCTTCATCGATTACGCCAATTACTAGTCGGACTTCCAGTACTACCAAGACTACGCCAGCTAGTATCAGCACAAGTACAGCTTCAGGCTCACATTCCTATATCTGTCAGTCGACCCAAGCCAATCTGGCGAGATCTGATGAGCAGTCCCTAATTCCTTTCCAACCGATTTCCCCATACAGACTATCAAGCCAGCTCACAAATTGACAAGTGGAAGGGGATATGCCTTTCTGAAGAATAACGAATTAGCAGATAGTAGTAAGTCTCTTCTTGGCCGTTTTCATTCATCAGCAGGTCAAGCTGATACCAGTGCTGATATTCGCAGCATTCCTTGTGGTATCCCTGGTCGCGAGTATCATACTCATCAAAGCCACCCAGATGAGATCTAGGCGACAGGGGTCCAAGGTTGATCAGATGGTAGGAGAGGACATGAAATGGCAAGAGAGGAGGGAAGTTCTAGAACGCCGAATTATTTACGAGGGAGGTGGAAGCGGTAATGGGAGACGATTGAAGGCTGCTTCAGGCAAGAGCAAAATGGGGCCTGGCTGGAGTGAAGCTGAGAGGAGACGATGAGGTGTATGCACCGTTTGCCTTGCAGATAGGTGAGGTTGTATTCTAAGGTTAATAGAGCCGATAGGACCGAGATATGCCACGTGTTGATAAATACTCCCGCCCCAACGACGCGATTCCCCCACACCCTCCACCACAAGAGACAAGTTTAGACAAGCTATACTGTAGCATTCACCATCTACCTTAACCCCCTTCTTCCTCGACTGCTCTCGAGTCGATAATACTACATAATTCAACCCGCACCGTGAGAGCCGAGTGCAGCTATCGCTATACAACATGGCGTCACTCTTTTCCTCCACCCCCACACGTCCCCTCGTCCTCCATTCCACTCAAGCTCGAGTTTCGCTACTAGTACCCGCATCACCATTATCAGCATGGGTCGCATCTGAAGTACTTGCTCAAGACTTCCACGACTCTCGAGCCGGTGCCGAAGAGGATATCATCCCAATCCCCGACGAGGATGAAGAAATTTCTGCCCCTTCAAACGAACCTCAGGTGAAATTACTTGCTCGATTCCTCGCTTTCGCTGCCGACAAGACTACAAGCCCCGAGCTCGCCCAAGTCCTCCTTGCCGCCATTGAGAGATTCAATGAGCTTTTCTTGAGCTCTGTCAGTATCCAGACGCTGGTCGAGGGATATGAAGCAGAAGACCGTGCAGAGGTCTTGAAGGCATACTACAAGGCTTTCGCTGCTGCTAGGGAGGCTTTGGGAGAATCAAAAGTCAAGATTGGAAACTCGTCCGCGCTATTAGATGCTAGCCGAGAAGGCAAGGCCGAGCTCTACGCTCTCTTCGGAGGTCAGGGTGTCAATGATGTAAGTTTCGTACTTGACGAATGGGCGCTGATGGCAGCACTACTTTGGAGAATTCCAAGCACTTTACGACATCTACACTCCATTCCTACACAACCTTCTCTCTAAAGTTACCGACGAGGTTCTCCTACCCTTAGCCGACAAGGCCGAGATGGACGGATACACCTACTACGGTCAAGGTCTCGACCTCATTTCATGGCTAGACGGAACCCTATCACACCCCACTGAGGAGTACCTCGCCTCCATCCCCCTATCCATGACTTTGATCGGTATCGCTCAATTCGCACAATACGTCGTCGCCTGTCGAGTCGCCGATGTTCACCCAGGTCAAATGCGATCTCTATTCAAGGGAGCTACAGGTCATTCCCAGGGTGTTGTTTCCGCCATCGCTATCGCCTCGTCCGACTCCTGGGAATCTTTGGAAACCAACATCTTCAAAGCCGTCAAGCATTTGTTCTACCTTGGTCTAAGAGGTCAGGAGGGATTCCCATTGCTGTCGCTCGAGCCTCACATCGTCGCCGATTCCATCGAAAACAATGAAGGCGCTCCTACCCCAATGTTGGGTGTGTACGGTCTGAACGCCAAATCCCTTCAGGGCCATATCAAAAAGGTCAATGCTCATCTACCCTCCAACTCGCAGATTGGCATCTCGCTATTCAACACCACTACCGCGTTCGTCGTCACTGGTCCGGCCAAGGCCCTTTACGGTCTTGTCACCGCTCTACGTAAAGTCATGGCCCCTCCTGGTCTAGATCAAGGAAGGATCCCATTCTCCAAGCGTAAAGCAGTCTTCAACATGCGATTCTTGCCCGTCAACGTTCCATACCACTCGGAGTATTTGGCTGGGCAGACTGAAAAACTCGTTCAGCAGGATCTAGGAGGGGAGGAGCTTTGGTCTGCTTCAGACTTGGCTATCGCCATCTACAACACCGAAGATGGTACGTCTATTTGCTATTGAATATCACTGATTCCAGGTACCGACTTGCGTCAATCCACCAACCTGACTGCATCCCTAAGCGACCAAATCTTCGTCAAGCATATCCACTGGGCAAAAGCCTGCAACTTCCCCTCCACCGCTACCCACGCCGTCGATTTCGGACCAGGTGGTACATCGGGTATCGGACCTCTCACTGGCCGAGCTCTTGAAGGTCGAGGTGTACGAGTTGTCGTCATTGGCGCCAAGGGCAAGGCTGGATCTGAATTCTATGATGCCGTCAATGTCAAGCGTGAACCTGTTTGGTCCAAGGAATGGTCTCCTAGACTCGTCAAGACTCTGTAAGTCATCAAGTCTGTATATGAGCTTACTTTAAAGTGACGGCCGAGTTCATATCGATACACCATTCTCGCGACTGCTGGGCAAACCCCCCATCATGGTCGCAGGAATGACTCCCTGTACTGTCCAAGCCGGTCTCAATGTCGCGACATTAAACGCCGGTTACCATATCGAGCTTGCAGGTGGTGGCCACTACAATGCCGCTGCTCTCCGATCCAAGGTCGCCGAGATCTCCTCCCGAGTCGAGCCAGGAGTCGGAATCACCCTTAATGCCTTATACATCAACCAGCGTCAATTCGGATTCCAATTCCCGCTGTGGCAAGAGATGAGACGTGAAGGTCTACCTATCGAAGGATTCTGTGTAGCTGCCGGTATCCCTTCGACCGAAAAGGCAAACGAGATTATCTCTGCCCTTCACTCCGCTGGTATCAAGCACATTGCCTTCAAGCCCGGATCCGTCGAGGGTATTCGTCAAGTGGTCAATATCGCCGCTGCTAACCCACACTACCCCATCATCATGCAATGGACCGGTGGTCGAGCAGGTGGTCATCACAGTTGTGAAGATCAGCATCACCCCATCATTTCCACCTACACTTCTATCCGACAACAGCGCAACATCTCGTTGATTGTCGGTGGTGGTTTCGGTGGAGCCGATGACGTCTGGCCATACCTCTCTGGAGACTGGTCAGTCCAGCAATACGATCTCCAGCCCATGCCTTTCGACGGTGTGTTGTTTGGTTCCCGAGTCATGGTCGCCAAGGAAGCCGACACCAGTCCTTCCGTCAAGCAGCTCATTGTTGACGCTCCCGGTGTCGATGACGTTCAATGGGAAGGCACCTACGATAAACCTACCGGTGGTATCCTCACTGTCCGATCCGAGCTCGGAGAACCCATTCACAAGATCGCCACCCGAGGTGTCAAGCTATGGCGAGAATTCGACGATACCGTTTTCGCTCAACCACGAGAAAAGCGAGGTGCTTGGCTGGAAGCTAAAAAGGACTATGTCATTGATCGACTCAACAAGGATCACAACAAACCTTGGTTTGGTGAAAAGGCCGATGGAACCGTTGTCTCTGATATCGGTACCATGACCTACGAGGAGATCACACGACGAATGGTTCGACTCATGTACGTTTCCAAGCAGTCTCGATGGGTCGACGTCTCGCTCCGAAACCTTGTTGGAGACTGGCTTCGACGAGTTGAAGAGCGATTCGCTGGTGTTGACGGTATCCGGACCAAAGAGTCTCTGCTACAGTCATTCAGCACACTCAACGAGCCATCGCCCACCCTCGACGCATTCTTCGAGTCCTACCCCCGAGCCAAGGATCAATTGGTAGCTGCAGAGGACAAGGCATATTTCTTGACCATCTGTCAACGACCTGGTCAGAAGCCCGTTCCCTTCATCCCCATTCTAGACAACACCTTCGAGGTCTGGTTCAAGAAGGATTCCCTCTGGGCCGCCGAAGATATCGATGGTGTATTCGACCAGGATCCCCAGCGAGTCGCTATCCTACACGGTCCGGTTGCTGCCAAGTACTCTACCAAAGTCGACGAGCCCATCAAGGAGATCTTCGGCAACATTGAAAGTGTTCTTGTTCAGCGAATCCTCGAGCGATTCTATGCCGGTGACGAAAGTAAGGTCCCTCGAATCGACTACATCGGCGCCAAGACCGGTTCGCCCAAGACCGGCCTAGTCGACGAGACCGTCGAGGGCAATGTCCGAACTCTCAAGATCGGCAAGGTCGTTCCATCTACCGATGACTGGCTTGAGATCCTCGCTGGATCTTCCGTCAGCTGGCTTCGAGCCGCCTTGACTTCCGTCAATGTCGTCCGAGGATCTGGATACTTGTCCAACCCTTTCCGACGGGTTTTCGCTCCTCGAGCCGGCCAGACTATCAAGATTGAATCGGATGGTACCCAGACTCGATCCGTTACCGTCTATGGTGGTGCTCGATCCGCCGGAAACCACCCATCTGATTTCAAGGCTGTCGAGCTCTCTTTCGATTCAGCAAGCAACAAGATCTCGCTCAACATGTTCGAAGAACGCAAGGGTGTCACTGTCCCCCTCTACTTCAACTTTATTTACAAGCCTTCTCAAGGATACGCACCTATTCATGAAATCGCCGAGGGACGAAACAAGGCCATCAAGGACTTTTACTGGCGATTGTGGTTCGGTGACAACGAAAAGTTGCCCGAGCTCGCATTGGACGATACGTTCACTGGTCCCGAGACTGCTGTCGACGCCAAGGATATCCAGCGATTCTGTGATGTTGTTGGAAACCAGGGCGAGAGCTTCCGATCAAGTCGATCAGAGAAGATCATGGCTCCCATGGACTTTGCTATTGTTCTAGGATGGCAGGTGAGTACTCTTTTGTGAGCTGTGCTGAACTGTAGTCCATTATGAAGGCAATCTTCCCATCCGATATCGATGGTGATTTGCTCAACCTTGTTCACTTGTCCAACGGCTTCAAGCTCGTTGATGGTGCCGAGCCCGTTCGAGCTGGCGACAAGTGCACTGCCCAAGCACGAGTTGTTTCCGTAACCAACAGCGACTCTGGCAAGACAGTCAAGGTCAAGGGACACGTTCTACGACAAGGCGAACCCGTCATTGAAGTCACCTCTGCTTTCCTCTACCGAGGTCAATTCAAGGACTTTGGCAAGACTTTCGAGATCATTGACGAAGACGATTACGCCATCGAAATGACCAAGACCAACGAGATCGGCATCTTGCAGAGCAAACCCTGGTTCGAGTGGGATGACGATTCGACGCCACTCCAAGTCGGTACCAAGCTTATCTTCAAGACTCGATCCGAGCTTCGATACAAGGACAAGTCGGTGTTCTCCTCCGTCAAGGTCACTGGTGCTGGATACGTCCAGAGCAGTTCCAGCGAGCTCGTCCAGGTCGCCACCATCGACTACGAGGCTCACAACGCTCACGGTAACTCTGTTGTCGAGTACTTCAAGCGACACGGAAAAGCTGTCGGTCTCCCCATCCCTCTCGAGACTGGAGGCTACGCACTCATCACCGATCCCGCTTCTGCCACCTACACCACTCCTACGTCCAACGAGGCCTACTCCAAGATCTCGGGCGATTTCAACCCTATCCACGTCAACCCATACTTCTCCGATTTCGCTTCTCTACCCGGAACAATCACTCATGGAATGTGGTCTTCTGCCGCCACTCGAAAATACCTCGAGTCTGCCGTCGCTGACAACCACCCCGAGCGAGTCACCGCCTACAACGTCGGCTTTGTCGGCATGGTTCTGCCTGGTGATCAGATACAAGTCAAGCTTACCCACGTTGCTATGCGTGATGGTAAAAAGGTCGTCAAGGTCGAGGCATTCAACCAGCGATCCGAAAAGGTCATTGACGGTACTGCCGAAGTCGAGCAGCCTCCTTCCGCCTACGTCTTTACCGGACAAGGATCCCAGGAAGTTGGCATGGGTATGGAATTGTACCAGACCTCGCCTGTTGCTCGAGCAGTATGGGATGCTGCCGATGCTCATTTGACTACGGTTTACGGTTTCTCGATTGTCGATATTGTCAAGAACAACCCCAAGGAGCTTACGATCCACTTTGGTGGTATCAAGGGACAAGCTATCCGTCAACGATACATGGCTCTTACCTACGATTCTGTCGACGAGTCGGGTAACCTCAGAAACCAGCCCCTCTTCTCTGATATCGATCTCTACACCACCAGCTACACCTTCTCCCACCCACAGGGTCTGTTGTTTGCTACCCAGTACACCCAGATCGCGTTGGTCGTCACTGAAAAGGCCGCATTCGACGATATGAAGAGTAAAGGTCTCATCGACACCAACGCTTCTTTCGCCGGTCACTCGCTCGGAGAGTACTCTGCTCTCGCCGCTATTGCCGATGTCCTCCCCATCTCTGCTTTGGCCGATGTCGTCTTCTTCCGAGGTATCACCATGCAGCGTGCTGTTCAACGTGATGCTGAGGGTAAATCCCAGTACGCCATGATGGCCGCCAACCCTTCGCGAGTCGGCAAGACCTTCTCCGAAGAAGCACTCCGAGAGATTGTCGATCAAATCAGTCAACAGAAGTCGATTTTGGTACAGATTGTCAACTTGAACGTCGCCAACCAGCAATACGTCTGTGCAGGTGAACTTCGTGCATTGGCCACCTTGACCAATGTTCTCAATCTGCTTAAGGCTCAAAAGATCGATTTGGAGAAATTGTCGACCATGATGTCGATCGCCGAGCTCAAGGAGAAATTGACGGAAATTATCGATGGATGTTGGGATATGGCTGTTGAGAAGGAGAAGAAGGATGGTTCAGTTATTCTCGAAAGGGGATACGCTACCATCCCTCTTCCTGGTATCGATGTTCCCTTCCACTCGCGATACTTGTGGCCTGGAGTCTTGTCTTTCAGGAACTACCTCATCAAGAAGATCGATCCTCTTCAGCTCAACCCGGATCGTCTTATTGGCAAATATATCCCTAACTTGATGTAAGTCCGTATTCCTCATATGATGTCCTCTTAGGCTGACAAGCAGTGCCGAGCCATTCGCAGTCACCAAGGAATACGTCCAGAAGATCTACGACGAGACCCTGTCTCCACGAATGGACAGTGTCCTCAAAGCTTGGGATGCCGAGTCTTGGGGATCAGATGCCAAGCGACAACAACTCGCCTACAACATCCTTACCGAATGTTTGGCTTACCAATTCGCTTCCCCGGTCAGATGGATCGAAACTCAGGATGTCTTGTTTGCTCAGGCCAAATTTGAGCGATTCATCGAAGTCGGACCCAGCCCTACGCTCTCGGGTATGGCTACAAGAACGCTCAAGGCCAAGTACGAAGCCCAGGACGGTGCCATTTCGCTTCAACGACAGATCTACTGTCACGCCAAGCATCAGAAGGAAGTCTACTACTTGTACGAAGACGAGGCTGTTGACGAGGCTCCCGCCGCTTCTTCATCATCTCCTGCTTCTTCCGCACCCGCCGCTTCATCTGCTCCTGTAGCTGTTGCCGCTCCCGTCGCCGCATCTGCTGGTCCCGCTGCTGCCGTTGAGGATGCTCCACCAAAAGCCGTCGATACCGTCCGAATCATTGTCGCCCAAAAGCTCAAGAAGGCGGCTAGCGAGATCCCATTGGCCAAGTCCCTTAAGGAATTGTCTGGAGGTAAATCGACTCTACAAAACGAGATTCTCGGTGATCTACAAGTCGAATTCAGCTCTGCTCCTGAAAAGG
>Ga0265797_10010718_pt1 | contig 11622 bp, 12 predicted proteins | sample P2T30metagenome_FD_192433 | JGI IMG/M metagenome (GOLD analysis project Ga0265797, IMG submission 192433) | Plant litter microbial communities from East Loma Ridge, Irvine, California - P2 T30 | ecosystem: Environmental > Terrestrial > Plant litter > Unclassified | place: USA: California... | reverse complement strand
CCGGCACGATGAGCGACCCGGTAGCATTTTATCTGACAGATGCCGATGTGGAAAGGCTTGCTAATAACGAAGCAGAATCTTTCCGCTGTGCAGGAGGAAGTGAAGATGACATTTATCAGCTCATGACAACGATCGATAAGCGTTTCATGGCCGGCCTGGCTTACTGGATGGGTGCACGCAAAATGGGCGCTGGTATGATCAGGGTAGGACCGGGAGCGCCGTTTTTACAATGGGAATCGATTCAGCGGTTTTCTCCTACGGTGTTGATTGCAATTCCATCATTTATTCCGCGCCTTCTGGATTATGCCATAGCAAACGGTATTGACTTCAAATCATCTGGTGTCAGATCGATCATTTGCATAGGTGAACCAATCCGGAATGCTGATTTCACCCCGAATGAATTGGGCAAAAGAATCACTTCTCAGTGGGACGTAAAGCTGTATTCAACATATGCTTCTACCGAAATGGGTGCGGCATTTACAGAGTGTGAGATAGGAAATGGAGGACATCTCAATGAAGACCTGCTTATTCTGGAGGTGGTAGATGAAAACGGACATATTGTAGGTGAAGGCGGTTTGGGTGAGGTCGTTGTGACAACGTTAGGGGTAGAAGGTATGCCGCTTTTACGTTATAAAACCGGTGATTTGTGCCATGTATATTATACACCGTGCAGCTGCGGAAGAAATACGCCCCGTTTAGGCCCGGTCGTTGGCAGGAAACAGCAGATGATCAAGTTCAAAGGTACTACGATTTTTCCGCCCGCTTTGTTTGATGTACTGGATATGGTGAAGGAAATTGAACTGTATCAGGTTGTTATTTCCAAAAATGAATATGGAAATGATGAAATAACGATTCTTTTACCTTTGCAATTACAGACAGCTGTATTTAAGGAAATGCTTCATTCACTATTTAAATCACGGCTGCGGGTTTCACCGATTTTCGCTTTTATTACCGCTGAAGAACTTACCTTCCGAATATACAAACAGGAAAAACGCAAACCTGAAAAATTGATATATATTTGATGCTACTATTGTCCATCAAATAAAATCCGAATGAAAAACTTTATCTATGCTGCCGCAATCACCTTTGCGGTTTGCGGAGCCAATGAATCTTTTGCTCAGAAAGTTAACCTGGAATCGGGAGACGTAGCCGTTTTATCCGGACAGAAAACGGTTAACATTGAATACGACTATTCAGAATTCGGGGTTGGTAAGTTTGCTACTGAAAAAGAATATCTGGATAAAAAGGCTGCAGAATATAATACCAAGGAGGCGGGCAAAGGCGATACCTGGAAAAGGGCCTGGGTGGAAGACCGCAAAAATCGTTATGAGCCGAAATTTGAAGAGTTGTTTAATAAAGGTCTGGAAGATAAAGGCTTAACAGCAGTCCACGGCAGGCCGGACGCAACCTATACTTTTGTTGTGCATACGAAATTTGTGGAACCTGGTTTCAATGTTGGGGTTATGAGAAAAAATGCGACCGTTGATTTTGATATCGACCTGGTTGAATCTGGAAATAAATCAAAAAAGATTGCGGAGATTTCCATGGTAAAGGTTCCCGGAGGACAGTTTGGTGGCTATGACTTTGATACAGGTGTCAGGATTGCAGAATCGTATGCAAAAGGTGGAAAATCACTGGCGGCTTTTCTTGAAAAGAAACTAAAATAATCTGGATCTATCGTTATCAGAAGATTATATTATTTTATAATCGGATGACGTTTTGTAATCGAATGATTTAATTGCAAGATCCGAACCGGTGCCCAGTTCATCGGTTTGTATAGGATTGGTAATAAATACTTATCGTAAGCTGTGCGTTGTTTCCCTTCAGGAAGCTTCTCACAGCTTACTGTTTTAAAGGATAAACCATCATCGTGGCCATCAGACCTGCAGCTATTTTTATTGTTCATGTTTTACTAAATACGGCATGTAGTAAAATACTTTTCCGTTCAGCGGAAAAAGCATTTAATAAGGATTTGGTACATCAACCTTATGATGTGATCATCGTTCCGGGATTTCCCTACGACGGAGAAAAATGGGACCGGACATTAAAAATGAGAATCAACTGGGCGAAATATCTTTATGAAAATGGCTATACCAAAAATGTAATTTTCTCAGGTTCGGCCGTTGCTACAAAATACATTGAGAGCCGGGTAATGGCGAACTATGCAGAAGCTATTGGTATACCCCGAAAAAATCTATTTACGGAAGAAAAAGCAGAACACAGTACGGAGAACGTTTATTATTCATACCGTTTGGCCAAGGAACTTGGTTTTACAAAAATTGCGCTGGCAACCGATCCTTATCAGAACAGCTATATGCGCAAATTTATCAAAAACTTCGAATTGCCCATTTATCTTCTGCCAATAGTCGTTGATACGCTCAGAATACTGGACATGCCGGAGCCTAAAATTGAGGTGAACAATACAATTCAAGCTAACTTTGTCAGACTTTCGGACAGAGAAAGTTTTTTCCAGCGTTTCAGAGGGACAATGGGAAGTTATATTATCTGGCACGAAGAAGACCTGAAAAAGAAAAAATACCGCAGAAGATATAAGCAAAGAATGATACCTGCTTCTGTAATTACAAAAGAACCTTAAATATTTCGAATGAAAAAAGAAATGTCGGCGATCGAAGCCAAGTATGAAGCACAGAAAATAGCATTTGGGCCGATGTTCTTTCAGGCAGTGATTGCAATGAGAGATCTTGGAATTTTAAATTTTATAAACAGCCACCGCAAAGGAGTCAGTATTGACACCATTATCGAAAAAATGGATGTTTCAGAATATGGGGTTCATTTGCTTGTTGAAGCTGCCGAGGTATTGGGGGTTGTTGAAATGGTTGCCGGAAAGGTGAAAATTACAAAAATCGGATTTTTTCTGTTAAAGGATGAAATGACACGCGTCAATATCAATTTTATGAATGACGTTTGTTACACGGGTGCAAAAGCAATGACGCAAAGTATCGAAAAAGGTAAGCCGGAAGGACTTAAAGAATTTGGAGACTGGACGACAATTTATGAAGGACTAGCTCATTTATCGGATACTGTAAAAAAATCCTGGTTTGAATTTGATCATTATTATTCGGATGGCGCTTTTCCGGAAGCTTTAAAAATCGTTTTTAAGAACAAGCCTAAAACGATTTTTGATGTTGGTGGTAATACCGGAAAATGGTCCTTTGCATGTTGTAACTATGATCCGGATGTGAAAGTGAAAATACTTGATTTACCTGGTCAGCTTAAGGTTGCAAAACAAAACGCCGGAGAAAAAGGGTTGCTTGACCGCATTGACTTTCATTCAATTGATCTTTTAAATACGCAACAAAAGATTCCGCAGGGAGCTGATGTAATCTGGATGAGCCAGTTTTTAGATTGTTTTTCCAAAGAAGAAATTGTGCTTATACTTGAAAATGCCTGGCAGGCTGCTTCGCCGGAAACCACGCTCTTCATTCTGGAACCATTTTTCGACAATCAGAACTTTCCGGCTGCGCGTTACAGCCTGGTTGCGACATCGCTATATTTTACGGCTATGGCTAACGGCAACAGTAAGATGTATAGCATTAAAGTCATGAAGGATCTGGTCTTTCAGGCAGGATTTGAGATAGTAAACACATATCCTCTAATCGGTGACAGCTATCATTCCATACTCGAATGCCGTAAAACCATTGAAGCATAATTAAGAGTATTTCCTATCTTTGTGGTCTGGAAATCGTAAACATGTGATGAAAAGTGTAGTATTTGTTCCGGTTTTTTTTCTGATTTTTCTACACGCCTTTGTATCAGGAGCTGTTGACAGAAAATCTTTTTACGCGGCGTTTTCGGAAGGTTCGGAAGAAAGTCTGGATAGGGAAATTGCCAAACTGAGCGAAGGTAAAAACACTTCGTTTTCCAGAGCTTGCCTCGGTGCAGCCCAGATGAAGAAGTCTGATTTCTTAAAAGGAGCATCCAATAAGGTAAAGCTTTTTAAAAAGGGAGCATCATTACTGGAAGAAGAGATAAAAAATGCTCCCAATAATGCAGAATATCGGTTTTTGCGTTTGACAATTCAGGAAAATGCACCGAAAATTTTAAAATATAATCAGGACATTGAAAAGGATAAAGAGGTGCTCCTGGCAGGATACGGAAGGCTTGACCCGGATCTGAAAGAAATCATCAGACAGTATGCGGGAAGATCTAAAATAATAAAATCAGGTGACTTAAAGTAAATGAGCATCTCAGTAACGAATCTGAATGAATAGTTGAATGAAAAAGGTGCTGGTAATTAATTATTCGCAGTCAGGTCAGTTGCATGAAATCATCAGCAATTTCCTGAAACCTTTTGAGACGGCCGAAATCGAAAGGGTATATATAAAACCGGTAAAGGATTTTGCCTTTCCATGGACCGAAGACGTATTTTATGATACCATGCCGGAATGTGTAACGGAAGAGGCGGTTGCACTGGAACCAATAAACTACAATTCAGAAAAATATGATTTGATTGTACTTGGTTATCAGCCCTGGTTTTTGTCCCCTTCTCTGCCGGTAACATCAATTCTTCAGGATTCTGTTTTTCAACAAAAAATGAAGGATACACCTATTGTTACTGTCATTGGCGGCAGAAATATGTGGTTAAATTCTCAGGAGAGTATAAAGGCATATATTAAGCAGGCAGGCGGCATCCTGGTAGGAAATATTCCGTTAATGGATCGGGAGCCTAATCTGATCAGCGTGCTGACCATTTTTCACTGGATGCTGACCGGGAAAAAGGAAAGAAAATGGAACCTGCTTCCCGTACCGGGCGTAAGTCAGAAGGATATTGACGGAGCAGATCAGTTTGGATCGATCGTTAATTCTGCGCTTGTAAATGATGATTTTACAGGATTGCAGGACAAACTGCTTTCGCTGGGCCTGATCAATATACCGACTGATATCTGGTTTATTGAAATGAGAGGGAAAAAGATTTTCAGGATCTGGGCGGGTTTAATCAAGAAGAAAGGAACTACCCCTGAGAAGAGAAAGTTTTATGTTAACTTATTTAAGTATTATCTGTTAACTGCCTTGTTTGTGGCATCGCCCATTATCCTGACGGTTTATTTTATTTTGATAGCTCCGTTCAGCCAGAAGTCTATCAGAAAAGCAAAAGAATATTTTTACGGTGTAGCTTGATTCAATAGCAATGGATTCTTAATAAATCATTATACATCAACTCATTAAATTAATACCAATATTACAATGTCAGAAGCGTACATTACCAGAGTTTCCAAATTTGTTCCCAATGAACCAGTTGCTAATGAGGACATGGAAACATATTTAGGATTTATAAATGGTAAATCTTCCAAATCCAAAGCAATCGTTTTAAGAAATAATAAGATTAAAAACCGCTATTACGCTTACAACAGAGAGGGCATTCCTACGCATACCAATGCAGAAATGGCCTCATTGGCCGTTAAAGAATTATTTGCCCGTAATCCGGAAGAAATAAAGCAAGTAGACCTGCTAAGCTGCGGAACGTCAAGCCCGGACCAGATTATGCCTTCACATGGGGTGATGATTCATGGCTGGCTGCCTGAAACTGGCTCCATTGAGGTGGTTTCTCCATCGGGTGTCTGCTGTGCAGGCATGCATGCATTGAAATATGCGTATATGTCTATTAAACTGGAAGACAAGAAAAAGGCGGTTGCTGCGGCTTCTGAAAGATTTTCTCCGTCACTCAGGTCAGACCAGTTTGAAGAAGAAGTGCAGGAACTGATCCGCCTGGAACAAAATCCTTATGTTTCATTTGACAAGGATTTTCTGCGCTGGATGTTGTCAGATGGGGCGGGTGCATTTCTGGTGGAAGGAAAGCCAAATGAAACAGGCATTTCACTGAAAATTGACTGGATTGACGGCTGTTCTTTTGCAAACGAGGAAGAAGCCTGTATGTATATGGGTGCCCATAAACTGGAAGATGGTACACTTAAAAGTTTCAAGGATTACTCTAATGAGGAGATTCTTGCAAAATCTGTTTTTAGTATCAAGCAGGATGTGAAGCTGTTAAGTGAAAAAATTGTTAAATTAGGCTTTAATAATCTTAAAAGAATACTGGATGCCAAGGGTGCTACGATGGACGAAGTCGATTATTTCCTGCCGCACATATCCAGCTATTTTTTTGAAAGTAAAATAGAAGAAGTTTTAGCAGAAAACGGAATTCCGGTTCCAAAAGAAAAATGGTTTACCAACCTGGCAACAATGGGTAACGTAGGTGCTGCATCCATTTACATGATGGTTGAAGAGCTGTTTACCAGCGGAAAACTAAAAAAAGGGGAAAAGATACTCCTTGCTGTTCCGGAGAGTTCAAGGTTTTCTTACATGTTTTGTTTGATGACGGTGGTCTGATCAGGACTTCATATTCCGGTTTTAAACGTTGTTCAAAATGAAAAAGGAAGATCTTCCGCAGGAACCCGGCGCGCTTTCACGGCTGACACGGGAATTGTGTTATGTAAAAAATGAGGAGGGAAAATACGAAACAGCTCTGAGCAAGGGCTGGGATGTAAAAAAGGATGCTCTGGACAGCGCCTGGGACAATGTAAACGATCGGGTAGAAGAAGCCAGAAAGGCAGTGGCAAAAGGTGAAAAAAGTCCCGTTTATTATTTTATGGAGCTTAGGTTGATGGACTTGCCGGTACTTTCTGGTTACACCGGTTTTTTTACTTTTTTTATCAAGAGACACTTTAAGCCATCCGTATTTAAAAATCTGAGCGACAGGAAACTTGAAAAATATGCCGCTGCATTTGATGTGACGGTAGACGAACTGAAAAATTTTAAAGGCTAATTAAGTGGATACCGACTTACAGACAGAAGAATTCAATCATGTACAAACAGCCCATTGTGAAAATGGCGTTACGACGGCGTTGCTGCGGTATCATGGTCTTGATTTTATGACAGAACCGCTCGCATTTGGCATGGGTTCAGGTCTGTTTTATATACAAATACCATTTTTAACAATTAACAATGGTCCTGCTATTTCATTCAGGACCATGCCGGGTGCTATTTTTAAAAGAACCTGCAAGTCACTGGGTGTTGAGGTTTTTCGTAAAAAATTTAGCGATCCTGGTAAAGCACAGTCATTTCTAAATCAGAAAATTAATGATGGTGTACCTGTTGGCTGCCAGGTTGGTGTTTTTCATCTTACCTATTTTCCAAAGGAATACAGGTTTCACTTTAATGCCCATAATCTGATTGTTTATGGCCGGGACGATGATAATTATCTGATCAGTGACCCGATCATGGAAGATGTGACCACGCTTTCTCCGGAAGAACTTTCACGCGTCCGTTTCGCCCAGGGGCCGCTTGCACCAAAAGGGCACATTTATTTTCCTGAAAAAGTCGGCATCATTACCGATGAGCTGATCCGGAAAGGAATTGTAAAAGGTATTAAAAGGAATGTGCGGGATATGCTAAACATTCCCGGTAGTTTTGCCGGTGTGGACGGTATCCGGCATACCTCAAACCAGATCCGTAAATGGCGTGATAAAATGGGTCTTAAAAAGGCAAGTTTATATCTTGGACAAATTGTGAGAATGCAGGAAGAGATTGGTACAGGTGGCGGTGGATTTCGTTTTTTATATGCTGCATTTCTCGAAGAATCAGCTGCCTGGTTACAGGATGACAGGTTGATGAACATTTCAGAGGATTTCACCAAAGCAGGGGATCTCTGGCGTGCAAGTGCGATAAAAATGGCCGGAGTTTACAAAGGAAGACTAACGGAACAAAAAGATTTCGAAGAAATTGCCGATATGTTGCTCAATATCCGTTCTGTAGAAAAGGAAGCATTTCAGAAACTTGGAAAACTGAATCTGGGAAAGTGAGATTGGATAAAAAATGAGAGAACTTCCGGCAATAGAGATAGCGAATTTGTCTCAAAAGTATAAATCATCACAGGAGAACACACTCACCAATATATCGCTTACCATCAATTATGCTGACGTATTTGGTCTTCTGGGACCAAATGGAGCTGGTAAGACTACCTTAATTTCCATTCTCTGCGGTATTTTTCCCCCTTCGTCCGGAGAAATCAGGTTTTTTCTGGAAGGCAGACTTTTATCTGCTTCTGAGAGAAAAAGTGTGCTTGGGTTTGTTCCTCAGGAGTATGCTTTTTATGAAGAACTTACACCGCGTCAGAATCTGGATTATTTCGGTGCGATGTACAATCTTCCCAAAGAACAGCTTGAAGTCCGTCGTGAAGAACTTTTAGAAACGCTCGGTTTAACAAAATCTGCGGATAAAAAGGTTAGTGCTTTTTCAGGTGGGATGAAACGACGGGTCAATCTGGCAATTGGTATCATTCACAAGCCGGGCATATTGTTTTTAGACGAACCGACGGTAGGAGTTGATGTACAGAGTAAAAATGCGATCATCCGCTACTTGCAGGAAATAAACAGGCAGGGGACAACCATTATTTATACTTCGCATCACATGTCGGAAGCTGAATCGTTTTGTAACCGCATTGCGCTTATTGATCATGGAAACGTAATTTCTCAGGGTGACCTATCGGATTTAAAGGTTAAAAACAATGTTTCCGATTTACAGTCCCTTTTTATTAAACTGACAGGCGAGGAGTATCGAGACTAATTCATGTTTAAAATTTATTCATCTCTACGAAAGGAAATACTGCTTCTGATCAACGATAGGGTAGGGCTTTCCCTGATGTTTTTGATGCCACTGCTGCTCGTTTTTATTATCACCATTATTCAGGATGGTGTTTATAAAGTCGTAAACGAAAATCAGATTTCTTTGCTCGTGCTAAACGAAGATACAGGTGCCCAGGGCAGTAAACTTGTGAACGTACTGCGGGAATCCGGCTTGTTTAAAATAGATACGTTGGCAGGGAACGCAGCTTCGCAGGAATCACTTAAATCTGAGCTTCTGGCAAAAGGAAAAATGATTGCCCTTTATATTCCGAAAGGTTTTACCAGCGGGCTCGAAACCAATGCAGATCAGGTCAGTAGTATTTTAATGGATGATCTCGGGCTGGAACATGATTCTACAGCAACAGCACATGCGGAAACGCCTGCTTTGTCATTTTATCATGATCCTGTTCTTCAGCAAAATTATACTTATTCTGTGATGGGAATTATTCAGTCGTACATGAGCGTGATTGAAAATTCGCTGATGATTGATAACATGTACCGGACCATGGATCTTGGAAATGAATCAGAAAAGCTTAAAAACAGGATGATTAATAACCGGGTGAAAATAAATCCTGTTGTCGCAAGTAATAATAACTCCATGGCAGTTCCTAATTCCACCCAGCATAACGTACCGGCATGGACTATTTTTGCCATGTTTTTTATGGTGGTTTCGCTTGGTAGCAACATTGTAAAAGAACGGGTGAACGGTAGTTTTCTGAGGCTCAAAACAATGCCGACCAGTTTTATACTGGTGATGTTCAGTAAAATGAGCGTTTATATACTGGTTGCAGTTTTACAGGTTACACTCACTTTCTCTATGGGAATTTGGATTCTTCCGCATCTCGGATTGCCGGAATTAAGCTTGCCTTCAAATTTTTTAGCCTTTGCCTCGGTGGTGTTTATGAGTAGCATGGCTGCTGTAAGTTACGCGCTGTTAATCGGTTCCTTTGCCAGGACACAGGAACAGGCAAATGGATTTGGGGCCATATCGATTATCATTTTCGGTGCCATCGGAGGAATTCTGGTGCCAACTTTTGTGATGCCTTCCTATATGCAGACCATAAGTAATTTTTCGCCTTTGCACTGGTGTCTGGAAGGTTTTTATATCTTGTTTTTAAAAGGAGGAAGCTGGCAGGAGCTGGGCTTGGTTTTTTTATTTCTGGGTATATTCATTCTGATTTGCCAATTTTGCACTTATTTTAAATTAAGGATAGAAAGAATTCTATAATAAAAAGGATCAGATACTGATCTTTAATATCAATAAATAATACGACACATGGACATTGAAAGCCTTAAACCTATTATTAAAGGGCAAATAGTACAATATTTAAATTTGTTAGATATAAACGCGGAAGATATCAAAGACGATGAACCGCTTTTTGGGGGAGACCTAGGACTGGATTCAATCGATTCACTTGAACTGGTGGTTTTGCTGGAAAGAGAGTACGGTATTAAAATAAATAACCCTGCAGAAGGTAGAAAGATCCTCGTTGATGTAAATCATATGGCGGAGTATATCCTTGCTCATACCAAAAAGGTCTGATATGTCAAAAAGAGTAGTGGTGACCGGTATGGGGATAATCAGCGCGATCGGTGAAAATCTGAATGAGAATTATCAAAGCCTGAGAAAATCGGAAACCGGCATTGCAGCAGCAGTTAATTTCACGTCCGCGTACACGGACAGCTTACCTTTTGGAGAAGTTAAAAAAAGTAATGAAGCTTTGAAAAAAATGCTTCATCTGGAAAATGAACCGGGTTTTACAAGAACATGTCTTCTTGCCATAAAAGCATTTGAAGAGGCTGTACATCATGCCGGCCTCACGCAGGAAGAAATTTCTTCATACGATACTGCCGTCATATCTGCAAGTACAGTAGGGGGGATGTGCCTTACCGACCAGCTTTATCAGGATGCCAACAGCACATACGGAGGATCTGAATATCTGAGCACCTATGGATGTGCAGCGCACACTTTGAAGCTGGTTGAACGATTTGGAATAAAAGGTTTTACAAACACAATCAACACAGCATGTTCCTCATCTGCCAATTCAATTATGCTTGGTACGCGTCTGATTAAGTCCGGACGGGCGAAAAGAGTGATCGCCGGCGGTGTTGACAGTCTTGCAAAATATACGGTCAATGGCTTTAATGCATTAAAAATATTGTCCGGTGCTCCATCCAGGCCGTTTGATCAGGATCGCGACGGATTAAATCTGGGAGAAGCCGCAGCTTATCTGGTACTCGAAGCGGAGGAGCATGCACAGGGTAAAGAAATCTATGCGGAAATTTCGGGTTATGGAAATGCAAACGATGCGCATCATCCGTCTGCCATGTCTGATGAGGCAACCGGAGCTATCGCTTCCATGCGCTCGGCCCTAGAGTCTGCGGGAATTCTGCCTGCTCAAATTGAGTATGTGAATGCACATGGGACGGGTACACCAAACAATGATCAGGTAGAATTTTACGGCCTGACGCAGCTGTTTGAAAATATGCCTTTTTACAACTCAACAAAATCCTATACGGGCCATACTCTGGGAGCGGCAGGAGCGGTAGAAGCAGTTTTTAGTATTTTAAGTATTGTATATGCCGAAATTTTTGCAGGTTTAAATGTACATCAGCCACTATCTGTTGATCATCCGCCTGTTTCAGCATTTCAGCAAAATGCTAGCGTTAATCACGTTCTTTCCAATTCTTTCGGTTTTGGCGGAAATTGTACGTCTTTGGTTATGAGTAAATACAGGCCTTAACTTTCCATCAGTTCTTTCAGAATCTTTTGTGCGGCAACGGAAATAACAGTTCCGGGTCCGAAAATACCCTTTACTCCTGCATCGTAAAGGAACTGATAGTCCTGAGCCGGAATAACTCCTCCCGCAATTACCATAATATCCCCGCGACCAATCCTTTTTAATTCCTCAATAAGCTGTGGGACCAGCGTTTTATGACCTGCTGCCAGGCTGGAAGCACCCACTACATGAACGTCATT